>Ga0196981_1000045_pt1 | contig 153002 bp, 161 predicted proteins | sample S3_2013CmetaG_FD_155462 | JGI IMG/M metagenome (GOLD analysis project Ga0196981, IMG submission 155462) | Soil microbial communities from Anza Borrego desert, Southern California, United States - S3_20-13C | ecosystem: Environmental > Terrestrial > Soil > Desert | place: USA: California...
TATCCACGCCGGACCGAAAGCGCTGGCGCATATCCGTGAACACGGACTGCGCGCGAAGGATATTGCCATCATCCCGGCTGCCGCCGGCGGTCCGAAAGGGCTGATCTTCCAGAAGATGGACCAGTGGCTGTTCGGCAGCTGGCTGCCGTCCGCGCCGCGCGAACGCACGCTGGTCGGCGCGTCGATCGGTGCCTGGCGCATGGCTGCGGCGTGCCAGGCAGATCCGGTCGAGGCATTCCAGAAGCTCGGGGACCTGTATTGCGAACAATGCTATCCCCGCAAGCCGACGCCGCGCTATGTATCGGATTCCTGCGCGCGCTTCCTTGCCGATTTCATCACTGGCCATGAGCAGCACACCATCGCGCATCCCCATCATCGCCTGCAAATCCTGGTGGCGCGCGGACGAAAGCTGCTCAAAGCGCCGACGCGCAATCTTTCGGTTACCGCGGGTTTTGGCCTGGCTGTACTCGGCAACCTCGTGTCGCGTTCCCAGCTTGCCAACCATCTGTCGCGCGTCGTCGTCGGCGATGCACGCGATCCCGCTTTCTGGCTGAAGGCGAAATTCGACGCCTTCGACACCCAGTTCATGCCGCTGTCCCCTGATAACCTCGGCGGCGCACTGCTGGCCTCCGGCACGCTGCCTTTCATCATGGAGCCGGTGCGCGACATCCCCGGTGCGCCAGCCGGCACTTTTTGGGACGGCGGGCTGATCGATTATCACCTTGCCCTTCCCTATTCCCGCGTCGCGGGTAATCCGGAGGGCGGCCTTGTCCTCTACCCGCATTTCGGCGAGCAGATCGTGCCTGGCTGGCTCGACAAATCCCTGCCCTGGCGGCGCGCCAATTTCGGCCGCAACAGCAGCTGGCTCGACAATGTTGTTCTCTTGTCTCCCACGCGCGCCTTCCTGCAAACCTTGTCCAGAAGCAAACTGCCGGACCGGAACGACTTCCTGTACTACGGCGAAAAGAACGATTTCCGCGTCCTCAACTGGAAGTTGGCGATCAGCGAAGGCGCACGCCTTCGGGACGAACTCGCCGAATTTGTCGAAAATCCCGACCCGGCGCAGGTGAAGCCGCTCTGATCCTCCCTGCCGCTACGGTAAAATAGTGGGTTAATTCATATACTTGGCGAAACACACACCATGAGTCTCAAATGCGGCATCGTCGGCCTGCCTAACGTCGGCAAATCCACCCTATTCAACGCCCTGACCAAGGCGGGCATCGCCGCGGAAAACTATCCCTTCTGCACCATCGAGCCGAACGTCGGCATCGTGGAAGTGCCGGACCAGCGCCTGAAGGCCCTCGCCGAGATCGTCAAGCCGGAGCGCATCGTTCCCGCCGTGGTTGAATTTGTCGACATCGCCGGCCTGGTCGCTGGCGCATCCAAGGGCGAAGGCCTGGGCAACCAGTTCCTCGCGCACATCCGCGAAACCGACGCCATCGTCAACGTCGTGCGCTGCTTCGAAGATCCGAACGTCGTGCACGTCGCCGGCAAGGTCAGCCCGCTGGACGACATAGCGGTGATCCAGACCGAACTCGCGCTTGCCGACCTCGGCACCGTGGAAAAATCCATCCTGCGCGAAGGCAAGAAGGCCAAGGCCGGCGACAAGGAAGCAATCAAACTGGTCTCCGTGCTCGAACGCATCGTGCCGCATCTGAACGAAGCCAAGCCGGTGCGTGCGCTCGGCCTCGACGCGGAAGAAATGGCGCTGATCAAATCGCTGTGCCTGATCACCGCCAAGCCCGCAATGTACGTGGCCAACGTTTCCGATACCGGCTTCACAAACAATCCGCTGCTCGACCAGTTGACCGCCTACGCGAAGGAGCAGAACGCGCCCATCGTGGCGATCTGCGCTGCCATCGAAGCGGAAATCGCCGACCTCGAAGAAGAAGACAAGGGGGCCTTCCTCGCCGACATGGGCATGGAAGAGCCAGGCCTGAACCGCCTGATCCGTGCCGGCTTCAAGCTGCTCGGCCTGCAGACCTACTTCACCGCGGGCGTGAAGGAAGTGCGCGCATGGACCGTGCCGATCGGCGCCACTGCACCGCAGGCCGCCGGCGTGATCCACACCGATTTCGAACGCGGCTTCATCCGCGCGCAGACCATCTCCTTCGACGACTTCATCGCGTACAAGGGCGAGCAAGGGGCGAAGGAAGCAGGCAAGATGCGCGCGGAAGGCAAGGAATACATCGTCAAGGATGGCGATGTGCTGAACTTCCTCTTCAACGTCTGACCTTTTCTTCGACGCGGCATGGCTATCCTGACCGAACTGAACCTGTACCCGATCAAGTCCTGCGCCGGTATCGCCCTACGCGAAGCAACGCTGACCAGCGCCGGGCTGATGTCCGAACATATCTACGACCGCGAATGGATGGTCGTGGATGACAAGGGGGAGTTCCTTACCCAGCGCACTCATCCGAAGCTGGCGCTGGTCACACCGCGCATCAAGGCCGACACGCTCGAACTGCGGGCGCCGGGCATGCTGCGACTGGAGATTCCGCTCGGCCTGCCTGATCCGGAAGATGCAAAGACGGTCAACGTGCGGGTGTGGGAAGACACGGTGCAGGCCTACGACTGCGACGAGACCACATCCACCTGGTTCTCGAAGTTCCTTGGCATGCCCTGCCGCCTCGTCCGCTTCCATGCCGATGCGAAGCGCGTCGCGAGCGACAAATGGACGGATGGCGTGGAAGCGCCGACACTGTTTGCCGACGCCTTCCCGATGCTCGTCATCTCTGAAGCATCGCTGGCGGACCTCAATGACAAGCTGAAGGCGCAGGACCGCGAGGCCCTGCCGATGAACCGCTTCCGGCCGAATATCGTGATCAACGGAATCGGGGCATTCGAGGAAGATTTTGCTGAAGCGTTCCGCATCGGCGACGCCAAGCTCAAGCCGGTCAAGCCCTGCTCGCGGTGCAACATGCCGTCGGTCGACCAGTCCACCGGCATCCCTGGCCCCGACCCGCTCGACATCATGCAAAGCTATCGTGCCAATCCGAAACTCGACGGTGCCCTGACCTTTGGTATGAATACCATCCTGCTTGAAGGCGAAGGACAAGTCCTGCGCGTGGGGCAGGATGTCGGCGTCGACCTCGCATTTTGATCCCGTTCAACGCCTTCCGGCCTGCGGTTGCAGGCCGGTGGAGCCCCATGTAGTATTTGCCGATCGTTTTTGACTTCGTTCGGGACGTCCATCCATGTCGCACGATCTGGCACGGGAAAATCGGCAATTGCGCGCCCAGCTGACGCAGCTGATTGCCAATGCGCAGAAAAACCAGCAGATCCTCCAGCGGCATCAGCTTCTCGACCTCCAATTCATCTCCGCCGACAGTTTCCAGGCGCTGATCGACGCCCTGTTCACGACTTTTCCCGAGACCGCCGGACTGGATCTCGTAACGCTCAGCCTCCTCGACGGGCAATACGACATTCGCCGCATCCTGGTGCAACTTGAAATCAACCTGTCCGAACTGCCCCGCCTGCTGTTCCTGCAGGACGAGACGGAGTTTGGCGAGCTGGCGGGTACGCTGTCGAAACCTGTGCTGGGTGCCTACAGCGAAGAGTTGTTCGGGACGATGTTCCCCGAACCGCTCATGCCACCGGCCAGTGTCGCCGTCGCCCCGCTCTTGCGCCACACGCGCCTGATCGGCGCACTCAACCTCGGCAGCAATGATCCGGCGCGCTTCATGTCGAACATGAGCACGGACTTCCTCGAGCATATGGCGTGCATCGTGGCCATCTGCGTGGAAAACGTAATCAATAACGAGCGGCTCAAGCACATCGGGCTGACCGATCCGCTAACAGGTGTAAACAACCGCCGCTATATCGAACGCCGCCTGCTGGAGGAAATCGGCCGCAGCCGCCGGCAGAAGACGCCGCTGTCCTGCATGTACATGGACATCGACCACTTCAAGCAGATCAATGACAGGATCGGCCATCAGGCCGGCGACGAGGTATTGCGCGGCGTGGCCGGACGGATCAAGGCGGAACTGCGTCTGAGCGATTCGCTGGGCCGCTTCGGCGGCGAGGAGTTCGTCGTCCTGCTGACCGACACGGAGACGGACGATGCGATCAACGTGGCCGAACGCATCCGCCAAAGCATTGCGGAACAACCGCTGGTGCTGACGAGCGGGGAAAAATTGAACGTGACGATCTCGGTCGGCGTCGCCGGACTGCAGCCGGCAGTGGAGAATGAACCGGTCGAGACAACCTCGCAGCACCTTGTGGCGCGCGCCGACCATGCTCTTTACGAAGCCAAGGCGCTGGGCCGGAACAGGGTCGTCCCGGCCAACTGACACTCAGGATTGCTGTTTTTCAGCCTGCAGCCGCTCATACTTGGCTTGCAGTTCTTCCTTGCTCTCGCGCCAGGCGGGATTGAAGGGGATGCAGTCGACCGGGCACACCTGCTGGCACTGCGGCTCAGTGTAGTGGCCAACGCATTCGGTGCACTTGTTGGGGTCGATCTCGTAAACCACCGGACCCATGTAAATTGCGTCGTTCGGGCACTCGGGCTCGCACACGTCGCAATTGATGCATTCGTCCGTAATCATCAAAGCCATAACAACCTCTGAACTGCTTTCTTACTTGCTGACCGCAGCCATCTTTTCCTTGAGCCAGCGCTCGACGGAAGGGAATACGAATTTGGAAACATCGCCGCCCAGCGTGGCGATTTCACGGACGATCGTGCCGGAAATGAACTGGTACTGGTCGGACGGGGTGAGGAACAGGGTTTCGACGTCGGGCAGCAGGTAACGGTTCATGCCGGCCATCTGAAACTCGTACTCGAAGTCGGACACGGCACGCAGGCCACGCACAATCACCCGGGCGTCGTGGGTACGCACGAAGTCCTTCAACAGGCCCGAAAAACTTTCGACCTGGACATTCGGATAATGGCCGAGGACTTCGTTGGCGATCGACAGGCGCTCGTCGAGGGAAAAGAAGGGCCGCTTGTTCTTGCTGTCGGCGACACCCACGATCAGCTTGTCGAACAGGCCAGACGCACGGCGCACCAAATCCTCGTGCCCGCGCGTCAGCGGATCGAACGTTCCTGGGTAAACAGCTGTAACCATCGGGGGCTCCCTGCCTAAGAGAAAGTTTCCGGAACGCGCATTATGCCTCAATTTCCCGCTTCACCATTGCGGTGCAGCAAGTGGTAGAAAACCATCCCCGCCTTGTCGCCGCGAACGACGTTCCAGCCTTTCATCCAGTCCGGGGGCGTCTCGCCGTCCAGGGGCACTTCAGCTTCAGCATATACCAACCCGCCGTCTGCCAATAGCCGTTCGCAAACCGGCAGTATTTTTACGAGCCAGTCCTGATGGTAAGGCGGGTCGAGGAAGATCACACGGAACCCTTGCGGCGCGCTGGAAGCAAGGCTGGAAGCCACCGCCAGAGCATCGCCGCGCAAGATCTCGACCTTGTCCGCCTTCAGCTTTTCCTTCGTGGCCTGAAGCTGCCGCACGGCGGCGCCGTTGTCCTCCACCAGGACCACCCTGGCCGCTCCGCGGCTTGCCGCTTCAAATCCGAGCGCCCCTGTTCCGGCAAACAAATCCAGGCAGCGTGCCTGTTCCCAGCTCCCCCCCAGCAGGTGGTTGAGCCAGTTGAACACGGTCTCGCGCACCCGGTCGGGAGTCGGCCGCAAGCCGTCGGCATCGAGCACGGCCAGTGGCGTTCGCTTCCATTGTCCGCCAATGATGCGTACCTGGTGCGGCGGGCGCTTGCCCTGGGCAGGTGCGGAGGCCTTTTTCGGTCGATTTTTTTGCATGATCCTACTTGGCATTGCCGACGATCACGGTAGACATGCGATCAAGCGCCAGTTTGCGCTGGAAAGCGGCCTTCACGTCAGCAATCGTCACTTTTTCGATTTTCGCGGTCCAGGTGTCGAGGTAATCGAGAGGAAGGTTGTAGAAACCAATTGCCGCGATGTTGTCCAGAATCTTGCGGTTATTGTCGATGCGCAGGGCGAAGCCGCCGATCAGGTTGTCCTTCGCTGCCTTCAGCTCCTGCGGCGTGGGCCCGTCGCGCAGGAAGGCGGCGATCGTGTCGCGCACGACCTTGAGCGCCTCGTCGGTCTGTTCCTTCTGCGTTTGTAGCCCTGCCTGGAACGGGCCCGGCTGCGCCATCGGGTTGAAATAGCTGTATACGCTGTACGACAGGCCGCGCTTCTCTCTAACCTCGTGCGTCAGACGCGACACGAAGCCGCCCCCGCCCAACGTGTAGTTCCCGACCAGCAGGGGAAAATAGTCCGGCTCGCCACGCACGATGGTCGGCAGGCCCAGCATGATGTGCGCCTGCGTGGCCGGGTGCGGAATGCGCTCTTCCGACGCAGCTGCTACCTCGACCTTGGGCAGTTCCGGCAGGGGCGTGCCCTGCGGCAGGCGGGAGGTGAGCTGCTGCGCGATGGCGTCCGCTTCTGCCCGCGTGATGTCGCCGATCATCGCGATTACCGCGCGGTTGGCGACGTAGTGCGCGCCATGGAAGGCGACCAGGTCGGTGCGGGTAATCGACTCCACCGACGGCACGGTCGGATACTGCGAATAAGGATGCGAACCGTACAGCAGGCGCCAGAATGCCTTGCTGGCGATGGACTCGGGCTTGGTCTCGTCTTCCTTGATCGCCGCGATCGTGCGCGCCTTGTCGCGCTCGAGGAAATTCTCGGGGAAGCTCGGATGCGCGAGGATACGCGCAAGCAGGTTCACGGAAGCGTTGCGTTCGGCAGCGCTCGAAAGCGTCCGCAGGCTGGCTCCCGCCCGGTCGCCACCGGTTCCGCCGCCGCGCTGGGCGGCCGTGTCGGCGAAGGCGTCGGAGATCTGCGCTTCGGTCATCGCCGGTTCGGCAACAGGTGTGGCTGACTCGCGAATGCCGCGGGCGAGCATGGCATTGGTCAGTTCAGCCGTCCCTGCCTTGCCTTGCGGATCTCGGCGCGACCCCGCATCGAACTCGACACTGATATCGAGGATGGGAATCGTGTGGTTTTCGACGAACAAGACCTCGGCGCCATTGGCCAGGGTCCAGGACTGGATCTTCAGCGCGGCACTCGCCGGGCCGATGCTCGCAAAGGCGAGCAGGAGTGCGAAGAGAATGCGTGTCATCATGTTCCTTCCCGCCATCAGTGCCGCAAGCCCTTGGGCGCAGCGGGTGCTTTTTTCTCGGTGATCGGCAGCGGCACGAGGGTGGCCACGGTCAAGGCTTCATCGCCGAAATACTTCTTCGCGACGGCCTGCACCTGTTCAGCGGTCACTTCCTTGAGCTTGTCGATGATGCGGTCGATCTGGGTATGCGAAATGCCCGACATTTCCAGCGTGCCGATTTCCATTGCCTGTCCGAAGATGGAATCGCGCTTGTAAATCTGTCCGGCGATGAGTTGGGCCTTCACGCGCTTGAGTTCCTGCTCTGAAATACCTTCATTGGCGATGCGCTCGACTTCGGCGCGCAGCAGCTTTTCCAGCTGCTCTGTCGTCGTTCCGGTAGCCGGCGTGCCATCGAGCAGGAACAGCACGGGGCCGCGCGCGATGTTGGAATATCCGGCGCCGGCCGAGTTGGCGACACGGTCGGTACGCACCAGCTTGGCGTTCAGACGCGCATTGTCGTAACCGTCGAGGATCGCCGCGAGCACATCAAGCGCATGCGACTCGTCGTCCTTCTCCACGTCGCGCAACGCGGGAACCTTGAACGCGAGGACGACATAGGGATTCTCGGCGGGCGCCTTGACCGTTACGCGGCGGATGCCACGCTGCGGCGGCTCTTGCTGGGGCTTGGTGACCGGAACAGGCTTGCGCGGGATCTTGCCGAAGTGCTTCTCGGCGAGCGCGAGCACCTGCTTCGCATCGACATCTCCGGTAACAACCATGACCGCATTGTTTGGTGCGTACCAGCGGTCATACCAGGCCTTGGCGTCCTGAACCGTCATGCTCTGCAGGTCACTCATCCAGCCGGCGATAGGATGGTGATAAGGATGGGCGATGAAGGCCATTGCGTTGAGCGCCTCGTACACCTGCGGAATCGGCTGGTCTTCGGTCCGCCAGCGGCGTTCCTCCATAACGACACGGATTTCACGGGAGAATTCTTCCTTGTCGAGGATCAGGTTGGCCATACGGTCGGCCTCGAGCGCCATGACCTTTTCCAGTTTCGACTTTTCGATCTGCTGGAAATAGCCCGTGTAGTCCTTGCTCGTGAACGCATTCTCGCGCCCACCGAGGGCAGCGACCCGCTGGCTGAACTCACCCGGCTTCAGGGTCTTCGTCCCCTTGAACATCATGTGCTCCAGCGCGTGGGCGACGCCGGTGGTGCCGTTGTGCTCATCCATCGATCCGGCCTTGTACCAGATCATGTGCGCCACCGTCGGTGCGCGATGGTCTTCCTTGACAATGATTTTCATGCCGTTCTTCAACATGAACTCCTGCGCTGCCGCCGCATGCGACGCCGCTGGCAGGAAGGCCAGCATCCATGCGGACAGCAATAAGGCGATCCGGAATTTCATAATCTCCGCTCTGATAAAATAGAGGACTGGTTTGATGTGGTGGCAATGCAAGATGACGCCACCCGTGAAATGAGGTTCCGATTGTATCTTCTTTCTGCGGCGACGCTTTGCGCGCCCAGGACTGCCCACCTCCCCTGCTCCGATGTTTAGTTTCTTCAAGAAAAAACCGAAAGACACGCCTGCGCCGCCGGCGGAAACGGCACCAGAAACAGCCGCACCGGAAACCGCTCCCGCGCCGGTCGAAGCACCGGCGCCGCAAAAATCGTCCTGGCTGAACCTGTTCAAGAAGGAGCCGGCGCCGGCACCGGAAGTGGCGCCTGCGCCGGCTGAAGCGCCGCCTCCCGCGCCTGAACCAGCCCCCGTTCCCGTAGCAGCCCCGGCGCCTGCCCCCGCGGCAGTCCCCGTGGCAGCCCCGATTCCCGCGCCCGTTGCGGAGGAAGAGCCCGAAGGCGAAATCGTGCCCGCGGAGCCGCCTCCACCCGAACAGAAGCGCTCATGGCTGCAGCGCCTGAAGGCCGGGCTGTCGAAGACCTCGACCAACCTGACCACGCTCTTCGTCGGCGCCAAGATCGATGACGACCTCTACGAGGAACTCGAATCCGCCCTGCTGGTGTCCGACGCCGGCGTGGAAGCGACCCAGTTCCTCCTCGACGAGCTCAAGAAGAAGGTCAAGTCCGAAAAACTGACCGAAGCGCAACAGGTCAAGGCTGCCCTGCGCACCCTGCTGATCGACATGCTCTCGCCGCTGCAGAAGCCGCTGGTCCTCGGACGCGAACAACCGCTGGTCATGATGATCGCCGGCGTGAACGGCGCCGGAAAGACGACGACCATCGGCAAGCTGGCCAAGCACCTGCAGGCCCACCACCAGTCGGTCCTGCTCGCCGCCGGCGATACCTTCCGCGCGGCTGCACGCGAACAGCTCACGATCTGGGGTCAGCGCAACAACGTGACCGTGGTCGCCCAGGAATCCGGCGACCCGGCTGCCGTCGCCTTCGACGCGGTGCAATCCGCGAAGGCGCGCAACGTCGACGTGGTCATGGTGGATACCGCCGGACGCCTGCCGACCCAGCTGCACCTCATGGAAGAGCTGAAGAAGATCAAGCGCGTGATCGGCAAGGGCATGCAGAATGCGCCGCACGAAGTCCTGCTGGTGATCGACGGCAATACGGGACAGAATGCGCTGGCGCAGGTAAAGGCCTTCGACGACGCCCTGCGACTGACCGGCCTGGTCATCACCAAGCTGGACGGCACCGCCAAGGGCGGCGTACTGGCGGCGATCGCCAAGACACGCCCGGTACCGGTGTACTTCATCGGCGTCGGCGAAACAATCGAAGACCTGCAGCCCTTCAACGCCGAAGAATTCGTCGACGCGCTGCTGAGCTGACATGATCGAGTTCCGGCACGTTTCCAAGCAATACGGGCGCGGTTCTTCTGCGCTGACCGACATCGACCTGACAATCGACAAGGGCGAACTCGTCTTCCTGTCCGGCCCTTCCGGCGCGGGCAAGTCCACCCTGCTCAAGATGATTGCCGTCATGGAGCGCCCCACCTCGGGAACGGTTTCGGTCAACGGCCAGGACGTCGGCCGCCTGAACGCCTCCGGATTACCCTACCTGCGCCGCAACCTCGGCCTGATCTTCCAGCAGCAGAGCCTGCTCAATGACCGCAGCGTGCTCGCCAACGTCATGCTGCCCTTGCTGGTCATCGGCACAGCCAGGGCCGACGCGGAAAAACGCGCCCGCGCTGCACTCGACAAGGTCGGGCTACTCGACAAGGCGGCATCCGACCCGATGGCACTGTCCGGCGGCGAGCAACAGCGCGTCTCGATCGCGCGCGCCATCGTCAACCGACCGCAAATCATCCTCGCCGATGAACCGACCGCCAACCTCGACCGCGCAAGTGCGAAGAAGGTGATGGACGCGCTGAAGGCTTTCCATGGTGTCGGCGTGACCTGCGTGATTGCCACACACGACGAAAGCATTCTCGCCAGCGCGCCGCGTGTGGTGTATCTCGAGCGCGGGCGGCTCACCGGCATGCCCGCGGCCGATTCGTTCCTGGGGGCAGCATGATCGTTTGGTTCAGGCAGCATGCACTCGCGCTGGCAAGCGCATTCCGGCACCTGCTGCGTTCCCCGGGCAGCTTCTCCCTGAACGTGGTAGTGGTCGCCATCGCCCTGGCATTACCGTTCGCCGGCCTGACCCTGCTCGAGAATGTGCGGCCGGTATCCGAACAGCTAGCGGTAGAGCCGGAAATCAGCATCTTCATGTCGATGGAAACGCCACGCGAGCGGACAACCGCGCTCGGGCAGCAGATCCGCCGCACGGTCCAGGAATCGGGCAATAGCGGGAAACTGGAATTCATCCCGCGCGAACATGCCCTCACCCTGCTGAAGAACAAGACCGGGCTGGACGATGCAATTACGGCGCTCGGCGAGAACCCGCTGCCGGATGGTTACGTGCTGAAACTGTCCGGCGTTCGCGACGCCGGGGATGCCGCAAAAGTTGAACGGCTCGCCGCGCAACTCAAGTCACTCCCGGGTGTCGAATACGTCCAGATCGATTCGGCATGGGTCAAACGCCTCGCGGCCCTGATGCACGTCCTGCGTCTTGCCTTGCTGTTTCTCGCCGCCACGCTGGGCGTCGTTGTGGTTGCCGTGATCTTCAACACGATCCGTTTGCAGGTAATGACCCAGCGCGACGAGATCGAGGTATGCCGGATGTTCGGCGCGACCGACTCCTATATCTATCGGCCGTTCTACTACACGGGCGCCCTGCTCGGACTTTGTGCAGGCGCGGCGGCCCTCGGGACGGTGGCTGTATCGCTTCAACCGCTCAACGAAGCGATCGCCGATTTTGCCCGGCTGTATGCATCCGAATTCAGGCTGGCACCGCTGGGCATAAACGCAACCGTTGCCATGCTTGCAATAAGTGCCGGGCTCGGATTGGTAGGGGCGCTGCTTTCCGTTCGGCGGCAACTGGCCCGACTCCCGTGATCCGGGATTGTGTGTTTACTTGCAACAGTTTGATTATCCACAACTTTTTCTCCGCCACCTGTTCTAGAGTTGACTAGACATATGGAAAAGGCCGCCGGAATAGACCCTCCCTATCCTAGCCTTTAAGAACGGCGATTAGCACTCCCCCATTGAGAGTGCTAATATATTGACGAAATCAGTCATCCTCCTCGTTTCGACGGAGGAAACACTGGCAAGGCAAGGAGAAACGATGAAAGCAACTTCTGCACAAACCGCATTGGTTCCGATGGGAAGTCATGCCCTTACGCTCGGCTTTTCGGGCAGCCTCGGCAACATCGAAGCGTACATCTCGGCCGTCAACCGTATTCCGATGCTGACGGCAGAGGAAGAGACGTCGCTTGCCCGTCGCCTGCGCGAGCAGAATGATCTGGCGGCGGCGCAGAAACTGGTCATGTCGCACCTGCGGCTGGTCGTGTCCATCGCGCGCGGTTATCTCGGCTACGGGTTGCCGCACGCCGACCTCATCCAGGAAGGCAACATCGGCCTGATGAAAGCGGTCAAGCGCTTCGATGCCGACCAAGGCGTACGTCTCGTGTCCTATGCAATGCACTGGATCAAGGCTGAGATCCACGAGTACATCCTGAAGAACTGGCGCCTGGTGAAGATCGCGACGACGAAGGCGCAGCGCAAGCTGTTCTTCAACCTGCGCAGCCACAAGGAGAGCCTGGACGCGATGACGCCGGCACAGGTGGATGATCTGGCCAAGTCGCTGAACGTCAAGCGCGAGGAAGTGATCGAGATGGAAACCCGCATGTCGGGCCACGACATTGCACTCGACGCGCCGAGCGACGACGAAGACGACAAGTTCGCGCCCATCGCCTACCTGTCCTCCGACACGATGGAGCCGACCAAGGCAATCGAAGCGAAGCAGTTCGACCGTATGCAGTCCGAAGGACTGGAAGCTGCACTTGAGAAACTCGATCCGCGTTCCCGCCGTATCGTCGAAGCGCGCTGGCTGGCAAATGACGACGGATCTGGGGCGACGCTGCACGATCTCGCTGACGAATTCGGCGTTTCCGCCGAACGCATCCGCCAGATCGAAAGTGCCGCGTTGAAGAAGATGAAAGGCGCGCTGGCCGCGTACGTTTGATCGCTGCGTAGTCAAGAAAAAAGGCGCCCGTTTGGGCGCCTTTTTCTTTTCCTGCGTACTCTTCTCCTACGAAAGCAGGAGTTTCAGGTCATGTGCAATTGGCTCAGGTCCCTGTCCGTGCCGCACGAACAGGCGCAACCGCCCCTGCGGATCGAAAACATAGCTGCCGGCGGTGTGATCCATCGTATAGCTTCCCGGCTCCTTGCCCTGCACCTTTTGGTAGAACACGCGGAATTCCTTCGCCATCTTTTCCGTCGCGGCCTTGTCTCCGACCAGGCCGAGGAAACGCTGGTCGAAGGCGGGCACGTACGTGGACAGCAATTCGGGCGTATCGCGCTCTGGATCCACGGTCACGAAGAGCACCTGGACCTTGTCCGACATCGGTCCCAGCTGTTGCATGACGTTCGCCATCTCGGACATTGTCGTCGGGCACACGTCGGGGCACTGCGTATAGCCGAAAAACACCACCACTGCCTTGCCCTTGAAATCGGCCAGCGTACGCATCTTGCCGGTATGGTCCGGCATGGCGAAATCCTTGGCATAGTCGAGCCCGGTCACATCCGTGTTCTTGAAGGCGGACTGGGCCGGGGACAACATCATCTGCGTGCCCTCGCCCTTCTTGTCGCATGCGCCCAGTGTGATGCTTGCGGCAACGAGCGCGAGCGCAGCGGCACGTCTTGCAGTGATGAATGACATGTTATTAGAGCTTGACGTAATGATCGACCAGCAACGCGGCAAACAGCAGCGAGAGGTAGACGATCGAGTAGGCAAAGGTCTTGCGCGCGATGAGGTCAGTGTAGTGCCGATAAACCTGCCACGCATACCAGAGGAAAATTGCACCGAGCACAATGGCGCTGGCGAGGTAAATCAAGCCGCTCATCTGCACGGCGAACGGCAGCATCGTCGTCGCTACGAGAATGATTGTGTAGAGCCAGATATGGAACTGCGTGAACTGCAGGCCATGGGTCACGGGTAACATCGGCAGGCCGGACTTCGCATAATCATCGCGGCGGTACATGGCGAGCGCCCAGAAATGCGGCGGTGTCCAGACGAAAATGATCAGGACCAGGATCCACGCTTCCATCGAGACGTCGTTGGCCACGGCCGCCCAGCCCAGTGCCGGCGGCATCGCGCCTGACAAGCCGCCGATGACGATGTTCTGAGGTGTCGCCGGTTTGAGCAGCATCGTATAGATGACGGCGTAACCGACGAAGGTGGCGAACGTCAGCCACATGGTAAGCGGATTGACGAAGTTGAAGAGTACCCACATCCCGATGCCGCCGATCACACCGGAAAACACCAGGGTTTGCGACACCGATAACTCACCGCGCGCCATGGGGCGACGGGCAGTACGTGCCATGCGCGCATCGATCTCGCGCTCCACCAGGCAGTTGACGGCGAATGCCGCACCGGCGAGCAGCCAGATGCCGATCGTTGCCGCAACGACGACTCGCCAGTCAGGCAAGTCCGGCGACGCGAGGAACATGCCGATCACCGCGCAGAACACGGCGAGCTGGGTGACCCGGGGCTTCGTCAGCGCCCAGTACTGGGCAAAGCGGTTGGATTGGATGGTCAGTGTAGTCACGTGCACCTCAAGCAGCAGAAAGCCGGGTTGCGGCTCGATTCGACGCGGCTTGCGACGGAATCCTAGCCTGGAAGTTTAACATGGTGAGCAAAAGCACGAGGGCCGCCGCCCCGCCGTTGTGGACCACTGCAAGCGCGAGCGGCCACTTCAGGAAAACGGTCGACATGCCGGTCAGGAATTGCATGCACAGCGCGGCCAGCAGCCAGTTGGAGAGTCGCTCCAGACCCGCGATTTTCCGCGCCCGCAATGCAAGCCAACCGATATACGCGACAACGATGAAGGCGAACATGCGGTGCACCCAATGAATAGCTGTCAATGCCGGGAAAGGCAGGAATTCCCCGTCCGCCGTCTTGCCGAGATCCCGCCACAAGGTAAAGCCGTTGGCAAAGTCCATCGGCGGGACGGTCTCGCCATGGCACAGCGGAAAGTCCAGGCAGGCAAGCGCCGCATAATTCGTGCTGACCCAGCCGCCCAGCGCAATCTGGACAAAAAGAAGTGCCAGCGCTGCCGTTGCCGGGGCTCGCACCGACAGCGCCGCGGCAGCAACAGGCGGATGATTGTTCTGTCGCGCCCCCAGCCAGGCCAGGAACATGAGCAGGCCCATGCCGAGCAACAGGTGGATTGTCACGATGACCGGTTGCAGCTTCAACGTGACCGTCCATGCGCCGAACGCCCCTTGCACGCATACGAAGAGAAGCAGGAAAGATGGCAGCCAGGGGGCAAAGGCCTCATCCTGCCGCCCGGACCTCAGCCAAAGGCGCCAGGCAATCGCCATGATCGCGATGATCAGAACGCCGACGCCCATTGCCAGGTAGCGATGAATCATTTCGATCCACGCCTTCATCACGGTGACCGGACCTTCCGGCATGGCTGCCTCGGCGGCGCTGATGTCCGCATGCGCCTGCAGCGGATTGGCGTGGCCGTAACAGCCGGGCCAGTCGGGACAACCTAGACCGGAGTCTGTCAATCGGGTGAAAGCGCCGAACATGATCAGGTCGAAGGTCAGGAAGGCCGTCACCCAGATCAGCTTGCGGTACTTGTTCGAATCGCCCGACACCCAGACGACCGTCAAGGGCAGCAAGGCTGCCAGCACGCCCATGATCGCTAGTTGGATCAGCATTGGTCCATCACCCTATGCGCGAAGCCTTCAGGAGCTTCGCAATGTCTTTCTTCATCTTGTTGGGATCGGCGTCCTTGGGGAATCGCATCATCAGGTTGCCCAGTGGGTCGATCATGTAAATGTGGTCGGAGGGCACCGTGCCTGCGTCAGCCGGCAGCCATGATTTCACCGCATCAGGACGTGTGCGCAGCATATGTGTGCCGTCGTACTCACGCATCAGGACCGTCTCCAGCGGCTTGTCGTCTGTTACCAGCCAGACGCGTTCGATGCGGTCCATGTCCTTGCCCTGCGCGAGCCGCAGTTGGCGCATGTCATGCAGGCGCTTGCGGCACGGCTCCTGGCAGTCCGCGTCGGCGACCTGCATCATGATCCACTTTCCCTTGTAGTCGTTAAGACCCGCAGGCTTGCCGTCAAGTGACACCGTGCCCAGCGTCGATGGAATCGGAAACGCGCGGGGATCGATGAGCGCGCCGTAGTTGGTCCGCCCTTCCGGCTTGATCACATAGTAGGTGAGGTAGGAGGCGATCAGCGGGGACGCACAAATTGCAATCACTGCAAACAGCTTCCAGCGCCCCTTGCGCTGCTGGTCATTCTTTTCCACGTCGAAATCCTGTTGCCACAAAAAATAGTAGTGCCGTTACGGCGAGTGCATACCACTGGAAAGCGTAGCCCTGGTGCTTCTCCACTCCGGTGGAGGGACGCGGCCAGTCGCGCACCAGTCCGTCCTGCATGTCGCCGCCCTGTTCTAGCACAAAAGGCTGCATTTTCAGTCCTGCAGACTTCACGAAATCGGATGCATCCACATTCTGCACGATCGCACCTCGCCGCAAGGCGTCGGCCTTGCCGAGTTGCATCACGTGTCCAGGAGCTCGACGGGCAGTACCCTCGATTTCCACCGTTCCGGCCGGCGTCGGAATGGGCGGCAGTTTAGCCCGATCCGTCACATCGCGCTTGACCCACCCACGTGCTACCAGGACGTGCATGTCTGATCCCGCGATGCGCATCGGCGTCATCACATAAAACCCTGCCGCCCCCTTGTACGGCCGGTTGTCCAGATAGACGGTCCAGTCGGGAATGAACTCGCCACGCACTTTCATGCGGCGGAATTCCACCTCCTCGGGACGGCGGATCTCGGCGCCAATGCCCGCAGACGGTTCCGCCTCGCGCGACTGCTGCCGTGCCTCGATCGCAAGCTTTTCCGCCGCGCGCCGTGTCTGCCACTGGCCAAGGGAAACACCAATTGCCGCTGCCAATAATGCCGCGACGAAAGGAATCCACCTGAACCGGAATTTCATTGGCATTACAATGTCTCTTTATTTAACAACATTGTCACTTTCCCTCTGTCGCGAAGCTTGCCGCTACCGACAGCTTCGCCCATGAAAACTCTTGTCGCCGTCGCCTTCATCCTGATCCTCGCCAGTCTTGGCTCCGCATTGGTCTTCCTGATGCGCGACAAGGGCAAGAGTAACCGGACGGTGAAAGCACTGGCCTTTCGCGTCGGCTTTTCGATTGCGTTGTTCGTCCTGATTCTCGTCGCCTATAGCCAGGGATGGATACAGCCTACCGGCATTCGCTGACACAGAACTGAAGAGCAAAAAAGCCGCACCTTGGTGCGGCTTTTGTTTTCTGCAAGAGTCGATTACAGCCAGTACACAACGACATACAGGCCGAGCCACACCACGTCGACGAAGTGCCAGTACCAGGCGGCGCCTTCGAACGCGAAATGATGATCCGGAGTGAAGTGGCCTTTCATCACGCGATACAGCACGACAGCCAGCATGATCGCACCCATCGTGACGTGGAACCCGTGGAATCCGGTCAACATGAAGAAAGTCGAGCCGTAGATGCCCGAGGTCAGCTTCAGGTTGAGATCGCTGTAGGCATGCGCATACTCGTATACCTGGAAGCCCATAAACACGGCACCGAGGACGATCGTCGCGAACAGCCAGAAGGCCGTCTTGCTGCGCTGGCCTGCGCGCAGCGCGTGGTGAGCGATGGTCAGGGTAACGCCGGAAGTCAGCAGCAGCGCGGTGTTGATCGTCGGAACCCAGAACGGTCCCATCTTGGCGAACGGCTCAACGGTGCCCGCCGGGGAATTGCCCCATTGCGCGCTGAAATCAGGCCAGAGCAGCTTGTGATCGATGTCGGCCAACCACGGCATGGTGACGCTGCGCGCGTAGAACAGTGCGCCGAAGAAGGCCGCGAAGAACATGACTTCGGAGAAGATGAACCAGCTCATGCTCCAGCGGTAGGATATGTCGATGCGCGCGCTGTACAACCCGCTTTCGGATTCAGCGATGGCGTCGCCGAACCACTTGTACAGCACAACGATCAGCGCGAGGATACCGATGATATTTGCCACCGGGCCCCAGCTGATGCCGTTGACCCAGGCAGATGCACCGGCCATTGTCACAAGCAGCGATGCGCCTGCCAGAACCGGCCACTTGGAAGGCCCTGGAACGAAATAGTAAGGTGCGCTACCTTGCTGATGAGAACCCATCTCCATCTCCCAATACAATTTTAAATAGTTACTTACCGACGACGCTCTTCACGATGAGCAACAGCGTCGCGATAAAAATCAGGGCGCCAATTAATCCGGCAATGATCACGTGCACCGGATTCAACTGTTGCGCGTCCTTTTCGTAGTCGCTTTTTTTCCTGATTCCGAAGAACGACCAGAACACCGCCTTCATCGTTGCGCCGAAGGAGGCTTTGCGCTGCGTCGCCTTTTTCGGGTCATCCATTCGTGTTGCCCTGCGCTGCCGCCTGCTTCTTGCCTGGACCGCCGACTTCAAAGAAAGTGTAGGACAAGGTGATCGTCTTCACATCCTTCGGGAGCGCCGGATCGATGAAGAACACGACCGGCATCTGCTTGGCCTCATTCGGACCGAGCGTCTGCTGCTTGAAGCAGAAGCACTCCATCTTCTTGAAGTGCGCCGACGCCTGCTGCGGTGCGTAGCTGGGAATTGCCTGCGCATCGATTGCGCGCGCCTGCGTATTCACCACCTCATACACCACCTGCGCCATCTCGCCGGGATGCACCTCCATGCTCGACACCGTCGGGCGGAAACGCCACGGGCCTTGCGCAGTTGCATCGAACTCGATCGTGATGGTGCGGCTCTTGTCGACCTGCGTGTTCTTGATGTCGCCGACCATCGAATCCTTCGGCGTCAACAGGTTCACACCCGTAATCTCGCAAATTTTCTTGTAGATCGGCACCAGCGCATAACCGAAACCGAACATCATTACCGCAACGACCAGCAGCTTGGTGAGCATCTGCTTGTTGAGCAGGCCCGCCTTTTCCACCACGCCGTTGTGTTCCTGTTGTTCCATTTCAACTAAACCAGAGTCGTTTCACGAACAGGCCCACAGCGAACATCATCGCCACGGACGCCAGGATCAATGCAGTCTTCAGGTTGTTCGGTTTCTTCGGATCAGACATACGCAGAACCGGCAGGTTTTCACCCGCCAGTCAAATTACTTCACGGTCGGCGGCACTTCAAAGGTGTGGAAAGGCGCCGGACTCGGCACGGTCCACTCCAGGCCTTCAGCACCGTCCCACGGCTTGTCGGCCGCTTTCTGGCCACCCTTGATCGACGGCAGGACAACGGCGAACAGGAAGTACACCTGCATCAGGCCGAAGCCGAACGCGCCGATTGACGCGATCATGTTGAAGTCGGTGAACTGCGCCGGGTAGTCGGCGTAGCGACGCGGCATGCCGGCCAGACCCAGGAAGTGCATTGGGAAGAACGTGATGTTAAAGGTGATCAACGAACCCCAGAAGTGGATCTTGCCGCGGGTTTCGTTGTACATGAAACCCGTCCACTTCGGCCCCCAGTAGTAGAAGCCGGCGAACAGCGCGAACAGCGAGCCGGCGACCAGCACGTAGTGGAAGTGCGCCACCACGTAGTAGGTATCCTGCATCTGGATATCGATCGGGGTCACGGCCAGGATCAGGCCGGTGAAGCCGCCCATGGTGAACACGAAGATGAAGCCGACTGCAAACAGCATCGGGGTTTCGAAGGTCATCGAACCCTTCCACATCGTCGCAATCCAGTTGAACACCTTCACGCCGGTCGGCACCGAGATCAGCATGGTGGCGTACATGAAGAACAGCTGTGCCGTCACCGGCATGCCGGTGGTGAACATGTGGTGCGCCCAGACGATGAACGACAGGATCGCGATCGAGGCCGTTGCATACACCATCGATGCGTAGCCGAACAGCGGCTTGCGCGCGAAGGCCGGGATGATGTGCGACACGATGCCGAATGCCGGCAAGATCATGATGTACACCTCGGGGTGGCCAAAGAACCAGAAGATGTGCTGGTACATCACCGGGTCACCGCCGCCCGCGGCGTTGAAGAACGAGGTGCCGAAGTGACGGTCGGTCAGCGTCATGGTGATGGCGCCTGCCAGCACCGGCATCACCGCGATCAGCAGGTAGGCGGTGATCAGCCAGGTCCAGCAGAACATCGGCATCTTCATCAGGGTCATGCCGGGGGCACGCATGTTAAGGATGGTGACGATGATGTTGATGGAGCCCATGATCGACGACGCGCCCATGATGTGCATCGCGAAGATACCCATGTCCATGCCGATACCCATCTGGGTCGACAGCGGGGCATACAGCGTCCAGCCTGCGGCGGTCGCGCCGCCTGGCACCAGGAAGGATGCCGCGAGCAGGATGGCCGCCGGGGGCAGCAGCCAGAACGAGAAGTTGTTCATGCGGGCGAACGCCATGTCGGACGCGCCGATCTGCAGCGGGATCATCCAGTTGGCGAAGCCGACGAAGGCCGGCATGATCGCGCCGAACACCATGATCAGGCCGTGCATGGTGGTCAGCTGGTTGAAGAACTCCGGCTGCACCAGTTGCAGGCCGGGCTGGAACAGCTCGGCGCGGATGCCCAGGGCGAGTACGCCGCCGGACAGCAGCATGATGAAGGAGAACCACAGGTACAGCGTACCGATGTCCTTGTGGTTGGTTGCATACACCCAGCGCTGCCAGCCGTGCGGATGGTCGTGCGCGTGGTCGTGAGAGTGATCGTGTGCGTGATCAACTGCGGTGGTCATCTCAATCTCCTAATTCAATTACTTGCGCGCAGCCAGCACTTCAGCCGGTTGAACAATATTTTCCTGGGCCTTGTTGGACCAGTTGTTGCGGGTGTAGGTGATCACCGCAGCAAGTTCCGTATCGGACAATTGCTTGAACGGGGGCATGCCCTTGCGGCCATGGACCACCACCTTGATCTGTTCTGCGCGCGGGCCGGTCACCACAGGGGAGCCGTCGAGGGCCGGGAACGCGCCCGGAACGCCCTTGCCGGTCGCCTGGTGGCAGGCCACGCAGTTCGCGGCATAGACTTGTGCGCCACGCTGCTTGAGTTCGTCGACGGTCCAGGTCTTGTTCGGATCGTCAGCCTTGGCGGCCATCTCCTTCTTCTTGCCTTCGACCCACTTGGTGTACTCCTCGTCGGTCACGACATTCACGACGATCGGCATGAACGCGTGTTCCTTGCCGCACAGCTCTGCGCACTGGCCGCGATAGACGCCGGTCTTCTCGGCACGGAACCAGGTGTCGCGAACGAAACCGGGAATCGCATCCTGCTTCACGGCGAAGGCGGGAATCATCCAGGCGTGGATCACGTCGTTGGCGGTCAGGACCAGGCGAACCTTCTTGTTGACCGGGACGACAACGGGGTTGTCGACTTCGATCAGGTAATTGTCGTTCTCGATCTTGGCCGGATTGACGACGGACTCGCGCGGCGTGGACAGGGCGGACAGGAAAGAAATGCCTTCACCTTCGCCCTTCAGGTAGTCGTAGCCCCACTTCCATTGCATGCCGGTGACCTTGATGGTCAGATCGGCGTTGGAAGTGTCTTTCATGGCGACCACGGTCTTGGTGGCGGGCAGCGCCATGCCGATGACGATCAGGAAGGGAACGACCGTCCAGGCGATTTCAACGGCGGTGCTTTCGTGGAAGGTTGCCGGTTTGTGGCCGACGGATTTGCGATGTTTGAAAATCGAGTAGAACATGACGCCGAACACCGCAACGAAGATCACCAGGCAGATGATCAGCATCAGGTTGTGCAGCGAGTAGACTTCCTCGGCGATCTTGGTGACCGGCTGGTGGAAGGTCATCTGGCGGACTGCCGGACCGCCCGGGCTATCGTTGACCGCCCATGACGGCATGCCTGCCATCAGGAGCGACGCACCGAGCATCAGGGATTGAAGGCGCTTCGCAAGTTTCATAGTTTCCTCAAAAGCCAAAATTGGAATTCTGTTTATATCTTTGCAACGCCAGCGCACGGTTCAACTCCCGCGCAAGCTCGCGTCTTTTCCATTCTGTCAAAAACCGGCCGATCTCGACCTTGGTGCCGTTCGCCTCCAAACGCACCAGCCCGCTGCTGCCCGACAGGGGCGGTTCAACGCGCGTGTGGCGCGGATCCAGCCTGAATTGTCGGACATGCTCCACCTGGATGACTTCCACCAGCAGGCAGTTCTCTTCGAGTGCGATATGTTCCCTGTCCGTCGCATGACGAGCATACAACAAAAAGGCAATTCCTACCGCGAACTGCTCAACAAGCGCAAAGCCGAGGACGTACCAGGCACCGGAAGCAGCAAAAAATATCGCGACCAGCATTGATGTCGTGCAAACCGCGAGATAGGCAAGGCCGAGTTGTCGCGGTGACATTGAGCAGTTGCGCTTCAGCATCCATTCGCGGCTGTCCATGATCTAGCTCAAAGAAGTGAAGCGTCGCGCTCTATGCGCAAAACCCCGGAAGTATAAGTCGGATAACGGATGGTTATCAAGGGAAAAAAGTCCTACAAACCCGGTGCACGCTGCATGGATGCAGCCCTGCAACAGGGCCGCCCAAGACGAGGGATTGCCATTTCGACCACACTGCAGCCCCACGTTGCCTGTCATGCCAGCGGAGTTTGTCTGTCAGATGAAATTAAGGGCGCGAGTGTCTACTGACGTTTGCGGGGCAGGTCGAACCTGATGATTGATTCGCCATCGGCGGTCTTTGTCGGCGCAGGACGGAAGGCATGGCCGTAGACCACTTCGAAAGTGAGCGGGATCTTGCCGTCGGGGCGACGGAAAGTGTCGAGCACGCGAAGCAGTTGCGCCTTTGCACTGCGATCGAGCAAGCCGCGGCGGCGGGTCAGGAGAGGATTGCCTCCCCATGCGCGCACGTCGGCCAGCAGCTTGTCGGTGGACTCGTAAGTGACGGTAATAGTTTCCATATCCATCACCGGCGTTGAGAATCCGCTATTTACGAGCATGTCACCCAAGTCATGCATGTCGACGAAGTTCAGGGTGTGCGGGTACTCATCCACGTGCGCGAATGCCGCGCGGATTTCCTTGAAGGTATCCGGGCCGAAACAGGAGAACATCAACAGGCCGTCGATTCGCAGCACCCGTCGCCATTCTGCAAATACCAGATCCGGCTGGGGATGCCAGTGCAGCGCAAGATTGGACCAGATCAGGTCCGCGCTGGCCGGCTTGAGGGGCAACTGGGAAAAGTCTCCGCACAGCTGGCTAAAAGCATCTTGAGGCCTTGCGCCCATTTTCCGGGGCAAGAGTTTGCCGAACAGCCGCGACATCGAACTTGCCGCGGCCGATTGTCCCGCACGTCCGCCCACAAGAAGGGAAAACGACCCATCCAGGCCGAGCAGGTGCGCTTCCGGATACAACTCCTGCAGGGTGGAGAAATCGGCTCCCTCCCCGCACCCGAGGTCGAGCACGCGCTGCGGCTGGATTTTCACGAGCGAAAGGCGCTCATGCATGCGAGCGGCAATCTCGCGCCGCAGGAAGTTCGACTCGGCGATCCGTGCGGGGGTGTCGAACAGGCGGCGCACGTTGCGCACGTCGATGGGCGCGCTCATGCGGGAATCGGGTTGGGAGGACACGAGGAAATCCGGCAGGGCAATGAGATAATGCTCGCAGTTTACACGCTTGAGGATTTGCCTGCTCCATGTTTTCCCGGATGCGTCCGATGCTGCACCGACTACTGGCGGACCGGCCCTTCGCGCTCCCTTCGTCTTGCGCGTTATGCGGCGCGGAACATCGGGCGGCCCTGTGCGACGGCTGCCGATCGCAGTTCTTTTCGACGAGGAAGCCGCGCTGCGCGTGCTGCGGCATTCCCTTGCCCGGTGCGACCGCCGATACCCGTTGCGGCGAGTGCCTGAAACAACCGCCCGCGTTCGATGCAACCGTCGTCGCGACGGACTATCTTCCGCCGGTGGATCGCCTGGTGCTTGCGTTAAAGTTCGGAAACCGGCTCGAAGTGGCACCGATGTTCGCGCAGATGCTGCATGCGTCTACCAAAAGCATGTTGCTGCCTCACTTGCTGACGGCTGTGCCGCTCGGACCGCAACGCCTCGTGCAACGCGGTTTCAACCAGGCGCTGGAAATCGCCAAACCGCTCTCGCGTCATATGCGCGTGAAGCTGGAAGCGCACCTCGTGGCACGGCACAAGGAAACGCAGGCGCAGGCGATGCTGCATCCGGACGAACGGCAGAAGAACATTCGCAATGCGTTCGTCGTTCCGGCACCGGCAATGCAGCGCGTCAGCGGGCGGCACATCGGGGTTGTCGACGATGTGATGACCACGGGCGAGACGCTCAATGAACTGGCGGCCACACTCAAGCGATTCGGCGCAGTGCGGGTGACCAACATCGTTTTCGCACGCACACCGCAACACTGAAGAGGAGCAGGACTTGTTTCACGTCGTACTTGTCGAACCGGAGATTCCGCCCAACACGGGCAACGTCATCCGCCTGTGCGCCAATACCGGTGCGCAACTCCACTTGGTCGAGCCGCTCGGCTTCCCGCTGGACGATGCGAAAATGCGGCGCGCGGGACTCGATTACCATGACTATGCAACGATGAAGGTGCATCCGGATTGGGAAGCCTTCGTCGCGAGCGAGCGCCCCGACCCGGCAAGGATGTTCGCGCTCACCACGCACGGGTCGACGCCCTTCGCGTCGATGGCCTTCCGTCCTGGCGATGTTTTCATATTCGGATCTGAGACGCGCGGCCTGGCACCGGAACTGCGCGACTCGTTTCCTCCGTCGCAGCGCATCCGGCTGCCGATGCGGCCGGACAACCGCAGCCTCAACCTATCGAACACCGTCGCTGTCGTCGTGTATGAAGCATGGCGCCAGAATGGCTTTGCCGGCGGCAACTGATTTTTTCTGAAACAGAGGAGCAACATGATTTTTCGCACATTCACCGCGCTGGCAACGGCACTCACCTTCTCGCTGCCCGTCCACGCGCAGGAGACGAAGCTGAAGGACCTGATCATCGATAGTCCGTATGCACGAGCCACCGTCACGAACCAGCGTTCCGGAGGCGCTTACGTGACGATTGAGAACAAGGGCAAGAATGCGGACAAGCTGGTCGGCGCGAGCAGCCCCGTAGCGAAGAGCGTTGAAATCCACACGATGACGATGGACGGCAACGTGATGAAGATGCGGGAAGTGGGACAGATCGAGATCCCGGCGTCCGGACGCGTCGAGATGAAGCCAGGTGACGGCTATCATCTGATGCTGATGGGACTGCAGCAGCCCCTGAAGGCCGGTGACAGCTTCCCGATGACGCTGGTGTTCGAAAAGGCGGGAAAAACCGAGGTGAAGGTAAAAGTGCAGGATAAGAAGGACGCCGGCCACGGCGGCATGCACCACGGCCACTAGGCGTCCTGCGCGGCATCCATGGTGCCGCGCCGTCCCTCATTCTCAGGCACCGTAGTGCTTGTACACCCGGGTGCGGCCGTCGGCCTGGATCAGCAGTACATCGTACGGATCCTTGCGCGGCCCCTCCATTCCCGGTGAGCCCATCGGCATTCCGGGCACCGCCAGGCCACGTGCCTTCGGGCGTTCCGCCAGCAGGCGCTTGATCTCCGCTGCCGGAACATGGCCTTCCAGCGCGTATCCCGCGACGACGCCGGTATGGCAAGAACCGAGGTCGTCAGGGATGCCGTGCTTCGTACGGTAATCGGACGGGTTCGGCACATCGACTGCCTTGACGGTGAATCCATTTGCGCGCAGATGGTCTACCCATACGTGGCAGCAGCCGCAGCTTGCGCTCTTGTACACGTCGATGACCGGCAAGGTATTCCTGGCCGCCTTTGCGGCAGCGGCGGGCAACAGAAGCGCTGCGAATGCGCCTTGCAGAAGTGTTCGTCTTTGCATGTTCGTTTCCTTTGATTGCACGGACTGCAGATCGCAGTCGTGTTGATTCAGCATGAAGCTATTGATGGCCAATCTTGCCGTGCGTCATTCCGTGCTTATGACCACCCTCTTCCGGATTAGTGCCGCGGTAGCCGCGCAGCCGGTCGTAGTCAGCAACCTGCTGCGGTGAGAGGACCTGGCGCATCGACAGGTGCGCCCCGAGGTGCACGAGGCGATACTCGGCCTGCAGCGCCCCGATCTCTCTGACCAATGTGGCGATGCCATCGTGGTTGGCCTGTACCCTAGCGAACAAGGCTTCCAACTCGGCTTCCTTGTTCACGATCTGCTCGCCCAGGCGTGCCGCATCGCGCGCCATCTTGTCGTGCAGCTGCTGCGACGTGGCCTGCTGCTCTTTCGACAAGCCGAGGGCCTGTGCATGCTCGATCACATGGCGCGGGCCGGGATAGTGATTGAGTTCCGCGGCGAGCGAGGTACGCATGCCTCTCCCGTTGCGGTAGTCGGCGATATCCTGCTCGGACATGGCCTTGATGGGTCGCCGCTCCTGCCCGGCGTAAGGGGTGTCGGCGGACTGTGCCGGCAACGACGCCAGCACCAGAACGACGGAGGCAATCTTGTATTGCATGGTCAATTCCTTTCAAACATGTTCATCACGCGCCGCGAGGCCGCAAAGCCAGGCGACGCATTGAGGTGTTCAAAGGGAATGGCTGCGCGGAGGGCGGTCGGGGCCGTCAGGGATGAAGAAGGGGATGTGGAATCCCGCATAGGAGACAACAGCGGGAACAAGTTCGAACGGCGGCAACTGGAGTTGGCTGGCTGGAATCCACGGGACACCCGCGTACTGCGCGGCACACACTGTCTCGTCTTCCTGCTGCATGTCTTGCTCGTGTTTCTGTCCTGCCTGCATGTCTGGGCATGGATGCGCGTGCATGCCGGTGTCCTGTGCCACATGCAAAACGGTCGGAACCTGGTTGGCCGCCTTGCAGACCAGCAGCGCGTTGGCCGCCATGCCCTGGAGTGGAATAAAGGACATCAGCAGCCAGATGAACAATGTCTTCATTGCTTTCATGGAGCGCTCACCTTACCACAAGGACGCGTGGCCGGCCGGTGTCCATATCAAGTCATAACGAGTGAAAGCGCCGGCCTTACCTCACCCGTACGGACACCCTTGAGATTGGAGAGTTGCGGACGTAGCCATGATTCAAGCGCGCTCCCTTGACGTGGCAGCAAGCCAAGCTGTGACAGTACCGCGACTGTCGCAGGCTGCAGGCCCCGTGCACTGCCGTCGACAGCCTTCAGCGCGATGCCGAGTCCGCCGGAACGAATACCAATCACCTGCACGCCTTCGGCGCCGCCCTTGGCAACCCAATCGCCCTGCCCGGCCTGCATCAGTGCAAGGTCGATGCGGCCGGTGCCGGAGACGAGTTCGGGATGGGCGGTCATGGCGGCAAAGAGCTGGCCGGTCAACTCGCCGTGCACCGGGTCCGGCCCCTCCTGCGCCAGCCGTGCATAGGCATAGGCGAGCCGGGACAGGGGCAACGCGTAATTGGGCGCCGAACATCCGTCCGTGCCCGCAGGCATACTGGATTCCGGGACGCCCGTGAAATCGGCAAGACTGGTGCGGATCTCCCTTTGCAGGGGATGCGCGGGATCGAGGTAGCTCTCGGTGGGGTGGCCATGCTGCCGGCAGTAGGCAAGGAAGCCGGCGTGCTTTCCGCTGCAGTTATTGTGCAATTGGGTAAAGGTCTCGCCGGTGGCAGGCTGGGTGCCCGTCGTTGCGTAATGCATCGGGACATGGCAGCCGCATTGCAGCTGACGCTCTTCGCATCCCGCCCTGTGCAGCATGGCCTCCACGATCGCCGTGTGCACTGCCTCGCCCGAATGGCTGGCGCACAGGAGGGCGAGCTCGCGGCTGCCGAAACCGAACTGCGCAGGTCCGCCCGCGCGCAGGAAGGGCAATGCCTGGAACGGTTTGATGGTCGATCGGGTGAAGGTGAGGAAATGCGGATCACCCGCCTGGTACAGCAACTCGCCGCGCGCACTGACCACGGCGACGGCGCCAAAGTGGATGGACTCGACTTCGTTGCCGCGCGTGACTTCGGCGAGTGGAGCGACGTTCATGATGTCAGCTGTTTCGGACCTTCTTCAGCAATCGTGTGGTAGAGCGGTCGTGTTCGAAATCAATGGCGACGGCCTTGCCGCCGTAAGCCAGCACCGCCTGTCCCTCAGGGATGGCGGTCATGTCGTAATCGCCGCCCTTCACGTAGACGTCGGGCCGCGCTTCCTGCACGATTTCAAGTGCGGTGTCCTCATCGAAGGGCACGACCATGCTGACCGACTCCAGCGCCGCAAGGATGGCCATGCGATCTTCGCAGACGTTGATTGGACGGTCGTCGCCTTTGCCGAGGCGTTTTACGGAGGCGTCGGTATTGACTGCGACCACCAGCGATGCACCGAGTTCGCGCGCCTGCGCCAGGTAGGTGACATGGCCGCGGTGCAGGATGTCGAAGACACCATTGGTCAGCACCACCGGTTTGGGCAAATGCCTGACGCGCTCGACGAGGTCGGCGCGGCTGCACATCTTTTTCTCGAAAATCGGCATGTTAGGAGCAAAAAAAAGCCGCAAGCGACATTGCTTGCGGCTCGTAGCTTACCTCAGTCCGGTGTCAGGCAGCAGGCTTGAGGCCACCGTTGCCGAGACGGCCGGTGATTTCCTTGCGATAGCGGTTCAGGTCCTGCACGGATTCAAAGGTGCGCTCGAACAGCAGCGACATGTTGTGCAGGATGCGGTCGACGACCTTCTTTTCCCATTCGCCATCGAACTTGATCTGGCCGTCGAGCCAGCGCTCCAGCCAGTTGGGATCCGGCAAGCGGCTCTGCACGGTGTCGTTCGGGAACAGCGCCTGGTTGACGTGCAGGTTGGTCGGGTGCAGCGGCTTCTCGGTACGGCGGGCGGATGCCATCAGGACGCCAATCTTGGCGAAGGCTGCGCGCGCGTTGTCGCCCACTTCGTTCAGCGCCTTCTTCATGTAGCGCAGGTAGGCGCCGCCGTGGCGTGCCTCGTCCTGGCTGATGATCTTGTAGATGTGCTTGATCACCGGCTCGGTGTGCCAGTCGGAGGCGCAGCGGTACCAGTGGTTCAGGCGGATTTCGCCGCAGAAATGCAGCATCAGGGTTTCCAGCGGGGGTGCCGGGTCGAACTCGAAGCGTACGTTGTGCAGCTCTTCCTCGGTCGGGACCAGGTCCGGACGGAAGCGGCGCAGGTATTCCATGAGGACGAGCGAATGCTTCTGCTCTTCAAAGAACCAGACCGACATGAATGCGGAGAAATCGCTGTCGCCCCGGTTGTCGCGCAGGAACATCTCGGTGGCCGGCAACGCCGACCATTCCGTGATGGCGTTCATCCGGATGGTTTGTGCTTGTTCGTCCGTCAGTTTCGATGCATCGAACTTGTCCCATGGGATGTCTTTTTCCATGTTCCAGCGGACTTGCTCTAGCGATTTGAATAGTTCTGGGTACAGCATCACGCACCTTCAATGTTGAATAAGTCGTTGATTCTACCAAGAAAATCAGAAATACCCGAATTGTTGGAATTCGGCCGGGCGCCAGTCACAATACATTTGGTAAAGTGCATTGGACGGGCATTGAGTGCCCACTTCGCGCGAAGAACATGAAAAACAGCCCTGCACGACCCGTGCCCGCCAGAATTCCCCCTACCGTTTGGGTACTCGGCTTTGTCAGCCTGCTGATGGACATCTCGTCGGAAATGATCCACAGCCTCCTGCCGGTCTTTATGACAGTTGTTCTCGGAACAAGTGCCACAACGGTGGGGATTATCGAAGGAATTGCTGAAGCGACCGCGCTGATTACCAAGGTATTCTCCGGTGTGATCAGCGACTGGGTTGGGAAGAGGAAATGGCTGGCGGTCATCGGTTATGGACTCGGCGCGCTGACCAAGCCGTTCTTCGCCATGGCGACCGGGGCGGGCTGGGTGCTCGGCGCCCGTTTTGCAGACCGTATCGGCAAGGGAATCCGCGGCGCCCCCAGAGACGCGCTGATCGCCGATGTGACCGATCCCTCCATGCGCGGCGCGGCCTTCGGCTTGCGGCAGTCCCTCGACACGGTCGGCGCCTTCGTCGGCCCACTGGTTGCCATGGGGCTGATGCTGCTGTGGGCAAACGATTTCCGCGCAGTGTTCTGGGTGGCCGCCATCCCCGGCCTGCTGGCGGTTTTCCTGCTGATCGTGGGCGTACGCGAACCGCAACGGACTGCCGTGGCGGGCGGCGCGGCCTTTCCCATCTCGCGCGCGGCCCTTGGGCAATTGCCTGTCGCATACTGGTGGGTGGTGGCCGCCGGCGCGGTACTGACGCTGGCACGCTTTTCGGAGGCTTTCCTCGTCCTGCGCGCGCAGCAGGGAGGACTTCCGCTGGCACTGGCGCCACTGGTGCTGGTCCTGATGAATGTCGTGTACTCGGTGTGCGCCTACCCGCTGGGGAAACTGGCGGATTCGATGAGCCACCGCACTCTCCTCGTGGCCGGCATCGTGCCGCTGGTGGTCGCGGACCTTTTGCTTGCGCACAGCGGGCAGCTGGCCTGGGCAGCCGCAGGCCTGGTGTTCTGGGGATTGCACATGGCGGCGACGCAAGGCCTGCTGTCTGCGATGGTGGCCGATACGGCACCGGCGCATTTGCGCGGGACTGCCTTCGGCCTGTTCAACCTGGCAAGCGGCCTCGCCATGCTGGCGGCAAGCGTGATCGCGGGCGTGCTGTGGGATACCTTGGGCGCGCAGGCCACCTTCCATACCGGCGCTGTTTTCGCCGTCCTCGCGATCGGGCTACTGTCGCTGCGCCGTGCCTGAAGATTCGAGCCGGCTTCGCCAGTCGCGCAGCACTGACCCGATCTGTGAAAGCTCGAGCACGTGCAGTTCCGGTGGAGGCCGCCGGTGCAGTGCCGCGCATGTGCCGCCGGCCCAGATCTCGATTTCCTGCGGCAACCGGGCGCGCAGGTCGCGCACGCCCTCTGCCATCTGGTTGCCGTTCATCGATGCTGCAAACGACAGCGCCACGATATCGGCCCGCTGGGATTCCGCCGCCTTGACGATCTCGGTGATCGGGGTTTGTACGCCCAGCGAAATGCAGCGGGCGCCTTCCAGCGCAAAAATCGCTTCCGCCATGAGCAGGCCCAACCCGTGCTGCTCCTGCGGAAAGGTTGTCAGGAGTACGCGCGGACGCGGCGCCGCGTCGTGCGAAAGCAAGGGGATGGAGGCGATCGCGTTGCGCATCAGGACCTGGATCGACTCGGTATAGAGGTGCTCCTCGAAGACCGAAAAGAAGCCGCTCGCCCAGCGCGCCCCTACCAGCGTATTCATCGGCGCAATCACGTCGACAACGAACCGGTACAAACCGAGGCGCAGCAGGTCCTGCGACAGCGCACGGCGCATCTCGTCGAAGCGGTAGGCCTTGCACAACGCGATGTAGTGCAACAGGTCCTGGCGCTGCTCGACGCCGTCGTCGACCTGTCCCACTGTCGCTGGCGTTTCGTCGGCGAGACGGCGCAAGGTCTCGATGTCGTACCCGATGATCTTGCCCGGCCTGTGTCCCCGGTCCAGCAGGCGCTTGAGGAGTCGCAGTTTGTCGACCTGGTCAAACGTGTATGCACGCTCGCCAGTGTCGTCGCGTGCCGGCTGTGGAAATCCATAGCGGCGCTCCCAGACACGCAAGGTGTCCTTAGTCAGCCCCGTCTCCCGTTCGACGGATCCGATGCTTAATGTGATTTGCATGGGTGATCCCGGCGCTCGCGCCATTTCTTTTCCAAGTGTCGACAATTCTAAGCCTGCAATTTGTCCAAGACAACACATTGACAAAAAGAATAATTAGGCCAAGAATAGCCTCAAAAGCGATTTTGTCCAGGACACAAAAGGTCGAATGCGGTCAATTGAAAGAAATACATGCCTTGCACGCTGTTCCGTCCCGGACAAATCGAACCGACGGACGAGCCCCCCCCCGAACCAATTGGTATGCCGTGGGCATCCACGCGGCCCGGGAAATCCGGGGTGACGGCAATGTCGCCGCTGTCGCCCGAACTAATCCGCCCGGCGCCCGAACTCGGCCCCAGCGTCAGGACGGAACACGTCATGGGATCGTGGGTCCTCGGCCGCCGGGTGGTCATGCTTGTCGATATGGACAGGATGCCGTCCGACGCCGGTTTTCAGTCCGCTTGAACCACAAGAGCACCACAAAAACGATTGCTATCCATGGGAGTGGAAAATGAAAATCAACGACCTGAACATCGGTGTCCGACTCGGCGCCGCCTTCGCATTGATCCTGGCCATGCTGACCTTCGTAACCATGCTGGGTCTTTCCCGTATGGCGCACATCCAGCACGACCTGCATGACATCGGCACCAACAATGTCCAGACCGAACTGGCTGCGGCCATGCGGCTTTCCGTGTCAGACAGGATGATCGCTTTGCGCAATATCGCCCTGCTGAACGAAGAGGCCGAAATGCGGCCGGAGGTGGAACGCATCAAGGCCCAGGCCGTGCGCTATGCCGAGGCCGAGCAAAAACTCTCGGAAATGATTGTGCAGCACGGCGCCACGGAAGAAGAAAAGGCGGTCCTCGGCACATTGCGCGAGATCGAAGCCGCGGTCCAACCGCTTATCGCCAGGGCGACAGAGCTCGGCCTGGCAAACGAAAGGGACGAAGCCACCCGGGTACTCCTCAGGGAAATCCGTCCGCTTCAACAACGCTGGATGGCCGCCCTTACCGAACTGATCGAGCAGGAGGACAAGCTGACTCAAGCGGCGACGCGCGATGCCGACAATGTCTACGCGGCAGCCCGCGCGCAAATGATCGCCTCCGGCGCCATCGCTGTCCTGCTCGGCATCGCATGTGCATTGTTGATTACCCGCTCGATCACGCGTCCGTTGAAGCAAGCGGTGCAAATTGCGCAGACGGTAGCCGCAGGCGACCTGACCAGCAAGATCGAAGTCCACGGTCGCGACGAAACCGCAACGCTTCTCAAGGCGCTCGGCGACATGAACCAGAGCCTCGCGCGCATCGTCGCCGAGGTGCGCACTGGCGCCGATACGATTGCATCCGCTTCGGCCCAGATTGCCGGCGGCAACCTTGACCTCTCGTCCCGTACCGAACAGCAGGCGGGCTCGCTCGAAGAAACCGCGTCGTCCATGGAAGAGATGACGTCCACTGTCAAGCAGAACGCGGACAATGCGCGCCAGGCGAACCAGCTCGCGGTAAGCGCGGCCGATGTGGCGCTCAAGGGCGGCGCAGTGGTATCGCAGGTGGTCGACACCATGGGCGCGATCAACGAGTCGGCGAGAAAAATCGTCGACATCATCGGCGTTATCGACGGCATTGCATTCCAGACCAATATCCTCGCGCTCAACGCCGCAGTGGAAGCGGCGCGCGCAGGAGAACAGGGTCGGGGCTTCGCCGTCGTCGCGGCCGAGGTCCGGAACCTCGCACAACGCTCAGCCGCCGCCGCCAGGGAGATCAAGGCATTGATCGGCGACTCGGTGGAAAAAGTGGATACCGGCGCGCGTCTGGTCGATCAGGCGGGCGCGACTATGGAGGAGGTCGTGGCCAGCGTCAAGCGCGTCACCGACATCATGGGTGAGATCAGCTCGGCCAGCCAGGAGCAGACATCCGGCATTCACCAAATCAACCAGGCCATCGCGCAAATGGATGAAGTCACGCAGCAGAATGCCTCGCTTGTCGAGGAGGCCGCAGCGGCCGCGGAGGCACTTCAGGAACAGGCCGCGGCATTGAAAGAGGCGGTCAGTGTGTTCAAGCTCGACGCAGCCGAAGCGCGCGCAGTGGCCACGTCCAGCCGTTTGCAACGTCTACATGCAAGCGCAATGCCGCGCAAGCTGATTGCGTCTGGACAGGTGCGATTGGAGCAGTTCTGACCTGGTCCTGACCGTCACACCTTTGCTGCTGCAGCGCCTGCCGGGTCAAACTCCGGCAAGACAGGGCCGGCAATCCCCTCTCCCGACCAGCCAAGTCTGGCGCTGCAGCCCTTTTTCTTCTCCGAACCTCGAGAAACCGGTCCGACCGTTTCAAGCACCTGCTGCAAATCGGCCAGCAGGTCATCGGCATGCTGATATCGATAAACAGCGGCACGGCATCCTCGGTCACGCCGGCTTTTGTCAGTTCCGCCACCGTGCCAAGTGATACTTAGAACGCCGGAACTACGGCGCCCTTGTACTTCTCATGGATAAACTTCTTCACCTCAGGGGAATTCAGCGCCGCTGCAAGCTTCTTGATGGCGGCGTTGTCCTTGTTGTCCTCGCGCGCGACGAGCAGGTTTGCGTACGGGGAGTTGCCATCCTCGATGAAGAGGGAATCCTTCACCGGATTGAGCTTCGCTTCCAGCGCATAGTTGGTGTTGATCAGCGCCAGGTCGACCTGGTTGAGCACGCGCGGAAGGGTCGCCGCTTCCAGTTCACGGAACTTCAGGTTCTTCGGGTTGGACACGATATCTTTCTTGGTTGCCGAGATGTTGTTGCCATCCTTCAGCTTGAGCAGGCCCTGGCGCTCGAGCAGTAGGAGCGCCCGGCCGGAGTTCGACGGATCGTTGGGAATGGCGACCGTCGCACCGTTCGGCAAGTCGGCAATCTTCTTGTATTTGCTGGAGTAAGCCGCGAACGGTTCTACGTGCACCTTCGCCACCGGCACTTCGATGTCGTTCTTGTGGCCCTTCTTGAATTCATCGAGATACGGCTGGTGCAGGAAGAAATTGCCGTCCAGGCGCTTTTCATTCACCTGTACCGCCGGTTGAATGTAGTCGGTGAAAACCTTGACCTGGAGATCGACACCTTCCTTGGCCAGCTGCGGCTTGACGAATTCGAGGATTTCCGCGTGCGGAACCGGCGTGGCGGCAATGACGAGCTTGTCGGCGGCATAAGAGGCGACCGGCAGGACAAAGCCGACGGTTGCGGCAAACAGCAATGCAACGTTGAAACGCATAACTACTCCTGTATGGATGGGATGAATTACCTGCGGGTGAAACGGCGCACCAGCCAGTCGCCGGCGTATTGCAGCAACTGCACGAGTACGACAAGAATGAACACGGTGACGATCATGACGTCCGTCTGGAAGCGCTGGTAGCCGTATCGCAGCGCGAGATCGCCCAGGCCGCCGCCGCCCACCACGCCGGACATTGCCGCGTAGGAGACCAGCGCGATGGTGGTGACGGTCGCGGCCGCGAGCAGGCCCGGCAGGGCTTCCGGCAGCAGCGCGCTGATCACGATCTGGTGCGTCTTCGCACCCATCGACTTGCAGGCCTCGATGACGCCGCGGTCCACCTCGCGCAGGACGTTCTCGACCAGTCGCGCGAAGAAGGGCGTGGTGCCGACCACGAGCGGCGGGATGGTTCCCTCGACACCGAGCGATGTCCCGACCAGCACCAGCGTCACCGGGATCATGACAATCAGCAGGATGATGAACGGCAGCGAACGCAACACATTCACGACAAGGGATAGCACGGCATAAATGCCGCGCTGCTCGAGCAATTGGCCGCGACCGGTCAGGAACAGCAGCACCCCGAGCGGCAAGCCGAGCAGAACAGTGAAGAACAGGGACACGCCGGTCATGGTGAGCGTGTCGATGGTTGCCTGGCCGATGTCCGCCCAGTCGATATTGGAAAATTCCATTAGCTGATCACCTCGCAATGCACATCAAGTCGCCGGAACAGGTCCAGCACCGCGGCGGCTTCCTCGTCGGCGCCGCCGATCTCCACCAGCAACTGACCGTAGGGCTTGTCCTTGATACGGGACACCGCGCCTTGCAGGATGGTGATTTGCGCCCGTGTCTGCTCGACGACACGGGTCAGGATCGGCTGGTACGCCGTCTCGCCGGTATAGGTCAGGCGCAAGCGGCGGCCCGTTGTGGTCCCGATACCGCCGAGGTCGAAGTCGTCATGCGTGTTCTCCGCAACGAGGCGCCGCGTGACGGCGTGTTGGGGATGCAGGAACACGTCGGAGACCGGGCCGGTCTCGACGATTTCACCCGCCTCGATCACGGCCACGTAGTCGCAGATACTGCGGATGACTTGCATCTCGTGCGTGATCAGTACGATGGTGAGCCCGAGGCGTGCATTGATTTCCGCCAGCAGCGCGAGGATGGACTGCGTCGTCTCCGGATCAAGCGCGGATGTTGCCTCGTCGCACAGCAAGAGTTGCGGCGCATTGGCGATGGCGCGTGCGATACCGACGCGCTGCTTCTGGCCGCCGGATAGCTGCGCAGGATATTTGTCCTTGTGCTCGCTCAGTCCGACCAGCTCAAGCAACTCGCCCACCCTCTTGTTGCGCTCCTCGCGGCTGTGGCCGCCGGCAAGTTTGAGCGGGAATTCCACATTCGCACCGACTGTCTTTGCCGACAGCAGGCTGAAGTTCTGGAACACCATGCCGATCTGCTGGCGCATGCGGTCGAGTTCCGCCTTGCCAAGCGTCGTGATGTCGGCGCCATTGATGCGCACTGCGCCGCGCGTTGGACGTTCGAGAAGGTTGAAGGTGCGCAGCAGGGTGCTCTTGCCAGCACCCGAGCGGCCGATGATGCCAAAGATTTTCCCTCTGGGGATGTGCAGGTTGACGTTGCTGAGCGCGCTAACCGTGCGACTGCCTACCCGGTATTCCTTGTGAAGCTGTTCGATATGAATCACGTTTGTATTTGCTGTTCCGGCTCACCGCGGCGGCGACCTTGCTGTGCATGAAAGGGCGGAAGAATAGCGAAATCAATATGATTCAGGAACGAAGCATTTCTCATTTGCTTATTGGCACTTGGGGGAAAACCGGCTTTTTCAGCAGAAAACTGCAGTCCCCCCAAACAAACATTGGTTTGCGCACCCGCCTGCAAAAGATAATGCATCTGCCGCGCGGCGCTCCGCATGCTTTCCTGCTTGAAGTTAATATAGTGGACACGTGGGCCGCGCGCATGGGTTCACTGCGTTTCACGCCCCTGTCACGTTGACCTCTCTTAAGCACCGCGGGGTCACCAATCCCGCTAACCCGACCTTGCAGACATCATTGTTGAATCAGCCACCTACTCTTCATGAACAGAAAAAGGAAAAGCTGTTCCTCCTTGCCCTCGCAGGAATCCAGTTCACGCACATCCTCGACTTCATGATCATGATGCCGCTCGGCCCGGAACTGATCCGGGTGCTGCGCATCGATACACATCAGTTCGGCCTGCTGCTTTCCTCATATACCTTTACCGCAGCCGCATCGGGCCTGCTGGCCGCCACTTATGTCGACCGCTTCGACCGCCGCAAGCTGATGCTTGCGCTGTACGTGCTCTTCATCCTTGCCACCTTCTTCTGCGCCATTGCGCCAAACTACCTCACGCTGCTGTTCGCGCGGGCCCTCGCCGGTGCGTTCGGCGGAGTCCTCGGGGCGATGGTGCAGACCATGATTGCCGACGTCGTGCCCTTCGAGCGGCGCGGGCAGGCGATGGGAACGGTGATGGCGGCGTTCTCGGTGTCGACGGTGGCGGGCGTGCCGCTCGGCCTCCTCCTCGCCGAACACATTCCGCAGCTTGGCTGGCGGGCGCCGTTCCTGTTCATCGTGCTGATATCCTGCCTCATCCTCGCGCTCGGCTACCGCTACCTGCCGGCGCTGACGGCACACCTCGCACGGGAACGGACCGGCAACGTATTCCAGCAGATCTACGCGGTCGCGAAGGAACCGGAGCACCTGAAAGCCTATTTCTTCGTCGGCCTGCTGATGATGAACTTCAGTGTGATTCCCTACATCGCGCTGTACTACACGTCCAATGTCGGCATGACCGCCAGCTTCATTACGCTGATCTACCTCGTCGGAGGCGCGGCGACGCTGCTGACCTCGCGCATCATCGGTAAGCTCGCGGACAGGCACGGCAAGCTGCCCACCTTTCGCTGGATCGCCGTGTCGTCCTTCGTGCCGATCCTGGTGACCACGCACCTCGTGCCGGCGCCGTGGTGGCTGGTGCTCATTAACTCGACCGTGTTCTTCATCCTTGTTTCAGGACGCATGATTCCCGGCATGGCGATGGTGACCGCGGTCGCGCCGATGCAGGTGCGGGGCACGTTCATGAGCCTCGGGTCGTCGGTGCAGATGCTCGGCTCCGGACTGGCGTCGCTGGTCGCAGGCCTGATCATCACGCGCACGCCGGCCGGTCTGATCGAGCACTACAACGTCGTGGGGTACTTTGCGGTGGCCTGCGGACTGGTGGCCTTGTGGATGGCGGGACACCTGAAGGTGTCCCAAGCTGCGTCGGCGTAAAGAAGCAGGCCGCGCGTCTGAGGCGGGCCTGCCAGTGGGCGGGATTACTTGCTTGCCTTGCGCTTGCGCGCTGTTGCAGAGGAGGAGGAAGCGGACGACGAGGCGGCTTTCGCCTTCGGACTGGCCGCCTTGGCCTTCGGCTTTTCCGCAGGTGGCGCGGCTGTGGCGCCGGTGGCGGCCGCGGCGACGGCCTGGGTCTCCGTCATCGCCGTATTGACTGCCTGCTTGAACTGGTCCTGCAGCATGTTCCACCAGGCAGCGGCATTGACCAGCGGCGCGGTCAGGCTGGCTGCGTCCTGTTCATCCCTCTTGGTAGGCTCGGGTGCGGGTCCATGATCGCGTTCGGCGCTGATGCCGCCGTCTGCCCCGTTGGAGGATTTCGCACCGTTGGGTCCCGCGCCCGCGGACTGGGCGGCCCCTTGCGCACCGGCGGGGTTCATCGTCGCACTGAAACGCTCACCCATCGTTTGCAGCGTGGAGATCGTCGCGGCCTGCACTTCCAGCGCCTGGATCGTACTGCGCAGCATGCCCATGTTGAGGCTGAGCCAGGACTCAACGGCCTTCAGGTCGGAAATTCGCTTGTTGATCTCGTCCACGGAAAGAGTGGGCATTACCATGCCGGGCACGTTCATGCCGGGCATTCCGGGCACATTCATTCCCGGCAGGCCCATGCTGCCCCACAGGTTCTTGACGAAATCAAGCGTATCCGTCATCGCCCCCATCCCCGGGATGTTCGGGATGTTCGGTATATTCGGCTTAATCATCACTACCCTCCGTTGGAAAATGAACTGCAGCGTACCAGTTTAGCTGAGTGAACAGAATGTTAAAGGTTCCGATCATAGCGCGTCCCGCGCCCGGCAGCCCTGCTCCAGATCACTTATTCGCAAACCCGCCCTTCCTCCGGTTTGCCGTGGCATTACCGCTACGAAACTTTGTATCTCGTCACAGTGCAGGTCGGGAGAGGTTGCTACACTAGCGGGATGGTCCGCACTTCCCCGCCAGCACACTCCCCTCGGTTCGCCCCGCAGCAATCCGCACGCCGGATCCTGCTGCCGGCTGCACTGCTGGCGTCACTGACGTGGCACCTCTTCCTGTTCAACTGGGCCAGCGGGCACATCGCGTTGCCCGCGATCCGCGAGGAAAAGCCGGCGGTCATCGTCGCCACGGAGCTGCTCCCGCCGCCTGTCGCGGCACCGCAACCACCCCCGCCCGTCGCGGCGAAACCGAAACGCAAACCGAAGCCGCGCCCGAACACCCCTGCTCCTGCGGCGGAAAGCGTTGCCACCGCCCCGGCCGCTGCGCCGCCCGAAGCAGAAGCGACTCCACCCGAGCCGGTGGAGGCGTGGGCGCCGGCGGCCGAAGATCCTCCGCAAGCCGGCGAGACGACGGGCACGTACAAGTTTGCCCTGCCGCCGTCCGCCGAACTGAAGTACGAGGTCCAGGCGCTGCGGGAAGGCCAGCAATGGTTCGGGTCCGGGGTTTTCCATTGGGCTGCGGATGCCGACAGTTATGTCATCACCGGCGAGGCAAGCATCACGGTGCTGTTCAAGATCACGGTCCTGAATTTCCGTAGCGAAGGCGCGATCAATGCGTCCGGCATTGCCCCAACCCTCTACAGCGAAAAGCCGTGGCGCAAGGCAATGACGAACACGCACTTCCAGCACGAGAAGAAGACGATCAGCTTTTCCGCCTCGCAGGCCGTCTACCCGTACAACGGCGGAGAACAGGACCGCGCCAGCATCATGTGGCAACTGGCCGGTTTCGGCCGCGGCGATCCTGCGCAGTATGTTCCCGGCACGGCCTTCGACGTCATGGTGGCCGGCGCGCGTAACGCGGAGACCTGGCGCATCGATGTGATCGGGCAGGAAGACATCGACACGCCGCTCGGAAAGATCCAGGCCTGGCATGTGGTGCGCGCGCCAAAGCCCGGCTCCTACGACCAGAAAATCGACATCTGGCTGGCGCCGCAGCATGAGTGGTATCCGGCCAAGGTGCGCTTTACCTATGCGAACGGGGATTACCTCGACATGTTGCTGTCGGAATTGCATCCGCGCAGCAGCATGGAATCTTCATCAGGAAATCAATGAGCAAGTCCTTCAGGCTGCCGCTTGCCGCCCTCCTCTGCGGCTTGCTGGCCCACGGTCCGGCTGCGGCAAGCGCGCCGGTCAAGTACAAGACCAGCCTGCCGCCATCGGTCGAACTTTCCTTTGCCATCAAGGCCAGGCAGAAAGGCTTCCCGGTGGAGGGTGAGGCGCTGATGCGTTGGTCGTTCGAGGCCAACCGATTCAGCGCCACCAACGAAGCGCGCGCCGTACTCGTCGGCAAAATCCTCGATGCCCGTAGCGAAGGCGAGATCGACGCCTTCGGACTGGCGCCGGCCACTTTTACCGAGAAGCGTTTCCGCAAGGGCACGGCCACCACCACGTTTGACCGGAGCACCGGAACGATCCGCTTCACCAATTCCGAACAGACCTATCCCATCCGGGGCGGCGAGCAGGACCGCAACAGCGTCATCTGGGAACTGGTCGCCGTCGCGCGGGCGGCACCTGCCAGGGCGAAGCCGGGCGCGAGCTGGAATTTCTTCGTTGCCGGCGTGCGCGACGCCGAGCCCTGGACCTTCAAGGTGGTCAAGCAGGAAAAGATCCGCACACCGCTCGGGGAATTGAACGCACTGCACGTCACGCGTGTTCCATTGGCTGATTCGAAGGAGCAGCACATCGACATCTGGCTTGCGCCCGCGCACGAATGGTATCCGGTCCGGGTGCGCTACAGCGAGGATGACGGCGACTATATCGAACAGACGCTGCGGGCTATCAGCAGGAAGACGCCGTGACGCACGCCGGCGGCGCTACAATGGCCGGCATCGCAGATCACCCCACGGAAAAAGCATGACACTCCCCAACGGCGCACTGGTCCTGTTTAGCGGCGGCCAGGATTCCACCACCTGCCTGGCTTGGGCGCTGGCCCGGTATGGCAAGGTCGAAACCATCGGCTTCGACTACGGCCAGCGACACGCCATCGAACTGAGCGTACGCCCGGCGCTGCTGCAGAAAATGCGCGGGCTGTCGCCGGACTGGAACACCCGCCTCGGCGACGATCACATGATCGACCTGTCGCTGCTCGGCAAGATCTCCGATACCGCACTGACCGCGAACGTCGAGATCGCGATGCAGGCAAACGGCCTGCCGAATACCTTCGTCCCCGGCCGCAACCTGCTGTTCATGATGGTCGCCGCGACGGTCGCCTACCGTCGCGGACTGGATGTGCTGGTCGGCGGCATGTGCGAGACCGACTTCTCGGGCTATCCCGACTGTCGTGACGACACAATGAAGGCACTGCAGGTCGCCCTCAACCTTGGCATGGCGACCCGCCTCAAGCTGGAGACGCCGCTGATGTGGATCGACAAGGCGGCGTCCTGGCGCCTGGCACAGGATCTTGGTGGCGCAGCACTGGTCGACCTGATTCGCGCCGACACCCACACCTGCTACCTGGGCGAGCGCGGCGAACTGCATGACTGGGGCTATGGCTGCGGAAAATGCCCGGCATGCGAACTGCGGGCGCGCGGCTATCGCCAGTTTGTGGCGGATGCGGCATAGACAGTTGCTGCCGGCTGTCCTACTCTTTTCCCAAGCCAATATCGAAAGCTAGCCATGTCCGTCCATTGCGAGCCCGAGACCTATCAGCTCCTGCTCCGGCTTGACCTGTTCCGCGAACTCACCCAGCCGGAACTGGAACGCCTGCTGGCGGATGCGGAACTGGTGGAATGCCGCAGTGGCGACTATCCGATCCGTGAGGGCGAACAGGACAACCACCTGTTCATCATCCTGTCGGGCAAGATGGCCATTTACAAGCGCTCGGCCGGGGTGCAGAAACTGATCAAGGAGCTCGGGCCCGGCGAATGCTTCGGAGAAATGTCCCTCATCTAATGCCGCAGCCGCTCCGCCTCGGTCAAGGCCGCCACCCACTGCCGCCTGCTGCGCCTGGACGGCGACAGGATCATCCTGCTGCCTGATGTAGCGACCAAGCTGTTCCGCAACATTGCTCGACTGCTCTCCCAGCGCCTGCGCTACGCCAACGACCTCCTGACCTTGGGATAAATCCGGCTGTAAGCAAACCTAAAGGATCGGGGAGTAGGATGTCAGTCAGAGACACTCCGCTTAACAAAACGACATCCCCACCGGAAATGCACATCCCATGCTGATCGCCATCCTCACCGACATCCATGCCAATCGCGAGGCGATGACCGCCTGCCTCGCCCATGCAAAGGAGCGCAACGCCCAGCGGTTTGCCTTCCTGGGCGACCTTGTCGGCTACGGCGCCGACCCGGCCTGGGTGGTCGACACCGTGATGGATTACGTCGGACGCGGCGCGTTCGCCGTCCAGGGCAACCATGACGTTGCCGTCACCCAGACGGTCTCCAAGCACATGAATCCGCAGGCGCGCGAAGTCGTCGAGTGGACGCGCGCACAACTCAACGATACCCAGCTCCAGTTCCTGGACCGGCTGCCCCTGACGCAGGAGCACAACAACCTGCTCTTCGTGCACGCGACCGCAGCCGAGCCGAAAAGCTGGGAGTACATCACCGGGACGCTGGAAGCGGTGAAAAGCATGCATGCCACCCGCGCCCGCATCACCTTTGTCGGGCACGTCCACGAACCGGCGCTTTACAACCTGTCGCCCACCGGCAAGGTGTCCTCCTTCGTGCCGACCGGCGACAGCAGCATTCCCCTCGGCACCCAGCGCCGCTGGCTGGTGCTGCCCGGCTCCGCCGGCCAGCCCCGCGACGGCAACCCGGCTGCTTGCTATGCCCTGTTCGATGACACGACGAACGAGCTGATCTATTTCCGCGTTCCCTACGATTACGAATCCGCCGCAGCCAAGATCCGCGCGGCGGGACTGCCGCAAAGCATCGGCAACCGGCTCGAGCACGGAAGATGAGCCGCCTCCAGCCGGGCATGATCATCGACGGATTCCGCGTCGAGGAGAAACTGCACAAGGGCGGAATGGCGACGCTGTGGCATGTCACCCGCATCGACGGCAAGGCAGACGATCCGCGGCTGCTGATGAAGATCCCCATCCTCGGCGACAACACTGACCCCGCCGCCATCGTCGGCTTCGAGGTCGAGCAGATGATCATGCCGAAGCTGACCGGCATGCACGTCCCGCACTTCGTCGCTTCCGGGGATTTCACCGGCCAGCCCTACATCGTGATGGAAGAGATTGCCGGCAACTCGTTGCGTGCGCGCTTCGACGAAGCGCCGTTGCCGGTGGAGGAAGTCGTTTCCATCGGCATCCGCGTGGCCACCGCACTGCATGACCTGCACCGCCAGCATGTGATCCACCTCGACCTGAAGCCGAGCAACATCATGTTCCACCAGACCGGCGAGGCGATCCTCATCGACTACGGACTGGCGCGGCACGACAAGCTCCCCGACCTGCTGGCCGAGGAGTTCCGCCTGCCGATGGGCACCGGCCCGTATATCTCGCCGGAACAGGTACTGCACATCCGCAACGACCCGCGCAGCGACCTGTTCGCACTCGGGGTACTGATGTACCACCTGGCCACCGGCGAGCGTCCCTATGGCTTTCCGACCTCGGTGCCGGGCCTGCGCCGCCGCCTGTATCGCGACCCCGTGCCGCCGCGCGCCATCAACCACAAGATACCGAAGTGGCTGCAGGAACTGATCCTGCGCTGCCTCGAGGTCAATCCCGCGAAGCGACACGATACGGCAGCGCAGTTGGCGCTGGAACTGCAGAACCCGGACCAGGTGAAGCTGACGGCGCGCGCGGAGAAGCGCGGGCGCGACGGCATGTTCAAGGTGGCGCGCCGGTGGTTCCGTTCGGTCGGCATGGAATACGTGCCGCAGCAGTCGGCCGGAACGCAGCTCACGCGCGCGCCCATCATCGTCGTTGCGATCGACCTGAATTACGGCTCGGAAGCACTGGCCGAATCGCTGCGCGTCGCCGCGCGGCGCGTGCTGCAGACGGAACAGGGTGCGCGGCTTGCCTGCGTGACCGTGCAGAAAACCAATCGCATCGGGATGGACGAGCATGTCGACAAGGAAGGGCGCAACATTCACGTCAAGCACCTGGTCGGGCTGAAGCACTGGGCGAGGCCGCTGAACATTCCAGCTGAAAAGATCACCTATCACGTGCTCGAAGCGCCCGATGCGGCGACGGCAATCATCGACTACGCCAAGGTCAATGCGGTGGACCACATCATCATGGGCTCGCGCGGCAGTTCCGCCTTCCGCCGCTACCTCGGCAGCGTCTCGTCCGAAGTCGTCGCGCTGGCGGATTGCACTGTCACCGTGGTGAAAACGCCGGGTGGGACGACGCAGCCTGCCCTGCAGGTAGCCAGGCCGCCTCAGGCCGAGGCAAGTGAAAGCGTCCAAGCAAGGACAACGCATTAGGCACGGCCGCCCCGCTCGCGGTATTGTCGAAGATGCACCACGCATGGCATCCGGCATCGACGCTGCGCGCAATCCGTTCCTGCAATTGCCCGATCACCTCTTCCGAATAGGCTGAGTGGTAAATCACCGGAGAACCATGCATGCGCAGGTAGACAAAGCCTGCCGCCTCGGCCTGCACCGGAATGGGGGCGATGGAGGGATCGGCGTCCACATATCCCACCCCGATACTTGAGAGCAGGTCCGCCGCCGCCCGCGTGAACCAGGTCGGGTGCCGCGGTTCGCAGGCCAGGTGCGCGTTGCTCAGCGAACGCAGGTGGCGGAAAAACCGACGTGCCGTTTGCGCATCGAACTGCAGGCTGGGCGGCAGCTGTACAAGCAGGCAACCGAGCTTGTGCTCCAGGTACCCCACTTCCCCGATGAATTTCTCCAGCGCTTCCTCGGTGCCGTGCAGCCGTGCCTCATGGGTGATTGCCTTGGGTACCTTGGCCGAAAACCGGAACCACTCCGGTACCGATTCCCGCCATCGTGCATAGGTGGCAGCGCGGTGGGGCCGGTAGAAGGAGGTATTGATCTCGACGGCGGGCAGAACTGCGGCGTATCGCTCCAGGTGCGACCCGTCAGCCGGGAATTGATCGTGCACCGCACCAGGGAGGCTCCAGCCGGCGCATCCCACATGGACCAGGTTCTCGTCGTTGTTCGCGCGCATTCCATCTGAAGTCATCGCCCGCTCTCCTTGCACATCGCGCGGCACTTGCCCCGGCGCAGCGTCCAGCCATATCGCATCGCACCAATTTCCGGCCACGCATTTGTCCTTTAGACATTGTGCGGTGCGAATTGATCCGCGACGCGAGGCGGCGCACAATAGGGACGCAGTGTTCGTCCTGCAAAGGGTAATGCTGCACCGCTGGAGACGGATGTGCCGCCCATGCGCATCCGGAGGAAAACGGAACTTCGCTGTCGACGCTATACCTAAATCTGCTCTGACGAAGCGCTCAAGCTTTAGACGACTGCACCTGCGTCACGACTTCATCAGAGCCACTATGGTCGCCCTTGCACCTGGTTCAAGGAGGAGTCTCGCATGAACGTACAACGTGAGGAAATCCAGCAACGCCTCGGCTTCATCGACCGCACGATCTTCCACGCCCTGCGTGCGTGCGACACCGACGGCAATGTACCGGATGAAATCAGGGACTACGTGCAGCAGCTCGGCCAGCGTTCAAGCCAGGCGCGTCGCGCGCTGGAATCGGATGACGACCGCGGCGTACGCGAGAGCGTTGATGACCTTGCTCGCATCAGCTACCAGGCACAGCGGCGGATCCATCCTTCGGACGGGATGAACTACGAACTCAAGAGCGCCGTCATCCTCACCCATATCGAGCTGTCCGCATTGCGCTATCAGCTCGCCTGATCAGCCCGCGATAAACACGTCCCGTTGCGTCTTGCCGTCGATGGCGACGGCATCGCGGCCGCCATGCTTGACGCTGTAGAGCGCGATGTCTGCGCGGCGTGCAATCTCGGCTACGGTATCGCCCGGCATGTAGCCGGCAACACCGGCTGAGAACGTTACGCTCAGGCCGGGTGCAATCGAATTCCAGTCATGCGCCTTGACGGCGGCGCGCAGCCGCTCGATGGAAAGCCCCCCTTCTTCCGCCGATGCCCCCGGCAGCAGCACGCCGAACTCTTCGCCGCCCAGGCGTCCCACGATATCGACAGCGCGCAGCGTGCCCATCGCGATCTTGCAGAACGCGACAAGGACGGCATCGCCCACCGCGTGGCCATGCTGGTCGTTGATCATCTTGAAGAAATCCAGGTCGATCATCGCGAAGGCGAAAGCCTGGCTGCTGCGTTCGCTGCGCAACAGTTCGGCCTCGATTGATTGCATGAAATGGCGGCGGTTGAACACTCCGGTCAGATGATCGCGGCTGGCCAGCTCTTCGATTCGCCGCAGCGATTCCTCCAGCAGGCGATTTTTCTCCGACAGCTTTTCACGCAGGCGCGCAAAACGAGCGCTCGCCCAGGTCAGGCTGCGTACGGTCAGGAAGAAGAACAGCCAGATCAGGAAGATGTCGAGGCCGGACGTGCCCGGATAATCGAAGTCGTCGCGGATCACCCACAGCGCAAAGCCGGTAATGCATCCATACACGAGCCAGCCGGCGGTGAACTGGCGCGTGCTGAACTCAACCACCGCATAACCGGTGAGCACGATCATGACGACAAGGAAGATGATGGCGAGCTTGGGCGCCAGCATCAGGAATCCGATCTGGATCGCGCTATTGATGATCAGTTGCGGCACCAGCAGGTTCTTGTCCTCCAGCCGCAGGTTCAGGCCAAGCTTGAAGAAGCCATAGACCAGCGAGGACGCGCCGATGCCAACCACAACAAACAGCTCGGCAATCCAGAAAGGAATATTCCCGGCGAAGGCGAACAGGAAAAGCTCGATGGCCTCGATGCACATGCTTGCAACGACGAGGCCCGCAATGAAGACGCGATGCCGCTGGCGGCGCGCTTCCTTGCGCGGATTGAAAGACAGGGTCTCCTGCATTTGGCCGTTTCCCTAAAGAAACTATGCCACCTACTTTATACCCATCTTCCTTTCCTGTCCAAAGCGACGTGCATTCAGGTCTCCACGCGCAGGTCCGGCCAGATCCACAACCAGTTCTTGCGGGTTAGCCGCGTTGAAAATTCGATCGCGCTGTTGCGCTTGTTGCGGTTGGGCGTGATTTTTTTTGCGAACAGGCTGTCGAGTCCGAAGGCGCTGGCGACGTCGATGCTGTCGTCGCTTGCGAGCCGCACGCCTACCGCCGTCTCCTCTTCGACCCAGAAGGCCATCGCATCAAGCGAGGACTGATACGGCCGGTCGCCGTTGCGTTCATGCATGCGCGCCTGGTTGTGCACCGACCAAGGGAGCGCGGGGTCGGTCGCATGCAGTCGCGCCTCCAGAGCACGATCGTGTTCGCGATGTGTGCGCTGCGGATCGAAGTAGATCAGGTCGATGTCGTCCAGTGGCGTGGGCGCGTCGAATCCATGGAGGCGGTCCCACACCAGGTTGCGCACGAATCCGGCGGCAAGATACCAGTCGTGCAGGTCGAGCTCGCGCGCCATGCGCAGCGCGCGCATGCGCAACGGATCGGCCGCGATCCATTCACGTATCAGGTCTTCATGCATGCGTTGCCTGTCAACGAAAAAGCCGCCGTCCGGAAACCGGAACGGCGGCGGTGGTTTCAACAGCGCGGTCAGGCGACGTGCTTCGAGGACGGCGACGGTGCCAGCGGCACGTCGAATTCCTTCAGCAACGCGGCTTCCTTCTCTTTCGCGGCCTTCAGATTACGTTCCTTGATGTGGCCGAAGCCGCGGATGTCGTCGGGAATGCTGGCGATCGCAGCGGCCTTCGGCAGGTTCTGCATCGTCAGCTTTGGCAGCAGGGTTTCGATGGTGTCCCTGTACTGGCGAATCAGCGCGCGTTCGGTCTTGCGTTCCTCGGTGTGGCCGAAGACGTCGAGGGCCGTGCCGCGCAAGAACTTGAACTTCGCCAGCATGCCGAAAGCCTTCATCATCCAGGGGCCGAACTCCTGCTTGACGAGGTGGCCTTCCGCATCCCGCTTGGCAAACAGCGGCGGCGCGAGGTGGAACTTGACCTTGTAGTCGCCCTCGAACATGCCCTCGATCTTGGCCTTGAATGCGGTGTCCGCATGCAGGCGCGCGACCTCGTACTCGTCCTTGTAGGCCATCAGCTTGAACAGGTAGTGGGCGACGGCTTCGGTCAGCTTCAGCGCGCGTCCTTCACCGACGACCCCGGACTCTGCCTCGCGCACCTTGTTGACGAACGCGCGGTACTGGCCGGCATAGTTCGCGTCCTGATACTTCGTCAGGAATTCGACACGCTTGTCGATGACGTCGCCGAGCGACGGATTGCGCTTGAACTCGATGACCTGCGCCTGCACGTCATTCATCTTGGCCAGGCGATCGACGGCAGCCCAGTCATGCGCGGCGTTGCGTCCCCACACGAAGGCCTGCTTGTTGAACTCGACGGACACGCCGTTGAGTTCGATCGCCTTGGTCACTGCAGCCTCCGTGAGCGGCACCCAACCCTTCTGCCATGCGTAACCGAGCATGAACATGTTGGTGGCGATGTTGTCGCCCATCAGTGCCGTCGCCACTTTGCCCGCATTGACGAAGTCGACGCGGTCGGCGCCGCAGGCGGTGCGGATATCGTTCTCCGCCGTCGAACCCGGGAATTGCCAGTTCGGATTCTTCACGAAGGCGGCGGTCGGCGATCCGGTGGAATTGACCGCAACATAGGTACGTCCCTCGCCCATCCGGGTAAGTGCATCGCGGCTGGCCGTGACGATCACGTCGCAGCCGATCACGAGGTCAGCGGCGCCAGTGCCGACGCGCGTGGAATGGATGTCTTCCTGCCGGTCGGCAAGACGCACGTGCGACATCACCGCGCCGCCCTTCTGCGCCAGGCCGGTCATGTCGAGAACGGACACGCCCTTGCCTTCCAAATGCGCCGCCATGGCCAGGATCTGGCCGATGGTGATGACGCCCGTGCCGCCGATACCGGTGACGAGGATGCCGAAAGGCTGCGCAGTCGAGGGCAGCACCGGCTGCGGCAGGTTACTGCCCTGCAGGATTGGCAGCTTCTTTGCACCGGTGTCGTCATTGACGCCAGCCTTCTTCGGCTTCTTCAGCTGGCCGCCTTCAACCGTGACGAAGCTCGGGCAGAAGCCCTTCACGCAGGAGTAGTCCTTGTTGCAGGTCGACTGGTTGATCTGGCGCTTGCGTCCGAACTCGGTTTCCAGCGGTTCGACGGACAGGCAGTTGGACTGCACGCTGCAGTTGCCGCAGCCTTCGCATACGGCTTCGTTGATCACCGCGCGCTTGGCGGGATCCGGATACAGCGGCTTGCCGTCCGGGCCGAGCTTCTTCCGGCGGCGGCGCTTTTCCGACGCGCAGGTCTGGTCGTAGATGATGGCGGAAACGCCTTTCTTCTCGCGCATTTCCTTCTGCACCGCATCGAGTTCGTCGCGATGGCGAATCGTGACGCCGGGTGCCCAGTTGATGCCTGCCGGGTACTTCTCCGGATCGTCGGTCACGACCACGATGGGGCTGACGCCCTCAGCGGCGATCTGGCGCGAAATCATCGCCGGATCGAGCGGGCCGTCGACGTTCTGGCCGCCGGTCATCGCCACTGCGTCGTTGTACAGGATCTTGTAGGTCATGTTGACCTTGCCCGCTACCGCAGCACGGATGGCCAGCAGGCCGCTATGGAAGTAGGTGCCGTCGCCGAGGTTGGCGAACACGTGCTCCTCGTTCGTGAACGGTGCATGGCCGACCCAGGTGACGCCCTCTGCGCCCATGTGGGTGAAGGTCGAGGTCTTGCGGTCCATCCACAGCACCATGTAGTGACATCCGATGCCGGCCAGCGCGCGGCTGCCTTCCGGCACCTTGGTCGAGGTGTTGTGCGGGCAGCCTGAGCAGAAGTGCGGAATGCGGTCCTTGGTCGGATCGGGCTTGGCGCTGCCGACCTTGAGCACGGCTTCCTTGGCTTCCAGGTAGGCAATGCGTTCCTTCACGCGCTGCTCCACCGGATGGCCGGCGAAGTATTTCGAGATGCGCGTGGCGATGGCGCGCGCGATCTGCGCGGGGTTCAGTTCGTAGGTCGCGGGCAGCAGCCAGTTGCCGTGGCCTTCGCGATGATTGCGGCTCCACTCGCCGGTGTCGTCGAACTTGCCGACCACGCGCGGACGCTGGCCGTCCGGCAGGTTGTACAACTCTTCCTTCAATTGGTATTCGAGGATCTGGCGCTTTTCTTCAACGACCAGGATCTCGTCCAGGCCGCGCGCGAAATCCTGCACGCCTTCCGCTTCGAGCGGCCAAGTCATGCCGATCTTGTACAGGCGGATGCCGATGTCTTTCGCGACGTTCTCGTCGATGCCGAGGTCGGCCAATGCCTGGCGCGTGTCGAGATAGGACTTGCCGGCGGTAATGATGCCGATGCGCGCATGCGGGCTGTCCCACACGATCTGGTTGAGCTTGTTGGCGCGCACATAGGCGAGCGCGGCGTACCACTTGTACTGGTTCATCCGCGTTTCCTGCTCCAGTACGGCGTCCGGATAGCGGATGTTGAGGCCGCCCGGTGGCAGCTCGAAATCGGTCGGGATGATGATCTGCTGGCGGTTCGCATCGACGTCGACGGTGGCGCCGGACTCGACGAGGTCGGTCACGCATTTCATCGCCACCCATAGGCCGGTGTAACGCGACAGCGCCCAGCCGTGCATGCCGTAGTCGAGGTATTCCTGGATGGAAGACGGATACAGCACCGGAATGCCGCAGGCCTTCAGGATGTGTTCGCTCTGGTGCGCGGTCGTCGAAGACTTTGCCGCATGGTCGTCGCCCGCGAGCACCAGCACGCCGCCGTGCTTGTCGGTACCGGCCATGTTGGCATGCTTGAAGACGTCGCCGCAACGGTCCACGCCGGGGCCCTTGCCGTACCACATGGAGAAGACGCCGTCGTACTTGGCGCCAGGGAACAGGTTCACCTGCTGCGTGCCCCACACGGAGGTCGCAGCCAGGTCCTCGTTCATGCCGGGATGGAATTTGACGTGGTGCGCTTCAAGGTACTTGCGCGCCTTCATTGCGGTCATGTCGACATTGCCGAGGGGGGAGCCGCGATAGCCGGTGATGTAACCGGCAGTGTTCAGTCCTGCTTTCAGATCCCGTTGACGCTGCATCATCGGCAGGCGGATGAGTGCCTGTGTGCCAGTAAGGAAAGCGCGGCCGCTCTCCAGCGTGAATTTGTCGTCCAGAGAAATATTTTCCAGCAGCCGGCGCTGTCCGGCGTCCAGAGGTGCGTTCATTTTGCCTCCAAGCTATCCATTCATGTTCAGAATGCGTCTTTTTCCTGCCTGCCGGGTGACGGCGGACAAGGTTCTTTTCGCCGGCAACCCATGTGACGAGCCCCGGCTTTTATATGCTTCCTCAATAACTATAAGAACTCTGCTTCCTTGAGTAAAATATAATTTTGATGAACCAGATATTCGAAAATCGAATGGCTATCCAGGACATCTCCACGCGCCAGCTCCGCTACTTTCTGGCCGCCGCCGAAACCGGCCAGTTTTCGCTTGCCGCCCACGCGGTCCACGTGTCGCAGACGGCGATCACCAACGCCATCGCTTCCCTGGAAAGCCTGCTGGGCGTAAAGCTGTTCGACCGCCATCCGCATGGCGTCACCCTTACCGCGGAAGGCCATCACTTCGTGCAGCATGCGCAGCACGTCCTGAACGCGCTGAACGACGCGGTGCGCGCGCCGGCGTTCCGCACCTATGACGTCTCCGGCGAGATCCGCATTGCCGCGTCCTATACCGTGATGGGCTACTTTCTTCCGCAATACCTGGCGCGTTTCCAGCGTACCCACCCTGGGGTCAGGCTCAAGCTGCTGGAATTGCACCGGCTGGAACTGGAGGAAGCGGTGAAGAACGGTGACGTCGATATCGCCATCGCCGTCACGTCGAACGTCGCGCCATCGAAAGGTCTGACGAGCGAACCGCTGGTGCGGTCCAGGCGGCAGCTGTGGACCGCGGGCGACCATCCGCTGTGCTCCGAGAGCGAAGTGTCGCTGAAGGAAATTGCGCAATATCCCCTCATCCAGATCATGGTCGATGATGCGGGCGAATCGGCAAAACGCTACTGGGAAAAGCGCGGACTGGAACCCAATCTCCTGTTGGAAACCGAATCGATGGAAGCGGTGCGGACCTTTGTCGGATTGGGGCTCGGCGTGGCCATCCTCTCCGACCTGGTATTCCGCCCGTGGACCCTGGACGGAAGGAAAATCGAAGCCCGCCCCATCACTGATGTGGTGCCGCCGATGGAGATCGGCATCGTGCGCCGGACATCGCGCCCTCAGCCCCCGCCGGCGGAGGCCTTTGCGCGCTTCCTGAAGCTTGCCTGCGGCGCGGCGACACCCTGAGATTGCCACTATTTCAACCTGTAACAGAGCGTAAATGCCATAGAGAAACTCCGTTTGGCTACGTACAGTGAAATCGTGACAAAGCTGTTCGGAGTTCGCCATGCAATACGTCCTGCTATCCATGCTCATCGGTGCCTTGCTTGGCGGCGGTATGGCAGTCGCGCAATCATCCGGCGAGCCGGAAAAACAGCCCCAACCGGTATCGAAGTTCAGCGAGCAGTTCAAGGCCGCTGACAAGGATGGCGACGGGGCATTGACGCGCAACGAGGCGCAGTCCGCCAACCTGACGCGCGTGGTCGACCACTTCGACCGCATCGACGCCAACCGCGATGGAAAAGTGACCCGTGACGAAATACGAACGCTGGTACGCGCCCGAATTTCGATCTGATCACGCGTTGGGCGGGATGTTCACCTCGCCGGGCAGCAGCGTGTTGGCCGGCAATGATTCCTGCTGCTTCAGGCGTTCGTACATCGGCGTGAAGTCCGGCGCGGTCGCGTCAAACAGTTGCTCATAGTCGCGAATCACAAAGTACGTTTCCTGGTACGAATCGATCTTGTACAGCGTGCGCATGATGCGTTCCGCATCGAGCGCAATGCGCCTCGGCTTCGGACTCGTGAGGCAGTATTCGATCTCGCCGCCTGAGGAAAGGATGCCGGCGCCATACGCGCGCAATCCCTGCGGGCTTTCGATCAGCCCGAACTCAACGGTGTACCAGTACAGGCGCGCAAGATACTTCAGCGCATCCAGCTTCAAGGCCTTCAGCCCGCCCTTGCCGAACTGCTGCAGGTGGTCCGCGAACACCGGATTGAACAGCAACGGCACGTGCCCGAAGAAGTCGTGGAAGATATCCGGCTCGACGATGTAGTCAAACTCTTCCGGATCGCGCAGCCACACGGTGACAGGGAAGCGCCGCTCGGCAAGATGCTCGAAGAAGGTCAGGTCGGGGATCAATCCCGGCACCGCGACCAGCTCCCAGCCTGTGGCCTTGTATAGCGCTTCGGTCGTCCGCTCCAGGCGCGGAATCTCGCTCGATGCATTGAGCTTGTCCAGGCTCTCGATGAACAATTCACAGGCGCGATCCGGCACCAGTTTCGCCTGGCGCTGGTACAGCTTGCGCCATAGCGCATGCTGCCCAGGGGTGTAGGCAGACCAATCCTGGCGGACGACGTAGCGCTCGTCGCAGCAACTGTAATCGCCGCGCAACTTGCCGCCATTCGACTTCTCTTCCAGCGTCTTGAAAAAATCCGCCTGGTCGACAGTGGTGTTCATGATGCCGCTCCTTATGCGGAGACTTTCTCGTACTTGAGCACGCCGCGCCGAATTTGATCGAGTTCGATCGATTCGAACAGCGCGCGGAAATTGCCCTCGCCGAAACCCTGGTCACCCTTGCGCTGGATGATCTCGAAGAAGATCGGCCCGATCACGGTCTGGGTGAAAATCTGCAGCAGCAGCTCCGGGCGGGACGCGTTGCTGTTGCCGTCGATCAGAATGCGCAGGCGGCGCAGTTCGTCCAACCTCTCGCCATGTCCCGGCAGGCGCTTGTCGACAAGGTCGTAGTAGGTGTCGATGGTGTCCTGGAAGGCCACCTCCGCCTTCTTCATGCTGTCGACGGTGCTGTAGATATCGTCGGTGCCGAGTGCGATGTGCTGAATACCCTCGCCGTGGTAGAGGTCGAGGTATTCGGCGATCTGCGACTTGTCGTCGGAAGACTCGTTGATCGGGATGCGGATCTTGCCGCAGGGTGAAGTCATCGCCTTCGACTTCAGGCCGGTAAGCTTGCCTTCGATGTCGAAGTAGCGGATTTCCCGGAAGTTGAACAGGCGCTCGTAGAACTCCGCCCATTCCTTCATGCGGCCGCGATGCACGTTATGCGTCAGGTGATCGATATACGTGAGGCCATGGCCCTTGGGGTTCGCTTCCGCGCCGGGGATGGCGACGAAGTCGACGTCATAAATGCTGATGTCGCCGATTGCGCCCTGCGCGCCTTCCTTGCCGCGCCAGCGGTCGACGAAATAGATCAGCGAATCGCCGATACCCTTGATGGCGGGAATATTCAGCTCCATCGGGCCGGTCTTGTTGTCGAAGCCCCAGGCGCCGAGTTCCAGCGCACGCTTGTAGGCGAAGGCCGCGTCCTGTACGCGAAAGGCGATCGCGCAGATCGACGGGCCGTGCTGGCGGGCGAAGCGCTGTGCGAAGGAATCCTTTTCGGCATTGATGATGAAGTTGACTTCACCCTGGCGATACAACGTCACATCCTTGTGGCGGTGGCGGGCAATCGCGGTGAAGCCCATCTGTTCGAACAACGCACCGAGGGCCTTGGGATCGGGTGCGGCATATTCGATGAACTCGAAGCCATCAGTCCCCATCGGATTGTCCCAAGGTTGGAAATCCATGGCTGTCTCCTCGAATAATTTTGGTAAAAACCTAAAACCAGTATAGTCAAGGGGAGGAGACAGAAGATTGCGAAATCGGCCTACAATACTGCGATTTTGGCAATAATATTGCTAAACATTTTTTGAATTTGGTGATCCATGTCAAAAATCAACCTGGACAAAACCGACCTCAAGATCCTTTCCATCTTGCAGGCGAACGGGCGACTGACCAACCAGGAAGTGGCGGAGAAGGTGAACCTGTCCCCCTCGCCCTGCCTGCGGCGCATTCGCAACCTGGAGGAATCCGGCGTGATCCGGCAGTACGTGGCGCTGCTCGACCCGGACAAGATCGGGCTGGGATTGCTTGCGTATGTGAACGTGCGGCTGGAAAAGCACAGTGATCCGCCGGCAGGAGGGTCGCGGTCGCCACGGGCGGATTTCGCGGCCTCGGTGGAAAACTGGCCGGAAGTGGTCGCGTGCTATGCGATGACGGGGGAGATGGATTACCTGCTGCGCGTGCACGTGGAAGACATGGAGCACTTCTCGCAGTTCATGATGGAGACCCTGCTCAAGCATCCGGCGGTGCTCGACGTGAAATCGAGCTTTGCGCTGCAGCGCATCAAGGATACGACCGCGCTGCCACTGGTGTGACAGCGGCAGCCGAGCACGCCTACTTCTTCATTCCCGGCAACTTCCGCCACCACTTGATCGCGGCTTTCGTATTGGCCTTCAGGGTGTAATCGAGGGACGCGAACTGTTCCTCGACCGCCTCGGCCAGCATGCTTCCCGGGTTGGCGGGCGTGAGCTTCAGGTAGGCATCGGCCTCACCGTAATCGCGATGGATCTCCATCCCCGCCTTCTTGGCGATATGGATCATCGTCTGGTTCGAGGACAGACAGTGCATGTACAGCGTGTCCACATCCTCATTGCGGCAGTGGATGGCCGCCCGTTCGAACAGCTTGGACCCCACTCCCCTTCCGCGCGCCGATGAGGACACCGACACGCCGAACTCGGCGATCTGCGCCTTGAGCGTCGCATCGCTCAGCACCGGATTGGTTTCGCGTGCGGCGAATGCGAGGTGCCCGACGCCGAGCAGCGCGAGGTTGTCGTCATACACACCGAACACCGTGTCGCGCGAAAAATCGAGCGTCTGTACGTAACGTGTGATCAGGTCGTCAGGCAGTACCATGCCGAAGCGCAGCAAACGATCACTGTCTTCCAACGCCAGGAAATGCATGAGCAGGCGGCGGCGGTCGCGCTCGGACAATTCCTTCACACGCACGGTCGGTTTTTCGCCGGAGAGTTGATCGGCGTGTTCGTTCTTCATATCTGCAGGAGGCGTCAGGCCTCCCAGTTCATTCGATTTCATAGCGCACTCCTCTCGGAAACGAGTTTTTGTGCGACGCACAATGCCATTTTATTCGATTCGCCGCTCGGGCAAGGAGAGCGCAGCTCCATATTCGACACGGTTGATGCACATCAATGCAATGTTGCGCATTTCGCTGTTGCCTGTTACGTAAAACCCACAATTGCTGTCCTTATGGCAAGGCTCAACAATGGCCGCTCCCCCATTCTTGAAGGACGCCAAGATGTGCGCTCTCTCCACCAAGTTCCTCTCAGCATTATTGCTCACCGGCGCGGCATTTTCAGCATCGGCGGAAGAAGGTGTGACGGATACCACTATTCTCATCGGCCAGACAGTGGGCGTGACCGGCACGGTTGCCGGTCCGGTCAAGGAAATGAATGAGGGTGCGATGGCGTACATCAGCCTGGTCAATCGGCAAGGGGGGGTTCACGGTCGCCAGATCGTCATGAAAATCATGGACGACAAGTTTGATCCGGCACTGACTCTGGCAAACGCAGAAACACTGATCAAAAAGGAACGCGTGTTCGGCCTTTTCCAGGGCCGCGGCACGCCGCACACGCAAGGCATCCTGCCGCTGCTTGAGCAGTACAACGTTCCCCTGCTCGCACCTAGCACAGGCGCATCGGTTTTCCACAGCCCCGTAAACCGTCTGCTGTTCAACATCCGTGCAAAATACCAGGACGAAATCACCAAGGCGGTCGAACACTTCACCACCATTGGCATCCAGCGCATCAGCCTGTTGCATGTGGACGATGCGTTCGGCAAGGACGGACTGGAGGGCTTCCAGAAGGCGATGGAGGCACGCAAGCTCAAACCGGTGGCGATCACGTCGTTCTCGCGCGTGAATCCCGACTATAAAGCCACTGCGGCGGAGGTGATCAAAGCCGATCCGACAGCACTCATCATCGTGAGCTCCGCCAAGAACACCGCCGAGGTCATCAAGGCCATCCGCGCACAGGGTAGCCAGATGCAGATCATGACGATGTCGAACAATTCCTCGCAGGCATTCGTGGACGACCTCGGCCCGGCGAGCGCGGGTGTGATCGTGACGCAGATCACGCCGGCACCGCATCTTCTCTCGACGCCCTTGGGACAGGAGTTCGCGCGGGTACAGAAGGAATCGAAGGCGACGGTCTCCTACGCCGCCATGGAGGGGTTCGTGAACGCGAAGGTCCTGGTGGAAGCACTGCGCCGCACGGGCCCGAATCTGACCCGGGCGGGCTTTATGAAGGCGCTGGAATCGATGCAGCGCGTCGACTTCGGCGGATTGATGGTGACCTACGGGCCGAACGACCACACCGGAAGCGAGTTCGTGGAACTGACGATGATCGGTAAAAACGGCCGCTTCGTGCGCTGACCGCCTCCCGCTCCGTCGTCATCCGTTCTCAATCGATTCCAGGCACGGTTTTCACCTTCGATTCCCAACGCGGGCTTGCACGTGACAGTATGTCACGCGCGAACTGGTCCGCGGGAACCGGCTGGCTCAGGTAATAACCCTGCAGCATGTCGCAGGATTGCTCGCCAAGGAAGCGCAGCTGCGATTCCGTCTCCACCCCTTCCGCCACCACTTCCAGGCGCAGGCTGTGCGCCAGCGCGATGATACCCGTTACAATCGAGGCATCGTCGGCGTCGTGCGGCACGTCGCGCACGAAGGAGCGATCGATCTTGATGATATCCACCGGGAAGCGCTTCAGGTAGGACAGGGAAGAATAGCCGGTGCCGAAGTCGTCGATCGACAGGCGTACCCCGAGGCCGCGCAGCCGGTCCAGCGCCTCCAGCGTGTCCTGTGCATTTTCCATCAAGGTGCTTTCGGTAATCTCCAGCTCAAGCAAACTGGGCGCGAGGCCGGTATCAGTCAACGCCTGCTCGACTGTCGCCGCGAAATCTTTCTTCAGCAGCTGCTTCACCGACAGGTTCACGGCGATGCGAATGGTCGGCAAGCCTGCATCGATCCAGCTCTGCACCTGTGCGCAAGCTGCGCGCAATACCCATTCGCCGACCGGATTGATCAGTCCGGTTTCTTCAGCAAGCGGAATGAACTCCGCTGGCGAAACCATACCGCGCGTCGGATGCCGCCAGCGCACCAGCGCCTCGGCCCCAATGATCTGACCATTGGATACCCGCGCCTGCGGCTGGAAGAACACTTCCAGTTCGCCCCGCTCGATTGCGCGGCGCAGGTCGTTTTCCATGCGCACGTGCTCGGAGATCGAGTGCTCCATCGACGCTTCGAAGAACTGGAAGCCGCTGTTGGTCTTCTTGGCGCGGTACATCGCGGTGTCGGCGTGCTTGAGCAGGGTGCCGACGTCGGTCGCGTCGTGCGGGTACATCGAAATGCCGACGCTGGTGGTCACGAATATATCGTGGCCATCAATCTGGAACGGCGTGGCCAGTGCCCGGCAGATGTTCTGCGCCGCTGTCATGGCCGCATTCGGCCCGGCCACCTCGGCCAGCACGACAGTGAATTCGTCGCCGCCAAGACGCGCCACGCAGTCGGCGTTGCGGACACTGCGGCGGATACGCTGCGCGACGGCCACCAGGAGGCGGTCGCCCATATCATGTCCGAGGGTATCGTTGACGTTCTTGAAACGATCAAGGTCGAGGAAGAGCACGGCGACCGATTCGCCGGCCACCCTCGCCTGCTCGATCCGGCGGCCGAGCTGGTCCATGAACAGGGCGCGGTTTGGCAGGCCGGTCAGCAGATCGTTATAGGCGAGATGCCGGATGCGCTTTTCGGCCTGGTTGGCTTCGATGATGCGGCGCACGCGTTGCGACAGCACGGCGAAGTGGATCGGTTTCGGAATGTAGTCGCTCGCCCCTGCCGCAAAGGCGCGCTCGACGGATGAATTGTCTTCCAGCGCGGTAATCATCAGCACCGGGATCGAGCGACCGTTGGGCAGTTCCTGCACGCGCGCGCAGGCAGTGAAGCCATCCATCACCGGCATCACTGCGTCCATCAGGATGACATCCGGCTGCATGCGCTTGAGCATCTGCAATGCCTGGGCGCCATCTGCCGCCTCTTCGACCCGGAAACCGTCACGCTGCAGGGTATGGCGCAGGGAGCTGCGCGTGCTGCGGTCGTCGTCGACGACCAGCACCTGCGCGATCTCCTCGCCCTGGCGGATGCTGAGGCGGTCTTCGATGAAGACTTCGCTGCCGAGCACCACTGCCACCGCTTCGAACGCCTGGCGCAGCCGGCCGAGCATTGGCTGGATCTCCGCCACGCGGTGTTCCATCGCCAGTTCCTCGGCTTCCTTCGCCAGTTGCGCCAGCGCGCCGGCACCGAGATTGCCGCTGCTCCCCTTGATGGAATGGGCCATGGCGCGCGCAGTATCCCCGTCGCCATCCTTGATCGCCTGTTCCAGCTGGTTCAAGTAGCCGGGCGTGTCTTCAAGGAACGGCGCCACGGTCTGCTGCAATGCCGGGCCGAGGATTTCGCGCAGCTTGTCGAAGACTTCGTGGTCCAGCGGGCTGCCGTCGATTTCGTGGGTCGTCACCGTAGGCAGCAGGGCTCGGCCAGCCGGCTCCGCACGCGCCAGCCAGCGCTCAAGCTTGTGACGCAGTTCGACCAGGGTGATCGGCTTGGCGAGGTAGTCGTCCATGCCGGAGGCGAGGCACTTCTCCGCGTCGCCCTGCTGCGTGTTTGCGGTCATGGCGACGATGGGCGTGCGGCGTCCGAGCGGTTCTTCAAAGTTGCGGATATGCGCGGTGGCTTCGTAGCCGTCCATCTCCGGCATGCTGCAATCCATCAGGATCAGGTCGAAGCGGCCGCGGCGCGCTGCTTCTACTGCCTCGCGCCCGTTGGCGGCGAATTCGCATTCACAGCCGTTCATGGCGAGCATGCCGGCGGCAACCATCTGGTTGGTGCGGTTGTCTTCCGCGACCAGCACACGGTAATCCTTCGAACCGGCATGAATGGCGGTCGGCTGCGTTGCAGCAAAGGCCGCAGCAGCAGTTGCCTGTTCGCCGGGCAGCAAGCGGCGCACTGCTTCCATGAGACGATCGAGGCGCAGGGGCTTGCCCAGATAGAGGTCGGCGCCAAGCTGGCTGCTTCCCATTGGCGTCGCATAGCGGTCCAGCACCAGGATGCGCGGCGTGGCCGCACCCATGTCGATACGGACGCGACGGACGAGATCGCTGCCTCGTTCATCCACCGTGTCGACATCCGTGATGATGAGATCGTAGGGCGTGCGTATTTCCTCTGCACGTGCAAGTTCGGCCAGTGCGGCAGATCCGCTGCTGACGGTGCGGCAATGCACGCCGGCCCGGCTCAGGTTCTGGTCGATGAAGGAACGGACGATCTCGCTGCCGTCCACGACAAGCACGTGCACACCTTGCAGTCCGCGATTCTCGGCAGGTGCGGACTTCGCTTCCGCACGCTTGCAGAGAACGGAAAACCAGAAGGTGCTGCCCTTGCCTTTTTCGCTGCTTACGCCAATCTCGCCTTTCATCAGCGCGACGAGCTGCTTGCAAATCGCCAGGCCAAGGCCGGTGCCGCCGTACTTGCGGGTGGTTGACCGATCGGCCTGCGCGAAGGATTCGAAGATGTGCTTGACGGCTTCTTCGCTCATACCGATGCCGGTATCGCTGACGTCGAAGCGCAGGCCGAACTCAGCCGCACCGGTATTCGCGACCGAAATGCGAACAGCCACTTCGCCGTGCTCGGTGAACTTCACGGCGTTGCCGATCAGGTTCAGCAGCACCTGACGCATTCGCAGCGAGTCGCCGCGGATGCGTTCGGGCACATCGGGCGCGATCAGGTAGCCGATTTCCAGTCCCTTCTGCTGCGCCTGCTTGGCCAGCAGTTCGATCACTTCCTCGACCAGCTTGCGCAGGTCGAATTCGATTTCCTCGAGTTCCAGCTTGCCGGCTTCCATCTTGGAGAAGTCAAGGATGTCGTTGATCAGTTCGATCAGCGCGCGTGAGGAGTTCCATGCGACGTCCACGCATTCCTGCTGGCGTTTGGTGAGGCGCATTTCCTTGAGCATGTCCAGCATGCCAACCACGCCGTTGAGCGGCGTGCGCACCTCGTGGCTGACGGTTGCGGCGAACTGCGTCTTCATCAATGCGGTGCGCAGTGCCTCGTCACGCGATTGCTTCAATTCCGCCTCGCGTTCTTCCAGCACGTCCATCATCTTGTTGAACGCGTGCGCCATCTCGACAATATCGCGCGGCCCGCCCGGTACCGCGCGCATGCCGGATTCGCCGGCCTCCGCACGCCCCATGAGCTTGGACAATGCGTTAAGGGGACGAATCATGTGACGCGCCAGCAGGCGCATGATCCCGAGCAGCACCGCCGCGAACGAGAGCGTGATAGCCAGATTGCCGATCAACAGGGATGTGACCAGCCGGTTAAGCGTTCCCTTGCCGATGACGACGTGGACGTAGCCAAGCAATTGTTGCTGGCGCTCCTGCACGTCAAACGGCGAACTGTCAGCCTGCCCGCCAAACACGGGCGCCATGAAATGCCACTCGCTCCCGGTCTCCTGCACGAGCGTGGCGCGGGAAACCGGGATAGCGACAGCCGGAGTGGCCGGCATTGCCTCGCTGCCCGGCTTGACCTGCGACAGCAGCACCTGCTGTGCGGTATTGGTAATCCGCACCTGCGTGACGTCGGGAAAGGCGAGGGTCGTGTTGACGCCTTCACGCACGTTGTCGGGCGAGTGGTAGAGCAATGCGAGCACGCTTTGCAATGCGAGGTTTTCGGTGATGCGCTGGCCCTGCTCCACCAGGTAGCCTTCCATGCGACGGCTCGCCTCCCATGAGTTCATCAGGGACGAGAAAAGGGCGAGTCCAAGGATGGCGGCGCTGACAACGATCGTCAGCTGTCGGCGAAAGCCGGTACGGCTGAGGAAATTGCGGAGGATCATGCTGAATCAGGATTCGTGAACCAGCGCATCCCCGCGCTGTTGTGGATGTCGGGACGTTCTCCCGGCCACCGTGCGTTGCTTGTTCTTCTTATTGTTCGCTCTATGCATCAAGGCTCCGGAAAGATGAAGTCGAAACTGCGTTGCTGTTGATATCCGATGGTCAGGCCGATATGGCTCGCGGTTCGCAGGTTGACGGCCGTCTGCACCTCACGCAGGGGTAGCACGCCGCGGCGGCGAGCATCGCCGGACATCACGGCGAGCGCCGACGTTGCCAATGTCCGCCCCAGCTCGAGGTTGTTCGGATAAAGCGCAAACAGCGCACCCTTTTTCACGTGCAGGAAGCTGCTGGAAAAAACAGGGACATTGCGGTTCCACGATTCCTTCAGCACGAGCGGGAGGATGGTGTTCTCGTCAACGGTCGTTGCATCCTGCGGCAGCCACACGGCGTCGCGACGGCTGTCGGCGGATGCGAAGGCGCTCTCGTACGCGCGCGCCGCGGCGGCAAGGTCACGTGCTTCGTACGTGGCCAGTTCGACGCCCTGCGCCTTGGCTGCTTCACGCGCGATCTTGATCAGCCACTCGTTGTGCTGCGGGTTGTAGACCACGATCACGCGCTTCACACCGGGCATGAGGTTTTTCAGGCGCGTGAACAGCAAGGCAGGATCCGGCGTCAGGCTGATTCCCATGAGGCTGCGGTTTTCCGCTTCCGGAATGGCAAGCACGCCGCCGACGACGACGGGGATGGTACTGTCAAGCGACGACGTGGCCTTCAGCCCCTGGCGGCCGAGCGCAATGACGACCTTGGTGCCGTTCTTCTTGAGCAGCGCGTTCAGCTCGGCGGGATCATGGTTCGGTCCAATCGGATAGATGCGCACGCTCTGGCGCGCCCCATCCTCGATCCCCTCGATGATTTTCGCGAAGACGCTGCGGTAGGGCTCGCCGATATCGGGATAGACGACGGCGACGGCGCCGGCCGCTTGCGCATCGAACCGCTTTGTCACGTCGCCTAGTTCCGCCAGGCTGACGGGACTGAGGTCGAAGCGCGGCATGTGGAAATTGCTGCGGAACTCGAAGGGGTTGACGGTGAGATCCTGCTGGTGATGGAGATCGGTGTAGGCAAGCGTTGAAGTCCAGTCCGGCGACTGCGCATTGGCGCTGGAGACGGCGAACGCGAACAGCAGTCCTAGTGCAGCGCGCGATAGGCACTTGCAGGGACTGGTCCAGCCTCGGTTCGAGGATTTCGTCGCCATCAAGAATCCGTAATACAAACAGTCGTTAAGTTATTTAGAGGATATCGCAGATCAACTGCCTTCCAGCAACAAAACAGCGCAGTTTCTGGTTAAACGAACAACAATACGCGGTGCTTAGTGGTCTTACGTTTTTTGCCCGGACCCATTGTCGCCCTGCGTACCGGGGCATACGGGGACGAGCGGAACCGGGAATCAGATCGCGTGTTGTAACTGAAGGTAAACAGCGCGTCCGGGAAGCGGCAAGTCAAAGGGAATATTCCCGGGCGCAAAGCTCGGCTCCCGGGCATCCCTGTCGAACAGGTTGCGCACGGTCGCGCGGAAGTCCCAGTTCCCTGCCACTTTTTCCCGGCGGAGTGTCAAGTCCACGGTCGTGTAATCGGCAACCGGCGGTCTTGCATCCCCAGGCTGGCGCTTGCGGTCCGCCACATAATTTACGGTCGCCCCCATCTGCCACAACGGCGCGAAGCGCCAGTCCGCCTGCGTGTAAAGCCGCTTGCGAGGAGCCAATCCTGCTTCCTGGCCGGTCGATTCGTCGATGGACCGCTGCAGGGAGAAATTCCCTGTCAGCCGGACATTGCGATCAACGTCCCAGATAACCTCCACCTCAAGTCCACGTCCGGTCTGCACACCCGCATTCTGCGCAGTCGTACCGGTCGAGGGATCGGCGTTCGGCACGAAGCGGATGATGTCGTCCATGCGATACCGGAAAAGACTCAGGTTTGTCTGCACGTTCGCTTGTGGCTGCCAGGAGAACGACAACTCGTTGGTTGCAATGGTTTCCGGTTGCAGGTTCGGATTGCCGCGGTTCACCGGGTTGTTAATGCTGTATTGCTCGGTGAATGACGGCGCACGGAATGCCCGCCCGTGAAGTGCCTTGATCACAACGTTGTACGCAGCATCCCAGACGAGGGCCAGCCGCGGGTTGGTCGTGCTTCCGAAGTCGGAATACCGGTCATGCCTGACGCCCGCAGTGAGGGCCCAGTCCTTTGCGAGACTCCACTCGTCTTGGATGAAGCCATATACGAGGCGGCGCTTGTTGGGCTGCATATAGACGAGCGACGGATCATTGGTGGCATCGACCATACCCGACAACGGAACGAAGACGGGCCCCACGCCAGGTATCGTGGCGATCGTGAAGTTCTTGACCTCGGTCGTCCTGTACATGTCGTCAAGTCGCCCGCCCAGCCCAAAGCGCACGCGGTGGTCGCGGAACCCCGTATAGAATGCGGAAATGCTGGCATGGGTATGGCGCTCCGAATGGCTCGGATTGCCAATGACGCCATTCGGGAACGCACCGCCGAATGCACCGGGCGGGAACAGCATGAACGGAGGATCGCCCGGCTTTTCCTTGACGTCGTAATAGCCGAGCGTGCCCGTGACGTCCCAGTTCGGAGCCCAGTTAACCTTTTGGTAGTTGAGATCGAGATACAAACGATCTTCGGGAACACGGCTGTATGGATCCAGGCTTTCGGCGAGACCAGCACCGATACCCACCTTCCTTTTCTGGAAGCCGGCGCGGAAGCGCCAGTCATTGAGGGAAAGGTCGGCGCGGGCATCGAGCGCCTCGCGAACCGTATTGACAGAGCCCGGAGTGAGCGAAGCGCTCGTCCCGAACAATGGATCCAACGTCGACTGGAGATCGCGCTGGATCACGCCCTTGTGTCCGTCCGTATGGCCGACGCGCAGGTAAAACGCCGCCTCGAAGGGCCCCATTTTCCCGCCGTGCCGGATCCAGGCGTCCCGGGTCTGGAACGAGCCGGCGCGTACGCCATACTCGGTCCCGTTGATTTGCGCGGCCGTCTTGGTGATGATGTTGATGACACCGGAATAGGCATCGGCACCATAGAGAGCCGAACCGGGGCCGCGGATCACTTCGATGCGCGCGACGTTTTCGAGCGGCATTCCGCCCCATCCCAGACCACGATCGCCGACAAACACGTTCGTGATCGGAATCCCGTTTACGAGCATGAGGACCTGCGGGTTGTAGCTGGTGAAAATGCCACGGAAACTGTAGATCGGGTGATATGCCAGCGACGACACTGACACATGCAGGCCAGGCACACGCTCGAGCGCCTGGTCGAGATCTGTCGCGCCCATGGCCTCGATATCCTGCGCTGTAATGACCGTTGCAACCGCAGGCGCGCGCGCAAGAGGTTGCTGGCTACCTGTGGCAATGCTGATGGAAGCCTGGTCGCCGTAGGCGAGGGCCAGGTCATCTTCTTCGGAAGACTGCGCCGACGCTGCGCCAGCCCAGATCAATGCTATCAGCAGGGGAAGAGTGCGACGGCTAACTTGGGGCAAGGGACGCATGGCAGATTCCTCCTCATATCCGTCTCTACTCATATTATTTTTGCAACGCCCCCTCCCTGAAGTTATCTTCGTTCAGTGGAGGTCCACGGCCTGCGTTGTGGTCCGTCGTATAGGATATCGGTACAACGAGACGGATACAAGGTTCCTTCCTGCTGTTCTGCCGCTTCGATGTAGCACGGCTGCATTCCGGCCAGGAAAACAGGGAACATGAACAGATAAAATTCCTGTCGTGTCAGGCCAAGGTCCGCTCCCAGTGCGGCGACCAGCGCGGCATAGTTCATCTTCATGCGCCAGCGGCCGGCGAGCAAGGCTTCCTCAACGTCGAATGCAAGCTTCAGGTACCGCCCCCCGGCCAGCCCCAGTTCCGCGGCGAGGTCCATCATCGGCTGGATGCGCTCATCACCGTTGATGATCGGCCTGCCGTAACCGCCTATGCTCCTGTGCGCGTCCAGTTCCTCCCGAAGACATTCGGACAAAGGCTCACCCCCATCCACGCGCTCTGCGGTGCGAATGAAGAAATCAATCGCTCGCGCGAGAATGCCGCCGCCGTAAATCGATGCTTCGGACACGGCCAGCGCGGCAGCAACGCCCATTGTGCCGGTGCTGCGTGCACTTGCGGCGAGGGCCGCGACCCGGTTGTTCCAAAGGCGGACATCCGGGTAGCTGGTATAGGTCCAGATCGCGTGCATGAGCCGCAATTGCTGCTCCGAGAAACGGCGCCCGGTAATGCCGAACACGTAAAGCTCGAGCCAATCCATATCCTTGAGATCGGCATGCAGATCCTGCCCGCGAAAGACCACATGGCTGCCCGGATAGAACGTGCCCATGCGGCTCCTGATTGGCCCGATATGGCGAAGCAGCAGCTCCGGCCCCCTTGCTGGCGCGCTCATGCCTTCTCCTTGTCTGAACCATCCATCAGGTCGACCGTCCCGAACGGGAATTTCTTGTAACCGAGGGGGCGCTGCTCCAATGCATGCGCAGCCGCACCCGGCAAGCGAAGCAAGAGGTGCAGCATCTCTCCCTGCTCGGGGGTAAAACCAAGATCCACCAATGCCGCCGCTGCAACGCCCGACATCGCGAGCGGCAAGCCGACAGCCTTCTCCAGCGACTCGCGCTGCCCGTGCAACCACGGCAGGCACGAGCCCTGGCTGATCCCGGCAAGGCAGGAAAGTGTCTGCCGCACGGGTGTTGCCGTGCTCGTGCCATGGGGATCGAAGCCCGGGGCATGCGCCGATTCCGGCCAGATGCTGCCGTCGCCGTCGGCGGGCTGCGATGCCCACTTGATCCAGGCATCGATGTCCGTTCCACATGCCGCCCAGCCTTCCATGGCAAGGTAGACCTCACGTCCGCCGGCCAGCTTGCCGGCACCGACCGCGAGCGCCGCCATGAGGCTGGCCGCACCGGTGGAGCCGCAGACCCCACCGCACATGGCGGCATGGACCGAGGGATCGCGCGGCCCGGGATTGGCGAGAGCAAGCGCCAGATTTTCAAGTAGGTCCGCTTGCGCCGTGGTCGGACGTTCTTCGCGGAACAGCAGGTACAGCATTTCCACCCAGCGCGCCTGGCCAAGCATTTCGCCGTAGACGTCATAGCCGCGGCAATACGCCGCCTTCGCAGCAAACGGATTATCCGGCTCCGGTTCTTCACTCCAGATACCGCTGCGAATGAGATTGGGATTCACAAATGCGTCCTCGGGAATGTTATGGAAGGCAAACGAGACTGATGCCGCCGTCGACGACGATCTCTTCGCCGACGACATAGGACGAATCGTCCGATGCGAGGAACAAGGCCGCCTTGGCGACTTCGTCCGGCGTCCCGAAGCGCTTGATCGGCGAACGCCCTTCGATGTCGCCCTTGATTGCCTGCAGCACTTCGCTCGGCACTTCGATACGGTTGAAGCCGCCTGTATCGATCGGTCCCGGATTGATGGCATTGATCCGGATGCCGCGGCCTACCAGGGCGAGCGACAGCGATTGCACGAGAGACCGCAGGGCTGCCTTGCTTGCACCGTAGACGCCGAAATTGGGTGATCCTGTGCGATTGGTGATCGAGGTCGTGACAATGATGGAAGCACCCTTGCCAAGGAGCGGCAGTGCCTTCTGGATCGTGAAGAAGATGCCTTTGAAATTGACGTTCACAATCTCGTCGAACTGCTCCTCGGTCACCATATCAATAGGCGTCGGCGGGGCGATGCCGGCGTTCAGGAATAGCACATCGATCCGGCCAAAATGCGTCTTTACCTGTTCGATAAGTGCGTCGATGTCGGCCAGTTTGCCGGCTTCACTTTGCAGCACAAGCGCTCCGGTGCCCAGTTCTTCGCGCGTTTGAGCGAGTCGCTCTCCGTCGCGCCCCGTTACCGCCACACGGGCGCCTTCAGCCTGGAACAGCTTCGCGGTCGCCAGGCCAATGCCGCTGGTGCCGCCGGTGATGAGTACGTTCTTTCCTTGGAGACGTGCCATTGTTCTTCCTAAAGTGTATTTGCCAGTACCCGCATGCGGACATTCATCGGCGGCACTTCTTCGGGGTCGATCAGCACGTCGAGCACCGTCGGCCCCTTGCGTGCGCAGATCGCCTCGATATCCAGCTTCGCCATGTCTTCGGGCGACTGGATTGTAAACGCCTGCGCACCCAATGCGCGGCCGAGTGCTGCAAAATCCGTCGGGGGCAGGTCGCAACCAATCTGTTCAGCCTTTGCCAGCCGCTGCCCGTGCTTGACCATTCCCAACGCGCGATCGTTGAGAACGACAAACACGATGGTCTGCTGCTCCGCGACCGCAACCGAAATCTCCTGCCCGTTCATCAGCAGGCTGCCGTCACCGGTGATGCAAACGACTGGCACATCAGGATTGGCCGCGGCAGTACCAACCGCCCCTCCGATCGCCCAGCCCATGGGTGCGAAGTTCATGTTCACGCGCAGCCAGCCCCCCGGGGTGCGGCGGCGCCCGGCGGTGCGCTTGCGTTCACCACCGACGAGGCGGCGCTCGCCGACGCGGCGGTCGCGCGGATGCAGGTAATGGGTGGACCACGACACGCTGTTGCCGGTATCGGCAAGGAAGCGCGTGGTCGGCGGGAACATCAGGCCAAGTTCGCGCATCAGCCGCTGTGGCTTGATGGGTACGGCGTCGCTCAGGTATTTGTCCATGTCCGACAGCATGCTGTCGGGATCGGACACCTTGGCCTTGACTTCCCGTGACACGCGACGGCGTTCGATCTCGTAAGCGGCGTGCTTTTCTTCGTCGTGCAGACGTTCGACGAGGCGATTGAATACGGACAGGATGCGGCCGCGTACATGCAGTCGCGCCATTGGGGTGCGCGCGAGATTGTCCTCCGACTCGTCGATATGCACGAGACGCTCGTTCAGCAGGCTCTCGCTCCAGCCACCGCTGTTCCATTCGCCCATGCTTGCGCCGACGGCGAGAATCAAGTCGACCGATTCGTCGCGCAAAGCAGCGTCGGCTGAAAGATGGCCGCCGAAGCCGAATACGCCGCGGAACAGCGGGTGATGCGGACTCACCAGGCCTTTTCCGTCCGGGGTGGTGACGAAGGTCGAACCCTTCAATGCAGCGAACTGCAGGATCGAACCGACCGCTTCTCCGCACCATCCGCCGATCAGCAGAACCACCTTCTTCGCGTCGGTGATCATCCGGTAGAGCGTGTCGACCGCATCGTCATCAATCATCGACGATGGTGCGAGCAACTGCCGCAGGTCGTAGGATGGCGTGGCCGGGACGCTGGGACTGCGGAATACGTCCAAGGGCACGGTCAGGTGCACCGGGCCGCGCGGGGTGCGCGTAGCACGCTGCAGCGCCGCGATGAGCTTCGGCTCGAGCTGCTTGGGATGCGAAATCAGGGAGTTGTAGCGCGTGCAGTGCCGGAACATGCCGAGGACATTGATGCCGGTACAGGCCGACTCCTGCAGCGGGTGCTTGCCAAATGCAGGCAAGGCCGGCTGGCCGGTAATGACCAGCATGGGAATGTTGTTGTCATAGGCGCCGGCAACGCCGGTGATCAGGTTGGTGGCGCCCGGGCCGGACGTGGAACAACAGACGCCGATATTGCCCGTCTCTCGCGCATAACCGTCGGCCATGAAGGCCGCGCCTGCCTCATGCCGGGCAAGAATGTGGCGGATGCCTCCGCGCCGCTCGCTCCTGGCGAGTGCGTTGTACAGCGGCTCGATGGCGCCTCCGGGAACGCCGAACACATATTCGACACCGATCTGCTCAAGGTAGGCCACCAGCAGGTCGGCCACTTCAACCAAGTGGCTGGGTCCGATATCCCCCCTCTCCTGATCGCCTTCCGCAGCGTGGTGCACGGGCAAGATGTTGGTGCGCATGTGGTTTTTCCTTCAGCGGCATCGGCGCCTTCGAAATCTTTTTTTGTGGTGGCTGCAAGTGAAACGCCTGCAGACGTAACCTCCATTGCTAACCAGCAATGGTACTCCAAATTAACTTGACCAACTAGTTGATTTCTAAAGGGAAAACTCCAAAAACCCAAACGGGCAGCATGTGACGCGGCGCCGTAATTCGACAAAGCGGACGGCCGCCGTGTCGACTACGAGCGAGCCTGCGGTGGATTGACAATCTCAGCGACCGCCTCGACGCGCGCTGCCTGGACGGCTCCCGGAATGCGCTCTGGCTGGTCGGCGTGAAGCCGTGCAATGTCGCCGGCATTCACTGCCGTTGCAGCCCCCAGCGCCTGTTCCAGGTAAGACCGCTGCGGGAAGGCGTGGTCCTCGAAACCCGCACGTCCGCGATGGTCGCATTCGGCGGCATGCAGCATGGCGACGAAACGGACAGGCTTGCGGAACGCGTCGCAGCGTTCGAGGAGCTTGACGATGGTGTCGGCGCGTAGCTCGAAAGCGCGCGCAATGTTGCCGTGCTCGCGGGCAGTCATGACGGCAAGGTCACGGCAATCGTTGGGGATTTTCAGGCGCTTGCACACCTGCTCCACAGGGCGAACACCCTGCCCTTCGTGCCCGTGGTGCTTCGGCCATGCCTCCGGCGGCGTCACGCCCTTTCCGAAGTCATGCATCAAGGCGGCACAGCGCACGGGCAGGTCGAAACCCTGGCGCGCCGCGTAGTCCACCACCATCATGACATGCACACCGGTATCGATCTCGGGATGGTGCTGTTCGGGCTGCGGTACACCCCATAGCGCATCCAGTTCAGGAAGGATGCGCGCGAGCGCGCCGCATGCGCGCAAGACCTCGAACATGCGTGAAGGCCGGGCCTCCATCAGGCCGCGCGACAGTTCCTGCCAAACGCGTTCGGAGACGAGCGCATCGACCTCGCCCGCCTCCACCATGGCGCGCATGAGCGCATTCGTCTCCGGGGCGATGCTGAATTCGGTAAAGCGCGCAGCGAACCGCGCCACACGCAGGATACGTACAGGATCTTCCGCGAAGGCCTCCGACACATGCCGAAACACCCTTGCCTGCAGGTCCCGCTGGCCGCCGAAGGGGTCGACGATGCTGCCGTCCTCGGCCTGTGCCATCGCATTGACCGTCAGGTCGCGGCGGACGAGGTCCTGCTCCAGGGTGACGTCAGGAGAGGTATGGAAGACAAAGCCCTTGTAGCCGGGCGCGGTCTTCCGCTCGGTGCGCGCCAGTGCGTATTCCTCGTTCGTCCTGGGATGCAGGAATACCGGGAAGTCCTTGCCGACTGGCCGAAAACCGAGCGCAAGCATCTCCTCCGGCGTCGCGCCGACGACCACATGGTCGTGGTCCTGCACCGGCAGGCCGAGCAAGGCATCGCGGACGGCGCCGCCGACGACGTAAGTCTTCATCGCACTCAGTCCGGATACGTGTCGTACTTCTCCATGTATTCGGTTTCCTTGAGCGCGCCGTCGATCCACTGCGCCACGGCGGGATGGGCGACGACGCGGTCCACATAGGCCTGCACAGCCGGCGGCAGCCAGACACCGTAAGTACGGAAACGCATGACGACCGGGGCGAAATAGGCATCGGCGATCGAGAAATCGCCGAACAAGAAGTGATGCGGCCCCGAACGTGCCAGGCAGTCTTCCCAGATCTCGCAGATACGCGCGATGTCGGCCTGCGCTTCCGGTGTGCGGCCCTTGCCGGGGAAGCTGGCGCGAATATTCATCCACATCGCCGTGCGCATGCCTGTGAAGCCGGAATGCATCTCGGCGCAGATGGAACGCGCCAGGGCGCGCGCCTCGACGTCGCGCGGCCAAAGGCCCTTGTCCGGGAACTGCTCGGCCAGGTATTCGCAGATCGCCAGCGAATCCCATATGCTCGACTGTCCCGCCACCAGCACCGGCACCTTCCCTGCGGAGGAGTACTGGGCGATCATCGACGAGGTTTCCGGCTTGGCCAATGCGATGCGCACTTCCTCGAACGGAATGCCGAAGGCCTTCATCGCCACCCATGGCCGCATGGACCACGACGAATAGTTCTTGTTGCCGATGACCAGCTTCAGGCCAGCCTTTTCAGCGGCATTAAGGGTTTGCGACAGGGTCGGGTCGAGTTCTGTGCTTTGCATGCTTCCAGTCCGTTGTTCGATGGTTTTGCCCCGGCTTCGCCTGCCGCTTTTCCATCAGGCAGGATGCGTCGGGCAACAATTGCCGCAGTGCGGAATTCGAGGATAAAGCTTTTGCGCGACTTTGCCAAACCGGCGACGCCCGGACGATTACGCCGGAGCCGTCCCGTGATGCGTCCGGCGGCCAAGGTAACGCGGCGCAATGGCCTCGACGGGAGTCCAATCAATCCCCAGTTCATCCGCGAGCGGGCTTTTCCGGACACTGTCGACCTTCATGGAATCAAGATTGTCCCTGCTCATCAGCGGTCCACCGGGCAGGTGCTCCAGGATAAAGGCTTGCATGCGCGCGAACGCGTCCGGCATGCCGATGACCGGGCGCCGGTGGCCGGAATACTCGCCTGCCAGCCTGACGAGCTCGCGCAGCGTATAGACCTTGGGACCGGCCAGTTCGTACACCTTGCCGATACTGCGATTGTCCTGCAAGGCCTTCACGAAGGCGCGCGCGACATCCTCAACGTACACCGGCTGGAACCTCGCGTCCGCTCCCGCAAGCATCATGACAGGCAACATCCTTTGCAGCGAGGCGAACATGTTCAGGAAACGGTCCTTGTCGCCGAATACCACGGAAGGCCGGAAAATCGTGGCAGCGACCTCAGGCGCAGAAGTCGCCGCCGCCTCGCCATCGGCTTTGGAACGCAGGTACATCGACGGCGCGTCTTGAGACACCCCCAGCGCACTCATATGCACGGATCGCCGTACGCCATTGCGCACGCAAGCATCGACGATCCGCTGCGGCAATTCGACATGCGCCCTGGCAAAATCGCCCCCATAGCGCGAACCGGCGGGCCCGGGCTTTCCGTGCAAGATGCCGACGAGGTTGATGACGGCATCCTGGCCGCGCATCAGCCGGTCGAGCGTGGCATCATCGTGGACATTAGCCTCGGTGACCTGCTCGACATCGGGCAACAGCAGCAGGTGCGCGGCGCGCCCTTCGCGCCGCGTCGGCGCCGTGACGCGGCAGTCCGCGTCGGCCAGCTTGGCGATGACATGGCTACCGATGAAGCCGGTGCCACCGATGACCAGGACCTTACGGTACGCCATGTTGCCCTCCGTGATGGTTTGAGCACGGCCGCATTCGCTTCGCCGCCTTCACCGTACTTTTTACTCCAGCGCGAGGTGCTCTTCAATGCGTGCTCGCCTTTTTCGCATGGATTTTCCGGACTTCATGACCGCTGTCATGCCGCCAGAAACGACAAAGCCACATCGCGGCGGATGTGGCTTTGCGGGGAAAGATGCGTTCCTTCAGGGCAGGTCGCTGGCGACGAAGCCTTTCGGCGCCACCATCCCCAGGCGCGCCTTCAAGGACTGCGGCTTGTCCTCGAACAGGGCCGCGTAGTAGGTGGCGTTGGAGAGCACCTTCTTCACGTAATCGCGCGTCTCGGTGAACGGAATCGACTCGGCGAAGATGGCACCTTCGACCGAGCGCGTGAGCGTTGACCGCCAGGCACGCGGGCGGCCGGGCCCGGCGTTATATGCAGCCGTTGCCAGCGCCTGCGAGCCTTCCAGGTCATGCAGCACCATATTCAGGTAGTTGGTGCCGAGCGTGATGTTCGTGCTGATATCGTTGACCTGCTGCTGTGAGAAGTTGCCCATGCCGATCTTGCGTGCGACGAATTGCGCCGTGGCCGGCATGAGCTGCATGAGGCCGGAGGCGCCGACGTGCGATCGGGCGTTCATGATGAAGCGCGATTCCTGGCGAATCAGGCCGTACACCCAGGCCATGTCGAGGCTTAGCCTTTCCGTCGCTGCGTGCATCACATCCCGGAACGGCGTCGGGAAGCGCTGGGTGAAATCGAATTCCGACTTGGTGCGGTCGGAGGTATTGACCATGCGGTCGAGCACATTCTTCTGGCGCGCGAATTCCGCAGCGGCGAGATGCTGGCGCTCGTTCATCTTGCGCAGCTCCCAGTTCCACTCGCGATAGCCTTCGAAACGCATGTTCAGGTCGAAGAGCTTCAACGCACGGCGGAATCCGGCATTCTCGGCCATCGGCGCGATTTCATCCTGGGTCACCGGCTTGGCACGCGGAGGAATGGTGACTTTCCGGCCCAGTTCCTCAAGGGCGAGCTGGCCATAGAAATTGGTCTGGTCGGTGATCGAGCCGAAGAGCTTCTTGGCTTCTTCGTGGTTGCCTTCCGCATGCTCGGCGCGGCCCATCCAGTAGATCCACGCTGCATCGTTTCGTAGCGATGCCGGCATCGCCTCGATCGTGGATTTCACCAGCTTCCATTCTCCGGCACGCAACGCTGCACGCGCCTTCCACTGGTAGCCGTCCGGCGACAGCACGGTTCCGTTCGTGCGATGCCAGTAGACGATCGCATCCGGCGCCAGCTTCATGGAGGATTGCAGCGCGATCTGCGCCCAGGCGTGCTCACGCTCGCGTTCGTTCAGCTGCTCCGCGGACTTGACCAGCGCGCTGACGGCACGCGAAGGATCGTTCTTTGCGGCACGCCCGAGCGCGAGGATGAAGACTTCCCGCGACGCACGGTTGCTGCCGGGTCCGCGCGCGAGGATGGTGTCCGGCTTCTCGAAGGCCTGGACCAGGACGTTCTCATTGGCCTCGGTGATCGGCGCCATGCGACGGAGGGTATTGGCAAAGCCGGACTCACCGACCATGCGCACGTACGTCCACACGTCGTCGAGCGTGAACTGGTTTACCTGCACCAGGGTCGAAATCATGGCAGGGCAGGCTTCGCCGTAATTCTGCGTGTTGACCAGCACGGCGCGTGCATCGTCCTTCACGTCCTGGCCCTTGAGCGCCTTCGACATCAATGCGTAGCACTTGACCTGGTTGTCGTCATTCAGCACGAATTGCGGATACTGCTCATCGAACAGCGTCCAGTTGCGCGCGCGGCCGAGTTCCAGGAGCCAGTCGTTGCGCAGGCGGTCGGCAATGGCAGTGCCGTCGTAACGCGACAAATAGTCGCGGATTTCCTGCTCGCCCGCGGCGTTGATGCGCGGCCGCAGGCGGAAGTAATCGACATAGGAGGGGATGGCATAATTGCCAAGACGGGACGCCAGCTCCGCTGCACGCGAGGCATCGCCATTGCGCGAGGCGTCGCGCAACGCCAGGAAGACCTCGTCGTCGCTGGCAAAGGCAGCAGGCTTTTTTGCAAGCGCAGCCGGGGCAAACAGCACCGACGTGGCTGCGGCAAATGCAATACCTGCAATCCATTTCATTTGAAACATCTATTAGACCTTCAATACACTCGTTCTACGTCTTGTAGGATAGCATGTGACCATGCCGGAAAACACCGCACAAAAAGCCACCCTGCGGCGTGAGCTGCTTGCGAACAGACAGGCGATTACACCTGAAGTTCGAAACGCGATGAATGCTGCGATCGCGCGGCACCTCCTCGCCTGGCAGAACGCCCATCCTGCCGGCATCCTGGGAGTGTACTGGCCCATCAAGGGCGAACCTGATTTACGTGAATGCTATGCCGTGCTGGCCGAGCAGGGTACGCGGCTGGCGCTGCCCATCGTCGTGGACCGCGATGCGCCGTTGCGCTTCCTCTCGTGGAAGCCGGGTGATGCGATGATCAGGGACAGCTACGGCGTCGCCATCCCCGCTTCAGGCGAGGAGGTGCAGCCGGATGCCCTGCTGATTCCCTGCGTCGGATTCAATGAACAACTGTATCGCCTCGGTTACGGCGGCGGTTTCTACGACCGCACGCTCGCCCAGGTCGGACGTCCTGTCACCGTCGGCATCGCATACGAGTGCGCGCGCGCACGCTTCGACGCCGATGCCCACGACGTTCCGCTGGATTACCTCATTACGGAAAAGGAAAGCGGAACGCCGTAAAGCATGACCGGCGTTCCTTACCATCCCAATCAGCCAGCCGAGAGATTCAGTCGCTTCCAGAGCGCCGTCGTGGCCACGGCCTGGTTCAGCGAGTAAAAGTGCATACCGGGCACGCCTCCGGCCAGCAAACGCTCGCACAGTCCGGTCACGACATCGAGGCCGAATGCCTTGATCGATTCCGTGTCATCGCCGTAGCTCGCCAGCTTCAGGCGGACCCAGCGCGGAATCTCCGCACCGCACATGTCCGAGAAGCGCATGAGCTGCGAATAGTTTGTGATCGGCATGATGCCCGCCACGATCGGCACATTCACTCCGGCTTTGCGCGCCTCATCCGCAAAGCGGAAGTAGGCATCGGCGTTGTAGAAGTACTGCGTGATCGCCGCATTGGCGCCGGCCTTCACCTTGCGCACGAAGTTCTGCAGGTCGTCCTGCGGTGACTTCGCCTGCGGGTGCATTTCCGGATAGGCCGCGACCTCGATGTGGAACCAGTCGCCGGTTTCGGCGCGGATGAATTCCACCAATTCATTCGCGTAGCGGAACTCGCCGGCGCCGCCGTATCCGCTGGGCAAGTCGCCGCGCAGGGCGACGACGCGTCGAATGCCGTTGGACTTGTATTCGTTGAGGATCGCGCGGATGCTCTCGCGCGTGCCGCCAACGCAGGACAGGTGCGGTGCTGCCTCGTGTCCCTCGCGCTTGATATCGAGGACGGTTTCGAGCGTGCCCTTCTGCGTCGAACCGCCGGCGCCGAAAGTCACCGAAAAGTACTTCGGATTGAGCTCAGCCAGTTTCGCGCGCGTCGCGCGCAGTTTTTCCACGCCTTCCGGTGTCTTTGGCGGGAAAAACTCGATACTGAAATTTTTCTGTGTCATGGTTACTTGAGGATCAAGGCAGACAAGGCCCACGAAATCAGGCTGTACAGGATCGCCGCCACCATCGCCGACCAGAACCCCGCCACCTGGAAGCCGCCGACGAAATTGGCGACCGCCCAGAACAGGAGTCCGTTGATGACGAAGATGAACAGGCCGAGCGTCAGCACCGTCACAGGCAAGGTCAGCAACACGAGGATGGGCCGGATCAGTACGTTGACGAGGCCCAGCACCAATGCGGCGATCAGCGCCGTGGTAAAGCTTTCGACGCGCACGGATTGCATCACGTAAGGCAGCGCAAACAGGGCCGCAGCGTTGATGAGCCAGGTGACAAGCAGGCGCATGGTTTTCCTCCCTGGATAAACCTTCCTTCATGCAGGACCGTTGCGCGGCCCTGCGAGCTTGCTTCGTGGGGACGCATCCCCCGCCGTCGCGGGGGATGTGCCGTCTTAATAACGGTAGTGGTCAGCCTTGTACGGGCCTTCCTTCTTCACGCCGATGTAGGCAGCCTGCTCGTCGGTCAGCTGGGTGAGCTGTGCGTTGAGCTTCTTCAGCTGCAGGCGCGCGACCTTCTCGTCCAGGTGCTTCGGCAGCGTGTACACGCCGACCGGGTACGCAGCGGTGTTGGTGAACAGCTCGATCTGCGCGATGGTCTGGTTGGCGAAGGAGGAGCTCATCACGTAGGACGGATGGCCGGTGCCGCAGCCGAGGTTGACCAGGCGGCCTTCAGCCAGCAGGATGATGCGCTTGCCATCCGGGAAAATAATGTGGTCGACCTGCGGCTTGATGTTTTCCCAAGTGTACTGGCGCAGCGCGGCGACTTCGATTTCATTGTCGAAGTGGCCGATGTTGCAGACGATGGCCTGGTCCTTCATCTTCTTCATGTGCTCGTGCGTGATCACATGGTAGTTGCCGGTGGCGGTGACGAAGATATCGCCGTGTTCGGCGGCGTATTCCATCGTGACGACGCGATAGCCTTCCATGGCGGCCTGCAGCGCGCAGATCGGATCGATTTCGGTGACCCAGACTTGCGCAGACAGTGCACGAAGCGCCTGCGCCGAGCCTTTGCCCACGTCGCCGTAACCGCAGACGACGGCGATCTTGCCGGCGACCATGACGTCGGTGGCGCGCTTGATGCCGTCCACCAGCGATTCGCGGCAGCCGTACAGGTTGTCGAACTTGGACTTGGTGACGGAGTCGTTGACGTTGATTGCCGGGAAAGCGAGCTTGCCTTCCTTGTGCATCTGGTACAGGCGGTGCACGCCGGTGGTGGTCTCTTCGGTCACGCCCTTCACCTGCGCGAGGCGGGTCGAGTACCAGTTCGGCGATTCAGCGAGCTTCTTCCTGATCGAGTTGAACAGGCAGACCGCTTCGTCGGAATCCGGATTGGCCAGCACGCTCAGGTCCTTCTCGGCACGCGTGCCGAGGTGCAGCAGCAGGGTGGCATCGCCGCCGTCGTCGAGGATCATGTTGGAGTAACCGCCGTCCGGCCATTCGAAGATGCGGTGGGTGAAGTCCCAGTACTCGTCGAGATTTTCGCCCTTGAAGGCAAACACCGGCGTGCCGTTGGCAGCGATGGCAGCAGCGGCGTGGTCCTGGGTGGAGTAGATGTTGCAGGATGCCCAGCGGACCTGCGCGCCCAGTGCCTCCAGCGTCTGGATCAGCACGGCGGTCTGGATGGTCATGTGCAGGGAGCCGGTAATGCGCGCGCCCTTGAGCGGCTGGGAGGCAGCAAATTCCTCACGGATGGCCATCAGGCCGGGCATTTCCGTTTCGGCAATCTTGATCTCCTTGCGGCCCCAATCGGCCAGGCTGAGATCGGCAACGAAAAAGTCTTGTTGGGAATTGGTATTCGAGATAACGGCGCTCATCACGCCCTCCTTTCCTGGAAAATTAGAAAAAAGTAACGTGAGCGCCGTTGCGAAAAAGAAATCCAAGCCTGACACGGTAGGTGAAAACCGTGCTGCAACGCTCCTTGGAGCCCGAATTATAACTCAGGGTAATCAGGCAAGACTCAATAAACCTCAGTGTTCGACCAACGCTTTGTTCGACGTACGCTGGATCGGCGAAGACTTTCCAGTCGGCACGCTGCGTTCGATCCACGCCAGCATGTCGCGCCAGATACGCTGGACTTCGTCCTTAGGCGGCATCGCGAGCGCGTTTGGCAGTTCAATGGTGATGACAGGGACGTTCTTGTGCATCCCGCCGTAATTGCCAAGGGAGCCTGGGTACACCCCTACGCGGCTGTAATACAGGCGTCCGAACTGGCGGGGTGGTTTGGCGGGGCCGTCGAAATCCAGCACGCCGAAGGGCGCATGCACGGAAATGATCACGTGCGGCTTGAAGCGCTCCATTTCCGCATTCAGCCAGCGGCTTTCCGGCTCGGAGAGCGGCGACTGGCCCGGGAAGCGGCGCGGGTCGCTGCCCGTGGTTTTCATCCAGTAGCGTTTGGCATCCTGATCCCATCCGGGGGTCGGAAAATTGCGGTTCAGGTCGACGCCGTTCGCATTGACGCGCTGCGGCTTGGGCGCCAGCAGTCCGTCCGGGTTGACGACCGGTGCCACGTGCCAGTGGAAGGTCTGCGCCGCAGGTGTCTGCAGCGACTGAATCCACTGGAATACGATAGCCGCTGCGGTCAATTCATCGCCGTGGATCCCGCCGAGCAAAAGGACGCGCACAGGCTCGCCGTGCTTGCCTTGCTTCGCCGGTGGAATGGATCGCATCAGTATGGGAAATCCGTTGCGGGACGTCGCGCCCGAGGGCTGAAGCCCGCTGCGCTGGCAGGTGGCGACGTTCACGCCGGGAAGACGCGGTGTGAGACGCTTGCACCATTCTGCCTGCTGGGCAGCGTTGGCCGGCGCAGCAAGTGCCGGGACACAAGCTGCAGCGGCAATCAGCGCAATGGCGTTGCGGATCAATTGCACAATATAACTTCATCCAAAATGAATTCGGGCCTGCCCGAGAACTTACTCGAAACAGGCCCGCCATGCCACTCCTGCCGAAGCAGGCGTAGCAGTGTTACTACAGTCCGGCCGCTGCACGCAGCGCCTGTGCTTTGTCAGTACGCTCCCACGAGAATTCCGGCTCTTCGCGGCCGAAGTGGCCGTAGGCGGCGGTCTTCGAGTAGATCGGGCGCAGCAGGTCCAGCATCTGCACGATGCCCTTCGGACGCAGGTCGAACAGCTCGTGCACCAGGACGGCCAGCTTGTCATCGCTGATCACGCCGGTACCGAAGGTGGTGACCATGATGGAGGTCGGCTTGGCGATGCCAATTGCATAAGACACCTGGATCTGGCAGCGCTTGGCGAGGCCTGCGGCGACGATATTCTTCGCGACGTAACGGCCGGCGTAGGCTGCGGAACGGTCGACCTTGGACGGATCCTTGCCGGAGAACGCACCGCCGCCGTGCGGCGCTGCGCCGCCGTAGGTATCGACGATGATCTTGCGGCCGGTCAGGCCGCAGTCACCCTGCGGACCGCCGATGACGAAACGGCCGGTCGGGTTGATCAGGTAGCGGGTATTCTTCAGCCACTCGGCAGGCACCACCGGCTTGATGATTTCCTCGATGGCGGCTTCTTCAATCGCCTTGTGCTCCATTTCCGGGCTGTGCTGGGTGGACAGCACCACGGTGTCGATGGCGACCGGCACACCGTCGACGTACTTCAACGTGACCTGGGACTTCGCATCCGGACGCAGCCATGGCAGGCGGCCATCCTTGCGCAGTTGCGACTGGCGCTCGACGATGCGGTGTGCGTAGTAGATCGCGGCCGGCATCAATTCCGGCGTTTCGTCGCAGGCGTAGCCGAACATCAGGCCCTGGTCGCCAGCGCCCTGGTCGAGGTCGATGCCCTTGCCTTCGTCCACGCCCTGCGCGATGTCCGGCGACTGCTTGTCGTAGGCGACCAGCACAGCGCAGCTCTTGTAGTCGATGCCGTAGTCGGCATTGTCGTAACCGATGCGCTTGATGGTGTCGCGTGCAACGTGGATATAGTCAACGTTGGCGGTGGTGGTAATCTCGCCGGCGAGAACGACGAGGCCGGTGTTGCAGAGGGTTTCCGCTGCAACGCGTGCCTTCGGGTCTTGCGCCAGGATGGCGTCGAGAATCGCGTCGGAAATCTGGTCCGCGACTTTGTCGGGATGACCTTCGGAAACAGATTCAGAGGTGAAAAGATATTCGTTTGCCACGTGCAGGCTCCTTATTGGAAGAAATTATTGACCATGTCGCGGCCAACATTTCGAGCCTGCGACGCTTTAGCGAGATTTGTATTCCGCCTCGCAAGTTGTCTGTTAACTCGGCGGATAGTGCGATGTGATATTTTACGCCTCTTCAAAAGTTTCTCAACATTTCCCTTCACATAATTGATGCTTGTCAGTCTTTTCCGCCTGTTGTCCGGTCTGCCGTTGCCGGTTCTCCATGGCCTGGGCTCGGCGCTCGGGTGGCTGGTCTATCTGGCATCGCCTTCCTATCGGCGTAGGATGAAAGACAACATCACGCTTGCCGGTTATGCCGGCTCGCTGTCTGCCGCCATTTCGGAAGCCGGCAAGAACATCCTCGAACTGCCCTTCGTCTGGTGCGCGCGCCCGGCACGTGTCCTGGCCACGGCGCAGATCCAGGACTGGGAAGTCGTGCAGTCGGCACTCGATGCGAAGCGCGGCATCATCTTTCTGACGCCTCATCTCGGATGCTTCGAGATCCTGGCGCAAAAGGTGGCAAGCATCGTCCCTGTCACCGTCATGTATCGCCCGCCGAAGAAGTCGGCGCTCAAGCCGCTCGTCGAGGATGCGCGGGCGCGCAACAACCTCGGCCTTGCCCCGGCGACAATGTCGGGCGTGCGCACGCTGCTCAAGACGCTCAAGCAAGGCAAACTCATCGGCATCCTGCCCGACCAGGTTCCGCAAGAAGGCGAAGGGGTATGGGCTGACTTCTTCGGCAAGCCCGCCTACACCATGACGCTCCCAGCCAAGCTGCGGCAAATGACCGGCGCCACAATCATCCTTTCCTATGCGGAACGGCTCCCGGGCGGCAAAGGCTTCGTGCTTCGCTTCGTGCGTTTCGATGATGAACTGGCCGGCACTCCCGCACAGCAGGCGCGCGCGATCAACGCCGGCATGGAGGCGCTGATCGCGCGCTGCCCGTCGCAGTATTTCTGGAGTTACAACCGCTACAAGGCGCCGGACGGCATCGCCGGGCCCGAGGATACCGAATGAGACTGCTTCTTGGCGTCATGTGGCTGCTGCACTGGCTGCCGCTGCCCCTTCTTGCGCGCGTCGGCGAAGGAATTGGCTCACTGCTTTTCCGCGTGGTGAAGTCGCGCCGCCACATCACGCTCACCAACCTGCGGCTGTGCCTGCCGCAGCTTTCCGAGGATGAGCGGTACGCGATCGCAAAAAAGCACTTCCAGGCCTATGCGCGCAGCGTGCTGGAGCGCGGCATCCTGTGGTGGGCGCCAGAATCGCGACTGCGCCGACTGATCCGCGTCGAGCCGCGCGTGCCGCTCGATACCATCCAGTCGGGGCCGACCATCCTCCTTTGTCCGCACTTCGTCTCACTGGACGTGGCCGGCGTCGCCACCGCACTGGAAACAAACCTCTGCTCGATCTACACAAAACAGCAGAACAGGGTATTCGATGAAGCCTTGCGCAAGGGGCGCTCCCGCTTCCGCCCCGTTCGCCTGTTTTCACGCGGTGAAGGCGTGAAGCCAATCATCCGCGCCATGCGGGAGGGACTACCCTTCTTCATGCTTCCCGACATGGATTTCGGTGAGAAGGATGCGGAGTTCGTGCCCTTTTTCGGCATACCGGCTGCCACGTTGACCGCGCCGGCCCGTATCGCCGGCGCCACAGGCGCAAAAGTCGTTCCCGTTATCGCAACCTATCTCCCCAACTACCAGGGCTGGAAAGTCACCTTCCATCCGCCGTGGGAGAACTATCCGGGCGATGACATCGTGGCGGCGACGCGCCGCATGAATGCCTTCATCGAGGACCGCGTGATGGAAGCGCCGGCCGAGTACTTCTGGGCGCACAAGCGCTTCAAGACCCGTCCACCGGGCGTTCCCAGCGTCTACGGCAAGCCTTCGGCCTGAAGCACCGGCACACACCGGGCTATAATCTCGGCATGAAGCTCAAATTCACCAAAATGCACGGCGCCGGCAATGATTTTGTCGTCATCGACGCCATCAACCAGGACATCCGGTTCACCCCGGAGCAATGGAAAAAACTGGCTGATCGCCGCTTCGGGGTCGGCGCAGACCAGATGCTCGTCGTTGAAAAGCCGAGTTCGCCCGGTGTCGACTTCCGTTATCGCATCTACAACGCCGATGGCGGCGAAGTCGAACAGTGCGGCAATGGCGCCCGCGCCTTTGTCAAGTTCGTAACCGACAAGGGCCTGACCGGCAAGCGCGCGATCAAGGTCGAAACGATGGCCGGGATCATCGAACCGAAACTGGAAGCCGACGGCCGCATCACCGTAGACATGGGTGCCCCCATCCTCGATCCCGTACGTGTGCCTTTTGACGCTTCGGGCCTCGAAGGGAAGCGCGAAGGCAATGACACGCTGTGGCCGCTGGAAATCAACGGTCGCACGGCATGGCTGTCCGTCGTTTCCATGGGCAACCCGCATGCGGTTCAGGTGGTTGATGCGGTGCAGACCGCGGCGGTGCATCTGGATGGCCCTGTCATCGAGAACCATGCGCGCTTTCCCAAACGCGTCAATGCGGGCTTCATGCAGGTGGTCGACCGCCAGTCGGTGAAGCTGCGCGTCTTCGAGCGCGGCGCCGGCGAAACGCTGGCCTGCGGCACTGGCGCGTGCGCAGCGGTTGTCGCCGGCATCCGGCGCGGCCTGCTTGACTCGCCGGTGAAGGTGTCCACCCTTGGCGGCGAGCTGTCGATCGCCTGGGCAGGCGCAGACTCCCCGGTCATGCTCACCGGACCCGCCGTCAGCGTGTTCGAAGGCGAAATCGACATCTGACCCTTCACGCCAGCGTCTTCAATCGATACAGGCGCTGGCGGAAGTTTCCCTCCTCTCCGGCTGCGGCACGCTCGAACGTCGCGACAACGCGATCCAGCGTCGCCCGCTCTTCCGCCGTCTGCACCAGGATCAACCGCCGTTTGCTGTGCGGATGCTCCGCGCGCACGTCCACGACCAGGCAGTGTCCGCTGTCCGCCGATTTCGGGTCAATCAGCAAGGCTTCGGAACGCGACAGTCCGTAACAGGCCGCCAGCTGCAGGCGCGCCAGGAGCAAGGCATCGCGTCCGGCGACTGCCCGCGGCAGACGATGCAGGATGGCTTGCGCCCAGGCGGCGGGAGTCGCACGCGCGGCAATCCGCTCCAGCATGGTGGTGGCCGCACTTACTCCCCTGGCCTGCGCCTTGAGCAGCCACGCGACCGCCAAAACGTCGTTCGATGCCGACTCATGCCGGGCACGCCACGTGACCACGCCCAGCTCGAACTGCGCCATGCCATGCCCGGCAGCAGCGGCCTGCTCAAGACAACGTCGCGCGTCGGCGGGATTGCGTTGTGCGCATTCGGGCTTCTGGTAGATCTTCGATAGCACATACCAGGCATCTGCGAATCCCTTCCCGGCGGCGAGGGACAACCAGCGTATGGCCCGCTTATAGTTCGCAGTGCCGGGCACACCGTGCAGCCGCTTGCCTTCGGCATCCATACGCGCCAGCCAAAGTCCGAGCACGTACTGCGCCTGGCCGTCTCCCGTTTGCGCCGCCCATTCGAGAACGCGGGTAACGGCGGCGGGCTCGCCCCCGGCGCTCGCGGACATTGCATGTGCGGTGCGCAGCACCAGCGCCACTTCCCGCTCCACCGCGGCACCTGCAGGTGCCGCGGTCGCGATCACCTCGTCGACAATGGGCCGGGCCCATTGCAGGAAACCGGCGAGATCGCCCTGCGCCCAGGCATGGTCGGCCATCGCGTACCGCGCCTCCGCCACACCGCTGCGCGCCGCACGCGCGGCCCATTCGAGCATCGCCTCATTGTCGGCACCATCCTGCCCGGCGGACGGCCACGAGGCGACGGAATCGGCGTCGCCCTGCCCCGCTGCCTGCGCGAGCATCCACTGTGCCTCGGCGATGCCGGCATGCGCTGCCGCCTGCAGGGCGCGCATGGCCTTGCTGCGCATCGCCTCGCCAACCGCGCCCTGAGGCTGGCCGAGCACCAGTCTTGCCAGCACTAGCCCCGCCTGCGCGATGCCAGCGTCGAAGGCGCGTTCGTACCACATCACGAGTTTGCCGGGCTGGGTCGCGCTCTGTGCGGTTTCGAAGGGAACGTGCTGCCCGATCAGCATCCAGGCATCCGGCTCATCCTGCTGCGCGGCGCGGTCGAGCCAGTAGAGCGCGGTGGGCAGGCTTTTCGGCAGGCCGGCACCGCCGAAGAGATAGCGTTTCCCCAGTTTCAACTGCGCCGACGCCTCCCCGGCCCGGGCGGCACGGATGATGAGGAGTTCTTCGCGGTTTGCCATGCTGTTTCCCGCTGGTGCCGGTTCCTGCGCCCAGGAATGTGGACAAAATGCCACGTTCCTGGGCGCAGCGTTCGCTCGCTGCCTATCCCTTGACCAATTTCTCGCGCGCTTCGTTTCGATGGCCTATGCTGAAAATCCGGGGATCATTCAGAGATTCAACCTGTCTGGGAGCCAAGATGAAACGGCCATTACTTGTCATTGCAGCATGTGGCACGCTTTTCCTTGTGATCGGTGCCGTTTCCGCGCAAACATCCTTGACCCTTTACGGCATCGTCGACGCGGGCGTGGTCTACGAACAGGGCGGCCCGGCCGGCAGCCTTACCAGATTGACCAGCGGCGTCCAATCCGGTTCGCGGCTCGGCTTCAAAGGATTGGAAGATCTTGGTGGCGGCCTTTCCGCAAAGTTTGCGCTGGAAGCGGGGTTCAATACCGATACAGGCGCGCTTGGCCAGGGTGGACTACTGTTCGGCCGGCAGGCGTGGGTCGGGCTCGGCGGCCGTTGGGGTGACGTCAGCTTCGGCCGGCAACATACGCCGCATTACCTCCTCCTCGACCAGGTTGATCCCTTCGGCACCGGACTCGCGGGCAGCGCGACCAACCTGATGTCAACCACGACGCGCATGAACAATACGGTCAAGCTGACAACGCCTGCCTGGAGCGGCTTCACCGGCGAGCTCGCGTACGGCTTCGGCGAGGTGGCAGGCGATAGCACAGCCAACCGGCAGGTCGGCGCATCACTCGGCTATGCCAACGGTCCGCTGGTCCTGAAGGTCGCACACCATCGCGTTGAAGACGCAACGGGCACGGACAATGCGCGTAACACCCTCCTCGGCGGCAAGTTCGATTTCGGCATGGCGGCGGCCAGCCTCGGCGTCGGACTAAACCGTGGACAGGCCACGACCGACAACCGGGATTACATGCTCGGCGTCACCGTGCCGGTAGGCGCGGGCGCACTGCTCGCCTCCTTTACCCGCAAGGACGACCGCAGCGGCCTGAACGCCGATGCCGACCAGTGGGCGCTCGGCTATACCCATGCCCTGTCCCGAAGGACGAACCTCTACACCTCCTTCGCGCGCATCAACAATGACCCCGGAGCAGGTTTCACTGTTGGCAACGCCACCGAGCCGGGATCCGGGGACAAGGCGTTCAATATCGGCATCCGCCACAAGTTCTGACGCCCTGCGTCCGCCCCCTTTTTATTGCCGGATCCCAGCGGCAACACGGCTCCTTTGTCGGTTAAAATCACGGCTTGGCCCGCGGGCCGCGACCAACCCTGATCTGCGCATATGACCTACCAACTGGACTCCAACGCCGTTGCCGATTTCCTTTCAGACAATCCGCATTTTTTCGAAGAGCACAGCGAGCTGCTGTCACGCGTCAAGCTGACCAGCCCGGTCGCCGGTCGCGCCGTATCGCTGCAGGAACGCCAGATGGAAGTCCTGCGCGACAAGATCAAGGTGCATGAAATGCGTCTCGCGGAATTGCTCCGCATCGCCCAGGAAAACGACGCGATCACCCAGAAGTTCCACATGTGGACGCGCTCCCTGCTGCAGGCGCGCAATGACGTCGACATGCCGCACACGCTGGTAACCGGCTTGCAGACGATCTTCTCGGTGCCGCATGCGACGTTGCGCATCTGGGGCGTAGCGGAAGAATTTGCGCATACATGGTTCGCGGCGGACGTCTCGGAAGACGCGAAGATTTTCTGCAACGGGCTGACCACGCCGTATTGCGGCCCCAACCAGGACTTCGAAGCTGCATCGTGGATCGATGACGCGGAATCCGTGCAATCGATCGCCATGCTGCCACTGCGTGCGGAGGATGCGCCGGATGCTTTCGGCCTGCTGGTGCTGGGCTCGCCGGATCCGCATCGCTTCACCGCCGACATGGCGACCGACTTCCTGACGAAGATCGGCGAGACCGCGAGCGCGGCCTTGACCTGCCTGCTGGACTAAGAACGGTGTGAGCAACGAGAACAACCGGGCGCAGGTCGCCCGCTATCTCGAACACCTGGAAAAGCAGCGCAAGCTGTCGCTGCACACCGTCCGCAATTACGGGCGTGACCTGCAAGACTTGCTGAACTTTGCAGGATCGATCCCAAGCAAGCCTGCCCTCAACGCGATCACGCAATTCCACATTCGTAAATTTGCCGCGCAGCTGCACGCGCAGGGACTGAACGGGCGCTCCATCGCGCGCAAGCTTTCGGCCTGCCGCGGCTTTTTTGACTGGATTGCGGAGACCGAAGCGATCGCGGCCAACCCCGTCGACGGCGTCAAGGCGCCCAAGCGCGACAAGCCCTTGCCCAAGGCCCTGTCCCCCGACGACGCGGTGCGCGTGGTATCTGAATCGCGTCCCGGCCGTGATGCGCAATCGGCTACGCAGCTGTGCAACCGGGCAATGTTCGAACTGCTGTACTCGAGCGGCCTGCGCGTCTCGGAACTGGCGGGACTGGATGTGCACTACGCAAAGGAAGCCCATTACGAATCCGCCGGCTGGTTGCATGCCGACGACCATGAAGTCGAAGTGACCGGCAAGGGCAGCAAGCGGCGTCGGGTTCCGGTTGGTGGGCCGGCGATGCAGGCGATTGCAGACTGGCTTGCGGTGCGCGACACGCTGGTGAAGCTCGATCCGCATCCGCTGTTCCTGACCGAACGCGGCACGCGTATATCGCCGCGCGTGATCCAGCTGCGGCTGAAAGCGCATGCGCAAGCGCTGGGCATTCCCGCCAATGTCCATCCGCACGTCCTGCGGCATTCGTTCGCATCGCATGTGCTGCAGTCGTCGGGCGACCTGCGTGCAGTGCAGGAGATGCTGGGGCATGCCTCGATCGCCGCGACGCAGGTGTACACCTCGCTCGACTTCCAGCGCCTGGCGCAGGTATATGACGCCGCCCATCCGCGGGCCAGGAAGTCAAAGACAGACAAATAAGCGCGCGATGTTGCGCGCCACCTTTATCGGGACATACCCATGCTGACCATTACCCTCAAGCCCGGCAAGGAGAAAAGCCTCCTGCGCCGCCACCCCTGGATCTTCCCGACCGCGATCGACCGCATCGAGGGAAAACCGGAAGAGAAGAACAAGCCCGGCGCAACCGCAGTCGTGCGCTCCGCGGCGGGGCAGTTCCTGGCGCGCGCCGCGGTGAGCCCCAAGTCGCAGATCCGCGCGCGGGTCTGGAGCTTCGACGAGAACGAACCGGTCGACCACGCGATGATCAAGCGCCGCGTGAAGAAGGCTGTCGCGTACCGGACGCAGGCGGTACGTGATACCGATGCCATCCGGCTAATCTTCGGCGAAGCCGACGGCTTCCCCGGACTGGTCGTGGACTGGTACGCCGGCGAGCAGGGTTACCTCGTCTGCCAGTTCCAGTCGGCCGGCGTCGAGGCGTGGAAAGCGCCGATCGTGCAGGCGCTGATCGCGGAAACGGGCTGCCCCAACGTCTACGAGCGTTCGGATGCCAGTGTGCGCGAGCGGGAAGGACTGCCCCTGGTCACCGGCTCGCTGGCCGGCAATGAACCGGGTGACGAAACCCTCGTCACCGAGAACGGCGTGCGTTACGCCGTGGACATCAAGACCGGCCACAAGACGGGTTTCTACATCGACCAGCGAGACAACCGCCGGCTGGTGATGGAAAACGCCGCCGGCCGCCACGTGCTGAACTGCTTCTGCTACACCGGCGGCTTCTCGCTCGCCGCCCTGAAAGGTGGAGCGAAGAGCGTCGTGTCGATCGACTCCTCCGGGGAAGCGCTGGCGATCGGCAAGCGCAACGTGGAGCTGAACGGCTTCGACGCCTCAAGGGCGGAGTGGTGGGACGCCGACGTCTTCAAGACCCTGCGCGCGCTGCGGGAGCAGGGAAAATCCTTCGACCTGATCATCCTCGACCCGCCGAAGTTCGCTGCCTCGCCCGACCAGGTGGAACGGGCCGCGCGCGCCTACAAGGACATCAACCTGATCGGACTGCAACTGCTGCGCGAGGGCGGGCTGCTGTACACCTATTCCTGCTCAGGCGCGATCAGCGCCGACCTGTTCCAGAAGATCGTCGCCGGCGCGGCGAACGATGCGAAGGTCGACGCGCGCATTCTGCGGCGCCTGCACGCCGGTGTGGACCATCCGATGACCACCAGCTTCCCCGAGGGCGAGTACCTGAAGGGCTTGATGCTGCACAAGCCCTGAGGGAAATAACATTGCCATCACGTCAATTTTTGCAACTCGATTGCAAATTTGCGTCATAATTTTCTGTCACGTCCTCACATCGCAGTATGCCCATGAGCAGCAAAGCCAAGCCTGAAACACGGGCAAACCGGATACCGTCAAATTCCGCCGCGCGCGCCGAAGCGCAGTTGCGCGGTGCGTCAGTGCGAATCACCGATGCACGGGTGAAGGTGCTCGCCGCGCTGCTCGACGCCGGGCGCGCGTTTTCGCATCAGGACGTGCAGGAAGCCTTTGCCGACATGGATCGCGTCACGCTCTATCGCGCGCTGGACTGCCTCACGGACGCCGGGCTGGCGCACAAGATTGCGGGTGACGACCGCGTGTTCCGTTACAGCGCCGGCACCGAACACAGCAGCGAACCGCACCACCAGCACGGGCACTTCAAGTGCACGCGCTGCTCCAAGGTGTTCTGCCTTGATAGCATTGCAGAAGCGGAGACATTGCAAAACGCCCTTCAGCAGTCGCTGGGCAAGGGCTTCCGCAGCCACGACATCGAATTCACGATCAAAGGATGGTGCGCGGACTGCGCCCACTGACCTCCCATGAAACTTGTTCCCGCAACGATCCTCACCGGCTTTCTCGGCGCCGGCAAAACGACTCTCCTCAACCGCATCCTGCGCGAACCGCACGGCCACCGCATTGCGGTAATCGAAAATGAATTCGGCGAGGAAAACATCGACAACGAAATCCTCGTCCAGGAAAGCAACGAGCAGATCGTCGAGATGAGCAATGGCTGCATCTGCTGCACGGTGCGCGGGGACCTGATCCTCGCGCTTGGCGCGCTGGCGCAGAAGCGCAATGACGGCGAACTCGATTTCGACCATGTGGTGATCGAAACCACCGGACTGGCCAATCCCGGCCCGGTCGCGCAGACCTTCTTCATTGACGATGAAGTCGCCACGCATTACATGCTCGATGCCGTGATCACCGTGGTCGATGCCAAGCACGCGATGATGCAGCTGGACGAGCATGAGGAAGCGCAACGCCAGGTCGGCTTCGCTGATCGGCTGATGCTATCCAAGACCGACCTCGTCAGCGACGAAGAGGTTGAACAACTGAGCTCCCGCCTCAAGCGCATGAACCCGCGCGCGCCAATCATGAAGGTCGATTTCGGGAAGATTGCGATCAGCGAAGTGCTGGACCTGCGCGGCTTCAACCTCAACGACAAGATCGAAATCGACCCGGACTTCCTGGCAGAGGAAGAGCACGAACATGAGCACCATGAATGCGGCGAGCACTGCGGCCACGACCATCACCACCACCACAAGCATTCCAACCACACGGATGAGATCGCAGCCTTTGTCTTCCGCAGCGACCGCCCCTTCGATACCGCCCGGCTGGACGAATTCCTGGGCAGCATCGTCCAGGTCTTCGGGCCGCGCATGCTGCGTTACAAGGGCGTGCTGTGGATGGATGGCGCCGACCGCAAAGTGGTGTTCCAGGGTGTCCACCAGTCGATGGGCACCGACATCGGGGCCAAGTGGGCCGAGGGCGAGGCGCGCGGCAGCAAAATGGTCTTTATAGGCAAGAATCTCCCGAAAGAAACATTTATTAGCGGTTTGGAACAGTGTTTGGTATAAACTATTGAACAGGGTTTGATGTAGATTCAAGCAGTGGAGGTAGTCGTTTGGCAAGATGCGTCGACAAAGCGTCGTACGCTGCGCCCGATGGTATCCAAGCCTGCCTGAAAACGGTGGGGAAGGTTTTCGGGCACGGATCGAAGATCGGGCGTTTCATAGTAAGAGGGGACGATGAACGCAACCGTGACAAGATCCGCCACCAAGAGCGCACCGGCTAAAAGCGTCAGCAAGACGACGGCAAAGTCCGTCGAACCGGCCAAGGGCAAGACAGCCGCGAAGCCGGCAACCAAATCGATATTGAAAGCGGTTGCGGGAAAAGTGGCAAAGACCGTCGCAAACGCCCTGAAGCCCGCCACCAAAAGCGCCTCCTCGTCAATAAAAGCCATTGCCAAACAAGGTAAAACCACGGTAAAAAGCAGTGTTAAACCAGCGGCAAAGGCGAGCGCCAAGAGTGCAGGCACCGCGAAGACAGTACCGGCCGCAACACGGGCAGCCGCCGCCAAGGGGACTGCGCCGCAAACGGCCAAGGGAGCAACAGCATCGAAGCAGGCAGCACCGAAGAAGACTTCGAGCCAGAGTTCCAAGGAGACATCCGGCGCAACCATGAGAAGCAGCAATGTGGACGCCGGGTTAACAGATACAATGGAAAAACCCGTAGTTTCGAAAGTAAGCGAAGTGGCTACCAAAACAACTAAATCTACCGCCGCCCCAGCTGAGGGCCGACTGCTCACCGAAGAGGAAATCCTCAAGATGGGCGACAAGGACTACATGAACGAGGCGCAGCTTGCCTTCTTCAAGGCGCGACTGCAGCAGCTCGAGCGTGACCTGCTGAAGAACGCCGGCGAAACCACGGAACACCTGCGCGAAACTGTGCTCGTTCCCGATCCGGCCGACCGTGCCACGATCGAGGAAGAACATGCACTGGAACTGCGCACGCGCGACCGTGAACGCAAGCTGCTGAAGAAAGTGCAGCAGGCGATCGCCAGCATCGATGCCGGCGAATACGGCTGGTGCGAGGAAACCGGCGAGCCGATCGGCATTCCCCGCCTGCTGGCCCGTCCGACCGCTACCCTTTCGCTCGAAGCGCAGCAGCGCCGCGAGCTGAAGCAGAAGCTGTACGGCGACTGATCCGGTAACGGCTCCATCATGACAAGCGCACGATCCCTCGTGCGCTTGTTTGCTTTTGGATCGTCCGATTTGCGCTTCGCCCCGTCCCCCACTGTTTCTGGAATGATCACGATATAATGCAACTATGTTGCAAATATCCGAACTCAGCTATCGCTATCCCAACGCCACGGACAACCAGTTATCCGTGCCCGCCTTCTCGCTCGCCAAAGGGGAGCACGCGATCGTGCTCGGCCCCTCCGGCTGCGGCAAATCGACTCTGCTGCACCTGCTGGCGGCGATCCTCACGCCTCAGCAAGGCGAAATAAGCGTCGCCGGCGTCGACCTGCGCACCTTATCTCCACGTGCCGCCGATGCCTGGCGCGGCAGCAACGTCGGCTTCCTGCCGCAGAAGCTGGCGCTCGTACCCAGCCTGACCGTGCGCGAAAACCTGCTGACAGCCGCCTATGCAAACGGACGGACGGCGGATATCGCCCGGGCGAACACCGTCCTGCATGCACTTGGCCTCGACGACAAGGCAAATGCCAAACCCCACCAGCTGAGCCAGGGCCAGCAACAGCGCGTTGCCATCGCGCGCGCGCTGTTCAACCGCCCGTCCCTGCTGCTTGCTGACGAACCGACCGCGAATCTGGATGACGAAGCCTGCGCCGCGGCCATCGGGCTGCTTACCAGGCAGGCCGCCGAAAACGGCGCATCTCTGGTGATTGCCACGCACGACGCGCGCGTGCTTGCCGCACTGCCCAGTGCCCAGGTGCTGCGCCTCGGACGCACTGCAAAGGAGGCGGCATGACGCATATCAACGCCTTTACGCTGGCGCTGAAGTCGCTGCGCCACAAGCCCCTCTCGACTGCCGTCAACCTGATCCTCATGGCCGTGGGCGTGGCGATGATGACCTTCGTGCTGTCGGCCTCGCAGCAGCTGGAAGAAAAGGCGCTGCGCGACGCGCGTGGTATCGACCTGGTCGTTGGGGCGAAGGGCTCGCCGCTGCAACTGATCCTGTCGTCCATCTACCATATCGACATCCCCACCGGAAACATCCCGCTGGCGGCACAGGCGCAGTTGCAGCAGAACCGCATGGTGAAGAAGGTCATCCCGCTGGCGCTGGGCGACAGTTTCCAAAGCTTCCGCATTGCCGGGACAACCCCGGATTACATCGCGCATTACGACGGCGCCCTCGCGCAGGGAAAAATGTTCGAGGCGCCGATGCAGGCCGTCCTCGGTGCACAGGTCACGGCCAGGACCGGGCTGACGGTGGGCTCGCGCTTCATCGGATCCCACGGCATCTCGGGCGGGGGCGACGGCCACGGCGATGCGCCGTTCACGGTGACGGGCGTGCTCAAGCCGACAGGTTCGGTCCTCGACCGGCTGGTGCTGACCTCGGTCGAGTCAGTGTGGCACGTGCACGAAGTGGAGCATGGCATCGATCCTGAGGACAAGGAAGAAAAGGCTGCGATGGACGAAGAGCGCGAGCTGACTTCCCTGCTCGTCCAGTATGCGTCGCCGCTGGCCGCTGCCATGCTGCCGAGGTCGGTCAACAGCCAGCCGGAACTGCAGGCCGCGCAACCCGCCTTCGAATCGGCCAAACTGTTCCGCATGCTCGGCGTCGGCGTCGACGTCCTTCGCGGCATTGCGGCAATCATGCTGCTGTCCGCCGCGCTGTCGATGTTCGTCGCGCTCTACAGCGCATTGGAAGAGCGCAAGACCGACCTTGCCATCCTGCGCACGCTCGGGGCGCCGCCGCGCAAGCTGCTGTCGCTGCTGCTGGTGGAAGGCCTGCTGCTTGCGTTTGCCGGTGCGGTGCTGGGCTGGATCGCGGGGCATGCCGCCCTGGACATCCTCGGCCGCGTGGTATCCGATGACCAGAACCTGTCCCTGTCCGGCTGGTACGTGGCATCGGCGGAAATCTGGCTCGTGCCGGTTGCGCTTGCCATCGGTCTGGCTGCTGCCCTGCTGCCCGCCATGCGCGCATATCGTACTGATATCGCGACGACCTTGTCGCATTGAATTCTTTTCGAGGAGAACGATTTGAAGCTCTTGCTGTCCCTGTTACTGGCCACTGCATCCCTTGCGGCGCAAGCCAAGGAAGATCCCGCCCACAGGAAAACCCTGATCGAGCAGCACAAGGCGATCGCCGCCGCGCATGAAGCAGCGGCCCAATGTCTCGCATCCGGCAAGGACGAGGAAGCCTGCCATGCCGAACTGGCGAAGGCATGCAAGGGGCTCGCCATCGGTAAACTGTGCGGGGCGAAGCACAAGCATTAACCCGGTTCGTCCGGACCACTTTTATGGAGGTGTCATGAAGACATCCTTGCACCGACTGATCATTGCTCTTCTTGCCGCACCCGCACTGGCGCTTGCGCAGGGCGCACCCGGCGGCGGCCACGTTCCGCCGCCCAATGCCCCGCCGCCACCGATGCAGCCGCTGCCGGAAATCAAGGGCGTGGTCTCTTGGGACACGCTGGCGAAGGTCAGGCAGGTCAAGACCAAGGACCGCATCCTTCCCCAGTTCTCAAAGGAAATCACCGCCCTCGACAATACCGAGGTCAAGGTGCAGGGTTTCATGATGCCGCTGGAGCCGGGCGAAAAGCAGAAGCACTTCCTGATTTCGCTCACCCCGCAGTCCTGCAACTTCTGCCTGCCTGCCGGCCCCGAAGGCGTGGTGGAAGTGAAGACAAAAACGCCGGTGAAGTACACCTTCGACCCGGTCATCATCTCTGGCAAGATGACCGTGCTGAAGGACGATCCGATGGGCCTGTATTACCGCCTGACCGACGCTTCGCCGGTGTCGCTCAAGTAAGCTACATGTACGCTGCGCCGGCCGCCGCCAATGTACGCACTGCCGTCGCCGTCCTGCTGATGGCGGCGCTGCTGTTCGCGCAATGGACCGGCCTTGCGCACCGCGTGGACCACAGCGCTCTCGCGTCCCTGCATGCGGACGCCGGGGCGCCGGAAGACGGTACGCACTCCTGCGTCGCATTCGACGCGGCAGCCGTCGCCGATGCTATCTCGGTTCCTCCTCTCGCCACGCCGCCGATGGCGGGCACAAAGGTTCTTGCCCTGTGGACGGCCTTCGCCTCATGGGACGCGCCGCCCGCCCTGCCGTTTTCATCCCGCGCCCCGCCTGTTTCCTGATGCGTCGCTCCGACGCTTGATCGACACCCGTATTGACGTACGCCGGCGTTCCAAGACGCCGGCGTACGCTGTCCTTCATTACTCTCAGGAATCACCATGACCAAGCAACCTGCATGGGTGGCGTGCGCCGTATTGCCTGCGCTCGCCGCCCTTCCCCTTTCCACCAACGCCCAGGATAAATCCCTGCCCGAAGTGGTCGTCACTGCTACCCCCTTTGGCAACAGCGAGAGCAGCCAATTGCTGACACCTGCCCGCGTGCTCTCCGGGACGGAACTGCGCAACAAGCTCGGTACCTCACTCGGCGACGTCCTTTCCCGCGAACCCGGCGTGACTGCATCGGGTTTCGGTGCCGGCGCCTCGCGGCCGATCATTCGCGGACTCGAAGGTCCGCGCGTCAAGATCCTGCAGAACGGCATGGCCGTGTCGGACCTGTCCGCGCTGTCGAATGACCACGCTGTCGCCTCGGAGCCGGCCACTGCTCGGCAAATCGAAGTGCTGCGCGGCCCCGCTGCACTTCTCTACGGCTCGGGTGCGATTGGCGGCGTGGTGAACGTCGTCAACGACCGCATCCCGACGGAATTGCTGGCAAGGCCGGCCGGGATGGCAGAAATGCGCATTGGATCGGGCAACCGTGAGCGCAGCGCGTCGTTCTCTGCGGATGGCGCAATCGGCAGTACCGCACTGCACCTCGATGGCAGCGCGCGCAACACCGGCGACTACCGGATCCCGGGCTTCGCGGTGCGCGACGACGCGAACTCGGCATCCGGCCGGCTACCCTCCTCCTTCACACATGCGCGGGATCTCGGCTTCGGTGCGTCGCACATCGCGAACTGGGGATACATCGGGGCTTCTGTCGGCAGCCGTGACGACCGCTACGGCATCCCGACCGAGGAACGGAGCTTCATCGACCTGCGGCAGACGCGCCTCGATCTTGATGCCATGGTCCTTCGCCCCTTCGATTCGGCCGAATCGGTGCGTGTACGCGCCGGTGCAACCGATTACAAGCACACGGAAAAAGAGCAGGATGGCACGCCCGCCGCGGACTTCAGCAACAAGGCAGTCGAAACGCGCTGGGAGCTGGCACACCGTGAGATCGGAGGCTGGCGGGGGATGCTCGGCCTGCATACCGAGCGCAACAGGTTCGCCGCCCTGTCGGCCGAAACGGGCCGGCCGGACACCGTCCCCGTCACGCGCTCGTCATCGCTTGCGGCCTATCTCGTGGAGGAACGGGACTTCGGCCCGATCCGCGGCAGCGCCGGTGTCCGGCTGGAGTCGGTCAAGCGCAGCCCGGACTCGACCGTCGTCCCGGAACGCAGTTTCGACCTTCTTTCGTATTCGGTGGGCGGTGCTTGGACGTTCACTCCGGGTTACAGCCTGGGCACCACTGTCTCGATTGCGCAACGCGCTCCCAACGCGGAAGAGTTGTACTCGAATGGCCCGCATGAAGCCACCGGCACCTTCGACGTTGGCGATGCTGCATTGCAAAAAGAACGATCCCGTAACCTGGAGCTGACACTGCAAAAGACACAAGGGAACATGCGCTGGAAGCTCAACCTGTTCGAAAACAAGGCGAAGGATTTCATCTACGGCCGCCTGGATGGATCGACCGTGGACGAGAACGGCCAGGATGCTCCGGACGGCGAATTCACACGTCGATTCTGGACACAGGAAAGGGCCACGATCCGCGGCGCGGAAGCCGAATGGAGCATCAACTTGCGTGGCCAAGGCCCGTCACTGCGCGTATTCGCCGATATCTCGCGCGGAAAGCTCGATAGCGCCGGCAACCTGCCGCTGCAGCCGGCGGCGCGCGCCGGGATCGACGTAGGCTACCGCCGCGGGCCCCTCCAGGCGGGCACGTCAGTGCTGCGGGCGCGTGCACAGGAAAGGCTTGCCGCATCCGAGACCTTGCCGACGCCGGGCTACACCCAGGTCGACGCCCACCTGTCCTACAGCGTGCGTCAGTCCAGCATGAACTGGACATGGTTTGTCCTCGTGAAAAATCTGCTCGACAAGGACATCCGCCTGTCGACGTCGCTGCTCCGGAATGTTGCGCCGCAACCAGGACGCAGCGTGGTGGTTGGCATTCGTACACAGTTTTGAACGACCGTGCCGGCTTGCTGCGGGTTTGACAAACGCACGATGTGCCGTTGTAATGGCAGGCCGGCATTCTATTTGTGTTACCTTAGAAACCACCGCCCCTCGCCTCCGGCGCCCGGGCGCAGAACAGTCATCTCAGGGAAATCGTGGGGATTTTTTCGCTTTTCGGGAAGAAGGACAATCGCCAGGCCAAGCCTGCCGACAAGGAGTCTTCTCGTACGAAGAAGCAGGCAGGCGCGACGTCGCCATCCTCGCCGCGAACTGCGAGTTCATCGTCCTCGCGCCTACCCACCGTCAAGCGCGATGCCAAGACCGCGCTGGCGACGGCGCTGAAGATCGATGCCATCGAATCCGAGATGTCCTCCGAATTCGTGAGCATCACGACGCAGCCGCCGACGACGCAACAGAGAAAGCCTCCCCCCGCACCGCCCGCGAAACCGAAGGCCGCGCCACCGCAGGACAAGCCGCGCGCCGAGACGAGGAAACTCGAGCCGGCAATTGAAGAGGCCAGCCTGCAAACGCTGACGACGGGAATGGGTACCACCACCGATTTCCTCCTCGCCGGGCAGACGGCCGTGGTCGAAATGGCCGCCCCCGCCTCGGACGCCGCCGCTGTCATCGAAGAAGCGGCAATCATGTACGCTAACGGACAGTCCGACGTCGTCGAGCAGATGTTGAAAACGGCGATCGAGGAAGACCTGCTGGGCGACCTCACCCGCAATGCCTGGTGGATGCTGTTCGACCTGTACCAGATCACGGGCAAGAAGCAGGAATTCGAAAACCTGTCGATCGATTTCGCCAGCAAGTTCGAAACCTCTCCGCCAGGCTGGATCGAATCCGGCCGTGACGAAGCACCCGCAGTGCAGGCTGCGAGTGCCACGCCCATGGTTCCCTTCTCCGGCAAGCTGGACGGCGCATGCATCAAGCAGGTCGAGCGCGCACAGAAACTCGGCGAGAACTACCGCGCCCTGCGACTCGAATTCGCCAAGGTAACGGAAGCCACGACCGACGGCTGCAAGCTGCTGCTGGGCCTGTTCAGGAAGCTGCAAAGAACCGAGCACGACCTGATCCTCGTCGGCGCGCCGGAACTGGCCGCCAAGATCCGCGCGATCATCTCGGTTGGGCGACGTGAAGACACCGAGGAGTCGTGGCTGCTGCTGCTCGAGATCCTGCGCCTGCTGAACCAGGAAAAGGAATTCGAGGAAACCAGCATCGACTACTGCGTCACCTTCGAAGTCTCGCCGCCGGCATTCGTCGCGCCGAAGAGCAAGATCACGACTGCGAGCGCTGACACGGCGAGCGCGGCGAAGGCCGCCGAAGGTTTCGCGATGCCCGCTGTCGTCGAGGGCAAGATCGACAACCTGATCCTCGCCATTGCCGCCTACTCGGACGAACACAGTCCCGCCATCATCGACTGCTCCAATCTCAACCGGGTGGACTTCAATGCCGCCGGCCGACTCCTGACCGGCCTTGGCCCCTTCTGCGGCATGGGCAAGACCATCGAATTCCATCACGTCAACCATCTTGTTGCCGAACTGTTCGGCGTCATCGGGCTCAAGGATATCGCCCGCATCGTTCCGCGCAAGAATTGAGCGGGGCGGCGCCGCCGCTTTTTGTCATCTGACCGGCTTGTAATCTGGCACCCCGCCCACATCTGCGCTTGAATACCCGTTGTAGGCGCGCATCCGCCGCGCCGGCATTTCACCAGAGGAAAGCATGGAACAATTTCATGGCACTACCATCCTGTCCGTCCGCCGCGGCAATGTCGTTGCGCTGGGCGGCGATGGCCAAGTAACGCTTGGCAATATCGTGATGAAGGGCACCGCCCGCAAAGTCCGCAAGCTGTACCAGGGCAAAGTGCTCGCCGGATTCGCGGGTGGCACGGCCGATGCATTCACGCTGATCGAGCGTTTCGAAGCGAAGCTCGAAAAGCACCAGGGCAACCTCATGCGCGCCTCGGTGGAACTGGCCAAGGACTGGCGCACGGACCGCATGCTGCGCCGCCTGGAAGCCATGCTGCTGGTAGCGGACCGCGAGTCAACGCTGGTCATTACCGGTAACGGCGACGTGCTGGAACCGGAGAGCGGCATCGGCGCCATCGGCTCCGGCGGCGCCTACGCGCAATCGGCCGCGAAAGCCCTGCAGGAGAATACTGATCTGCCGCCTGTCGAGATCGTGAAGAAAGCGCTCACTATCGCCGGCGAACTCTGCATCTATACCAACCTGTCGCACACCATCGAGACCCTCGAATAACGCGCACGAACCAGGCAAGACATCATGAACATGACACCGCAAGAAATCGTTTCCGAACTCGACAAGCACGTGGTCGGACAAGGCCGTGCCAAGCGCGCCGTCGCCATTGCGCTACGCAACCGCTGGCGCCGCCAGCAGGTGGCCGAACCGCTGCGCCACGAGATCACGCCGAAGAACATTCTCATGATCGGCCCGACCGGCGTCGGCAAGACCGAGATCGCGCGCCGTCTCGCCAAGCTGGCGGATGCGCCCTTCATCAAGATCGAGGCGACCAAGTTCACCGAGGTCGGCTATGTCGGCCGCGACGTCGACACCATCATCCGCGACCTGATCGACATCGGCATCAAGCAGACGCGCGAATCCGAAATGCGCAAGGTGCGCACGCGTGCCGAAGATGCCGCGGAAGATCGTGTGCTCGACATCCTGCTGCCGCCGCCGCGCGACTTCGGTTTCAGCGCGACACCGAGCGCCAACGATAGCGATGCGCAGCCGGGCAACAGCACGCGCCAGGCCTTCCGCAAGCGCCTGCGCGAAGGCGCGCTGGACGACAAGGAAGTCGAAATCGAAGTGGCGGAAGCCAGCCCGCACATGGAAATCATGGCGCCTCCCGGCATGGAAGAAATGACCGAGCAGATCAAGTCCATGTTCTCGGGCCTGGGCGGTGGCCGCAAGAAGAAGCGCAAGCTGAAGATCAAGGAAGCAATGAAGCTGCTGGTCGACGAAGAGGCGGCCAAGCTGGTCAATGACGAAGAGCTCAAGCAGAAAGCCATCGCCAACGTCGAGCAGAACGGCATCGTCTTCCTCGATGAAATCGACAAGATCGCCAGCCGTTCGGAAGTGGGCGGCGCCGACGTCTCGCGCGCCGGCGTGCAGCGCGACCTGCTGCCGCTGGTGGAAGGCACGACGGTGAACACCAAGTACGGCATGATCAAGACCGATCACATCCTGTTCATCGCGTCCGGCGCCTTCCATCTCGCCAAGCCGTCCGACCTGATCCCCGAGCTGCAGGGCCGCTTCCCGATCCGTGTCGAGCTGGAGTCGCTGTCGATCGCCGATTTCGAGCGCATCCTCACCAGCACCGATGCCTGCCTGACACGCCAGTACGAGGCGCTGCTGGGCACGGAGGGAATCAAGATCGAATTCACGGACGATGGCATCCGCCGGCTCGCCGAGATTGCATTCTCGGTCAACGAGAAAACGGAAAACATCGGCGCGCGACGCCTCTACACGGTAATGGAGAAACTGCTGGAGGAAGTATCGTTCTCCGCGAGCGATGTGTCCGGCAATACGGTCGCCATCAATGCGGCTTACGTGGACGACAAACTCGGCGCGCTGGCCGTCAACGAGGACCTGTCGCGCTACGTGTTGTAATTCATCATGGCAAACAAGGCACTGGCAAAGCGGCAGAAGATGACGATCCGGGTGGAGCCTTCACAGAAGGCACTGAAACCCCGGAATCCGATCGCGCTCGCCGCCAAGCAGCGCGTTGCCGGCTCGCACCGCAAGGGCAACTCGACCGCACGGCAACTGCACGAGCGCCTGATAAAAAAGGCGCTCGGCGAGCCGGACGAAACCTGATTCTCGAACGAGTAAAGGTCAGCGCGCCGGAGCCTGCGGGACAGTACCGGGGACGGGCTGTCCGGGTACCGTGCCAGGCACGATAGGCGCGCCGGGAACGCCCGGAGCCGGACTGACGACGGTGGTGGGCGGTGCAGTGGTGGATTGCGGGACCGTGCCCGGAATCGGCGGTGTCCCCGGTGGAATGGCCCCAGGCACGGGCTGCTGTGGCGAAGGCGCATTTTGTGGCGTTACCGCCTGCGGCGGCGGCTGCATTTGCGGCACTCCGGGAACCTGCTGGCCGGACTGCGCGGCTTGTGCTGCTGCCGCAGCCTGGGCCCGCGTGGGCACAGGCTGGTTCGATACCGGTGGCGGTGGCGGCGGAGTAGGCGTTCTCGGCACCGGCGACGTCGGTGCGGCGGCAATCCCCTCCAATCCCTTCGCGCTCTCGGGCAATTCGACCCGCTTCGTTGTGCCGCCTTCGGACAACAGCACATGGTCGCGATGCACTTCCTTGATGGTCACACCTGGCGCGACTTCCTGATCCACGCGGATCGCCTGGGCAGGCTTGCCGTCGGCACTGATGATGGCCACGCTGCTGCGTGGACTGCCTGAAAAAATCACCCCACGCAGTTGATAGTTGCTCGCCACCGCGGCATTGGCCTTGCGACTGCCGAACAGTGAGGCGGCGGCATCCGGCCGCACCTCCGCCTGTGCGACGCGCGGCGGCGCAGCGACGGGACGCACCGGCGGCTTGAAGAGCTGCATCGCCCAGTACGCAACCGATGCGCACAGCGCGATGAACAGCAGGAAACTCACAATCTGCGGCAGGCGCCTCATTCCAGTCCTTTTCTCGTTGTTGTTATCGCACCAGCTGGTTGATCTCGATGATCGGCATCAGCACCGCCAGCACGATCAGCAGGACCACCACGCCCATCACCAGGATCAGGGCCGGCTCGAGCAGGCCGGCAATCGTCATCGCGCGCCGCTCGAGGTCGGCTTCCTGCGCGTTCGATGCACGCTCGAGCATGGCCGGCAATTCGCCGGTTACTTCGCCGGCGCGGATCATGTGGATCAGCATCGGCGGGAAGTGCTTGTGCGCGGAAAGTGCGCGCGCCAGCCCGACGCCTTCGCGCACGCTGGTGGTCGCCTCTTCCACCTGCTGGCGCATGGCGACGTTGGAAAGTGTATCGCGGCTCGTTTGCAAGGCGCGCAGGATGGGCACGCCGGAACCGGTGGTGATGGCCAGCGTGCTGGCGAAGCGCGCGGTATTGAGGCTGCGCTCGAACTTGCCGTAGAGCGGCGCATTCAGCAGCCACTTGTGCCAGCGGAACTTGATGTCGGGATTCTTCAGCGCCGTGCGCCAGGCAAGGAAGGCGGCGACGAGGATCAGCGCCACCAGCCAGCCGTAGGCGCGCACGAAGTCCGAGATCGCCAGCATGACAACGGTGAGCAACGGCAGCTTCTGCTTGGTATTGGCAAATACCGACACGATCTGCGGCACGACGTAGGCCAGCAGGAAAATCACGATCGAGAACGCGACGACGGTGACGATGGCGGGATAGGTGAAGGCCAGCCGCACCTTTTGCACGAGCGAATTGCGGCGCTCAATGTAGTCGGCGAGGCGCGACAGCACACGCGACAGCTGGCCGATCTGTTCGCCGGAGGCAACCAGCGCGCGGTAGATGTCGGCGAAATCGCGCGGGTGGCGCGACAGCGCATCCGACAGCGATGAACCGCCCATCACTTCCGAACGCACCGACGCAACGAGGTCGCGCACATACGGACGCTCTGCCTGCTCCAGCAAGGCGGTGAATGCCTGTTCCAGCGGCAGGCTGGCTTCGAGCAGGCTGGCGAGCTGGCGGGTGAACAGCGCAAGTTCCTGGGTCGACAGGCGGTCGCCAAACATGCTTCGGCGTGTTTGGCCGAACTCGTCGACCTGCGCGGCAATGGCATCGACGACAATCGGCACCAGCCCCTGCGCCCGCAGGTCGGAGCGTGCCGCCCGGGCGCTGTCTGCGTTCAGTACGCCCTTGCGGGTGGCGCCGGCGTCGTCGACAGCTTCATAGCGAAATGCAGGCATCGTTCGCCCTCTACTCCTTCGTCACGCGCAGCAGCTCGGCCTGCGTCGTGGTACCGTCGGCCAGCCAGCGATCGCCATCCTCGCGCATCGTGCGCATGCCGTCTCGTTGTGCGGTGGCGCGGATCTCGGCCTCGGAGGCGCGGTCGTGGATCTGCGAACGGATTTCATCGGTGGTGACCAGCAGTTCGTAAACGCCGACACGTCCCTGGTAACCGGTGTGACCGCACTTGTCGCAACCAACGGCATGCCATTGATGGCCATCATGGCGGCGGCATACCGGGCAAAGCTTTCGCACGAGGCGCTGCGCGACCACGCCGAGCAGCGACGACGACAGCAGGAAGGGTTCGATACCCATGTCGAGCAAACGAGTGACCGCCGACGCGGAATCGTTGGTGTGCAGAGTCGCCAGCACCAGGTGGCCGGTGAGGGAGGCCTGCACCGCGATTTGCGCGGTTTCAAGATCGCGGATCTCGCCGATCATGATGATGTCCGGATCCTGGCGCAGGATGGCGCGCAGGGCCTTCGCAAAGGTCATGTCGATGCGTGAATTGACCTGGGTCTGTCCGACGCCGGGCAATTCGTATTCGATCGGATCCTCGACGGTGAGGATGTTGGTTGCCGGCGCATTCAGTTTCGACAGCGCGGCGTAAAGCGTCGTCGTCTTGCCCGAACCAGTCGGACCTGTGACCAGCACGATCCCGTGCGGCTGGCTGATGAGGTCGTCGAACTGCTTCTGCACCTCGGCGCTCATGCCGAGATGGCTCAGGTCCATGCGGCCGCCTTCCTTGTCGAGCAGACGCAGCACGGCGCGCTCGCCGTGGCCTGTGGGCAGCGTGGAGACGCGCACATCGACCGGCTTGCCGCCGACGCGCAAGGTGATGCGGCCGTCTTGAGGCAGGCGCTTCTCGGCGATATCGAGCTGCGCCATGATCTTGATACGCGAGATCAGCGATGCGTGGATCGCCTTCTTCGGACGCACCACGTCGCGCAACGCGCCGTCGACACGGAAGCGCACGACGGACACCTGCTCGAAAGGCTCGATATGGATATCCGATGCCTCCTCGCGCAACGCCTGCGTCAGCAGCGCGTTGATCATGCGGATGACCGGCGCATCGTCGGCGGATTCCAGCAGGTCCTCGATCGCCGGCATGTCCAGCATCAACTTGGTGAGGTCGAGGTCGGATTCGACTTCGTCCACCACCTGCGCCGCATCGTCGCCGGAATTGGCGTAGGTGCGCGCGATGGCGGCTTCCAGTTCGTCGCGCGAAATTGACTTGAGCTTGACGCGCCCGAAGCGGCGGCTGACTTCCGCGATCGCGGAAGGTGCGGTGGCTTCGGATACCCACACCTCGACGGCGTTGTTGGCCGCCTCGCTGCGCCGCGCGAGCACGGCGTGGTCGCGCGCGAAGGCGTAAGGTAAAAGACGTGCGTCACTCAATACGGTACTCATTGCTATCTACTCTGGTCCTGGTTTGCCGGCGGCGTCTGCCCTGGGGGCGTGCTGGGCGGCACGCCCAGCGCTTCCGGCCTGCCTGCCGGCGGAATGTTAAGCATGGAGCCGCCCACCGGACGGCCATCCTGCAGCGGCGGCAGGATCGGCGTCTGTACTTCCGGCAGGATTACACTGCTGCCACGCGAATCGGTCTGCACGTTGCGGATGAACTCGTAACGGTCGCCGGCAACATTGTTGCTCTGGAAGTTGGTACGAACAACTGTCGGGCGGAGGAACACCATCAGGCTGGTCTTGGTCCCCTTGCGGGTCTGGTATTTGAACAGGTTGCCGACGACAGGGATGTCACCCAGCGCCGGAACTTTTTCCACGCCATCTTCCACGCGGTCCTCGATCAGGCCGCCGAGCACCAGGATCTGGCCGTCGTCGACCAGCACATTGGTCTCGATCGACCGCTTCGTGGTCGTGATATCCGACGTGCCTGCTGTACGCGGCAAGACTGCGGAAATTTCCTGGTAAATCGCCATTTTGACCGTACCGCCTTCCGATACCTGCGGGCGCACACGCAGCGCAAGACCCACGTCGCGGCGTTCGATCGTCTGGAACGGATTGACGCCGGCGGCGCCGCCCGATGCCTGGGTGGTGAACTGGCCCGTCACGAAGGGCACGTTCTGGCCGACGATGATGCGCGCCTCCTCGTTGTCGAGCGTGATGAGATTAGGCATCGACAGGATGTTCGCGTTCCCTTCGGTTTCCAATGCGCGTGCGATCGCGCCCAATGTGAGCGAACCGTTAACCTGGCGGAAGATGCCGATGTTGAGGCCGTTGCCAGGCGGCAGCGGATTGCCGTTCGTTGCATTGGCGACGGCCTGGTTGATCAGGTTGTTGCCTCCCTGCCCGAACCCGCTTGCCACGCCGAGGCGATAACGGCTGGCCTCGTCGCCCGACAGCCCTGCCCACTGCACGCCGAGCTCGGCTGCCTTTTCTGCTGACACTTCGACGATCAGCGATTCCACATACACCTGCGCGCGGCGCGCATCGAGCTGGTCGATGACGGAGCGCAGGTTGCGGTAGACAGCTTCGCTGGCGGTGATGATCAGGGCATTGGTGGCGGGATCGGCCTGGATGAAGCCGGCCGGGCCGCCGGCCGGGAGTGCGGTGGGCGCCTGCGCAGCCGATTGCTGGAGTGCGCCCTGCCCCAGTTGCGACTGCTGCCCGGCCGCCGCCGGCGGTTGCTGAGGCTGCTGTGGCTGGTTGCTGGCTTGCGGCGTGCTGGTATCCGACGCCACCACCGCACGCAAGGTCTGCGCAAGGCGCACCGCGTCGGCATTTTTCAGGTAGACAACATGAACGTTGCCGGGCTGCGCGGTCGGCTGGTCCAGTTTGGCGATCAGCGACTTGGCCAGGTTGGCGCGCGCGACAGAAGGCGCACGGATGATCAGGGAATTGCTGCGCGAATCGGCCAAGACGGAGACACGGCCTGCGTCGGCGACGCCGGCGACCGGGGCACCGCCCTGTTCCATGAGGCGGTTGACAATCTGTGCAAGGTCGGTGGCGGCAGCGTGGCGTATGGGGACGATATCGAGGTCGCCAACCGCCGGAGAATCCAGCGCAGCGATGATCCGCCCGAGACGCTTGAGATTGTCCGCGTAGTCGGTGATGACGATGCTGTTGTTACCCGGATTGACGTTGATGGTGTTGTTCGGGGAAATCAGCGGACGCAGCACCTGGACGAGGTTGTTCGCCGATTCGTAGTTGAGGCGGAAAATCTGCGTGGCGATCTGGTCGCCGCGCACGTCGCCCGCCTGGGTCGGCCCGGCTTGCAGCTTCGCATCCGCTTCCGGCACCACCTTGAGGAAACCGTCTGACCTCACGACCGCGAAGCCCTGCAGGCGCAACGCGGAAGTCAGCATCTGCATTGCCTGTGCCTTGGTCACCGGCTTCTCGGACACGAGGTTGATCGTGCCCTTGACGCGCGGGTCGATGATGAAGGTATTGCGCGTGTAATGGCCGACGGCCTTGATGACCGATTCGATGTCGGCGCCGACGAAATTGAGCGTGGCCTCGTTGGAGGCCGGATCCTGGGTATAGGCCGTCGGCGCGCCTGCGATTGCACACAGCAGCACTGCCGCCGCTCCCATCCGGCGCAGTTTTGCCCGGCCCTGCAATGTTTCTGCTGATCGATTTTTTTTCATTTGAACTCTAGCGCGATAACATCCTTGTCGCCTTCTCGTCGGCGTTGTCCCAGCAAATTCAAGAGATTTGCCAGCCTTTCTTCCTGCCCTTCTTCCGCTTTTGCCTTTCCTGAAAACTGCAATCTTCCGTTCGTCAGCGTGCCATTTCCACTCAACAGCATCGGCCCTTTGATCGTCGTCAATGCCAGTTGCGCCTGGCGGCCGCGCCAGTCCATTATCAGTTGGTAAGCGCCCAAGGGTTTGACGGGTGACAGACGCGACGCAATGTCGTCCATGCGCAATGTTGCCGTCCCCGCAACCTCCACCGCGTTGCCTTGCCGCGCGATTTGCAGCGGCGTCCACGACAGCCGCATCTGGCCGGACGGCTGGATGGTATTCAATGGCGCTCCCAGGCCCGCCAGCCGCTCCGCCGGCAGAGACACGGCTGCCGGGCTCACCTGCCACTGGTACCAGTCCCCGGTGATCTTCACCGGCTGCGACAGGGCGTCGGGGTTTTCCAGGTCGATATCCACCTGCCCCAACAGCACCATCGGCGAAAGCCGCCACGCAAACCGTCCCGGCAGCAGCGGCGTCACCGGGTCGTTACCGCTCGGCGCGCCGCCAATGAAAGCCGACCCGCGCCAGAGCGTACCTTGCGGATCGCCGAGCGTCAGGCGGCCGCCGGACTGCGACTCCACCAGCCAAGCCATCCATGCGGCCGGGCAGAACACGAGCAGCGTCAGTACAACTGCCAGGACGCCTCCCAGCAACCATATCACGAGACGGCGCACTGGCTGTCCCTCACTGGTTTTCGCCCCGCTGCTGGCGCAGCGTGAGGTTCGCGTTCACCATGTCGGGCTGCTGCTGCGCCTCGACCACTGCCTCGACCACCGACATGCGCGCGGTTTTCTGCATCTCCGCCAGCCATTCCGTCGTCGCCGAAAACGGCACACCATTCAATTGCAACTTCGCAAGTTCGCCGCTCACGGTGACGCTCTGCGCCTTCAATCCTTTCCTGGACAGCGAGGTTTCGATGCTCTCGCGCGTCATGGCGGGCGGCGGCGCCGAAGTCGTCTTGCTACCCAGCGCCGAGGCATCCTTGGACAGGGCCTGCACTTCCGCCGCCTGCTGCCGCAACTGGGGCAGCCTTTTTTCAAGATCGGCGCGGCCGCTCAGGGCCGGGTCGATGAACAATATATACAGCAACCCGAGCACCACGACCGCGGCTGCGGCTGTCAGCATGTTCTGCTCGCGCTTGTTGCGCTCGCTCCAGAACCCCGACAATGACTGTTTCACTCCGCCTGTGCGTGCCTTCATTTGCCGCTCCTGATTTGCCAGACGCCCGCGCTGGGCTGGTTGAGCGACAGGTTGCGCGAGGCGAGCGCGCTGCTCAACTGTTCCATCGATACCGAACTCCCCGGCTTGAGTTTCACCGTCAGGCTGCGGTCGCGGTATTCAAGCCCTGCGACCGGCGCGGCACCTTGTCCGGTCGTGGCCCATGCTTCCGTGAAGGCCGCAGTCAGGGCAACGAAATCGTCGGGCGCCAGTTGCCCGGAGTCGCGCTGGGCGCCGGCCATCTTCTGCCGTAATTGCGCCAGCGGGTCGATGACCACCGGATCCTTCGGAAAGGCGGAACGATAAGTCTGGATCATGCCATTGCTCAGTGCCGATGCTTCACGCTTGAGCCTGAGCCAGTCGACATTGAGGCCGATGACGTTCACGAGAAGCACCGCGGTGCCGATGATCAATGGCCAGCGCCATGGCTTCCAGTCGAATTTCGGACCGCCACCGCCGCCCAGGCCCGCCATGAGGTCGACGCCGGTCTTGCCCGCACCGGCTACCCAGCGCTGCCAGGTGTCGGCGTGCAGCGTAATGCGCTGCTCCAGCGCAGGGGCGATGTGCATCGATTCCTGGTAGTCGCGCACGCGCGTCTGCGGCACATAGAGCACGACAGGCGCGGATGGCACGACGGCGGACAGGGATTGCATCGCTTCGAAGGCGAGGGCTTCCGGCTGGTCGGCCACGATGGACAAGCCGATACCATCCTGCTCGGCCATGCGGATGGCGATATCGGCTTCCGCGCCGTGCTCGGCGATGGCCGCCGTAGCGGCACCGTCCTGGTGCGGCAGGCACAGTTGCGCAGGGATCGCCGCGATGCTGCGCGCGCCGAGCGCCTGCAGGGTACGGACGAGAAGTTCGAGCCAGTTGCGGCTGACCACAGCCACCGTCCGCATGCCAGCATGCATCTCGCCGGCGACGACCACGCATTCCTCCGGGTCGGTCATGAGACGGTCTTCGACCAGGTTGGGGAGCGCAGCCCGCAATCTGGCACCGGACAGGGGCGGCATCTTCACGCGCAACAGGGTGACGTCGCTCGCGGCCAGCAGCAGCACGACGCGCTGCGCGCGCTTCACGGGTTCGGACAATTCGGAGAGAGCGGCGACGCCTTCGCGCTCAATGGCGCCCGTATTGGAGGCGATCGCGAAATGGCAGTACAGCGGCATGCCGGGCTGCAGGCCTTCCGCGGCAACGTGCGATGGCAGGCGGATGTAGAGGTTGCTCAAGGTCTCACTTTCTTGTTCTTAATATTCGCGTATCCAGACGACGTTTTGCCTGGTCGCCGACTCGCGCCTGATCAGCGCCTGCATCTCCATGCCGGCACGGTTCAGGCGGACGTTGCCGTTGATCAGGAAGTACTCGGTCTTCACGTCCAGCACCTCTCCCGGATTCGGGATGCTGGCCGGGATCGGCAGTCCTTCGAGACTCTGGAAGGGCCTGCTTTGTCTTGCGGCAACCAGCGTCGCCGCCTCTGCAAGCGACAGTGTATCAACTTTGGCCGCAATGACTTCGGCAGGTGCGGTGTTGACGTTGATTTTTGTCACTGCCGGCAGCACGATGACGTAGTCCTTGAGCTTCTCCAGCAGGTCGGGGGTGAATCCCGGCACCGCAAGCAGGTCATCCACATGCTGGATGTCGATCGGTTGCGATGGCGACGCCCCGGTCGCGCCGGCGGTTCCGCTGCCCGCGGCCGGCTGCTTCTGCGCGGACTGCATGAGGACAGCCGTCGCACGTGCAAGGGCAGGATTAACCTGCAACAGCGACAGCAGCTTGGAAAAGCGCGCCACTTCCTTCTCATTGATCGTTCCGCTCTGTGCGAGGCCTTTCAGGTTGAAGCGCGCGTTCGCGTCGGTAATTCCGCCCGAGAGCGCGGCGTCCGGCACATCGCCCGCCCTCTCCTTCTCCACGTACTGGTCCAGCCGCGTCTCCGCGAGCGGCACGGCCCATGGTTCCCCAAGATGGTCAACGGTCCTTCCTGGCCTGAGACGCTCGTCGATACGTTTGTCTTCACCAAGGATCAGACGCGCCCAGTCCAGTGCGCCCCGGAGAATCCATTGCTTCTGCAACTGCAGCCGCTGGTTTTCGATCGAGCGCACCTGCACCTGCTGCTGCCAGAAGAGGCTGGCGACGATGGTGATGGCCAGCGTGGTCAGCAGCAAGGCCGTGATGACGGCAACGCCGCGCTGGCGCCGGTGCATGCGCTTCATCATGCCGCCCCCAGCAGGAAAATCTTGATCAGGTTCTCGGGCCGGTCGCGCAGGCGAAGCGACACTTCGAGCCCGGTAGCCGGAATTGTTTGTCCGCCCGGTCCGGTCCCGCCCTCGGTTCCGGCAGGGCGCCATTGCGCATCGACCCAGCTTCGGATGGCCATGGACTCGACTCCCGAGTGCAGCGCGACGGCCGGCACGTCCGCCGTATCACCCAGCGCTGAAATCCATGCCGTATCCAGTTCGCGGAGGTCGCGCGTGGCCACCGACTCGCGCCGTGTCAACACGCCGCCATCAATGCGATAGGCAATGACTTGCGCGCGCGACGGCTGGTTCTCGGCGAATACCATGCGCACCATCGTCAGACGGCCCGGCTGCACGGAGAGCACCGGGCGCATACCGATTTCCTCCTTCTTCGCGATGTGGCCGGTGTCGCTCTGCATCTGGGCAAACGCAAGCTGCAGTCCGCGCGTCTGGTCAAGCTCGTTGTTGAGCGCGACACGCGAACGGATGATAGTGTCCAGCCCGCGCCATCCAAGCACGGCGACAATGGCCATCACCGTGACGGCCACGAGCAGTTCGATCAGCGTGAAACCGCGTTGCCGTGTTTTTTTCATGGGCGGTTCGACACGATCTGCGCCAGCTTGATGATTTGCCGGCCAGGGTCGTCCTCGTTGTACACGGTGACTTCGACACGCCGGAAGAACGGATTCGGCGTGGCAAACACTTCCTCGTCGCAGTTCAGGCGCAACTCGCCCTGCGGACAGGCAAAACTGCGCCTGCCGATGGGGGGGTACTCGCGCCGCAGGCGGATTTCGGTCAGCCGGTTCTCCGCGGACCACGTCGCCATCATCGAGGCGCGCAATCCGCTGCTGTTCTGCGTCAGGCTGCCCACCGCCCGCAAGCTGGCCCCTAGCGCGGTGCCAACGACCACCAGGGCAACCAGCACCTCGAGCAGGGTGAATCCGGCATGGACACGGAGAGGATTGCGTCGCATATCACTCCACCACGAAGTGGCCGACGCCATCGGCGCGGATCGCCACGCTGGCGTCGCCAAGGGTGAAGGTGAGGACGAAGGGTTTGTCGACCGGCTCGCGCCCGAACACGATGCGCAGGTGGTCGGATTCCGCTGCGGAGGGGGGAGTGATCGAGAGGGCAATAGGCGACCGCCGGAATTCACGCTCCCGCAGGAGGTCATCCTGCGTGAGCGACTGCCACTTGTTTCCATCCCGGATCAGGAAGCGATAGCGCTCCGGCTCTGCTTCAAAGGCGATCGGCCGATTGCGCACAATGGCTTCGTCGCGCGCGAGTTGCAGGAGCAGCGCAATACGCTGCGCCTCGCCCTGCAGCACCTGCCGCTCCCCCTGCATGGCGTTGAGGCCGACCATGCCGAGCAGGACACCGGCGATCACCAGGACCACCAGCAGTTCGAGCAACGTAAATCCGCGCGCAGTCGTGCTGTACGTTGCGGGCCTGAAAGAAATGGAAGACTGGATTAGAGATCCCACGAACCAATGTCTGCATCATTGCCGGCACCACCCGGCTGACCGTCGGCGCCGTAGGAGAAGACGTCCACTTCACCCTTCACGCCCGGCGACAGGTACTGGTACTGGCCGCCCCACGGATCCTTCGGCAGTTTCTCGACATAACCGCCGTTCTTCCAGCCATTGGCCGCGGGGCCGCTGGTCGGCTTCGAAATCAGCGCCTGCAGGCCCTGTTCGGTCGACGGGTAACGCTGGTTGTCCAGCTTGTACAGCTTGAGCGCTTGCATCAGGGTCGAGATGTCCTGCTTGGCTGCGGTAATACGCGCATCATCCGCGCGTCCCATCAGCTTGGGCACCACCAAAGCGGCCAGAATACCCATGATGACGACCACCACCATGATTTCGATCAGGGTAAAGCCGCGCTGCGTGGTACGGCCGAGCGAGCGGCGAAGGGAAGAGACTTTGGTTAGCATCGAGAACTTTTTCAAAGGATGACAAACGAACCACTAGTATAAGGCCTACATGCGGGTGCGACTTACCCCTTGGGGAAGCCAGTTTGATCATGGGCAATAAAACCGTGGGGAATGACAACAGGCGGAAAATGCCAGGCGGCACGATATCGTTGTAGTCGCCGCCTTGCTACAGACCGTGTCACCGGCGCACGGTTCCCCGCCGCAAGGTTTTCCCCATGCGCAGCGCGTGTATTTCATGCCACTCGCGCTTGTAGTAACCGGCAATTACCCCGAACGCCGCAATGAGGCGAACAATGGTTGCCTCAATCCACGACAAGGAGACAACCATGGCTGCAAAGAACATCCTCATGCCCGTCGGCGACTTTGGCGAAGACTATGAAATCATGGTCCCCTTCCAAGCCTTGCAGGCAGTCGGCCATGCCGTCCACGCGGTGTGCCCCGGCAAGAAAGCGGGCGAATACGTGATGACTGCCATCCACGATTTCGAAGGCCAGCAGACCTACTCGGAGAAACCGGGTCATCGATTCACACTCACACACGATTTTGACGAAATCCAACCCTCCAGCTACGACGCCCTGCTGATCCCCGGGGGCCGCGCCCCCGAGTACCTGCGCCTGAACGGCGCGCTGCTGGAAACAGTGCGTCACTTTGCGAAGACGAACAAGCCTATAGCCGCCATCTGTCACGGCGCCCAGTTGCTCGCCGCCGCCGGTGTTCTTGAAGGCAAGCGTTGCTCCGCCTATCCGGCATGCAGGCCTGAAGTCGAACAGGCCGGAGGCCACTATGCGGAGATCGACATTTCCGCAGCCGTCACGGACGGCAATCTGGTCACCGCGCCGGCGTGGCCGGCCCATCCTGCATGGATCGCGCAATTCCTCAAACTGCTCGGCACGCAGGTTGTGCTATAACCGAGGAGCCTGTGCGCGGCCCGGGCGGGCCGCGCCCTATCCAGGGGACCAAGCATGTGCGAAATCTTCGTGAAAGCCGATCCGTCGCTTTATGCGTGCCGCGCGCGCTCGATGCGGTTGCATGGCGCTGTCACTTCGATCCGACTGGAGAACCTCTTCTGGAAGGTGCTTGAAGAGGTCGCGAGCCGTGATGGCATGAGCACCAGCCAGCTCGTCACCAAGCTCTACGACGAACTGGTGGAATATCGCGGCGAAGTAGACAACTTCACTTCCTTCCTGCGCGTCTGCTGCCTGCGCTACCTGTCGCTGATGGTCGATGGCGCCATCCCGCAAGTCAAGGCGCTGCCACTTGCCGGTGTACGCTCCCCATTGATCCAACGCAAAAGAGGAACAAACACGCTCGTGACGCAGTCTCCCTGACAACAAAGGAGAGAACCATGTCACTGCATCATCCTGCCCCCGGGGAATTGATCGATGTCCGCCCATTGGGCGACAAACTGGTTGAAGCCGCATCCATCGCGTTGGCCAGGACGGACGATTTCGAGGTGATGCGGCTGGTAATGCCAAAGGGAAAGTCGATTCCCGAGCATAGCGTGCCTGCAGAACTGACACTGCAATGCCTTGAAGGCACGATCGAAGTAAAGGCGCTCGACAAGACGCAGGCGCTGCAGGCCGGCCAGATGCTTTACTTCGATGAAAACACGCCCTATGCGCTGTACGCGCCTGAAAATTCCTCGGTGCTGATGACCGTGCTGCGAAAGGAAAACATGAAGGGATGACGCGCCCGGCATCCCGGACAGCGATCAGGCAGCCTCGTCGCGAGGGTCGCGCGACAGCAGGCGTTCGACCATGGCGCGCGGTGAATCTCCATCGAACAGGACCGCCGCAACCGCATTGGAAATAGGCATCTCCACGCCGACGTCGTGGGCCAGTGCACGTACCGCCTGCGCGCAGCGCACGCCTTCGGCGACGTGGCCGAGTTCCGCCACGATCGTTTCCAGCTTCTTGCCCTGAGCCAGTCCCAGTCCAACCTGGCGGTTTCGCGACAGGTCGCCGGTGCAGGTAAGAATGAGGTCGCCGACGCCGGCCAGCCCCATGAACGTCTCCGTTCGGCCGCCAAGGGCAACACCAAGACGGGTGATTTCCGCCAGACCGCGCGTGATCAGCGCGGCGCGCGCGTTGAGACCAAGGCCCATGCCATCGATAACGCCGGTAGCGATCGCCAGGATGTTCTTCACCGCGCCCCCCACTTCGACGCCGACCAGGTCGTCGGTCGAATAAACGCGCATCGAGCCGCCGTGCACGGTAGCGACAACGCATTCGCGCAGCGCGGCAGAGGCGGAAGCGACGGTAAGCGCGCACGGCAGCCCTGCGGCAACCTCCTGTGCGAACGACGGACCGGAAAGCGCGCCATGCGGCAGTTCGGCCCCGAGCACTTCGCGCACGACCTGGTGCGGCAGCAGCCGGGTCTTTTCTTCAAAACCCTTGCACAGCCAGACGAGGTTGGGAATGGATTTCCCCTGCAGGCGCTGTGCCAGCGGGCGCAGGCCGGCAACGGAGGAGGCGATGACCAGCAGGCTTTCGTCCTGGCCGACATGGTCGACTGCCGTTTGGAAGTCAGACGTGACCTGCACGCCCTGCGGCAATGCGAATCCTGGCAGGTAAGCAATGTTCTCGCGCTGTTGCGCGGCATCGCGCATCGCCCCTTCTTCGCGCCCCCACAGCACGACCTTGTGCCGGTCGGCGAGCAGGATCGCCAGCGCCGTGCCCCAGGCGCCGGCCCCGAGGATGGAGACGTTCATCGTCCGGCAATTGGAAGCCGACGGCATCACTCGCCCCAGACTTCCGCGACACGCACAAAACCGGACTGCCCATCACGGTGGCGCACCCTTGCCCAGCCGGCAATGGGTGGATCGACGAGTTCCAGCAACACGCCCTTCTCGGCGGTGAACGTCACCGGAGCGCCGTCTTCCGCGGATGCCCGCACGCGGGCACTGGCGGCGTTGACCACGACGGTGCGGCGCGGGACGAGTGCACGCGACTGGATCCAGGCGAGATCGCCCGACATGTCTCGTACCTTGGCCCATTCACCGTAGGTCAAGACGACTTCGACCGGCATGCCACGCGGCGCCACGAACACCTTGCGCCCCTTGGGCGATGGCGCGTCATAGAGCACGGCCGGCGCGGCGCCGACCGATTTGAACTCGAGCGCATGCGCTGCGCCCGTCATTGCACACAACGCCGCCGACAACACGAACAGACGCGCAGACTTCATCCATCCTCCCCTGCAGGTTCAGCCGATTCTTTAGTGCTTTGCCGGCGAGCCGTCGGGCATCACGAGGCCGGTGCCGCCTTGCGCTTGTTGCTGCTGTTGTTCCTGCAGCTGCTGCAGGCGCTGCTGGTAGAACGCCTCGAAGTTGATTTCGGCCAGATGGACCGGCGGGAATCCTGCGCGAGTGATCATGTCGGCGATGTTGGCGCGCAGGTAGGGGTAGATGATGTTCGGGCAGCCGATGCCGAGCAGCGGATCGAGTTGTTCCGGCGGGATGTTGGCGCATTCGAAGATGCCTGCCTGCTTGCCTTCCACCAGGAACGCAACCTTGTCCTTGACCTTCGCAGTCACGGTGATGGTGACGGTCGATTCGAAGATGGTCTCAGCCAGCGCTTCCGCACCGACGTCCACAGCCACCTCGATGTTCGGACCTTCCTGCTCGAGGAAGATCGCCGGCGAGTTCGGCTGCTCGAGGGACATGTCCTTCAGGTAGACGCGCTGGATCTGGAACACGGGTTGGTTGTTTTGCTCGGCCATGGGATTCTTTCGTTGTAGGTAGGAAGGAAAAAGGACGGCAGCATGCCGTCCCTTGTGTAGATGGAACGCTAAGTTTAAGCGCCCTGCAGCAGCGCGTCCAGCTTGCCGTCGTGCTCGAGCTTGCTGAGGTCGTCGAAGCCGCCGACGTGGGTGTCGCCAATGTAGATCTGCGGAACGGTACGCCGGCCGGTCTTCTGCATCATCTCGGCGCGCTGCTCCGGCTGCAGGTCGACGCGAATCTTTTCGATGTTCTGGACGCCCTTGGCGGTCAGCAGACGTTCTGCCATGACGCAATACGGGCAGACGCCGGTGCTGTACATTAAAACGCGTGCGGTCATGATCGATGCTCCGTTACTTTGCCAGCGGCAGGCCCTGTGCCTGCCACGCGGCAATACCGCCATCCAGGCTGAAGGCCTCGTTGAAGCCAGCCTTCTTGAACTGCGCAGCGGCCTTGCCCGAACGCGCGCCGGTCTGGCAGACAGCGATGACGGCCTTGGACTTGAACTTGTCCAGTTCGCCGAGTCGGTTCGACAGCTCGGCCAGAGGGATGTTCTTGGCGTCACGCAGGTGTCCCGCGGAGAACTCCGCGGGATCGCGCACGTCCACTACAACAGCCTTGCCCTGGTTGATGAGCTGGGTGGCTTGTAGCGTTGAAACTTTTGCGCCTCGGCGCTGCAGACTCGGCCAAAGCAACGCGCCGCCGGAAACGAGGGCAATACCAATCAGCCAGATGTTATCAAGAAAGAATTTCACGGTACTCCAATGGTTTCAATGGTTTTAGGCAATCCCGCCATTATAAAATAGATGCGGAAGCCGTATTTCAAAGTCCCCAATCCCCTTATTTTTCAACATCTCCTGACATGTACAAGATCGTATTCATGCGCCACGGCGAGTCGACGTGGAACCTGGAAAACCGTTTCACCGGCTGGACCGACGTCGACCTGACCGAAAAAGGCGTCAATGAAGCCCGCCAGGCCGGCAAGATCCTGAAGGAAGCCGGTTTCGAGTTCGACCTCTGCTACACCTCCGTGCTCAAGCGCGCCATCCGCACCCTGTGGCTGACGCTGGACGAGATGGACCTGATGTGGCTGCCCGTCAAGCACGACTGGCGCCTGAACGAGCGTCATTACGGCGCCCTGCAAGGCTTGAACAAGGCGGAAACCGCCGCCCAGTACGGCGACGAGCAGGTCCTGGTCTGGCGCCGCAGCTACGACGTGCCGCCCAATCCGCTGGATGCGAATGATCCGCGCACCTCGTACAACGATCCTCGCTACAAGGGTTTGAAGCGCGAGCAGATTCCCCTGACCGAGTGCCTGAAGGACACGGTGGCCCGCGTCATGCCCGCGTGGGACGAAGAGATTGCGCCCGCCATCAAGGCCGGCCGCAAGATCCTGATCTCCGCCCACGGCAACAGCCTGCGGGCGCTGATCAAGAGCCTGGACGGCATCAGCGACAAGGACATCGTCGGCCTGAACATTCCCAACGGCCAGCCGCTTGTCTATGAGCTCGACGCGAACCTGAAGCCGATCAAGAGCTACTACCTGGGCGACCAGGAAGCCATCGAGGCCGCCATGAAAGCGGTCGCCAGCCAGGGGAAAGCAAAGTAAAGCTTCCCCATGCAGTTGTTCAGCCGTCCCGGAAACCGACAGGAATCCCCCCCGATCACCCGGCATCTCCGTCATGCCGGCTGGGTAGCCCTCGCGGTTCTCGGGTTGGCGCTCGTGCTGGGCAGCGCGCCTGCCTACGCTAACAAAGTCACCGAACGTACCCGCCAGAAGCGCGCCGCGGAGGCGGAGCGTGCCGAACTCCAGCAGAAGCTGGAAGCCCTCAAGCGCGACATCAGCAAGACCGAAACCGCCAAGAGCCACGCTGCTGACGCGCTGGCCAATTCCGAGGCGGCCATCTCCGAAGCCAACCGCGCCCTGCACGAACTGGACCGCGAGCAGAAGGACGCCGAAGCGAAACTGGCCCGGCTGTCCCAGCAAGCGGAACAGCTCGCCGCAACCATAGCGGCCCAGCAGAAGCGACTGTCCCGCCTACTGCGCGACCAGTATGTTGCCGGCAATGAAGACCGTATCAAGCTGCTGCTGTCCGGCGACAATCCGAACCGCATCAACCGGGAGCTGCAGTACATGGGCTACGTCTCGCAGGCCCAGGCGAAACTGATCGACGCGCTGCGGGCCAACATGAAGGCGGTCGAGGACAACAAAGCTGCTGCCCAGGAAGCCCGCGACGAGCTCGAGGAAATCGCGCAGGAACAGCGCGAGCAGAAGGCGCAGCTCGAGAAGGAAAAGGCCCGCCGCGCCACCCTCCTGGCGCAACTCTCGAGCAAGCTGTCCGCCCAGCGCAAGGAAGCCGGCAACATCGAGCGCGACGAACAACGCCTCGCCGGACTGGTCGATCGCCTCGCAAAGTTAATCGAAGAGCAACGAAAGGCCGAAGCTGCAGCCCGCGAGAAGCGTCGTCAGGAACAACTCGCGCGCTCCAGGGACAAATCGGAAGCGGCGCCTGACAAGAAAGTGAGTTCCGTCAAGACGCCGGCGCACAATCCTGATGCAATCGATGATGACGAGCCGCCACAGAAATTGACGGCCCGAAATGAACTCACGCCCGACGGCAACGTCCAAGACCGTGGCCTCGATCATGCTTTTGCTTCGCTGAAAGGCCAGCTCAGGCTGCCGGTCAAGGGTGACCTGGTCGCACGATTCGGCAGCAAGCGCGGCGATGGTCCCGCCTGGAAGGGCCTGTTCATCCGGACTGCCGAGGGTGCGGACGTCAAGGCGGTCGCCGCCGGCCAGGTAATTTTCGCAGAATGGTTGCGCGGATTCGGTAACCTGATCATTATTGACCACGGAAGCCAGTACATGACCATCTACGGCAATAACCAGGCGGTCCTGAAACGCGTGGGAGATGTGGTCAGGACAGGCGACGTCATTGCTAATGCCGGCAACAGCGGCGGCAACGAAAATTCGGGTTTATACTTTGAAATGCGGCATCAGGGCCGCGCAATCGACCCGCTTGGGTGGGTAACTATCAGGTGACACATGAGCAGCAAACTGAAGAACTTCGGCCTTATCGGTCTAGGCGTTATTGCAGGCATCGCTGGCTCGATGCAGTTCGAGGCAAGTGCGCAGAAGCACACGGCGCCGCTGCCACTGGAAGAATTGCGCCAGCTGGCGGATGTGTTTGGCCTGATCAAGACGGATTACGTCGAGGCGGTCGAAGACAAGAAGCTGCTGACCGAGGCGATCTCGGGCATGGTTGCCTCGCTCGATCCCCACTCCGCCTACCTTGACAAAAAAGCCTTCAAGGAACTGCGCGAAGGCACACAGGGCAAGTTCGTCGGCCTGGGCATTGAGGTCGGCATGGAAGACGGCTACGTAAAAGTCATCTCGCCGATCGAGGATTCCCCCGCGTTCAAGGCTGGCCTGAAAGCCGGCGATCTGATCACCCGTCTGGACAGCACCCCCGTCAAGGGCTTGACGCTGGATGAGGCGGTCAAGCGCATGCGCGGCGAACCGAACACCAAGATCACCCTGACCATCGCGCGCAAGGACGAAGACCGCCCGATCATCGTCACCATCGTGCGTCAGGAAATCCGCGTGCAGAGCGTGAAGTCGAAGGTCATCGAACCCGGCTATGCATGGCTGCGCGTGTCGCAGTTCCAGGAGCCGACAGTCGACGACATGGCCAAGAAACTCACGGCCATCTACCAGCAGGAACCCAACCTGAAGGGCCTCGTGCTCGACCTGCGTAATGACCCGGGCGGCGTGCTGCCGGGCGCTATCGGCGTCTCCGCAGCCTTCCTCCCGAAGGATGTGCCGATCGTCTCAACCAACGGTCAGCTGCCGGATTCCAAGCAGACGTTCTACGCACGCCGCGAGTTCTACACCTCGTCGCGCGTGGCTACCAGCGACCCGCTGGCGAAGCTGCCGGAAGCCGTGAAGAACGTGCCGATCGTGGTGCTGGTCAACACCGGTTCAGCTTCCGCATCGGAGATCGTGGCCGGCGCCCTGCAGGACTACAAGCGCGCCACCATCATGGGCACGCAGACCTTCGGCAAGGGCTCAGTGCAGACCATCCGCCAGCTTTCGGCAGACACCGCCGTCAAGCTGACCACGGCACGGTACTACACGCCGAACGGCCGCTCGATCCAGGCCAAGGGCATTGTGCCCGACCTGCTGGTGGATGAAACCCCCGACGGCGACGGCCTGAACGGCCTGCGCCTGCGCGAAGCCGACCTGCAGAAGCACCTGTCCAACGACAAGGACAAGGATGAGGCTGCACGCAAGCTCGACGAACTGGAAGAAGAACAGCGCATTGCCGCCCTTGAGAAGAAGCGCAAGCCGCTCGAGTTCGGCAGCAAGGATGACTTCCAGCTGGCACAGGCGCTGAACCATCTGAAGGGCCTGCCGGTACAGCTCTCCAAGTCCGCGAAGATCGAGAGCAAGAAGGAAAACACCATCAACGAGAACAAGAGTGGTGACAAGAACGGAAACGGCGAGAAAAAATAACTTTCCGTCCCGAGTGCAAAAGGCCGCAGCGATGCGGCCTTTTTCATTTCCGCCGTCCTGCGCGCGGGTACAATCCCCGTATTGCCACCCCTCGCACCACATAACGACGTGCCATGAACGACAACCAGCTGCTCCGCTATTCCCGCCACATTCTTCTCGACGAAATCGGCATCGAAGGCCAGGAGAAAATCCTCGCCGGCCATGCGCTGGTAATCGGTGCTGGCGGGCTGGGCTCACCCGTCGCGTTCTACCTGGCCTCCGCCGGCATGGGCAAGATCACGCTGGTCGACAACGACACGGTGGACCTGACCAACCTGCAGCGCCAGATCCTGCACACGACCGAACGCGTGGGACAGCCGAAAGCGGAATCAGGCAAGGAAACGCTTTCGCGCATCAACCCGGAGGTGGAAGTGATTGCCCTTCAGGAGCGGCTGGAAGGGGATCGCCTGTTCGAACTGGTGCGGCAGGCCACGGTGGTGCTCGACTGCAGCGACAACTTCAAGACGCGTCACGCCGTCAATCGTGCCTGCGTGCAGCACAAGGTACCGCTGGTTTCCGGCGCGGCGATTCGCATGGATGGCCAGATTTCCGTTTTCGATACGCGTGATGGAACGGCGCCGTGCTACGCCTGCCTGTTCCCGCCAGAGCAGGAATTCGAGGAAGTGCTGTGTTCGACCATGGGCGTGTTCGCGCCGCTGGTCGGCATCATCGGCACCATGCAGGCGGCAGAGGCGCTCAAGCTCGTGGCCGGCATCGGCGAATCGCTTGCCGGCAAGCTGTTGCTGCTCGATGCACGCAACATGGAGTGGACGAGCATCGGCGTGGCGCGAAACGCCGCCTGCTCCGTCTGCGGACATTAATCCTCTAACATGCGGCCGTGGATGGAGCAGGTAGCAACGTCCGAATCCACGGCATGCTGCAGGCCTTCCTCCCGAGTGTATTCGCGCGACTTCAACACGCTCGCTGAGTCGTCGAACAGCACGCGGTAGGTGTTGTAGATCGCGAAGTGGCGGCGCTCCACGAGAACCGGGAGGCTTTTGTCCCCCCCGTCTTCCGCAAAAGCAATCTGGACAACCGGCGCATCGGCAGCTTCCACGGCCCGTGTCTCAACCTTTCCGCAAGCGGCAAGCCCAACGGCAGCAGCAAACAGTACAGCGGTCGTCATCTTGTTGTTCTGCACAAGCATTTTCATGTCGATCTCCCCTGACATGATTATTAATCTTTCAGCAATTTTTCCTTTGGCTTGTATCAATTGCATTACATGGTCTGACTTGTTGTTGGACAACGGCCGGCAACCGCGCGCTATCGTCCCGCGAACCCTTGGTCGCGACAAAGCGTGTCCCTAGGGGCGGTGCTACAATCGAACGACCGCTCTTTTTCCTTAAAGCAACACGCTGATGTCCGCCGCCGACCTTGCCAAGCTGGTGTTCCTGTCCGCGATCTGGGGCGGTTCCTTCATTTTCCTTCGCGTTGCGGCGCCCGAAGCCGGTCCGCTGCTCACCGCCACCTTGCGTACCACGCTGGCCGGTCTCGCATTGGTTGCATTTGCGATAGCGACGGGCGTCAGGATGAACTGGCGCGCGAATCTCAAGCCGTTCGCGATGGTCGGTCTGTCTGCAGTAGTCGTTCCGTTTTCGTGTTTCTCGTTCGCCGCCTTGCATCTGCCTGCGTCGCACTCTGCCGTGCTGAACTCGACTGCGCCGCTGTTCGGTGCCGTCTTCTCGACGATCTGGCTGGCCGAGCGACTGACCATGCAAAAGCTGGCCGGACTGCTGCTGGGCATCGCCGGTGTCGCCATTCTTGTCGGCGCAGGGAGCGTCGCAATGGATGCCACGACGATTGCCGCCGTCGTTGCCTGCCTGGTCGCCGCAGCGGGGTATGCGCTGTCCAGCATCATGGTCAAGAAGACCGGGCATCCCGGCGGCATTCATCCGATTGCCATGGCTGCCGGTTCGATGGCGCTCGGCAGCCTCGTCATGCTGCCCACCGTGCCGTTCTCCCTGCCACCCGCCATGCCATCCTTCGCAGCGCTTGCCTGCATCCTCGCGATGGCACTGCTCTCGTCAGGACTCGCACAGGCACTGTTCATCCCCCTCATCGTCAAGATCGGACCGACGCGGGCAATGAGTGTTTCCTTCCTCATTCCCTTGTTCAGCATGCTGTGGGCATTCCTCTTCCTGGACGAGTCGATCGGCTTGTCCACCGTAGCGGGCGGCGCGGTCGTGCTGGTCGCGATGGGCCTGGTACTGACGGCGCCGAAGGCTTGAGTGGCATGCAGGCAGGGAACTTCGCCCTTCGCCATCCGCTGCTCACTGCGCTCGCGCTTTCGTTCGGCGCAACCATCTCCCTCGGCATATCGCGTTTTTCCTATGCGCTGCTGCTGCCGCCGATGCGCGCCGATCTCGACTGGTCCTACCTGCTGGCGGGGGCGATGAACACGGCGAACGCGTTCGGCTACTTTGTGGGCGCGCTGATGACGCCGGCACTGATGCGCCGCATGAACGCGCAAGCGGCGCTGATCGGCGGCGCGCTGCTGACCGGTGTATTCATGCTGCTCTCCGGCTTTGTCACCGACGCGGTGATGCTGTTGCTACAGCGCGTGCTGGCGGGCATCGCGAGCGCCTTCATTTTCATCTCCGGCGGCCTGCTTGCCGCGCGTCTCGGTGTATTGCACGTGAAGCGTGCCGGCTTCCTCATCGGGCTGTATTACGGCGGTACCGGATTCGGTATCACCTTGTCCGCGCTGCTGGTGCCGGCGACGCTGGAAGCCGCGAGCGGCGTATCGCATTCGTGGCAATGGGCGTGGCTGATGCTGGGCGGCCTGTGTCTGGTGATGACACTGCTCATGGCCTTCCCCGCGCGACAGATCGATGGCGCCGCCGCTGCTGCCGGCGGCCCGGTGCATTTCCGCGTGCGTGCCTTTGCCTTCGGGCTTGCGGGGTATTTGATGTTCGGTGTCGGTTATATCGGCTACATGACATTCATCATCGCACTGCTGAAAGAGCAAGGCATGGATGCATCGAGGATCACGCTGTTCTATGCGTTGCTCGGCCTGGCCGTCGTGGCGTCGTCCCGCATCTGGGCACGCATGCTGGATCACTTCAAGGGCGGCCAATCGCTGGCCATCCTGAACGGCTTGCTGGCAATCGCCACGTTGTTGCCCGTGCTGACCTCAGCGACCGTGGCCGTATTCGCGTCGGGCATCCTGTTCGGGGCGGTGTTTCTTTCCGTGGTCGCCTCCACCACCGCGCTCGTGCGGCACAACTTGCCCTCGGAGGCCTGGTCGTCCGGCATCAGCGGGTTCACTACCGTGTTCGCCTTCGGCCAGATCGTCGGCCCGACGATTGTCGGCTGGATTTCGGACGGCGCCGGCGGCTTGCAGCGCGGACTCGTTTTCTCTGCAGTAGCGTTGCTCTTCGGCGCATTGCTCGCATCACGGCAACGGGCGCTCCCGCCCAGCGCATGATCTCCTGTCCGAAACCGGCGAGCACGCTTCCTGCGGCCGCGCTATGCTGTCGCTTCTTTCATTCCGGGATCGCCCATGCGAAGCGCTGACCTCATTCGCCTGCTTGTTCTTGCCGCCATCTGGGGCGCGTCATTTCTCTTCATGCGGATCGTCGCGCCAGTGCTGGGTGCGCTGTGGACAGCGGAAGTGCGCGTCGCCGTGGCCGGGATAGCGATGCTGGGTTTCATGCTGCTGACCGGGCGTGCCATGCAGTTCCGCGTGCACTGGAAGCAGTACCTCGTGCTGGGCACCCTGAATTCCGCGATGCCATTCGCCCTGTTCTCGTATGCAGCACTGACATTGCCTGCAGGGTACTCTGCCATCCTGAATGCAACGAGTCCGCTGTGGGGCGCCCTGGTCGGCGCCGCGGTACTTGGTGAGACGCTCACGGCGCGCAAGGTCGCCGGCATGGTGACCGGGGTGGCGGGCGTGGCATTCCTTGTCCGCCTCGGGCCCGCGGAGTTCTCGCCACAGGTGCTGCTCTCTGCGCTGGCTTGCGTCGCCGCCGCGCTCTGCTATGGAATCGCCGGCGCGTATTCGAAGAAGAAATCGTCCGGGATTGCACCTCCCATGATGGCCACGGGTTCCCAGCTCGGCGCTGCCCTCGTGCTGCTACCGTTCCTGCCGCTGTCACCGATACGCGGCGAGGTAACGCCGTTCGTCATGATGATTGCACTGATGCTGGCATTGCTGTGCAGCGCTGTCGCCTACTTCATCTATTTCCGGCTGATTGCGGATGTCGGTCCGACCAAGGCATTGACGGTGACGTTCCTCATTCCGCTGTTTGCATTGGTGTGGGGGGCGGTGTTCCTCCACGAGGAGATCAACTTCAACACACTCGTCGGGTGTGCGCTTGTGGTGCTGGCGACCTGGCTGGTTGTGTTTCAGCCATCCCATGGAGCGGTAGCTGCACAAAATGGTCGTCTATCGACGGACAAGGAAGGCGCTCCCCGTTCCTGATGCTATAGGGCGGCATTCCAGACGACGGCAGCCGGCAATGCCCCCCGCAAGGCATTGCACACCATGACCTCTTCCGCGCTGCGCAGGTCTTCGATGGTCAATGTCCTTTCCTGCGCCGCCCAAACCGGGTCTTCCAGCAGCACCGCTCGCATCACCCCGGGAAGCACTCCTGCTTTCAGCGGCGGGGTATACCAGCGACCGTCGAGCTTGACGAAGACATTGCTGCGCCCGCCCTCGGTGAGTTCGCCGCGCTCGTTGAAGAAGAGCATGTCGAAGCCGCCCTGCTGCTCCGCACTGCGCCATGCAGCGTCGTAGCGCGTCCTCACGCTGGACTTGTGGCGCAGGAAGAGATCGGAAGATTGTGTCGTCTCCCTGGCCAGGAAGACTTTTGCCGGAAGGGCCAGTCGCGTAATTGGTGCCGTCTGAAGCGCACAAGCGCCATCCTGTCGCAAGGACAGGCGCATGCGGTATTCGTCCTGCGAGTCCAGCGACTCGCACGCCTGCTTCACCTTTCCGGTGATTGCCACCTCATCGAAGACGAAGCCGAAGTAGGTTGCGGAGGCTCGCAGACGCTGCAAGTGGAGGCTGAGATGACGGCACCCCTTGTCGCGCGTTGCCTGCATGGTTTCGAACAGTTCGAAGTCGTTCGACAGGCCGGTCAGGAAGCGTGCCTTCAGGCGGCATTCTGTGGCTTCTTCCGCGGCGACACTGTCATGCACGATGCCGGCGCCGACCCCCATCTCGCCCTTGCGAATACCGTGTTCACCAGGCTGCTGCAATACCAGTGTGCGGATCGGCACCGACAGGCAGAAGTCGCCCACCTTACGGTTGGCAGGCGGTGCATCAAACCAGCCGATCGCACCGGTGTAGATGCCACGCGGATCCGGCTCGAGTTCGCGGATGATCTGCATCGTCCTGCGTTTGGGGGCACCGGTAATCGAGCCGCAGGGATACAGTGCGGCGAACACGTCGGCAAGTCCTGCATCCTCGCGCAGTTCCGCTTCCACCGTCGACGTCATCTGCAGCACGCTGCTGTAGCGGTCCACGCTGAACAGCTTCGGCACCTTCACCGTGCCGAATTTCGCCACGCGGCCGAGGTCGTTGCGCAGCAAGTCGACAATCATCAGGTTCTCTGCGCGGTTTTTCGTATCCGCAGCGAGCGCGGTTGCGCGTTCTGCATCAATGGAAGCATCGCCGCTCGCGGCGGCGGTCCCTTTCATCGGCCTCGTCGTGACGATGCCTGCTGCATGACGCACGAACAGTTCGGGCGACAGCGACATCAGTGCGCGGCCATCGGGAAGCACGATCAGGGCGCCGTAGGGGACGGGCTGGCGTTCGCGCAGGCGTCGATAGAGGTCGACCGGCGCGCCGTACGCGTCGAAACGCAATCGATAGGTGTAATTGATCTGGTAGGTGTCGCCGGCCTCGACATAAGCATGGATGCGCGAGATGGCTTGCTCGAATTGCGCATCGGTGACGCTCGCATGTACGGCGGCTATCCCCGCCGGGGTCTGATGCGCATGGTCGGCGAGCCATTGTGCGGCCTGCGTCGATGACAGCCGGTCGCAGCGGTCGAATAGCAGGACCTGCGCCAGGGTTTGCACGCTCTCGTGCGGTGCAATGTCATGCATGTGCGCACCGAGTTCGTAACTGAATACGCCGACGGCATGCTTGCCTCGCCGAAGCGCCTCTTCCATCTGCGCAAGCATTGCCGCAAGCGTGTCCGCGCTGTCGCAGCTGAGCACGCCGGCAAACCCGGTCAGCAGGCGCGAGCGCGCGTCGTTCTCGCTCGCATCGACGTCGTCGAGCAGCGCGAAACAGGCGTCAGCGGGAGTGGATGAGGCAGTCAAGGCAGTGTCACGCGATCGGAGCAGCCGGCCGTGCAATCGGCGGGGCCGGCGCTGAAACCGCTATTGTATCCCTGCCCCTCAGGTTCCGCGCTTGGACAGGTAAATCCCCCACAGCAGCAGCGCACCGCCGGCCATCTGCACCGGTCCGATGGCTTCCTGGAAGATGATCCATGCCGCCACCGCTGCCGTCAGCGGCTGGATCAGCAGGCTGACGGAAGTGAGGTTCGCCGGCAGATGCGCCGCCGCGTAGGCGATGACGGTCTGCCCGCCGATCTGCGCAACCAGCGCCAGCGCCAGCAGCGGCAGCCAGCCTGCCGCTTCCGAGGGCCAGAACGCGCCCGGCGCAGTCAAGGCGAACGGCAGCAGGGCGAGTCCGGTGACGGTCGTGCTCCACGCCATCAGGCGTGCGGTGGAATACTGGTTGCGCGCGTCCTTGATCACCAGCTGGTAGGCCGCGTAGAAAATGGCGCTGCTCAAGCCAAGGAAGTCGCCCATGAGCTTGTTGTTGCCGTTGGTTTCGCCCCCGGCATTCGGCCCGACGAGCATGACCGCGCCGATCAGCGCGATCAGCATGCCGACGATGAAGATGCGTGCAAAGCGAACACGGTAGGCGATCCACATCCACAGTGCGATGAAGATCGGTGCGAAGTTCGACAGCAGGGTGGCGTTGGCGACCGTCGTGTAGTGCAGCGAGAGATGCCAGAGCGCCATGTCGGCGGCGAAGTAGACGCCGGCGAGAACGAGTGCCTTGGCGAAGCCGGTCCGCTTGCCCGCCGCTTCATCCTGCCCGCGCACGGCGAATGCCCACGCCCACAGGAAAGGCGCGGCCAGCGCCATGCGCCAGAAAGCGGATGCCAGCGGATTGACGTCCGACAGGCGCATGAAGATGCCGGCGAAGCCGATGGCCATGCCGCCGACCAGCAGCGACGCAAATGCGAGTACGGGGAAGTTCTTTTCGAGTGTCGTGTCCATGCATTCGCTTGATGAAATGGCAAAGACAGAGAGTGTACTGATCTTTGCAAGCTGCCGCATGGCACGACGCGGATCACGTCTGCATTAGAGGGAGGAATCGGGGCCGGCGCCGAACAATCCGGAAAATTCGGCGCGGTCGAAGCAATGAAGCGATGTCACCGAAGGGCGGAAGCGAATCAAATTCGGACACGCCCGGCAAAAAACCTTGAACTTTCTGCAATCAGGCCAGGAGCATCGCGATCTGGGCCTGGGCGTTGTCGGAGGGGATGTGCTTGAAGCCGCTCTTGGCATAGCGATGCCACTTGCCGACAATGAGGCTGGTGATCATGCAGGCGCGTGTCGCCACTTCGCTCTCGCTTGCCTCGCCCTGCGTCACCGCGACGCGCAGCGACTGCTTGATTGCCAGCTCGACACGTTCGATGAACTGGTTCATGCGCGACTGCAGCCGTTCGTCCTCGTTGACCAGGGCATCGCCGATCAGGACCCGCGTCATGCCGGGATTGCGCTCTGCGAAAGTAAGCAGCATGGCGGCGATGGCCCTTACCTGCGCGAGCCCGTTTTCCTGCTGCTCGCTGATCTGGTTGATCAGGCCGAAGACGCTGGTTTCGATGAATTCGATCAGCCCCTCGAACATCTGCGCCTTGCTGGCGAAGTGCCGGTACAGCGCGGCCTCCGATACATCCAGCTTGGCCGCCAGGGCCGCCGTGGTGATCTTTTCCCCCTTTGGATGCTCCAGCATGGTGGCCAGAGTCTGCAGGATTTGAAGCTTGCGTTCGCCCGGTTTGGTGGTTGCCATGATCGTTTTTATGGAGAAGGTTTTACCTCAGCCTGTGCAGCATCGCCGGAAGTTGCCTTACGGATTGTACTTTGACATCGACAAAAATGGGGCGCTTTGTGAATTTTGGTAACGGTCGGCCGCCCGCGAGTTGTTTCAGGTTAGGGCTGGAGGCCAGGTACTGGGTCACCCAGGCGGTGCGCATGCCTAGTGCCTTGGCGGCTTTCAGGTTATCCGCGGTGTCCTCGACGAGGATGCAACGACGGGCGGCAACACCTTCTCGCGCCAGCAGTTTGCGCAACAGGTGCTTGGACGGTTTCGGGCGAAGCTGGCCGTGCACGCGCATCGATTCGATGGGAATATGCTTCGCAAAATGGCGGTGCAGCCCGAGGTGTCGCATCACATCGTGCGAATAGCGGTGCGGTGCATTCGTCAGCAGGATCTTGCGGCCCGGGAGGCGGCGCAGCAGGCGACCGAGACCTCGCTCGGCGCGGATCATCGTGGCGAGGTCTTCGAACAGGTGCGCCTCGCGCAGGAAGTCCTCCATCCTCACGTTGTGATGCTTGACCATGCCGAGCAGGGTCGCGCCGTAGCGCTTCCAATAGGCGAGGCGCGCGGCATTCACGGTTTCGGGGTCGGCCGGATTGTCGCCATCGCCCAGGACCTTTGCCATAAATGCATTCATGTTGGCGTTAATGGCCGGGAAAATTGCGTGCGACGCGTTGTGCAGCGTGTTGTCGAGGTCGAACAACCAAATCGGTGAAGGCATCTGATACAGTGAAATGAGTCGCTACAAAAGCGGCGGTCAGGGAGAAAAATGAAGTCCGGCGTTATTGTTTTGCTAAGCGTCTGCTTGGCTGCTTGGTTTGGCCTCGCGCATGCAGACAATAATGCAGCACCGGCCGCGGTCGCACAAGCTGCCGCCATCAAACGCGGCACCCTCTACCGCGTCCGCCACCTCGGCAATACCGCCTACCTGTTCGGCACCATCCACGTCGGCAAGCCGGCATTCTTCCCCCTCGAAGACGAAGTCACGCGCGCCCTGTCCGGCGCACGCAAGCTGGTGCTGGAAATCGACATCCGCAAACCGGAGCCCTTCCAGCTTGCGCTGAACAAGCACGGCATCTACCCGGTCGGGGACTCGGTTGACCGGCATCTCTCGTCGGACACGCTCGTGCGGTTGCGGCGCGCTCTCGATGACGCCGGCATTCTGTTTGCCGATGTGATGCATTTGAAACCCTGGCTGCTGGCCAACATGCTGGTCGGGCTCGACCTCGAGCGAAACGGCTATCAGCGCAGCCATGGCATCGAGGTATTCCTGCTGTCGCTGGCGGACAAGCAGGCCAAGGATGTGCACGAACTGGAGTCGGCGGAATACCAGATGTCGCTGTTCGACAGCATGCCGGACGAGATGCAGGAGCAGTACCTGCGCGAGAACCTCGCCGAACTCGGCGACGGCAATGCGCTGAAGAAGGCGCAGGCCTTGATCGATGCCTGGGCGAATGCCAACGGCGATGCGGTGGAGGCGTTCATGCGCGCGTCGCTGCTTGAGAAGACGACTTCGGGCGATTTCATGCAGCGCGTCCTGCTGGACAAGCGTAATCCCGAAATGGCCAGCAAGATCGAGGAACTGCTGCGGGAGGACGAAACGGCCTTCGTGGGTGTCGGCCTGTTGCACATGGTCGGGGAGACCGGGGTGCCGACGCTGCTGCGCCAGCGGGGATACGAGGTGGAGAAAATCTATTGATGCCGGGCGTATTCGCCCGGCATCGAACGCAACTTAATGCGAGCGGATCATCGTACCGAACGCCTGTTCCGTCAGCACTTCCAGCAGCAGCGAATGCTCGATGCGGCCGTCGATGATGTGCACAGTGTTGACGCCCGACTTCGCGGCATCGAGCGCCGAGGAAATCTTCGGCAGCATGCCGCCGGAGATCGTCCCGTCGGCGAACATCTCGTCGATCTGCCGCGCCGACAGGTCGGTCAGCAGGTTGCCTTTCTTGTCCATCACGCCCGGAATGTTGGTCATCATGATCAGCTTCTCGGCCTTCAGGATTTCCGCGATCTTGCCGGCCACGAGGTCGGCATTGATGTTGTAGGCCTGGCCATCCTCGCCGAAACCGATCGGGGAGATGATCGGGATGAAGGCGTCGTCCTGCAGCGCTTTCACGACTGCCGGGTTGATCGCGTCGATCTCGCCAACGAAGCCGATATCGAGGAATTGCCCCGGGTTTTCCTTGTCCGGCATCTGCATCTTGCGCGCACGGATCAGGCCGCCGTCCTTGCCGGTCAGGCCGACTGCCTGGCCACCGTAGTGGTTAATCAGCATCACGATGTCCTGCTGCACTTCGCCGCCCAGCACCCACTCGACCACTTCCATGGTCTCTTCGTCGGTGATGCGCATGCCCTGCACAAAGGTGCCCTGCTTGCCGATCTTCTTCAGCGCGCTGTCGATCTGCGGGCCGCCGCCGTGGACCACGACCGGGTTCATGCCGACCAGTTTCAGCAGGATGACGTCGCGCGCGAAGCCGTGCTTGAGGCGCTCTTCAGTCATGGCATTGCCGCCGTATTTCACGACAATGGTCTTGCCGTGAAACTTGCGGATGTACGGGAGAGCCTGTGCAAGGATTTCGGCCTTGATCTGCGGCGCAACGCCGGACAGGTCGGTGTTAGGGTCTGCGAGGTCGGTCATGGCGGGTCCTGAAAAACGATTTTCGCGATTTTACAGGGAAAGCGCGGTGATTTCCCGGCGGATTTCTTGTATTTGGCCGATCGATTCGCTACGCTTTGCCCAAATGACAATCCGCGCCCGAAAACAGTGACATGACGGCCACACTTCACCGCGAACTCGAAGCCCTGCGCCCTCTCCTGGTGCGCTTTGCGGCTTTGCAGCTTCGCAACGAGACCCTGGCCGAAGATGTGGTGCAGGATGCCCTCATCGCGGTCTTGGAGAAGCCGGACCGCTTCGCCGGCCAGTCCTCCCTGCGCACCTATGTCACCGGCATCCTCAAGCACAAGATCGTGGATGTGATGCGTGCTTCGAGGCGCGAGTTCAGGATCGAAGCTGGCGAGGACCAGACCGACGCCGACGTCATCGACGCCCTCTTCAAGCCGGACGGGCATACGGTGGACATGCCCCGCCGCTGGGGCGATCCGGACGCCACGCTGGAACAGAAGGATTTTTTCCGCGTGCTCGAGGTCTGTCTCGACAAGCTGCCTGCCCGGACGGCCCGGATTTTCATGATGCGGGAATGGCTGGAGCTGGACACCGATGAAATCTGTAAGGAACTGGGCATCAGCACGTCTAATGCCTGGGTCATGCTCTACCGTGCCCGGGTGCAGCTGCGCGAATGCCTTGACTTGAACTGGTTTGGAAACCGCTGATGTCTTTGAAGCCTACTTGCAGGGAAGTTCACCGGCTCACCTCCAAAGGTATGGATCGCGAGCTGACGATGATCGAGCGCACCCGGGTAAGCATGCACCTGCTGGTCTGCAACGCCTGCCGCAACTTTACGGGACAAATGGAGCTGATCCGGAAAGCGATGCAGCGCATGGTGCCGGACAAGGAAAAGGGCGACGACTCCCTCTGAAGCGGACGATTGTGCGCCTGCAGCAAATATTCATCCACCATTTCTCGCCATTCGCTCACAGGCAGCAATCGCACCCCGAAATACACCAAACGAAAACCTGCGCCGCCGCCTAACTACAAAATTTAATTCCAGGCGCCTCCCCCTACCATTCCCCTGCACTATTCGAACAACAGGGAGGGGACATGAAGTACTTGCTGCGAATCGGGACTGCGGTTGTTGTGCTGCTGTTGCTGGGCGCCTGCAGCCGGCAGGTGACAGTCAGGATTGGGGTCGTGGCGCCGATGACCGGCCCGCTCGCCCAGTACGGCAAGGACATTGCCAATGGCGCACAGGTTGCCATCGATGAACTCAACAGCGACCACTTTTCCATCAACCGCAAACGGGCGCACTTCGAACTGGTTGTCGAAGACGACAAGGCATCACCGGAGGAAGGCAAGGCCGCGGCCAAACGCCTGATCGACGCCGGGGTTGCTGCCGTATTCGGCCACTTCAACTCGGGCGTGTCGATTGCCGCCGCGCCCCTGTATGCCCAGGCAGGCATTCCGCAGCTCTCCGTGTCGACCAACCCGCAGTACACGCGCATGGGACTCAAGACAGCCTTCCGCATCACCGCCGACGACATCCAGCAGGGCGCCACCCTGGCCAAGCTCATCGGTGAAAAATTGCGTGCGAAATCCCTCTATGTGGTGGATGACCGCACCACGTTCGGTGTTGGCATTGCCGATGAGGTCGAACGCGGCGTCAAGTTGAAACAGGCTCCCGTGCGTGAAAGCGTGGACGGCAAGAAGGCAGACTTCAACGCACTCGCGAAGAAAATCGTCGACGCCAACGCGGATGCCGTCTTTTTCGGCGGCGATGAGGCAGCCGGCCTGCCACTGCTGAAGGCACTGCGCAAGGCCGGCTCCACCGCAAAGTTCGTCGTTGCCGACGCCATGTGCGACCCCTCCACGCTCAAGGGCGCGGAAGGCAGCGCAAACAGCAACTACTACTGCACCGTGGCCGGTGTGCCGCCGTCCTGGCTGTCGTCGGGCATCGGTTTCCTGGACATGTACAAGGCGAGGTTCGGTGCGCCGGGCGCCTACTCGACGCTGTCCTACGACGGCATCCATATCCTTGCCCAGGCGATGCAGGAAGCGGGATCGGCGTCGCCTGAAACCTTCCTCCCGGTGCTGGCGAAAGGTTCGTTCTCGGGCAAGATCCAGGGCGCGATCGAATTCGACAGCAAGGGAGACATCAAGGATGGCACCGTGGTGATTTACCAGTCGATCGGCGGGCAACTTCTCGAGCAGCGCAACCTGCTCTGAGTCAGAAAAAAAAACCGGCGGCGCCGGGCTTTTTCATGTTCACTGGCACTTTCGCGCTTCCTGCTTCGGGAAGTCTGCCTTGATCTTGTCGAGCGCCGCCTTCCCTTGTTCGTCCAGGTCGCGGATCTGGAAGGCCACCTGGCTGGAGGTTACAGTGCGCTGCCCGATGCGCGCAGTACGCACGCCTTTCTGGTTCAGTGCCGCAAGGTGAGTCTTCGCCGCATCCTCCTGCTTGAACACGCCCAGCGAAATGCCCCAGCGCATTGGGGAGTTGTCCTGGATGATGAAGAAATCCTCGACGCCCAGCTTGCGCAGTTCGCCTGCCTTTTTCTCCGCGCCTTCCCTGTCGGCCTGCGGCGGGATGTACACCATGTGGTTCGCAACCTCCTGCAAGGCGCGCTGCTTCACCCGGTCGCCCAGGGACAGGGAGGCGAGTTCGGCGGTGAAGCGCCTGGCATCGTCTGGACCGAAATTGCCGATTTCGGTGCAGGCAAGCACCACTGTCTTTTTCACTTCCGCAGTTGGTTGCGGGGCAGGCTGAGGTGCAGGTTGAGGAACAGGTTCGGGCACCGGTTCAGGGGCGGGCGCCGGTGCAGGCGCGGGGGCGGCTGCGGGCGGTGGAATCAGCTTGACCTTGTCGGCATTAAGCTGATCCTTCATGCGGGCCGGTTCGCGGCCGCTGGACAGGAAGGCATCGAAATGCCCCTGCTGGTAGGCGAACAGGCCGGCGTTGCCGAGCAACAGGATCCAGAAGAAGATTTTCAGCATCATGTATTCATTGCGGCCTTGTGCAGGCCAATCAGCACCAGGTTGTCGACACGCTCGTGGGGCACGGTGAGATGCGGCGCAATCAGCGCGGCCGCGCCGCCGGAGAGAACACACCGGACAGTGCCGCCGTGTCGTGCATGCGCCGCGACGGCGCGCTCGATCGCGCCGGCCTGTGCAGCAAGGCAACCGCTGACGATGGCCGCGTCGGTATGGTCGGCGAACGGTTCGGCGATGTCGAGATGCTCGGCCACCTGCGGCAACTGTGCCGTGTTCTTCGCCAGCGAGCTTGCCATCAGCCCGAGCCCGGGCAGGATCATACCACCCAGGAAGACGCCCTCCGGCGTGACTGCGTCGACGGTGGTCGCTGTGCCGCACGTCGCCACGACCAACGGTTGCGCGGGGAACAGTGCGTGCGCCCCGATGGACGAAGCAAAGCGATCGCAGCCGAGCTGTGCGGGGTTGCGGTAATTGTTGCGAATGCCTCCCAGCGCAGGCACGGAAGCAAACCATTCCAGCGGAACCGGCTGCATGCCGAAGGCGCCGAGCAGGACCTGCTCGAGTCCCTCGCGCATGGGCTGCCCCGCCACGTTCGAGGCGAGGACGCGAACAACGCGGTGCTTGCGCCACGCGTCGCCCAGGCTTCGCAATTGTGCATGTTCCACCATGCCGGATTCCGTCCATTGGCCAAGGGCACCCGGGTCGCGCTGACCGCTGGGCACGACCGCCCATTTCACCCGTGTGTTGCCGGCATCGATCAGGAGCAGCATGGCTTATCCCTTCGGACGCAGCGACACGTCGCCCGCCATGATTGCTGTGCGGCCGGACGGCGTGTCGAGCAGGAACCGTCCGATATCGTCGACGCCCACCGCCAGTCCTTCATGCTGCAGCCTGCCGTTGTCGAGGATCATCACGGCCTGCCCGGCATACGCATGCAAGGCGTTCCAGCGCGGCGTGAACGCCGCCAGCCCCTCATGCTCGAATTGCACCATCGCCTCTGCCAAGCCGCTCGCAATGGTTGCCATGAGCATGTCCTGGTCGAGTTCCGCCAGCCAGGGAATGTTCGCGACCGGCCGGCCGATTTCTGCTGACATGCTCTCGCTGAGCGCGATATTGATGCCGATGCCGATCACCGCCCAGCTCGCATCGTGCGGAACATGCGCGGCAGTTGCGGATTCGATCAGGATGCCTGCAAGCTTCCTGCCCTCGTGGAGCACATCGTTCGGCCACTTCAGCCTGACCTGCACATGGAACATGGCCAGCGATTCAGCGATCGACACACCGACGGCCAGCGGCAGCCCGACAAGCGCATGGACCGGCAGGCTGAACTTCCACGCAAGGGAAAAGGTCAGGGACTTGCCCGGCGCTGACAGCCATTCGCGTCCGGCGCGTCCCCGTCCGGCAGTTTGCGACTTCGCAATCAGGAGGGTGGGCGCGGGGAGCGAGGGCAGCGCGGCAAGCAAGTCCGCATTCGTGGATCCGGTCTCGTCCACCACCCGAATGTCGATCTGCTGGGCGGCAGGACGGAGCAAGGAGGCGATGCGTTCGGAAGTGAGGGCGTGTGTCATGCGCACATTGTAGCGGGATGCTTGCTCAAGGTTAATGCGTTGATGCCCGTCATGCCACACGGGATGACCCTCGCGGCAATCTCCCTTACACTATCCAGATGCCAAATGAACAAGCGCCAACACTGACGATCAGCAAGGGAACGCAACCCGCCGTCGCCGCCGCAGGCCGCTGGCAAGTTCACGCCCTGGCCAATCCCGCGGTGATGAAGGCGATTACGGCCGACCTGCGGTCCGTGTCGCCTAATTCCACGGCATGGGACCTGTCAGAGGTTTCCGGCCTGGACCACGTCGGCGCCCAGTTGTTCTGGAATGCCTGGGGAAAGGTGCGTCCCAGCCAGCTGACGCTGGCTCCTGCACACGAGGAAGTCTTCAACCGCATTGAACAGGCAGGCGCCCTCGCACTACCTGCCCGGCAGGGCCGTCCCTGGTACTCGCTTCGGCGCATCACTACCCCGATGCATAGTTTTTCTGGTCACCTGGTCAGCTTCGTCGGCCTGATCGGACAACTGACGCTGGACCTCGGCACCTTCCTGATGCATCCCCTGCGCGGGCCATGGAAGGAAATATCGGCCAACGTCTTCCATATCGGCTACCAGGCGCTGGGCATCACCGCACTTGTGGGATTCCTGATCGGCGTGGTGCTGTCCTACCTGTCGGCGCAGCAACTGCACACCTTCGGCGGCGACATCTATCTCGTCAACATCCTCGGCATGAGCATCGTGCGCGAACTCGGGCCGCTGCTAGCGGCGATCCTGGTGGCGGGCCGCTCCGGCTCGGCGATCACGGCGCAGCTTGGCGTCATGCGCGTGACGGAAGAGCTGGATGCGATGCTGGTGATGGGCATGCCGCACGGCTTCCGCCTGATCATGCCGCGCGTGATCGCGCTGGCCATCTCCATGCCGCTGCTCGTGGTGTGGACCGACGCCATCGCCTTGCTGGGCGGGATGGCAGCGGCCAAAGTCGAACTCGGCCTGTCGGCCACCTACTTCCTGCAGGAGTTGCCCGCCGCCGTCCCTCTGCCCAACTACTGGATCGGCCTCGGCAAGGGGGTCGTGTTCGGCTGCCTGATCGCCCTGGTCGCCTGCCATTTCGGCCTGCGCATCAAGCCCAATACCGAGAGCCTCGGACAAGGCACCACCCTGTCGGTCGTGACCGCCATCACCGTCGTCATCCTGGCCGATGCCGTGTTCGCGATCGTGTTCAAGGGAGTCGGCTTCTGATGGCGGCGCCGCTCATCCGCATCCGTGACCTGTGGACGCAATTCGGCCAGTTCGTGGTCCATCAGGACCTCAACCTGGAAGTGCAGCAAGGTGAAATCCTGTCCCTCGTCGGCGGCTCGGGATCGGGCAAGACCACGCTCCTGAGGCAGATGCTCGGCCTGGAGCGCCCGACGCGCGGACACGTGGAAGTGTTCGGCGAGGACATCCACCGCGTCGGCGGCGCGCGCCTGCGGCAATTGCGCAACCGCTGGGGCATGCTGTTCCAGCACGGCGCGCTGTTTTCGGCGCTGAATGCGCTCGAGAACGTCGCCCAGCCGATGCGGGAACTGCGCGCCCTGCCCGACGACCTCATCCGCGATGCCGCGCTCCTGAAACTGGACATGGTCGGCATCACGCCCAAGGATGCGCAAAAGATGCCGGCCGACCTGTCGGGCGGCATGGTGAAGCGGGTGGCGCTGGCACGCGCGCTCGCGCTCGAACCGGAACTGCTGTTCCTCGACGAGCCGACCGCCGGCCTCGATCCGGACCTGTCGGAGAGCTTCGTCTCCCTGATCAGCAGCCTGCACCAGCAGATGCGGCTGACGGTGGTGATGGTCACCCACGATCTCGACACGCTCTTCGCACTGTCGACCAAGATTGCCGTGCTGGCAGAGAAACGGGTCATTGCGCTCGGCACGCCGAAGGAAGTGATTACCCTGCCGCATTCATTCATCCAGCGTTTCTTCCTCGGCGAGCGCGGGCAGCGCGCGCTGGAGGTGTTACGCGAGAAGGAAATGGAACCCAACCATGGAAAATAAGGCGCATGCACTGATCGCCGGTTTGTTCACCATCGTGCTGCTGGCCGCTGCCGTGTTCATCGGCATCTGGCTCAATCGCGACCGGGTGGAATACGTGCCGTACCAGATCGCCACCAAGCTGTCCGTGCCCGGACTTAATCCGCAAGCGGCGGTGCGCTATCGCGGGCTCGACGTGGGGAAGGTCGACAAGATCACTTTCGACCCGCAGGTGGTTGGCCAGATCCTGGTGCACATCAGCGTGGAACCGGACACGCCCATCACGCAATCCACCTTCGCCACCCTCGGCTACCAGGGCGTGACCGGCATCGCCTACGTACAGCTCGACGACGACGGCAGCAAACCGGTGAAGCTGCAAAGCACGCCAGAGCAGGTGGCACGCATCGAGATGCGCCCAAGCCTGTTCGACCAGTTGCAGACGCGTGGCCTTGCCATCCTGGAGCAGACGGAAGAAGTCGCGAAGCGGATCAATAACATGCTCGAACCCGCGAACCAGAAGGCGATCCTCAATGCCTTCGATAACGTGAGCAAGGCAGCCACGCAAATCGAATCGATTCCGCGCCAGCTGGCGCCGACCCTGTCGCGGCTTCCCGCCGTAACGGCGCAGGCGCAAAAGTCACTTGCCTCGCTCGATGCCCTGTCGCGCGACGCGAGTGCGCTTGCGAGCAGCCTGAACAGCATTGCCACGACGATGAACGCGCCGGGCGGCACCATCGCCACCATTACCGATACCGCGGCACGGCTCGGCTCGGTCGCCGAACGGATCGAATACGACACGTTGCCGCTGGCAGGAGATGCGCGTTCGACCATCCGCTCGCTCAACCGCGCCCTCGACAACTTCAGCGAGCGGCCGCAAAGCGTCCTGTTCGGCTCGCCGGATATTGCGCCGGGGCCGGGGGAGCCGGGATTTGCCGTGCCGTCGAAATAAGGGAGGACAACAATGAAAAACCTGATCCCCGCCATCGCCATCATGACTGCGTGCACGCTCCTGCTGCCCAGCTGTGCCGTCGTCGGCAGCAAGACCGATTCGACCGCGCTGTACGATCTCGGCCCCCTGAACACGCCGCAGGACAAGACCGCCCTCCCCGCATTGCCGCCTGTCAGCATCGCGCCCGTGCAGGTACCGGTCTGGCTGGACTCGAGCATGATGTTCTACCGTCTCAATTACGCGAACGTGCAGCAGCCGCGCCCCTACTCCCTGGCGCGCTGGACGATGACGCCGGCGCAATTGCTGACGCAAAACCTGAAGGCGCGCATTGCGCAGGCTGGCGGCATTGCACTGGCCGCCTCTGACGGCGCGGTGGGCGTTCCTGTCCTGCGCATCGAAGCCGATGACTTCTCGCAGCATTTCGCTTCGGCGACGGAGAGCAACGGCCAGGTGGCGCTGCGTGCATCGCTGTACCGCGGACGTTCGCTGGTCGCGCAACGCAGCTTCATCCGCCAGACGCCGTCGCCCAGCGCAGATGCGGCCGGCGGCGCTGCGGCACTGGCGGCCGCAAGCGACGCGGCAATCGCCGACATCATCCTTTGGCTGCACGGCCTGCCTTTGAAATAATTTCGCTTGCCGCAAGCGGGGCATCTGCCGACAATACGTTTATCTCATTACGAAGGCGCAAGCTTGCTCACCGAGGAAAATCCGCAGACTGCCACCAGCGAACCGGTCCCGGCTGCGAGTGTGTCCACATTCGCCCGGGTCGGCCTGCTGATGTACACCTTCCTGATCATTTACGCCAGCCTGTATCCGTTCTCCAACTGGAGCGACATCGGCCTGCCGATGTGGGCATTCCTCGTCATGCCGATGCCGCATTACTGGACGGGTTTCGACGTGGCGGCCAACATCATCGGCTACCTGCCCTTCGGCATGCTGGTGGTGTTCGCTCTCTACCCGACCCTCCGCGGGTTGTCGGCGACGATTGCCGCCATCTTCGCCGGCATGCTGCTGTCCGGCGGGCTCGAAGCCGTGCAGACCCTGCTACCCAACCGGGTTTCGTCCAACCTCGATTTCCTGACCAACCTGACCGGCACCTGCGTCGGAGCTTTCCTCGGCGCACCGCTGACCCGTACCTTCCTCGAACAGAGCCGGCTCCTGCAGTTGCGGCGCGACTGGTTCGTGCCGGAGGCTGGCCGGGGTCTGATCGTGGCGTGCCTCTGGCCGCTCGCGCAGATCTACCCGCAAGGCTACCTGTTCGGGCATGGGCAGCTGATGCCGATCCTGTCCAACTGGATCTCCGACTGGCTGGAAACCCCAGTCGACCTCGTTGCCATTCTTACACGCGACATCCACCTCTCTGTGCAGGAGTACTGGCTGGCGGAGACGCTGATCACCGCGTTCGGCATGATTGGCGCCGTCCTGATGTGGTCCATCCTGCTTCGCAAACAGGCGCCCAAACCCGCGCTGTTGATCGCCTTCGTCGGGATTGCAATCGGCGTGAAAGTGATGGCAAATGCCTTGTTGTTCACACCGACGAATGCACTGGCCTGGCTGACCCCGGGCGCGAAAGGCGGATTGCTGATTGGCGTCATGATGGTCGGCGGCCTGTCCTATGCGCCGCCGCCCGTGCAGCGCCGGCTCGCCGCGCTGTGCCTGATGCTGGGTTTCATTGCGATCAACCTGGTGCCCGCCAATCCCTATTTCGTCGCCACGCTGCAGGCGTGGACGCAAGGGAAGTTCCTGAATTTCAACGGGGCGGCACATTTTCTGTCGATTTTCTGGACGTTCTTCGCGCTGTGGTTCCTGCTGCACCCGGCGCACCGCGTGAAACGCACCTGAACCGGGGTGTATCATGGCGCCTTTACAGCGAGATTGACATGTCCGACAAGCCTTATTACCAACACCACGTCTTTTTCTGCCTCAATCAGCGCGAGGAAGGACGTCCTTGCTGCCATGACAAGGGCGCACAGGCCGCGCAGGAACACGCGAAAGCCCGTATCAAGAAACTCGGCCTCAGCGGGCAGGGAAAAGTCCGGATCAACAAGGCAGGCTGCCTTGACCGTTGCGAAGAAGGCCCGGTCCTGGTCGTGTACCCGGAAGGCACCTGGTATACCTACGTCGACCAGCATGACATCGATGAAATCATCGACGAGCACCTCGTCAACGGCAAGGTCGTCGAGCGCCTGAAGATCTAAAGAACAATGAACTCCCAGACCCAACGCTTCTCCCTCCGCGGCGCCGCAGGCAACATCGAATGCGCGCTGGACCTGCCGAACGACACGCCGCGCGGCGTTGCACTTGTCGCACATCCGCATCCGCTGTACGGCGGCACCATGGACAACAAGGTCGCGCAGACCGTGGCGCGCGCGTTTATCGCACTCGGCTATGCAACAGCCCGCATGAATTTCCGCGGTGTCGGCAAGTCGGAAGGCGAACACGACGCGGGACGCGGCGAAACCGACGACATGTCGGTGCTGCTGCAGCACATGCAGCAACAGTATCCCGGCCTGCCGGTTGCGCTGGGCGGCTTCTCCTTCGGCACCTTCGTGCAGTCGCAGCTGCAACAGCGGCTCGTCGCAGCCGGAACACCCGCCGAACGCCTGGTCCTGGTCGGCACCGCCGCCGGCAAGTGGGACGTCCCCCCTGTTCCCGCCAACACCATCCTCATCCACGGTGAGCATGACGACACGATTCCCCTGTCGGATGTTTTCGATTGGGCACGACCGCAAGACCTGCCGGTCATCGTGATTCCCGGCGCCGATCATTTTTTTCACCGCAAGTTGCAACATATAAAGAGTTTCGTGGTCGAAATGTGGCACCGCTGAAAGTCGGCTTTCTTTCCCGACGCCAGCTTTCTGCGGGGCTATAATTCGGACCTTGTTTACTCTTGTATCCGCCCGGTCTCCGCGCGGGGTTTCAATCTGCACAACCCATGAAAAAGCTCATTGCGGCCCTTGCCGCCACCCTACTTACTTTCTCCATCGCCTTCGCGCAGGCGTTGCCGCCGCCGACCATTGCCGCCAAGTCATGGCTGCTGCTTGACGCCACCAGCGGCCAGGTCCTTGCCTCGCAGGACGCCACCATGCGTGTCGAACCGGCATCGCTGGTCAAGATCATGACCGCCTACCTGGCGTTCTCCGCCGTCAAGGAAAAGCGCCTCGACCTGAACCAGATGGTCAACGTCTCCGTCCGCGCATGGAAGGTTGATCCGAGCAGCTCGAAGATGTTTATTGATCCGGCCACCCCGGTGAAGGTCAATGACCTGCTGTACGGCCTGATCGTGCAATCCGGCAACGATGCCGCCGTCACCCTGGCCGAAGCCGTCGCCGGCACGGAAGAAACCTTCGTGACGTTGATGAACCGCGAAGCCGAGCGCATGGGCCTGAAGAATACGCGCTTCGCCAATCCGCACGGCCTGCCGCATCCGGACAACTACACCACCGCGCAAGACCTCTCGATCCTGGCCACGCGCATGATCCTGGACCATCCGGAGCTGTACAAGATCTACTCGACCAAGGAATTCACCTATAACAAGATCACGCAGCCGAACCGCAATCGCCTGCTGTGGCTGGATCCGACCGTCGACGGCATGAAGACCGGCCACACCGCTGCTGCCGGCTACTGCCTGATCTCGACCGCCAAGCGCCCGAACGGCGGCGGCGATCGTCGCCTGATCTCGGTCGTGTTGGGCACCGTGTCCGACCAGGTGCGCGCCTCCGAAAGCCAGAAGCTCCTGAACTGGGGCTTCCAGAATTTCGACACCGTCAAGCTGTACGCCAAGGGCCAGCCGGTCGCGACCCCGGAAGTGTGGAAGGGCTCTCAGGGCCAGGTGAAGATCGGCTTCACGCACGACGTCTATGTCACCGTCCCGAAGGGCGTGGCCGACAAGATGAAGCCGGTGCTGGAGCGCAACGACCCGATGGTTGCGCCGATTGCGCAGAACAGCAAGGTCGGCACGCTGAAGATGATGGTCGACGGCAAGGCACTGACCGAACTGCCCGTCGTCGCCCTCGAACAGGTGAACCAGGCCAGCATCATCGGCCGCGCGTGGGACTCCATGCGCCTGTGGATGAAGTGATGCCTGCTTCAATCGATACGGTCCGGTAGGTCCTCGCGGGGTGCAGTGATGCACCCCGCATTTTTTCATCGGGGAGAAACCTATGCCTGCATACATCATCGGCCACATCACGATCAAGGACGCCGCCCGATGGACGGAGTACCGTGACAAGGTGGGAGCCACCATCACTGCCTGGGGTGGCGAACTGGTCTTCCGCGGCAAGACGCTCAAGGTCCTCAACGGCACCCACGCACACACCGATACCGTCGTCGCCCGCTTCCCCGACAAGGATGCCCTGCTGGGCTGGCACGATTCGCCCGAATACCAGGCCCTGATCCCCATCCGGGATGCCGGCGCCGATGTCACTCTCGTCAGTTACGAAACCTGAAGGATTTCCGCATGCAAGACCCGCTCGTCTACCTGAACGGCGAACTCACGCCCCTGTCCGAAGCGAAGATCCCCGTGCTGGACCGCGGCTTCATCTTCGGCGACGGTGTGTATGAGGTCATTCCCATCTATGACCGCAAGATGTTCCGTGCGAAGCAGCATATGGCACGCCTGTTCCGCAGCCTGGACGCGATCCGCATCCCGAATCCGCACACGGAGGAGGAATGGATGGCGCTGATCGGCAAGGTGGCGAACGCGCACCCCGCCAGCACACAACTGGTCTACATGCAGGTCACGCGCGGCGTCGCGAAGCGCGCGCACGCCTTCCCTGCCGACGCCACGCCGACGGTCTTCATCATGACCAATCCCTACTCGCCGCCGGATACGGCAACCGTGGAAAACGGCGTGTCGTGCGTAACGATGGATGACTTGCGCTGGATGCGTTGCGACATCAAGTCGATCTCGTTGCTGGGCAATGTGCTCGCCGCGCAATATGCGGCCGAACACGACGCGATCGAAGCCATCCAGTTCCGCGAGGGATTCCTCACGGAAGGCGCATCATCCAACGTATGGGTCGTGAGCAAGGGCACGGTCTATGGCCCGCCGAAGGATACGCGTATCCTGGAAGGCATCCGCTACGGCCTGCTTGAAGAACTCTGTGCGGCCTGCAACATTCCTTTCGCCGCGAAGCCGATATCCCGCGACGAAGTCTTCTCCGCCGACGAGGTGCTGATCACCTCCGCCGGCCGCGAAGTGCTTGCCGTCACTTCCATCGACGGCAAACCGGTGGGAGGCGGCCGGCCCGGTCCGGTTTTCCGCAGGCTCTACGCGGCCTACCAGGACGCCAAGAGGGCGTAGAATACGGGCATTGAAGATTTGCCGTTCCGTCACCAGATGGAACGAAACAGCGAGCAATGCCATGTCCCAGCCTACCGAAAGCCTCATCGAATACCCGAGCGACTTCCCCATCAAGATCATGGGCATCATGCAGGAAAACTTTGCCCAGACCATGGTAGAAGTCGTAACCCTCCACGACCCGACCTTCCATGCCGGCAAGATGGAAATGCGCCCGTCGTCGAAGGGCACCTATCTCGCGCTCACCGTCACGGTGCGCGCCACCAGCCGCGAGCAGCTCGACAACCTGTACCGCGCGCTGTCGTCCCATCCGATGGTGAAGGTCGTTCTGTAATCATGCCTTGGGTTGCGGCAGCTTCGCGACCTCTCCCAGCAGCCAGTTCCTGAATGCCTGCACCTGCGGCTTGCGCAGGGACTCCGGCGGACACACAAGGAAGTAGGACTGCGGCGTCCTGATCGCGATATCGAACAGCCGCACCAGCTCTCCCGATTCGATGTCCGACGCGGCGATCGCATGCCGCGCCAGCGCGATGCCGTGCCCTTCCACAGCCGCGCGCACCAGCATTGACGAATCCTGGAACACCAGGCCGCCGGTCGGCTCGAGGAAATCCAGCCCCGCCGCGCGGAACCACGGCGTCCAGGGCTCCATCTCGCAGCGTAGCAGCGGATGCTGCGCCAGTTTCTCCGGCGTGCGCGGCAGCTTGCCCTTGTTGAAGCGCGGACTGGCGACCGGGTAGTAGTAGTCGTCCATGATTTTTTCCACCACCAGCCCCGGATAGTTGCCGCGCCCGAAGCGGACGCCGATGTCCACCGACTCGCGCACGAAGTCGGTCAGCTGGCTGCTCGATTGCAGCATCACTTCCATGTCGGGGTTCTGTTCGATGAATTCCCCGAGACGCGGCGACAGCCAGCGTGCCGCGAACGAGGGTAGTGCCGTCACCGTCAGGCGCTTCTGCTTGCCGTCGGCCTGCAGCGCCGCAGCGGCAGCGGCGATATCCGTCAGCGCCTTGCGCAAGGTCGTCGCAAAGCGTTCACCCTCGGGCGTGATGGAAATGCGCTTCCCGTGACGGGCGAACAAAGGCACGCCCAGCTCCTCTTCCAATGCCCGGACCTGGTGGCTGATCGCACCGTGCGTCACATGGATTTCCTCCGCGGCGCGCGAGAAGTTGCCGTGCCGCGCGGCGGCTTCGAAGGCGCGCAGTGCAGCCAGATTGGGGAGCTTCCTGAAGTCGGCCATATGTGAAGAAAATTATCAAGAAAGTCAAAAATATATCGTTTAGACAAGCGGATGACAAGGACTATGATGCTTTCACGGGACAGGAAAAAGACCATTCTGCAAGCGTGCAGCGGCATCCCCTCCCGACTATCCAGGAGCGACATCATGAGAGGCCTATTCACAAACGGACTACTGAGCATTCCCGCCGGCCAGGCTGTTTCCGGCACCGCAACGCGCGCCGAGACACTACGCATCCAGCGCGGGCGTGTGTGGATTACCGTCGAAGGCATCAACCACGATTATTTCCTGCATGCGGGCGATACCTTCACTGCCGTCCCGGGCCGCCTGACGGTGCTTGAAGCCGACCAGGAAGCCCGCGTCGAATTGCGCCGCCCGAATGCCGGGCGTATCCTGAAAGGCCTCGTTCAACGCATCGCGACCTTCTTCCAGGGGATGTCGCAGCATCCGGTGGTGCATGCTTCGTTGAAACGCCATCGCACCTGCGACGCGTGCTGAATTGACGCCTTGCCCACAGGGAGAACACATGCGCGCAGCCACTTACACCCGCACCGGCCCCGCAAGGGAAGTCTTCACACTCGAAGAGATTGAGACCCCCTCCGCAGGGCCGGGCGAGGTCCGCGTGCGGCTTTCCTGGTCAGGGGTCAATCCATCCGACGTCAAGACGCGGGCAGGCGTGCGCAGTACGACCCTGCCCTTTCCGCGCATCGTTCCGCACAGCGACGGCGCCGGCGTGATCGACCAGGTGGGTGAAGGCATTGATCCCGACCTGGTTGGACAACGGGTCTGGACCTGGAACGCGGCCTGGGGACGTGCAGAGGGGACGGCGGCGCAATATGTCACCCTTCCCGCCCGCCAGGCGGTCCCGCTGCCCGCCGACATTCCGGACGAAGTCGGCGCATGCCTCGGCATTCCTGCGCTGACGGCATGGCATGCGGTCCACGTCGATGGCGGCGTGGCAGGCAAGCGGGTACTGGTGCCCGGCGCTGCCGGCGCGGTCGGCAACTACGTCGTGCAGATGGCCAAGCGCGCAGGCGCGGCACAGGTAATCGCCACCGTGAGCAGCGATGAAAAGGCGGTGCTGGCGAAGGAAGCCGGCGCAGACGCGGTCCTGAACTACAGGACGGAAGACCTCGTCCCGGCCGTCCTCGACCTGACCGGCGGCGTCGGCGTGGACCGGATCATCGAGGTGGACTTCGGCGCCAATGCCGCGAAGGACATCGCGATGCTCAAGGCGGAGGGCGACATCGTCGCCTACGGCAGCGGCGCGCCGGAGATCGCAGTGCCCTTCGTGCCATCCATCCTCAAGAACATCCGGCTGCGCTTTTTCATCGTCTACAACCTGTCTGCCGCCGATCGCGCAGCGGCACTTGATGGCGTGACTGCGCTGCTGGAAGACGGCGCCCTCAAGCACAACATCGCAGCCCGCCTGCCGCTGGATCATATCGCCGAGGCGCACGAACTGGTGGAGAGCGGCAAGGCCATCGGCAATATCGTCCTTTCTGTCCCCCAGGAATAACATGAAACCTTCGTGCCAGCTCGCGCAAGTCAACATCGGCCGTGCGCTCGGCCCCATCGACGGTCCGGTCATGTCCGGCTTTGTCGCGCGCCTCGATGAAATCAACACGCTTGCCGAATCCAGCCCCGGATTCATCTGGCGGCTGAAGACCGACGAAGGCAATGCCACATCGCTCCAGCCATATGACGACGAACGCATCATGATCAACATGTCAGTGTGGGAATCGCCCGAGCACCTGAAGCAGTTCGTGTATCGCACCGCGCATGCGCAGGTCATGCGTCAGCGCAAGGAGTGGTTCGAGCGCTTCAAGGATGCCTACATGGCGCTCTGGTGGATCGCGCCCGGTCACATTCCCACGATTGCCGAAGCAAAGGAGCGCCTGCAATACCTGCAGCTCAACGGCGAAAGCGATTTCGCCTTCACCTTCGCGCGGCTGTTCCCGGCACCGGGAACGGTGGTTTCGTGCGCGCCTGCACTCGAAACGGACACACCTTGAGCAACGAACACCTCAAACAGGGAGAGCAATAACATGAAAGTCATCCGCAGCCGCGAATTCACGGCCGAGCGCGCGTGGGGCGCACTCGGCATCGCCAACATGAATGGCGTCACCACGCGCCTTCACTGGACGGACGCGCCGTACAAATGGCATGTCAATGACGGCGAGGAAGTGTTCGCCGTCCTCGATGGCGTGGTCGACATGCACTACCGGGAAAACGGCGCCGAGCATGTTGCGGTCCTGAATACGGGCGATGTCTTCTTTGCAGGCATCGGCTGCGAACATGTTGCCCATCCTCGCGGAGCGGCACGCATCCTCGTCATTGAAAAGGAAGGCAGCGTATAAGGTGGCTATGAACGTCGAAGTACATATCGTCAACGCTTTCGTGGACAATGATGAAGGCGGCAACCCGGCGGGCGTGGTGCTCGACGCCGATCGCTACAGCAGGGAACAGAAACAGCGCATCGCCGCACTTGCGAGGCTTTCCGAAACGGCATTCATCTCGCCCTCGGACAGCGCCGATTTCAAGCTCGAATTCTTCACCCCCAACCGCCAGATCCCGCACTGCGGCCACGCCACGATTGCCAGTTTCTCCTACCTGAAACAGATCGGGCGTATCACGGACACGCAGACCTCGAAAGAAACCATCGACGGCAGGCGCGACATCGTCATCGACGGCGACATGGCCTTCATGGAACAGCTCGCACCGCGCTATACCGAATTGGGCCCGGCGACGGATGGCATCGACACCGCGATCGTCCTGCAATCACTCGGTCTCGATCAATCGGAACTGATGCAAGGAATGGCCCCGGTCATCGTCAACACCGGGAACGCCTTTCTCGTCATTCCCCTGAAGGATGAGGCATCGCTGCGCAAGATCAGGCCGGATGCCGGAATGATCGGTTCGATCGGCGAAAAGCTTGGCCTCATCGGACACTATCCGTTTTCCCTCGGCACGCGCATGCCCGGCCGGCATGCCGGCAGCCGCATGTTCGCACCGCACTACGGCATTCCGGAAGAGGCAGCGACCGGGATGGCGGCCGGCCCGCTGGCCTGCTACCTGTTTGACCGAATGAAAATCCGTCCCACCGGTGATATCCTGATCGAACAGGGCCACCTGATGTCCCCGCCTTCCCCCAGCATCATCCATGTGCGTCTCACCCTGACCAACACAGGCATTTCTAAGCTGATGGCGGGCGGCAAGGCAAAGCTGGCCCGAACCAGATTGATCAACCTGTAAACGACATGCCTCACCTGACACTCGAATACACCAATAACCTCAATGCCATCAACGCTGACCGCCTCCTGCTCGCGCTGAACCAGACCTTGGTCGACTCCGGCCATTTCACGGACATGGATATCAAGAGCCGCGCGATTGGACTCGATACCTGGCGCGTCGGCGTATCGACGGCCCAGCACGCATTCGTCCACGTCAAACTGGCCATCCTCAGCGGCCGCTCGCCTGAGGTCAAGAGCGCCCTTTCGGCTGCGTTGCTGCGCGTCCTGACGGATTCTTGCAAGGGTATCGCCAGCCATCCCGTACAGCTATGCGTCGAAATGCTGGACATCGATCGCGCAAGCTATGCCAAGGAAGTACTGAATGCAGGATCGGTGCACTGAATGAATCCCGGTGTCCTGATCCTGCTGCTGGTGACCCTCGTCTGGGGCACCACCTTTCCGCTGCTGAAGTCGGCTGCCGCCGATCTTGGCGGCGTGGAAATTTCCGCATTCCGTTTCATCGTGGCGGCCATATGCATGTCGCCCTTCCTGCTTAGCGCGCCGCGCCGGGCGTGGATCGATGGTGCCCTGCTCGGCGTGCTCGGGCTCGCCTCGTATGTCGCGCAGGCGTATGGCTTGCAGTTCATCTCTTCCAACCGCAGCGCTTTCCTGACCAGCCTGAATGTCCTGATGGTGCCTTTGCTCGGACTGGCATTCGGTGGAAGGATTACGTGGACGGTCATGGCGGCCGGCGCACTGGCCTGCCTGGGGATCGGACTGATGTCGTGGGAAGGCGGCGGCAACCTCGCCGGCGATGCGGCGACCATCGTTTGCGCACTCGCGTATGCGCTTTATGTGATCGTTCTATCGCAGCGTTCCTCGAAGCATGAGGCAAAGCATCTTGCGGCGACGCAGATCGCCGTCATGGCTGTGCTGGGAACAGCGTGGATGCTGACGCAATCGGCGGATTCGCTTGCGACACTGACAACCCGTGCGGTGCCGCATGCGACTACGCTGCTCTACCTGGGCGCAGTCGCGACCGCCGGAATGCTGTTCCTGCAGGCAGTAGGCCAGCGCCGCGTTGCCGCCGAAAAGGCGGCCCTGATCTTTGCCATGGAACCGGTCTTCGCCGCGCTGTTCGGCTGGATGTGGCTGGGAGAATTGCTGGGCTGGAGAGGCGTGGCGGGGGGCGCCTTCGTCATCGGTGCGCTGGTCCTGTCCGAATTGCGCCCCGCTGGCGGCAAGGCGGAGAGTGCCTGACCGCCCCGCCCGTTGTCATTTACCCTGCTGGGCCGCGCCCGATGCCTGGCGCCCGCCTTGCAGGGCCAGCATCGCGATGACACCCGCAACCAGCCCCCAAAATGCGGCACCGATCCCGAACAGCGTGACACCGGACGCCGTCACGAGAAAAGTGACAAGCGCCGGCTCCCGCTCCCGTTCGTTGGCGAGCGCTGCAGCAAGGCCGTTTCCTATGGTCCCGAACAGGGCAAGTCCGGCAATCACCAGGACGAGTTCCTTGGGAAATGCGGCAAAGACCGCGCCGACGGTTGCGCCGAACAGGCCGATCAGCAGGTAGAAGAATCCTGCGGCCACCGCAGCCACGTAGCGCCGGTTCGGATCGGAATGCACCTCCCGCCCCATGCAAATCGCAGCGGTAATTGCCGCGAGGTTGAGGGCGAACGCGCCGAACGGTGCGAGAACAAGGTTCGTCACGCCGGTCCAGCCGATCACCGGCGAGATCGGCACCGAGTAGCCCGATGCCCGGATCACGGCGACGCCAGGGACATTCTGCGACGCCATCGTGACAACGAACAGCGGCAAGGCAACGCCAATCAGTGCCGGCAGGGAAAACGCCGGCATGACGAACTCGGGCCGTGCCAGTTCAAGGCGCACGCCTTCCATGTGCAGGAGCCCCTGTGCAGCCGCAATGCCGAGACCGACGGCCAGCGTCGCGATGACCGCATATCGGGGAAACAGGCGACGCCCCGCGAGATATACGAGGAACATCGCCAGCGCGAGAACGAATTGCGTCTTCATCGCGATGAACACATCCATGCCAAATCGCAGCAGCACACCCGCCAGCATGCCCGAGGCGATGGAGACCGGGATGCGGTTGATCATGCGTTCGAACCAGCCGGAAAACCCGCAGATGGCAATCAGCGCCGCCGACAGCAGGAAGGCGCCGGTTGCTTCCCCGATCGACACGCCGGCGGCGCCTGTGATCAGCATCGCTGCGCCCGGTGTCGACCAGGCCGTCACGATGGGCACGCGGTAACGCAGCGACAGCAGGATGCATGTCGCGCCCATGCCGAGGCCCAGTGCCCACATCCATGAGGCAACCTGTTCCGGCGTGGCGCCGACGGTGTTCGCCGCTTGGAAGACGATGACTGCCGAGCTGGTGAATCCGACGAGTACCGTGACGAAGCCCGCGATGATGGCGGGCAGGGAGAGATCCTTGATCAGTGACATGTGAAGTGAATGCGTGCCCGGCGGCGCAATTGAAATTGCGGCCTAGCGTAGCACGATCACGCGCTCAGTTCACCGCTCAAGTTGCGCAGGAGTTCCGCGCGCACGGAATCGGGGGAAAGACCACGTGCAAGCAGATGATGCAGCTTGACGAAGAGTGCCTCGAAAGTCATGTCGTACGCACCGACCACTCCTACCTTCGTCATGGCGGCGCCGGCCGCGTAGGTGCCGATGGAGACACGTCCGTGGGGCGACTGGCTGCAGGCGGCGATAACCTTCCCTTGTCCGCTAGCACGTGCCAGCATGTCCATGAGAGCGGGATCGCGGTCGGGGGCATTGCCCGCGCCGTAGCACTGCAGGATCAATGCCTGCGGCTGAAGATCGATCATCGCCTTCACTGCGGCCACCGGCATGCCAGGAACGAAGCGCACCGGCAATACGATCTGGTGCCCATAGTCGGGGAGTTCAAAGCATTCCTTCTCGGCACGGGGCAGCAATGCCGACTGGTTGAAGCATACATTGATCCCCAGGTCTGCCAGCCAGGGATGATTCGGGCTGTCGAAGGCATCCATCTTCTCGGTGCTTACCTTCGTTGCACGGTTGCCACGCAAGAGGCGCTGGTTAAAATAGATCGCTACTTCGCTAATCGCATCCGACGCCGCGAGCTGCATGGCGGTGATCAGGTTTTGCGGCGCGTCCGAGCGAGCGACGCCGAGGGGAATCTGCGAGCCTGTCACAATGACCGGCTTTCGCAATCCCTGCAGCATGTAAGAAAGGGCCGCCGCCGTGTACGCCATCGTGTCGGTACCGTGCAGTACGACGAAGCCGTCGTAGTCGTTGTAGCGCGCTGCGATATCGCGCCCGATGTTCTGCCAGTCCAGCGGCGTGGCATTGGTGCTGTCGATCGGAACGGCGTATTCATGCAGCGTGTAACGCGGCAGCGCGTCTCCGGCCGCCAGGAGCAATCGCGCAAGCGTACCCGCGAAGTCCTTCATCGGGGCATACCCCTGCGCTGTCATCGTCATCCCGACGGTTCCGCCGGTGTAAATCAATCCGATGTGTTTGCTGTTCATCGATGGGCTATTGATGTTCGTTACTGCTGCATGCCGTTTGCCAGGCGTGCCAGCTTCCGGGCAACCAGATCGGTGACGTCCACGACCTGCCGCCCCCCGGCATCGATGGGAATCAGGGGCAGCTCGGTGCAGGCCAGGAGGACGGTCTGCGACTCCAGCCCGCAGAGGATTTCCGCGAAACGGCGGCGAATTCCGGCGTCGTTTCCGCCATGGGTTTTCACGTCGTAGATCAACTGGTGCAATTGCGCGGCCAGCGCGGGCTTCGGCAGCTCGATGTGCACATGCTCGACCAGCGCACGGTAGTGCGACCACGGGCCGAGGTCGGTGACCGGTCGCGCGCCGAGCAGCGCAACGCGCTCGATCCTGTGCTCCGTCAGGTAGTCGCTGACGGCATCGGCAAACGACACGAGCGTTGCCGGCAGCTGCAGCGCTTCGAGCCGTGGCTGGTAGTAGTTCAGGGTGTTGCAGGCGATGGCGTAGTAATCGACGCGCTGTGCGATCGCCTCGGCTGCCTGCTGGAGGCATTGCCAGACGGCGCGGTCGTTTTGCGCCAGCTCCATCGACAGACCGAGGGTGGACTCGGACAGGATGGCGACGTCGGGCGCGTCCAGGTCGCCGCGAAAGCGGTTGCCATGGATCTCCCGATTAGCCGCCAGCAGCTTGCTCCACATGTCGATGCCTGCTTCCGGCCCTGAACCCGTGATGATGCCGATCTTCTTGCGTGAGGCTGGGTTCGCTTGCATGGAATGGCTCTTGGAAGGCGCGGTGCGGATCAAAGGATTGTGCCAGCGGATGGCTCGCCCGTCACCGTGATGGCGATGACGGCGCCCGGCACCGATGTTTGCGGCGCACGACGGTTGCGAGCGGTAGTTCGCCTGGTGCGAATGTGCTCCGGCGGCGGCGCGTGCCGCCGCCGGTTACGAAGCGAGGCTTACTTCGTCACAGCCAGTTGCTGGCGCTGGCCACCCTTGTAGGTGTACAGGGTCAGCGTGCCTTCCTTGATGTCGCCCTTGGCATCGAAAGCGATGTTGCCGGTCACGCCCTTGTAGTTGATCTTG
>Ga0196981_1000046_pt1 | contig 151509 bp, 145 predicted proteins | sample S3_2013CmetaG_FD_155462 | JGI IMG/M metagenome (GOLD analysis project Ga0196981, IMG submission 155462) | Soil microbial communities from Anza Borrego desert, Southern California, United States - S3_20-13C | ecosystem: Environmental > Terrestrial > Soil > Desert | place: USA: California...
CGCCGGCTCCGGCGCCGACGCCGACGCCGACGCCGACTCCGACGCCGACGCCGACGCCGACGCCGACTCCGACTCCGACGCCGACGCCGACGCCGACGCCGACGCCGACGCCGACTCCGACGCCGACTCCGACTCCGACTCCGACTCCGACGCCGACGCCGACGCCGACGCCGACGCCGACGCCGACTCCGACGCCGACGCCGACTCCGACTCCGACGCCGACTCCGACGCCGACTCCGACGCCGACGCCGACTCCGACGCCGACTCCGACGCCGACGCCGACGCCGACGCCGACGCCGACGCCGACGCCGACGCCGACTCCGACTCCGACGCCGGTGCCGGTGCCGGTGCCGCCCCCGGTTCCCGTACCCACCCCGGTCCCCGCACCGATCCCCGCTCCTGCGCCGGCCCCCGTGCCCGCACCGGTGATCACGCCGGCACCCACGCCCGTGGTGACGCCGCCCGTGGTGATCGCCCCCTCGCTGCCAGACCCGAAGCCGACCGACGTGTCGCCGGTTGCCGTGCCCGGCAGCCTGGTCGGCAGCGACGCCCTGCGGGTCACCGAAGGCCGCGGCGCCACCGCCGCATCGGATCCGATCGAGGTGCGCGTGCAGCGCCAGGGCGACCTGTCGGATGTCTACACGCGCTCGGAAGGTTTCCGCACCGTCGTCGTCAAGGCCGAGGAACCCGCGCTGGTGGTGTTCCGCGGTGTGCCCGACCAGTACACCGAATCCGGCAACCGGATTTCGCTGACGATTCCTGCCGATGCGTTCGCCCACACGCAGCCGAAGGAAGTCGTGCGCCTGGCCGCAACGATGCAGGATGGACGCCCGCTGCCGACCTGGATCCAGTTCAATGCGCAGACCGGTCAGTTCTCCGGCGAAGTGCCGCCGGGATTCAAGGGCGAGGTGCGCGTCAAGGTGATCGCGCGCGACATGCAGGGCCGCGAGGCGACGGCCATCTTCCGCGTCAATGTCGGCGAGACCGGCAAGGGCGCCCTGGAGAAGGATGGCGCCAGGTCGCAGACCCGCGCCGGACTGTCCGAGCAATTGCGCAAGGCCGGCAAGATCGCGCCGATGCGCGACGGCGGCCTGGCCGCGCTGGTGCGTACCACGCCGCGTGGCTGAGGCGCCGGCCGATGAAGGAAGTGCATGGAAGCAGCAAGCCCACCCGACCCGCAGCACCTCGCCACCCTGCTCGACCTGTCGCACAAGGCGCGTCACGTCGAGCATGCGGTCGAACTCGACTTCATGGCCGTCAATGCCACGCACCTGCTCGCGCCTTACCGCCAGGCGGCGCTGTGGTTTGCCGACCGGCAGGTCTGCGCGCTGTCCGGCGTGGTGCAGGTGGAGGCCAATGCCCCGTATGTCCAGTGGCTCGAGCGCGTCTGCCGCACGCTGCGCACGCCCGGCCCGGTCGATCCGGCCGCGCTGCCAGATGACCTCGGCACCGAGTGGGGCGACTGGCTGCCGGCCTACGGCGCCTGGATCCCGCTGACCTCGGCCGCGCGGGCAGCTTCCGGCACCGAGGGCGGCCTGCTGCTGGCACGCGATATCCCGTGGCTGGATGACGAACTGGCATTGCTGGCCGAATGGGCCGACGTGCTGCAGCATGCCTGGGAAGCGAAGCGGCCGCGCAAGGCGTGGCATCCGCGCATGCTGGCAGCCGGCCTGCGCCGGCTGGTCGGTGCCGACGGCGACGCCGCGCGCCCGTGGTGGAAGCGGCGCGCCACGATTGCCGCCGCCATGGCGGTGGCGGTGCTGCTGCTCCCGGTCAGGCTGACGGTGCTCGCGCCCGGCGAACTCGTGCCCGCCGACCCGGCCGTGATCCGCTCGCCGCTCGACGGCGTGATCGCCAGCTTCCATGTCCGGCCCAACCAGCCGGTGAAGAAGGACCAGCCGCTGTTCGATTTCGACGAAGCGCAGCTGGCCAGCCGCCACGCCGTGGCCGCGCAGGCGCTGGCGACGGCCGAGGCGGAATACCGCCAGGCGCTGCAGCAGGCGCTGGCCGACGGCAAGTCGCGCAGCCAGCTGGCGACGCTGCAGGGCAAGATCGAGGAACGGCGCGCCGAGACGGCCTTCCTCGCCGGCCAGGTCGAGCGCGCCCACGTGACTGCCCCGCGCGACGGCATCGCGCTGTTCGACGACCCCGGCGAATGGACCGGCCGCCCGGTGGCGGTCGGCGAACGCATCATGCGCATCGCCGCGCCGGGCGACGTCGAGGTCGAGGCCTGGCTGGCGGTCGGCGACGCCATTCCGCTGGAACCGGGCGCCGACGTCTCGCTCTACCTGGGCGCCGCGCCGCTGTCGCCGGTCGCTGCGCGCATCCGCTACGTGGCCTACGAAGCGGTGCAGCGTCCGGACGGCAGCCATGCCTACCGCGTGCGTGCGACGCTCGACGACAAGACCCGCCATCGCGTCGGCCTGAAAGGCACCGCCAAGCTGTCCGGCCAGCGCGTGCCGCTGGCGTACTGGGTGCTGCGCCGCCCGCTGGCGTCGATCCGCCAGGTCCTGGGCTGGTAAGCCATGACCGCCGGCATCGCCGCCACACCGACCGCCACGCCCGCCGCCGGCCCCGCGGACGGCTCGCTGGCGCTGCCGCCGCTGCGCGAGGAACTGGTGCTGCATCCCGGCCCGGTGCTGCCCGGCGGCGAACCGAGCCATCTCCTCGAGGACCCGGTGCGCAACCAGTTCTTCCGCATCGACTGGATGACCTTCGAGATCCTGTCGCGCTGGTCGTTCGGCAACGCCGACGACATCGCCCTGTCGGTGCGGACCGCGACCACGCTGCATGCCGATGCCGAGGATGTGCTGGCGGTGCTGCGCTTCCTCGGCGACAACCAGCTGCTGCAACCCGATCCGCGCACGTCGCCGGCCGCGATGGCGCGTCAGCGGATGACGGCGCAGGGCGGCTGGGCCACGCAGCTGCTGCATCATTACCTGTTCTTCCGCATCCCGCTGCTCAAGCCGGACCGCTGGCTCGACCGCATCGCGCCGGCCTTCGCCTGGATCTTCACGCGCGGCTTCGCGCGCGCCACCCTGCTGGCGCTGGCCGCCGGCGGCGTGCTGGTGTACCGCGACTGGGAACGCTTCTCGACCACGCTGGCCGACAGCTTCACGCCGGGCGGCCTGCTGGCCTACGCGATCGCGCTGGCCTTCGTCAAATGCGCGCATGAGCTGGGCCATGCGCTGACGGCCAAGCGCCACGGATGCCGGGTGCCCAGCATGGGCATCGCCTTCCTGGTCCTGTGGCCGGTGCCCTACACCGATACCAATGCGGTCTGGCGGCTGCGCGACCACCGCAAGCGCCTCCAGGTGGCCGCCGCCGGCATCGCCACCGAGATGACCATCGCCGTATGGTCGACGCTGGCCTGGGCGCTGCTGCCCGACGGCCTCCTGCGATCCATCGCGTTTCCGCTGGCCACCACCACCTGGGTGGCGACGCTGGCGATCAACATGAGTCCCTTCATGCGCTTCGACGGTTATTTCCTGCTGTCCGACTGGCTCGACATGCCCAACCTGCACGGCCGCGCCTTCGCGCTGGCGCGCTGGGACCTGCGCGAGCGGCTGTTCGGGCTGGGCCTGCCGGTGCCAGAGCATTTCCCGCGCCGCCGCCACCTCGGCCTGATCCTGTTCGCCTGGGGCACGTGGCTGTACCGGCTGGCGCTGTTCCTCGGCATCGCGGTGCTGGTGTACCACTTCTTCATCAAGGCGGTCGGCATCTTCCTGTTCGCCGTGGAGATCGCCTGGTTCGTGCTGCGCCCGGTAGCGGCGGAACTGCGCGAATGGCGCATCCTGTGGCCGCAATTGCGCGCGAGCCGGCGCGCCCGCCGCAGTGCCGTGCTGGCCACGCTGTTCGCGCTGCTGTTCGTGCTGCCGTGGCCGACGCGCATCCAGGCCAGCGGCATGGTGCGTGCCAAGCAAGCGTTTGCCATCCACGCCCCCCAGCATGCGCAGGTGATCGCGATGCCGGTCGCCGAGGGCGGCGAGGTGAAGGCCGGCGACGTCCTGATGCGCCTGGGCGCGGCGGACATCGCGCGCCGCCGCGAATCGCTCGAGGCGACCGTCGAACGGCTGCGCTGGCAGGTGTCGTCGGTGGCGGCATTCGATGCGGAGCAGCGCAGCCGCAGCGCCGTGCTGCGCGAGGAGCTGGGGACGGCGGAGGCCGAACTGGCCGACCTGGCGGAGGCGGAAGCGCGCCACCAGCCGGTGGCGCCGTTCGCCGGCAGGCTGCGCGACCTCGACCCGGAACTGCGCCCCGGCGCCTGGGTCCACCGCCACGAGCGGCTGGCAGTACTGGTCGGCAAGGGCGGGCGCGAGGCCGAGACCTATCTCGACGAGGACACCGTCCATCGCGTCGCCGTCGGCGACAGCGCGCGCTTCCTGCCGGACGGCCGCGGCGGTGGGGCGCTGCGCCTGACGGTCACCGGCATCGACCAGGATGCCACGCGCGTGCTGCCCGGCGGCCTGTGGGCGGCCCAGCACGGCGGCTCGATCGCCGCGCGCGAGAAACAGGGCGCGTGGTATCCCGACCATGCGGTCTACCGGGTGGCGTTCGCCGTCGAGGAGGATGGCAGCGATGCGTCCGCCTCGCAGGCGCTGCGCGGCGACATCGTCATCGCCGGCCGCTGGGAAGCGCCGGGATGGCGGCTGCTGAAGAACGTGTTCGCGGTGCTGTGGCGCGAGCTCGGGTTCTGAACGCCGCGGACCCGTCGCGGCCGGCGGCTCAGGCGGCTTCTTTCGCCAGCACGGCCTGGTTGCGCCCGCTTTCCTTGGCCAGGTAAAGCGCTTCGTCGGCCACCTCGATCAGGCCGTCGCCGGTAGCGCCATGGTCCGGGAACATCGCGATCCCGAGCGACGCGGTGATCGTGCCGAGCGACCGGTTGCCGTGCTTGAGCTTGAGCCCGCGGATGCCGTCGAGCAGGTCCTTGGCGCGCATCACGGCATTGTCCCGGTTGGCGTCCGGCAGGACCACCACGAACTCCTCGCCCCCCAGCCTGCACACCACGTCGCTCTGCCGCACGCGCTGCTCGAGCACGCGCGCCACGCATTGCAGCACATGGTCGCCGGCGTCGTGGCCGTAGGTGTCGTTGAACTTCTTGAAATGGTCGACATCGATGATGAGGACGGCCAGCTCGGCGCGGTTGCGCGCCGCACGCGCCAGCTCCCGGTGCAGCACCTCACCCATGTGGCGCCGGTTGTACAGGCCGGTCAGCGGATCGCGGATCGACTGCTGGCGCAGGGTGTCGCGCAGGCGCAGGTTGGCCAGTGCCAGCCCGCATTGTTCGGCCAGCGCGGTGGCCAGGCGCTGGCGCGCATCGGCAAGGCGCCCGTCGCTCGCATGCGGGAATTCGATGAACAGCAGTCCGAAGATCTTTCCCTGGGCCGTGAGCGGTATGCAGGCATACGGATGGTCGAGATCCTCCCCGTCGATGTGACCGCAGCAGAGCGACTCGGACGGCCGCTCCATCGAGAACGGCTGGCCGCGGCGCAAGGCCCAGCACTGGTCCGCCATGAAGCGCGGCAGCGAATGGATCTCGCCCCAGCCGACCTTGTTGTCGAGCAGTTCGCTGCCGTCCTCGATGAGGTAGAGCGCGCCGCCGCCATGGGGAAACAGGCGCGGCGCATATTTGCGGATGGCGATGTAGGCGTCGTCGGCGGTCGGGCAGGCCTGCAGGAAGCTGGTCAGCTCGCCCAGCAGCGAGATCTCGTGGCGGGTGTGCTCGATCTCCTTGAGGCTGCGCTCGACGTTGTTCTTCGCCTCGATCAGCGCGGTCTCCGCCGACTTTCGCTCGGTGATGTCCTGAATCAGCGTGATGTTGGCGCGCTGTCCCTCGTGCACCGCTTTCGACGTCATGTTGCACCAGACGCGGCTGCCGTCCTTGCGCACCAGCTGCAGGTCGCGCGAAAACACGCCGTTGGCCAGCGTGACGGAATACAAGTCCTCGCCGATGCCGAGGTAGGTGTCTTCCGAGTCGTACCAGATACGGGTCGACTTGCCGATCATCTCCGCCGCGGCGTAGCCGAGCAGCTTTTCCAGGCCGACGTTCGCGCGCAGGATGGTCCGGTCCATCACGAAGGCGATGCCGATGGCCGAGTTGTCGAGAATGGCTTGCTGCTCGAGCAGCGTCTGCCTGAGCGCGTCTTCCGTCTGGCGCCGTTCGGTGATGTCCTCGGTGATGAAGATCGAACCCTTGGCGATGTCGGACGGATCGATGGCGCGCGCCAGCATGCGGCACCAGAACAGGCTGCCGTCCTTGCGCTTCATCTGCAGTTCGACGTCGAGGCGCTTGCCCTCCGACAGCGTCGGAATGGCGGTGCGGCTGAGCATGTCGAATGCCTCTTCCGACGGATAGATGATATGGGTCTGCTGCCCGATCAGTTCGTTGTTGGCCCAGCCGAACATCTCGGAAAAGCGCTCGTTGCAATGCAGGAAGGCGCGATGGCGGGTAAACGTGACGCCGAGCGACGCGTTGTCCAGGATCGCCTGGAACTCGAGCAGGGTTTGCTGCAGGGCGGCTTTCGCCTCCTCGCGCTGCGTGATGTCGTGGAGCAGCCATACCTCGTTGCCGTCGTCGCGATAGGCCGCGAATTCGACGATCCGGCGCGCGCCGTCCTTGCGGACGATCTCGAACTCGACGCGATTCTCGAAGCCGGAGCGCTTCGCCGCCTCGTAGATCGCCCGCATGCGCGCGGCCTCGTCGCCGAACAGCAGGCCGAACCACTGGTTCAGGTCCGTGATCTCGTCGCGGGTGAAGCCGGTCAGCGCTTCGGCGGCGACATTCATCCGCATGCGGCCGTCCTCGATGTGGATGGCGCTGCCGGGCAGATGCTCGACCAGCATGCGCAGGCGCACGGCGCTCGACTGGGCGGCTTCCGCCAGCTTGGCGGCGGTGACATCCTTGCCGATGCCGCGATAGCCGCGAAACTCGTCGTCGGCGCCGAACACCGGCTCCCCGCTGATGATGCCGTAGCGGATCTGGCCGTCCGGCCGCTCGACATGCCATTCGAGGTCGCGGAACGGCTGGCGCGCCTTCACGCGCGTCCGGTATTCCTCCCAGGCCTGTTCGGTGTAATGGAAGAGGCGTCGTGCGCCATCGGCGTCGCCGAGCATGGCCTCCGGGTCGATGCCGGTGATGTCCTTGAATCCTTGCGACAGCAGGGAAAGCTGCCCGGCGGCGTTGCTTTCCCAGTACCAGTCCGACGACAGGCCGGTCAGGCTGCGGAACCGCTGTTCGCTTTCCTCGATGTCGCCGAACGCGGTGCGCAGCGACTTGCGCGTTTCCTCGAGGCTGCGGCCGAGGTCGCCCAGCTCGTCGCCGCGTTGCCAGTCGAACGGCTGGTCGAGCTTGCGTCCGGCCAGCATGGCCGATTCGCTCATCAGTCGATGCACCGGCTTCAGGAAGCGCTTGTTCAGGACGATGATGGTGAGCAGGAGGCTGAACGCCAGCTGCGCACTGACCACGGCGAGGAAATGCCGGAAATCCGCGCTGAGCTGCTGCTCCAGCCGCCAGGTATCCATCTCGAGCGTCAGGGTGCCGAGCACATGCTGTTGCCGGTACATGGTCTTCGTGACGGTCACGAGCTTGCCGCGCTTGCGTTCGGGATGGGAGATCGACGGCAGGGGGCCGTACACCTTGTCATGCTCGGGAATGCCGTTGAGTGTCAGGCTGGTCACCCGTTCGTCGGCGGCGACCGCATCGAACAACACCTTGATGCCGGTCGTATCGAGGTCCCACAAGGCCTTGGCGACGCCAATCGACAGCACCGTGGCCAGGCGTTCATGCTCGTTCTGCATGCTGCGCATGAGCGTCTCGCGCTGCTTGTCGAGCGTCTGCCAGCTGGACAGCACGACCGGAATCAGCTGTCCGACGATGACGGCCAGCGCAATCACCTGCCAGAGCGACAGGCTGCGTTTCTTCATGTATGCCTCCCCGTTACCGCCGCCGGCCGATTGCCGGCCGGCTCATGGCGCCGGCGTGACGCCATGTTCCGCGGCGATCGCGCGGATTTCGCCGCTGCGCGACATGGCGCGCAGCTGGGCAGCAAAGCGTTCCGCGCGCCCGGCGCTGACGCTCCGGCGCGAAAATGCGATCGTGTAGTCGATCGGCTTGAAATCTCCCGCCATGCGGATGCCGCGCAGCCCCTCTTCCTGAATGATGGCATTGCCCAGTTCCCTGTTGACCAGCGCGACGGCACGGTTGCCATAGCGGTGTGCTGCGACCTTGCGCAGGACGATGCGGTTGTCGAGCTCCACCACGAGGCGCTCGATGCGCGCTCCGGCCGCCAGCTCTTCCGCCGCGCGCGACGTCGCCGACGGACCGTAGGCCGCGACCACATAGCCATCGAGATCGCGCGGCGAACGATAGCTCAGCGCATCGTCGCGCGACACGACGATGGAATAAGCGCTGCGGAACAACGGCTCGACGAAGTGGAAGTCGTGCTCGCGCTCCGGCAGCCGCACCAGCAGCACGATGCCGTCCGCCGCCCCGTCGACCGCCATTTCGTAGGCCCGCCGCCATGGGTACAGATCGAGGTTGCAGGTGATCCGCAGCTTCGCGCAGGCGCGTACGACCACCTCCGGAAACGGCCCCGCCGGACGACCGTTGTGATCGGTGATGAATGGCGGGAACGGCTCCATCACGAAGCGCAGCGTTTCCGCCCGCGCGGGCGCGCCATGCGCGCCGATGGCAAGGCATGCCGCTAGCAGGATCGCTTGTAAGGCGCGGTAAGGCATGAAGGCACTTTCTTCGCCGATCGAGCCTGCAGCGCTGCCAGTTGGCCCCTCCTCAACGCTGCACGACTGGCATTGATTTCTTGTTTCGCCGTGTAACAACCGGTATTAATAGAGGAGTGCCACGATCATGTCAAATGTGAAATGTACGCAACGCGGATACTTGCGGAATATGGGAGGCGCGCCTCCCATGCATGACAGGCAGGCAGCCCGCCGGACGGTTTGACAATCGCCCTTCGCGCTCCATACTGAGGGGCAGGGCCAACCGGGAGATCCTCATGCACCGCCGCCTCCGACATCTTCTCCTTGCCGCCGCAGCCGCACTGCCGATGCACGCGGCGCGTGCCGAACTGCTGCTGGTGACAGAGGAATCGCCCCCCAACAACATGACCGTCAACGGCGTGCTGACGGGCCTGGCCACGGACAAGGTGGCGGAAATGATGCGGCGTGCGGGCGTCGCCTACCGCATGGAGGTGCTGCCGTGGGCGCGCGCGTATCTGGCCGCGCTCAACAAGGGCGACACATGCATTTTCTCGACGACGCGCACGCCCGAGCGCGAGCCGCTGTTCAAATGGATCGGACCGCTCGCAGCCAACCACTGGGTGCTCTATGGCCTCTCGGAGCGGGAATGGAAACTGAAGACGCTCGACGAGGCGCGCCCCTTTTCCATCGGCACCTATCGCGCCGACGTGCGTGACGAGTACCTGCGGCAGCGCGGCTTCCGTGTCGATGCGGCGGTCGACGACGACATCAATCCGCGCAAGCTGCTGTTGCGGCGCATCGAACTGTGGGCAACGAACCCGGCGAAGGCCGAACCTCTGTTGCGCCAGCATGGCTGGCAGGAGCGGATCCGCCCCGTCCTCCGCTTCAATAGCACGCAACTCTACCTGGCCTGCAATGCAGGGGTCGATGATGCCACCGTGGCCAGGCTGGTCGGGGCGCTTGCCGCCATGGAGGCAGACGGCACCGTGCGATCCATCGAGCGCTTCTACGACGCCGACAAGCGGTGAGGACGCACACCGGCCTTGCGTCGTCCGCGCAAAAGGTATAGAAGTGTCGGCATGCCCCGCCGTGCGAAGCAACCGACGCACGCCCGTCCTATCCGAATCGAGGTGCAGCATGCGCAAGCCCCTTTGGCAGCTCGTTATCCTGCTCGTTCTCGGTGCTGCATCGTTCGTCGCCGGCGCGCGCGAATTGCGCGTAGCGGGCACGCACTTCGCCCGCATCTACGAGGTCACGCCGCGCGGCGACTATGTGGGCCTGGCGACCGACCTGCTGCGCGAAATGGCGCGGCGCGGCGGCGACACCCTGCGCTTCGACATGTATCCCTGGCCGCGTGCGCAATCGACGGTCGAGCAGGGCGAGGCCGACATTCTCGTCGGCCCCTACCGCACGCCGGAGCGCGACCTGCGCTTCGCATTCATGGACCGCGCCTTCTATCAGGATCAGATGGTGTTCTATGTCCGCCACGACAAGTCGATCGGCTGGGACGGCAGCTACGGCACGCTGCGCGGCAAGCGGATCGCGACCGTGCGTGGCTGGGCTTACGGCTCCGTATTCGACCAGTCGCGCGGCGCCATGAAGATCGAGGAAGTGCAGTCGCTCGAGCGCGGCCTGCTGATGCTGGCGCAGGACCAGATCGACCTGCTGGCCACCAACGAGCGCAACACGGAAGGCGCGATGCCGCGTCTGAACCTGAGCGCGAAACTGCACCCCATCCAGCCCCGCATCGACGTGCAGTCCGGCTACTTCGCCTTTCCCAAGACGGCGGCGCATGCGCCGCTGCGCGACAAGTACAACGCCATCTTCAACGAGATGGTCGCCAGCGGCGAACTGGCGCGCATCGCCAAGCGGCACGGCGTACGCATTCCCTGAACCGCCCGGCCCGGATCAAGTGTCTCCGCATGCGGCGTTGTCCCCGCCGGCCACGCCCCGCCACACTGCAGCCGGACAGTCTTCGCCATGACGAAGACGCCGGAGCGGCCGGGCATGCCCGCCGGCGCGACTGCGGCAGCAGCAGCCCAGGGAGAATCATGATGACCTACATCGACTGGTCGGACGGCCTATCGGTCGGCAACGCCTTCATCGACCACGACCATCGGAAGCCGATCCGCAAGATCAACCATCTGCGTTCGCTGGTCGACCGCGCGCTCGCGCACGCGGCCCGCACGGCCGGCGCCGGGTGACGCCTGTCATGCGGGCGCGGGTCAGGCCCAGGCCTGGCGGTAGTCGCGCGCGTACTGCGCGAAGCGGACCGGCATGCGGCCGGTGATCGCCTGCACCGCATCGGTACGGCGTTCGTTGTAGCCCTGCTTCAGGAAACCCAGGATCATCAGCAGGAATTCCGTGTAATCGGCCGGCAGGCCGGCGCCGAGCAGGTTCGCGCGCATCTCGTCCGGCGTGATGTCGGCGAAACCGATCTCCTTGCCGGTCGCCTGGCCGATCAGCGCGGCGGCCTCGGCATGCGTGAGCGACTCGTCGCCGGTCAGGTCGAAATCGCGGTTGTCGAAACGATCGGAGTCGAGCAGCGCGGCCGCGACGGCGGCGATGTCGCGCGCGTCGATGAAGCTGGTCTTCGCCTCGCCGACCGGCAGGAACACCTTGCCGCCGTTGACGATGCCATGCAGCCAGAAGGTATGGAAGTTCTGCATGAACCAGTTCGGGCGGATGATGTTCCAGGCCAGGCCAGAGCGCTCGAGATGGATCTCGGCCTGGCGCAGCGGCGCCTCGTCGACCGCATTGGCGCCCATCGCGCTCATCAGCACCACTTTCTTCAGCGTCTTCTCGCGCGCCATGTCGATCAGCGGCTTGAGCAGCTCGTGCTGATTGGTGTAACCCGGCGGCGCCAGCAGGAATGCCTTGTCGATGCCGTCGAACGCGGCGGCGATGCCGCTGCCCTTCACCACGTCCAGGTGCACCTGGTCCGCCGCCGGATCGGCCTTGCTGGTGGCGCGCACCACCTCGTGTCCCCTGGCGCGCAGCGCCTTCACCAGTTCCGAACCTACGGTGCCGCTGGCACCCACCACCAGAATCCTGCTCATGCTTTTCTCCTTGTCGATGAAAGAAACGATGAGTACAGGATATTCGCCATTTCAAATACTTTTAATGGCTTTTCGTCGCTTTCACATGTCCAAACATCCAAATCCTTGGATGAATGACGGACTTCCCCTATAATGCGCGCATGGACCTTCTCGCCGACGTATTCCGCCAGGCCGGCCTGCGCAGCCGGCTCCTTCACCAGCGCGTCTTTGCCGCGCCGGCCGCGCTCGCCTTCCCCTGCGACAAGAGCATCGGCTTTCATGTCGTGACCCAGGGCCGGGCCTGGGTGCACTCGCCCGCGCACGACGGGCCGATCGAGCTCGGCGCCGGGGACGTCGCCCTGATGGCGCGCGGCTGCGACCACGTGGTGTCCACCTCGCCGAAGCTGCCGCGCCGCATCCTGCGCATGGAAGAGCAGTCCGAGCTGGCCGGCGACGCGGAGGCGCCGCCGCTGCTCACGCTGGTGTCCGGCGCCTACCAGGTGTGGAACACGCCGGTGCATCCCTTCTTCGACGAACTGCCGCGCTGGTACGTGATGCGCGCCGACGAGCTGGACCGCTTCGACGAGGCGGAGCTGGCGATCCGCATGCTGGCCGGCGAGACCGCGCGCCGCGAGGTGGGCGCCGAAACGGTGACGCAGGCGCTGCTCGACATCCTGTTCACCCACATCGTCCGCCGCATCATCGCGCGCCGCGCGGCGGCGCCGCAGTCGTGGAGCCATGCGCTCAACCACGCGCAGATCCGCGCCGCCCTCGAGCTGATGCATGCCGACTGCGCGCATGAATGGACGCTCGACGAGCTGGCGCGCCGGGTCGGGCTGTCGCGCGCGGGATTCGCGCAGAAATTCCGCCAGGAGGTGGGCACGCCGCCGCTGCAGTACCTGACCACGCTGCGCGTGCAGAAGGCCATGGAGCTGCTCGCCGGCACCGACGACAAGATGGAGGCGGTGTCGCAGGCGGTCGGCTACAAGGATGCGTTCAGCTTTTCGAAGGTGTTCAAGAAGGTCGCCGGCATGCCGCCGCGCGATTTCCGCCTGCGCGACCGCGCCGGGCGGGCGGATGCCTTTCGCTTCTCCTGAGCCGGCGGCGGATCAGCCGGTCTTCCGTGCCGCTTCGAACAGCGGCGAGAAGTCGCGCGCGATCATGCGCCCGACGTGGAAGCTGTGCGCGCCGACACCCATCACCGGCACGCCGCGCAGCTTGAGCTCCTTGTGGTGCGCGACGGCGGCATCGAGCAGCGCGCCGACTTCCTCGCGCTGCGCGTCGGCCGCGAGCTGCACGCCGTCCAGGCCGAGGCCGGCGGCGATCGCCAGCGCCGCGCGCGCATCGAGCATCCCCTTCGCATGCATCAGGGCATCGTGCAGCACACGGAACGGCCGCTGCCGTTGCGCGGCCAGCGCGAGGGCGGCGACCTCGCGCGAGGTCGGCGTGATCAGCGGCGTGGGCAGCACGACCAGGTCGATGTCGGCGGCGGCCGCCAGCGCCGCGTCGAGCGGATCGTGCAGGCGGCGGCAGTCGGGGCAGTTGTAATCGGTGAACAACACCACCGGATGGCCGCGCGTGCGGCGGGCCGGGTCGGCGGGCAGGCGCGGCGCGCGGTCGAACACCTTCACCGGCACCGGCAACTGCTTGCGCCGCAGCGATGGATTGCCGGTCAGCATGTCGAGCCAGTCGCGCGGACCGGCATGCGCCGGCAGGGCCGCGCCGGCGGCCAGCAGGGAAACGGCAGTCAGGAAACGGCGGCGATGGGTCATGCCGCCGATTCTAGGCACATGCCGCCGCCCTGCCTTTCATCTATCGCAAGAGCGGCGGCGGTCATGGCGCATGACGCGCGTCAGGAATTGCCGGAGGGAGCGGATTGCTTCGTGTCCTTGCCGCTCTTGCCCGGCGGGCGGCGCTTGGTGTTGTGGAATTCGCTGTATTTGCTGCCGGTCTTGTCGGCGGGATAGCGGTTCTTCGAGTTGCCTGCCATGGGTGCGTTCTCCTTGCGGCGATATTGCCGATTGATCGAACACCTTAGTCAACGGCGGCGGCGGTTCGGTTTCCCGGGATCGCGCAGCGGCGCGGCTTGTTTCCCTAGCGCAGGTCGGCGGTATCGCGATGGATGTCGCGCACCGCGGCCGGCGCGCACGAGCAGGCGTCGCGCAGCGCCGCTCCGACGGCGGCCGCATCGGGCAGCGTTCCGGGCGTCACCGCGACGAACAGGCGGTCGCCGCCCCATCCTGCCGCACCCTCGATGGCGACGAGATGGTCGACATCGGGGCGGCGGTCGACCAGCTTGACCAGGAAGCGTTCGCGCGCACCGGCCGACGCCATGACGATCCGGTACTCGGCGGCGGACGCTGCCGGCATGGCGGCGGCATCAAGCGGGCGGTACAGGATCATGTCGACGATCTCCACCTCGGCCGCCGGCCGGCGCACCGTGCCGCCCTGCTCGAAATGCCCCCGCACCACGTCGGCCGTGAAACGCCGCAGCGGCGCCGCCGCGTGCGGCGCCAGGCGATCCAGGTCGAATCGCTGCGGCACCAGCGTCCACAGTCCGCGCTCGCGTGCGAGTTCCTGCCGCATGGTCCGCTCGATTGCCGCGTCGGCGAAACGCAGCCGGAATACCATCTGCACGTCGTGCGGCGCATGGAACATCGGCAAATGCGCGGCGAACAGGCCGTCCTCGCCGCCGAACAGCACCATGCCATGCAGCCCCCACCTGGCGCCGGCGGCGCCATGGTCGTGGGCGGCAGCGGGCAGTACGGCCAGCGCCGCGCATGCCATGGCGGCGGCGCGCAGCCATCGGAACAGTGTCGGCATCGTCGTCTCCCCGGGATCAACAGCCGGCATTGTGCCTGCGCGCCTGCCGGGCGCGAAGCGACTGTTGCGCACCATTCGCGTCCGGCCGGGAAACGACCGGAATGCGGAGGACCCGTGGTATCGTCTTGGCTGACACAACCCGCGTGCCGACGCCCATGAGTTATCACGTCTTCATCGTCAGATCGCCGGTGCCGCCCGACGATGCCGCTGCATGGGAACATGTCTCGGCCATCCTCGAGCGCCGCGACGACGAGTCCGACCTGCCGCCCGACCCGGATGCCCTCGCACTGATCGACCGCCTCGCCGCGCGCCATCCCTGCATCGGCGACCTGCCCGACGATGACGATGGCGGGGACGCGATGTGGATCAACGGGCCGTTGCGCGACAATGCCGGGCATGCCGTCACGGTGCTCGGCATGTCGACGGCACGCGTCGATGAGGGCCTGCCCTTCCTGGTCGAGACGGCCATTGCGCTCGGCCTGACGGTGTTCGACGAACAGCAGGGGCGAATCTTCCGTCCGCCGCCGCCCGCGCCGGCGGACTACCACCAGCGCGGCGCGCCGCTGTACAAGGTGGTGCTCGCCGGCGTGCAGCCCGGCCGGGCGCCGGACGACGTCGCCCGCCAGCTTGCGCCGCTGTTCAGGCGTACGGAGGAACAGGCGCGCAAGGTGCTCGACCAGGCGCCGGCGGCGGTGAAGGCCGGCGTCACGGACGAGGTCGCCCGGAAATACCGCGAGGCGCTCGAGCGCTGCGGCTGCCTGGTGCAGCTGGTCGCGAACGGGGTCGCGCCGCCCGCGGAGGACCCGTTCGAACGCTGCCGCGTCGCTGCGGAAGCGGGCGACCGCGACGCCCAGTTCGAGCTGGGCTGCCGGCATTTCGACGGCGGCGATGCCCGCCACGACGTGCGCCAGGCGATCCGCTGGTGGCACGCGGCCGCGGAACAGGGCCATGCCGGCGCCCACTACAATCTCGCCATCACCTATCACCAGGGCCGCGACCTCGCGCGCGATGCGGAGCGGTCGGTGCTCCACGCGCGCGCGGCGGCCGAGCGTGACTATCCGCTGGCGCAACGCTTCCTCGCGATGGCCCACCTGAAGGGCGACGGCGTGCCGCAGGACCTGGCAGCCGCCGCCGGCTGGCTCCGGCGCGCCGCGACGCTGGGCAATGCGGACGCGCAGTTCGACCTCGGCGCCCTGCTGGCGGACGGCAGGTCGCTGCTGCACGACGATGCCGAAGCCCTGGCCTGGTTCCGCCGCGCCGCGGCGCAGGGGCATGCGGTGGCGATGCACAACGCCGCGCTGCAGTACGAGCGCGGCCGCGGTACCGCGCGCGACGAGCAGCGCGCGGCGCGCTGGTACCGGCGTGCGGCCACGCGCGGCTATGCGGAGTCCCAGTACAACCTGGCCGTGATGCTCGACGAAGGGCGCGGCGGCGCGCGCGATGCGCGACAGGCGCACGACTGGTATCTGCGGGCAGCCGGCCAGGGCCATCGCAACGCGCAATTCAACCTCGCCCGCCTGTACATGGCCGGCGACGGCATCGCGAAGAATCTCGACGAAGCCATACGATGGTTCCGTGCCTGTGCCGAACAGGGCGATGCCGATGCGCAGCTGACGCTCGGGGCGTTCTGCCTGCAGGGCAATGGCATGGAGGCCGACCCGGTCCAGGGCGCGGACTGGGTGCGCAAGGCGGCCGCACTGGGGCATCCGGAGGCCCAGAACACGCTGGCGATGCTGTACGAGAACGGAGTCGGCGTCGCGCGCGACCCGGCGGAGGCGGTCGGCTGGTTCGCGAAGGCGGCCAACGGCGGCCACATGGAAGCCCAGTACCTGCTCGGCCTGAAATACCTGCATGGCCTGGGCGTGCCGAAGAGCCGCGAGCGCGCCATCGGCCTGTTGCGCCAGGCCGCCGGGCAAGGCCATGGCAAGGCCCAGCGCGAACTGAAGGGGCTGGGCCTGTCGCTGCCGCCGCCACCGGTGGGGCTGCTGCGGCCCTCGTAGGACGCCGCGCGCGCATCGGCGGCCATCGCCGCCGTCATGCCCGGCCGCGCGCAACGATCGCCGGCGCGGACCAAAGAAAACGGGCTGCCGCGGCAGCCCGTTTCTCATCGAACGCCAGGGTCGCCCTCAGGCGGCGACGCCCTGCTTGCCCTGGGTAGCATCGCTGCCTGCCGGCGCGTCGAAGTCGCGCAGCAACGCCGCTTCCTTCGCCTTTGCCGCCTTCAGGTTGCGCTCCTTCACATGGCCGAAGCCGCGGATGTCGTCCGGGATACTGGCGATCGCGACCGCGCGCGCCAGGTTGTCGGCCGACAGCTTCGGCAACAGGCCGCCGATGGTCTGGCGGTACTGCTGGATCAACGCGCGTTCCATCTTGCGCTCCTCGGTGTGCCCGAACACGTCGAGCGCGCCGCCGCGCAGGAACTTGAACTTCGCCAGCAGGCCGAAGGCCTTCATCATCCACGGGCCGTACTGCTTCTTGACGAGATGCCCCTTCGCATCGCGCTTGGCCAGCAGCGGCGGCGCGAGATGGAAATGGATCTTGTAGTCGCCCTCGAACATCCGGTCGATCTTCTCGGCAAATCCGGTTTGCGTGTACAGGCGCGCGACCTCGTACTCGTCCTTGTAGGCCATCAGCTTGAACAGGTACTTGGCCACCGCCTCGGTCAGGCGCAGCGGCTTCGACGCATCGACGATCTTCGCCTCGGCCACGCGCACCTGCTCGACGAAGTCGCTGTACTGCTTCGCATACGCCGCATCCTGGTAGGAGGTGAGGTAATCGACGCGGCGTGCCACCAGGTCGTTGAGCGTCGGCGTGCGCTTGAACTCGATGACCTGCGCGACAGTGCTGTTGGCCTTGGCGATCTTCTCGACCGACAGCAGGTCGTGCGCGGCCTGGCGGCCCCAGGTGAAAGCCTGCTTGTTGAAGTCGATCGAGACGCCGTTGAGCTCGATGGCCTTCATGATCGCGGCCTCCGACAGCGGCACCCAACCCTTCTGCCAGGCGTAGCCGAGCATGAACATGTTGGTCGCGATCGAGTCTCCCATCAGCGTGGTGGCGATGGTCGAGGCATCGATGAAGTCGGCGCGGCCCTCGCCGCATGCCGTGACGATGTCCTTCTCGGCGGTCGCTTCGGGGAAGCTCCAGTTCGGGTTGCGCACGAAGGCGGCCGTCGGCGACACCGCCGAGTTGACCGCCGCATGCGTGCGGCCCTCGCCCATGCGCGACAGCGCGTCGCGGCCGGCGGTGACGATCACGTCGCAGCCGATCACGAGGTCGGCCATGCCGGTGCCCACGCGGGTCGAATGGATCTCGTCCGGATCGTCGGACAGGCGCACGTGCGACATCACCGCGCCGCCCTTCTGCGCCAGGCCCGTCATGTCGAGCACCGAGCAGCCCTTGCCTTCCATGTGGGCCGCGACGGCCAGGATCTGGCCGATGGTGACCACGCCGGTGCCGCCCACGCCGGTGACGATGATGCCGTACGGCTCCTTCGTCGACGGCAGCTGCGGCTGCGGCAGCTTGTGGCCGGAGGCTTCCGGCTTGGCGGCCTCGGCCTTCTTCGGCTTCTTCAGCTTGCCGCCCTCCACCGTCACGAAGCTCGGGCAGAAGCCGGTCGTGCAGGAAAAGTCCTTGTTGCAGGTCGACTGGTTGATCTGGCGCTTGCGGCCGAACTCGGTCTCCAGCGGCTCCACCGACAGGCAGTTCGACTGCACGCTGCAGTCGCCGCAGCCTTCGCAGACGGCTTCGTTGATCACCGCGCGCTTGGCCGGGTCGGGGAACTCGCCTTTCTTGCGGCGGCGACGCTTCTCGGAGGCGCAGGTCTGGTCGTAGATCATGGCCGACACGCCCTTGACCTCGCGCAGCTCGCGCTGCACCTGGTCGAGTTCGCTGCGGTGGCGCACCGTCACGCCCTCGGCCCACGGATAGTTGGACGGATACTTGTCCGGTTCGTCGGTGACGACGATGATCGGCTTCACGCCCTCGGCGGCGATCTGGCGCGAGATCATGGCCGGATCGAGCGGGCCGTCGACGGTCTGGCCGCCGGTCATCGCGACCGCGTCGTTGTAGAGGATCTTGTAGGTGATGTTGACCTTGGCCGCCACCGCCGCCCGGATCGCCAGGATGCCGGAGTGGAAATAGGTGCCGTCGCCGAGATTCTGGAACACGTGCTGCTCGTTGGTGAACGGCGCCTGGCCGACCCAGGTGACGCCTTCCGCGCCCATGTGCGTGAACGTCGACGTCTCGCGGTCCATCCACAGCACCATGTAATGGCAACCGATGCCGGCCAGCGCGCGCGAACCTTCCGGCACCTTCGTCGAGGTGTTGTGCGGGCAACCCGAGCAGAAATGCGGCACGCGGTCCTTGTTCGGGTCGGCCTTGGTCGGATACGCCTTGAGCACGTTCTCCTTGGCTTCCAGGAAGGCCACGCGTTCCTTGACGCGCTGCTCGACCGGATGGCCGGCGAAGTATTTCGAGATGCGGGTGGCGATGGCGCGGGCGATCTGCGCGGTCGACAGCTCGTAGGTCGCCGGCAGCAGCCAGTTGCCGTGGCCCTCGCGGTGCGAGCCGCTCCACTCGGAGGTATCGTCGAACTTGCCGACCACGCGCGGACGCACGTCGTCGCGCCAGTTGTAGAGTTCTTCCTTGAGCTGGTATTCGAGGATCTGGCGCTTTTCTTCCACGACGATGATTTCGTCGAGGCCCTGCGCGAAGGCGCGCACGCCTTCCGCCTCGAGCGGCCAGTTCATGCCGACCTTGAACAGGCGGATGCCGATGTCCTTGGCGACGTTCTCGTCGATGCCGAGGTCGGCCAGCGCCTGGCGGGTATCGAGATAGGACTTGCCGGCGGTGATGATGCCGATGCGCGCGCGCGGGCTGTCCCAGACCACCTGGTTGAGCTTGTTGGCGCGCACGTACGCCAGCGCGGCATACCACTTGTAGTGGTTCATGCGCACTTCCTGCTCGAGCACCGAGTCGGGATTGCGGATGTTCAGGCCGCCCGGCGGCAGTTCGAATTCTTCCGGGATGACGATCTGCAGGCGATCCGGATCGATGTCGACCGAGGCGCCCGACTCGACCACGTCGGTCACGCATTTCATCGCCACCCACAGGCCCGTATAGCGCGACAGCGCCCAGCCGTGCAGGCCGTAATCGAGGTATTCCTGCACCGACGACGGATACAGCACCGGGATGCCGCAGGCCTTCAGGATATGTTCCGACTGGTGGGCGGTGGTCGAGGATTTCGCCGCATGGTCGTCGCCGGCGATGACCAGCACGCCGCCGTGCCTGGACGTGCCCGCCATGTTGGCATGCTTGAAGACGTCGCCGCAGCGGTCCACGCCGGGTCCCTTGCCGTACCACATGCCGAACACGCCGTCATACTTGGCGCCCGGGAACAGGTTGACCTGCTGCGTGCCCCACACGGCGGTGGCGGCCAGGTCTTCGTTCATGCCGGGGTGGAAGGTGACGTTGTGCGCGGCGAGGTATTTCTTCGCCTTCTGGGCGGCGAGGTCGACGCCGCCGAGCGGGGAGCCGCGGTAGCCGGTGATGTAGCCGGCGGTGTTCAGGCCGGCCTTGACGTCGCGCTGGTGCTGCAGCATCGGCAGGCGAATCAGCGCCTGCGTGCCGGTCATGAAGGCGCGGCCGCGCTCGAGCGTGTATTTGTCGTCGAGCGAAATATTGTCCAGCAGCTGCCCGGACGGTAGGGGTGCGTTCATTCGGTCTCCAAGCCAAAAATCGTGTCTTTGGTGCGCTCTCTCTGGAACGTCTGAGGGCGATGGTGGCGTTCGGGAATGTTCCGTGCGCGCTCTTGCGTTAGTCACCGCCTCAGTCAAAAGGCCCGCCTTGTGAGCGGGCCGTTTATCACCGACATTCTACACCCTAGCACGGTGCAGCCTGCCTTAACTATGCACATCGCAGCATCCGCGCTTGGGTGCACGCATGCGCATTCAAGCCGACACTATGCATGTTCCGGATCCGGCGGTTCCGGTCCGCGTCGTTCCCGCCGCCCTGCCCCGGCCTTGCCGCGCTTGCGCCATCTCAGGCCAGGCAACGCTGCCGCATCGAATGTGTCATGGGCGTTCGTAAATCGTGTAACAACACGTAAATGCGATAGTGAAACTTGCCGGGCTGTCTTTTAATGAGTTCAAGCGATTCATTCAAGACCCGAGACGACATGCTTGCCAGGATGTTCACGATGTATCTCGCCGCCCTGTTCGCCTTCGGTGCCGCCGCGACGCTGATGCCGCGCGAGGCGCCCGCGGACGCCGGCAAGCCGGCCCGCAAGGCTGCCGTGCTGCAGGGGCCGATGAGCCCCGACCTGGACGTGAAGGCCGCGCCGGCATTGCTGCGCGACCGTCTCGGCAGCGACGAGGAGCGCATCCATGACGGCATCGAGTCCGACACGCGCGATCGCATCAAGACCCGCCCGCTGTCCCGGCCCATGACCTGAGGACGGCGCGCACGACAGAGTTTTTCGTTCCCCTGGGTGGTTATCACCGTTTGCGGGTTCCATGAAAATGGAACCCGCTTTTTTCTCTGGCGACGGCGCTTCTCCGCAGTCCGCTTACGGGTTGGGCGCCAGGTTGGTTTCGCCCGGCAGCAGGCTGTCGGCCGGCAGCGTGTCGAGGCCGCGGATGCGCTCGTAGATCGGCGTGAAGTCCGGTGCCGTATCGTTGAACAACTTCTCGAAGCTCTCGATGACGAAATAGGTTTCCTGGTAGGAATCGATCTTGTAGAGCGTGCGCATGCAGCGCTCGACGTCGAGCATGATGCGGCGCGGGTTCGGGCTCTTCAGGCAATAATCGATCTCGCCGCCCGAGGACAGGATGCCGGCGCCGTAGACGCGCAGGCCCTGTTCCGTGCGGATCAGGCCGAACTCGACCGTGTACCAGTACAGCCGCGCCAGGTACTTCAGCGCATCCTGGTCGAGCGCCTTGAGGCCGCCCTTGCCGTACTCCTGCAGGTGATCCGCGAAGATCGGGTTGAACAGCAGCGGCACATGCCCGAAGAAGTCGTGGAACACGTCCGGCTCGACGATGTAGTCGAACTCTTCCGGCTCGCGCAGCCAGACCGTCACCGGGAAGCGGCGCGCGGCCAGGTGCTCGAAGAAGGTCTGGTCCGGGATCAGGCCCGGCACCGCGACCAGTTCCCATTTCGTCGCCTTGTACAGCGCCTCGGTGGTCCTGGCGAAATCGGGGATGCCTTCCGAGGCTTCCAGCTTCCTCAGGCTCTCGATGAAGACATCGCAGGCGCGGCCGTCCAGCAGCTTCGCCTGGCGCTCGTACAGGCGGCGCCACAGCGCATGCTGCTCCGGGGTGTACTGCGAGCAGTCCTGGCGCATCACGTACATCTCGTCGGCCAGGTCATAGTTGCCGCGCAGCTTGCCGCCGTCCGATTTCTCGACCAGGGTCTTGAAAAAGTCGGCGCGATCGACAGTGGTGTTCATCGCGTCCTCCTTATGCGGAGACCTTGTCCGTCTTCTGCTCGCCTTCCGGTTCCGCCTTGAGCACGCCGCGGCGGATCTGGTCGAGCTCGATCGACTCGAACAGCGCGCGGAAATTGCCCTCGCCGAAACCTTCGTCGCCCTTGCGCTGGATGATCTCGAAGAAGATCGGACCGATCACGGTCTGGGTGAAGATCTGCAGCAGCAGCTCGCGCTTGCCCTGGCCATCGGTCTTGCCGTCGATCAGGATGCGCTGGCGGCGCAGGTCGTCGAGGCGCTCGCCGTGGTTCGGCAGGCGGCGGTCGACCAGGTCATAGTAGGTGTCGATCGTGTCCTGGAAGATCACGCCGCGCTCCTTGAGCTGGGCGACCGTCGTGTAGATGTCGTCGGTGCCGAGCGCGATGTGCTGCACGCCCTCGCCGTTGTACAGGTCGAGGTATTCGGCGATCTGGGACTTGTCGTCGGAGGATTCGTTGATCGGGATGCGGATCTTGCCGCACGGCGAGGTCATCGCCTTCGACTTCAGGCCGGTCTGCTTGCCGTGGATGTCGAAGTAGCGGATCTCGCGGAAATTGAAATAGGTCTCGTAGAAGCCCGCCCATTCTTTCATGCGGCCGCGGAAGACGTTGTGCGTCAGGTGGTCGATGTAGGTCAGGCCGCAACCCTTGGGATTGGCTTCCGCGCCGGGAATGGCGACGAAGTCGACGTCGTAGATGCTGATGTCGCCGATCGCACCGGCATTGCCTTCCTTGCCGCGCCAGCGGTCGACCAGGTAGACCAGCGAATCACCGATGCCCTTGATCGCCGGGATGTTCAGTTCCATCGGGCCGGTCCTGTTGTCGAAGCCCCAGGCGCCCATCTCGAGCAGCTTCCGGTAGGCGTAGGCGGCATCCTTGACGCGCAGGGCGAAGGCGCACACCGACGGACCGTGCTTGCGGGCGAAGCGCTGGGCGAAGGAGTCGGGTTCGGCGTTGATGATGAAGTTGACATCGCCCTGGCGGTACAGGGTCACATCCTTGTGGCGGTGCCTGGCGATGGCCACGAAACCCATCTGTTCGAACAATGCGCCGAGGGCCTTCGGATCGGGGGCGGCGTACTCGATGAATTCGAAGCCGTCGGTGCCCATCGGGTTTTCCCAAGGTGTGAATTGCATGTCTGCCTCCTGTTGATAATCCGCCCATTGTAGGCGCGCAGGTGGGGCAGAAAATTGCAAATCATTCCCGTCGATGGGAAATTTGCGCAATAATCTGCCAATCAATCCCATATTCATGGAACATCATGGCGCGAATTGATCTGGATAAGACTGACCGCAAGATCCTGTCCATCCTGCAGGCCGATGGCAGGCTGACCAACCAGGAGATTGCCGACCGGGTCAACCTGTCCCCTTCGCCCTGCCTGCGCCGCATCAAGCGTCTCGAGGAGACCGGCGTGATCCGCCAGTACGTGGCGCTGCTGGCGCCCGAGCGTATCGGCCTGGGCCTCCTGGCCTACGTGAACGTGCGGCTGGAGAAGCACAGCGACGCGCCCGGCGCCGGGGGCTCGCGCTCGCCGCGCGCCGATTTCGCGGCCTCGGTGGAGAACTGGCCGGAGGTCGTGGCCTGCTACGCGATGACGGGCGAGATGGATTACCTGCTGCGCGTGCACGTCGAAGACATGGAGCATTTCTCCCACTTCATGATGGAGACGCTGCTGCGCCACCCGGCGGTGCTGGACGTGAAATCGAGCTTCGCGCTCAAGCGGATCAAGGACACGACGGCGCTGCCGCTGGTGTGAGGAAAGCGCCCGCCGCGCGTCGCGAACGACATCTTGCTCCCCGGCTTGCGTCGTCCCGGCGGAGGCCGGGACCCAGCGGCGTTAACCCATGTCTTCCGCCAACCGCAACACGACACCGGGTTCCGGCTGTCACCGGGACGACAGCCAGCACGCGCCGTGCCGGAAGTGGCCGGCCGCCATCCGGCTCAGGCCTTCTTGAAACTGTGCAGCCACTTGCGCGCGGCGCGCACGTTGGCCTTGACGGTGTAGTCGAACATCGCGACCTGCTCCTCGACCGCCTCCTGCAGCACGGTCACCGGGCTGGCCGGCAACAGCTTGAGATAGGCATCCGCCTCGCCGTATTCCTTGTGGATCTCCATGCCCGCCTTCTTGGCGATATGGATCATGGTCTGGTTGCTGGCCAGGCAATGCATGTAGAGCGTGTCGACATCCTCGTTGCGGCAGTGGATCGCGGCGCGCTCGAACAGCTTCGAACCGATGCCGAGGCCGCGCGCGGACTCGAGCACCGATACGCCGAATTCGGCGATGCATTCCTTCTCGGTGGCGCCATGCAGCAGCGGCACCGAATCGCGCGGCGCGAAGGCCAGGTGGCCGCAGCCGACCAGCTTGAAGCGGCTGTCGTACACGCCGAACACGGCGTCGCGCTTGAAATCGAGCTTCTGGACGTAGCGGGTGATCAGTTCGTCCGGCAGCGCGCTGCCGAAACGCAGCAGGCGGTCGTCGTTGCCGAGCGACAGGAAATGGATGAGGACGCGACGGCGGTCGCGCTCGGAGAGTTCCTTCACGCGGACCGTCGGGCGTGCCGCCGGCGCGGGTTCCGTCGCGAGCCCGGCGGTGGCCGGGCCGGCAAAGAGCTGGTTCATGATCTCGCTGGAATTCATTGTGTCGCCTTTCCGTGATGTGAGCCCTTGTGCGGCGCACAAAAACGATTGTAGGCGAAGCGTCCGGCGATTTCTAGAAATTGCTCTCTAAGTGAGCGCCGTTTGACGACAATCGATAAAAGATCGTCAATTTTCCGGCATCGATGCAACAAGTTGACGCGAAAACACTGCTTTTCCGGCAACCCAGGTCTGCATTACCTTCACCTGGTACAGAGAACGGGCCGGAATGGCAAACGGATCGCGGTCGGTAACGATGAAATCGGCCCATTTGCCGGCTTCCAGCGTACCGAGCCGGTCTTCCTGGTGCGCTGCAAAAGCGGCGTCCAGGGTGAAGCACTTCAGCGCTTCCTTCAGGCTCATCGCCTGGTCGCGGTACCAGCCGCCCGCCGGCTTGCCGGCATGGTCCTGCCGGTTGACGGCGGCATGGATGCCCCAGAACGGATCGGGCGCCTCGACCGGAAAATCCGAGCCGCATGCCACGCGCGCGCCCTGCCGCAGGAAACGCCGCCACGCATAGGCGCCGCGGATGCGGCGGGGGCCGACGCGGTCTTCCGCCATGTTCATGTCCGATGTCGCGTGGATCGGCTGCATCGAGGCGATCACGCCCAGGCGCGCGAATCGCGCGATGTCGTCAGGCCATGCCACGACCTGGGCATGTTCGATGCGATGACGCAATGCCGGCGCGCCCTGATCCGCCGGCAGCGCAGAGAACGCATCGAGCACCTGGCGGTTGCCGGCGTCGCCGATCGCGTGCACGTTGACCTGGTAGCCGCGGCTGGCCGCCTTGCGCACCATCGCCGCCATGGCGGCATCGTCATGGAACAGGAGGCCGCGCGTGCCCGGCGCATCGCTGTAGGGCGCCATCAGGGCCGCGCCGCGGCTGCCGAGCGCGCCGTCCGAGAACAGCTTGACCGCGCGCAACGCATAGCGGTCGTCGCCATAGGTCATCAGCGGGCCATTGCGCGACAGGTGGTCGAAGGCCTCGCCGTTGCCGCGGATCATGCCGTAGACCCGCACCGTCAGCCGGCCGCGGTCGGCGTATTCGCGCAGCAGCGCATCCTGCTCGACGCCGACGCCGGCATCGTGCACGCTGGTCAGTCCCGCTGCCGACAGCCGCAGCAATGCCGCGTCGAGGGCAGCGCGCCGCTCGGCATCGTTGGCGGCGGGCACGATGCGCGACACCAGCTGCATCGCGCTGTCGATGAACACGCCGGTCGGGTTGCCGTCGGCATCGCGCTCGATGCGCCCGCCTGCGGGATCGGGCGTGTCGCGCGTGATGCCGGCCAGCGCCATCGCCTTCGAGTTCGCCCATGCGGCATGGCCGTCGACGCGATAGAGCCACACCGGACGGTCGGCGACCACGCCGTCGATGTCGCGCGCGGTCGGGAAACGGTCGAGTTTCCACACCGCCTGGTTCCAGGCGCCGCCGCGAATCCAGGCATGCTGCGGATGGCGCGCCGCGTAATCGGCGATGGCGGCGCGCGCCTCGTCGAGAGTGCGGGTCGCGCGCAGGTTCAGTTCGGCCGCCTCGCTGCCGAGCGAGAACACATGACCATGCGCATCGATCAGTCCGGGCAGCACGGTCCTGCCGCGCAGGTCGACGCGCGCGGCGCCGGGAGCGGCGGCGGCGACCTTGCGCGCGTTGCCGACGGCGAGAATGCGGCCGTCGTCGCCCACCGCCATGGCCGAGAAGCGCACCAGCCTGCCGCGCGCATCGAGCGTGTAGCCGTTGGCATTGTCGAACAGGGTGGCCGCCAGCGCAGGCATCGCCGCGCAGCCGGCGGCGATCGCGGCCAGCGCGTGGCGGAGGTGCGAGCGTCGTGTCGTTCTCATGGGATCTCCGTGGTCGCCGGTCACTGCGGCGCGATGTCGGTGCGCAGCACCGGATACAGGCGATAGCGCTCGTCCCAGGACGCGTGGCGGCGCGCGAAGAATTCCAGCCGCGCCGACGGGCTCTTCGCGAACGCCTCGTCCTCGGCCAGGCGCTTGCGGAAGGCCGCCGCCAGCGCCGGATCTGCCGCCAGCATGGCGCGCGCCACGTCTTCGGCCACGTAATCCTCCATGTATTCCTTCTGTTCGAACGCGGTCGCCAGCAAGCCCCATGACAGCAGCGAATCCGGCGCGCGCGGCTCGAGGATGGACATCGCCAGCTTCGCCTTCGGCTGCGCCACCGGCACGAACAGCGCGCCGGCGGCGACGTCGCGCCGCTCCGGCTTCCAGTCGCCGGTCGCCTTCATGCGGACATGGCCCTCGGTGGATTTCGCATCCCAGGTCACGCTGTCGGCCCGGAAGGCCTCGACGGCATGGCCCGGCAACGGCGCAGCCAGCGGCCGGAAGGCGATGCCGTGCAGCCGGAGCAGTGCGCCGACGGCGGCGGCATGGCCGGCCGGCACCAGGTAGCCGGCGCGCGGCGCCGTCACCGTCAGCGACGGCGCGACCTCGTCGCGCAGCGGGATCTTCCAGACCTCGGGCTTGCTCTCGTCGTAGCGCGTCATCAGCGCGCCGGAGATGTCGGACGGCGTACGCGTGTAGGCATAGCCGCGGAACTCGACGATGCGCGCTTTGTCGGTCACTTCCCAGGCCAGCTCCACCGGCCGGCCGGCCAGCCGCGCGGCCTGCTCGTCCGCCTCGCGCGCGGCGCGCAGCCAGTCGCGGCCGTGGCGCGCCACGTGCTCCAGCACCGACACCACGATGTTGCGCGTCACCCGCACACGGTGCGGATAGTCCTTCCAGGAGTGCGTCTCGACCAGCATGCCGAAGCGGTTGCGCAGGTGGAAATAGCCGTGCGACAGGCGCGGCGCCGAGATGCCTTCCTTGAAGCCCGATGCCGGGTCGTCGGCCACCTCGAAGGCCGGATAGTAGGGTGTCGGCAGCGAGCCGGCCTTCGCCAGATCGGCGATGACGCCATCGCGCAAGGCGGTGCCGGCCTGGCGCAGCGCGTCGTCGCCGGCCTTGGTCGGGTTGACCATGATGCCGACGTCGTGCTCGAACTTCGCGCCGTCGGTGACATGCAGATCGACCGCCGCCAGCGGATCCCAGGCGTCGACCAGGCGCAGCATCGCCTGCATCTCGGGCGTGTCGGCCTTCACGTAATCGCGGTTGAGGTTGTAGTTCTGCGCGGTGGTGCGCCAGCCCATCTCTTCCGGGCCGCGCTGGTTGGGCCGGTTCCAGCGGCCGAAACGTTCGTGGCCGTCGACGTTGAACACCGGGACGAACACCAGCACCTGCTTCTCCAGCGCGCCCGGCGCCGCCCTGCCTTCGAGGACTTCGCGCAATGCCAGGAAGCCGGCGTCCTTGCCGTCGATCTCGCCGGCATGGATGCCGCCCTGCACCAGCACCACCGGGATGCCGCGCCGGCGCGCCGTCTTCGCATCGAGTGCGCCGCTGCGCGAGGCGACCAGCGCCAGCATCGGCCGGTTCTCCGGCGTGCGGCCGAACGCGATGCAGCGCACCGCCGTCGGCCAGGCGCGGGCATAGGCGCGGCACAGCGCGACGACCTCGTCATAGCGGCCGGTCTTCGTGAAGCCGGAGCGCTCGGACAGCGTGCGCAGGTCGGACGCCGCGGCGGCAGGCAAGGCCAGGGCGGCGGCCAGCGTCAGCGCGGCGGTCGCCAGGCCCACGGCATGCAGGCGGCGGGGAAACGATGGGGAACCTGCGGGGGAAACGAAGGGCGCAAGGACAGGGGGCACGCGAGACTCCACGGATGTCGGATTGGCATGAGCGGCGATGTTACACAACTTCGCCACCCGTGCGCAGCCTCGTACATCCAGCGGTCGCCGGCGGACGATGCGGCGGGCGGCACGGCGGCAGGCTACCGCCGTGCCGCGCGGGCGTCAGCTGCCGGTGTCGATCTGGGTGATCGTCAGGGCGCCGTTGACCTTCTCGGCCTGGAAGCGGATCTTGTCGCCGGGCTTGACCTTGCCGAGCATCGCCGGATCCTTCACGCGGAAGACCATGGTCATCGGCGGCATCTCCAGGCTCGGCAGCGGGCCGTGCCTGACGGTGATCTTGCCCTGGGCGGCGTCGATCTTCTTCACCTCGCCGTCGGCGAGCGGCGCTGCGGAGGCGGTCTTCGCGGAAGCCGCCTGTGCGGATGCGGCGGCCGGCGGATGATGCGCGTCGTTGGCGAATGCGCCGCCGGAGATGGCCAGGGCCGCGATCGCGGCGAACATGCGGATGTTGTTCATGAGAGGGTCCTTTCCTTATTTTCCATCGTAGTGTTGATATACCTTGTGGCTGCCGTCGGCCATCACCAGCAGCACGTCGTAGGGGTCCTTGCGGTGCCCTTCCATGCCGGGCGAGCCCATCGGCATCGCCGGCACGGCCAGGCCGATCGCCTTCGGTTTTTCCTTCAGCAGCCGGCGGATCTCGCTGGCCGGCACGTGGCCCTCCAGCGCATAGCCCTGCACCACGCCCGTGTGGCAGGAGCCGAGTTCGTTCGGGATGCGGTATTTCTCGCGGTAGTCCGACGGATCGGGCACGTCGTGCGCATTGACCCGGAAGCCGTTGGCGCGCAGGTGCTCGACCCAGGCGCCGCAGCAGCCGCAGGTGGCGCTCTTGTAGACCTCGATCACCGGCTGCGCGACAGGCGCGGCCTGCGCCAGCCGCGCGATGGCGGGAAGGCCGGCGGCGGCAACGACGGCCGCGCTGAGGAAGGTGCGTCGTTTCATGGTGTTCCTTTCTTGACGGTGATGCGGCCGATCATGCCGGCGTCGAAATGCCCCGGCACCAGGCAGCCGTAGTGGAATTCGCCGGCCTCGCTGAAGCGCCAGACGAGTTCCTCCGATTTGCCCGGCGACACATGGGCCATGTAGGGTTCATCGTGTTCCATCTCGGGATGCTTCTTCATCAGTTCGCCGTGCGCGCGCAGCTGGTCCATCGTGCCGATCACCAGCTCGTGCTGCAGGCGGCCCTTGTTGGTCACCACCAGGCGCACGGTCTCGCCCTGGCGCACCGTGATCGCGGCCGGCGAGAAGCGCATGCCGTCGCTCATGGCGATGCGGATGGTGCGGCGCACGTCGCGCGGATCGCCCTGGCGGCCGAAGGCGTGCCGCTCGGACGAGATGCCCGTGCTCGTCGGCTTCGCATGCGCCGCATCGCCGTGCGCCGCGGCGGGCGCTGCGGCCAGCAGCAGCGGCAGCAGCGCGAGTGCCGCGCAGGCGGCGAGGTTCCGTGTGGATGTCATGGCGTGCTCCTCGCGCGGATCAATGGCGGCCATGGTGGCCGGACGGCTTGCGCACGTTCAGTTCCATCTCGGGCGCCTTCGTCGCCGGCGGCATCGACTGTCCGCCGGCACCGTGGTGGCGATGCGCCTGCGGCGCCGCACCCTGCCACTCGTAGGCGACGGTGCCGGCCGGATGCCTGTACCAGCCCGGATCGCGGTAATCGCCCGGCTTCTGGTCGCGCCGCACCTTCACGACGGTGAACATCCCGCCCATGCCGACCGCGCCGAACGGCCCCTGGCCGGTCATCATCGGCAGCGTGTTCTCGGGCAGCGGCATTTCCATCTCGGCCATCTCGTGCATGCCGTGCTCGCCCATGGCCATGTAGTCCGGCACCAGCTTGTTGATCTTCTGCGCGATGTCGCGCTGGTCGACGCCGATCATGTTAGGCACGTTGTGCCCCATCGCGTTCATCGTGTGATGCGACTTGTGGCAATGGAAGGCCCAGTCGCCCGGATCGGTGGCGGTGAACTCGACCGCGCGCATCTGGCCCACCGCGACGTCGACCGTCACTTCGGGCCAGCGCGAACCCGGCGGCGTCCAGCCGCCGTCGGTGCCGGTCACCACGAACTCGTGGCCGTGCATGTGGATCGGGTGGTTGGTCATTGTCAGGTTGCCGAAGCGGATGCGCACCCGGTCGCCCAGGCGCGCCACCATCGGGTCGATGCCCGGGAAGACGCGGCTGTTGAAGGTGAACAGGTTGAAGTCCAGCATCGTGTTCACGCGCGGCGTGTAGCTGCCCGGGTCGATGTCGTAGTTGCTGAGCAAAAAGACATAGTCGCGGTCCACGCGCATGAAATCCGGGTCCTTCGGATGCGTGACCCAGAAACCCATCATGCCCATCGCCATCTGCGTCATCTCGTCCGCGTGCGGGTGGTACATGAAGGTCCCCGGGCGCTTCGCGATGAATTCGTAGACGAAGGTCTTGCCCGGCAGGATCGGCGGCTGCGTAAGGCCGGTGACGCCGTCCATGCCGTTGGGCAGGCGCTGGCCGTGCCAGTGCACGCTGGTCGCTTCCGGCAGGCGGTTGGTCACGAAGATGCGCACGCGGTCGCCCTCCACCACCTCGATCGTCGGTCCCGGCGACTGGCCGTTGTAGCCCCACAGGTTGGCGGTCATGCCGGGCGCGAGTTCGCGCCTGACCGGCTCGGCCACCAGGTGGAATTCCTTGACGCCGTTGTTCATGCGCCAGGGCAGCGACCAGCCGTTCAGCGTGACCACCGGATGGAACGGGCGGCCGTTCGGCGGGGGCGGCGGCGGCACGGTGGCCGCATCGCTGCGGGTGGCGGCTTCCGGCAGCGTCGCCGCGCCGGCACGGCTGACCAGGCCCGCGCCGATCGCGAGGGCGCCGGCGCCGCGGAAAAATTCTCGTCTCGACACCATGGTGTCCTCCTCAGTGTGCATCGGGTCTGGACGCGGCCGGGGCCGACGCGCGCAGCGTCGTGCCGGTCGCGCCGGTGCCGTCGATCGCCGCGCGCAGGTCCGCGTCGGCATTCCAGAATTCGCGCTGCGCCTCGATCGATGCGCTGACCGCGCCGATCTGCTCGCGCGCATCGGCCAGCAGCTCGAACACGCCGATCAGCATGCCGTTGTAGCGCAGCAGGACTTCCTCGGAAATCTTCCTGCGCAGCGGCACGATGTCGTCGCGATAACGCCTCGCGACATCCCAGGTGGCGCGCCAGGCCGAATGCGCCTCGCGCACCTCGGAGCGGGCGCGCTGCGCGACGTCGGCGGTGCGGTGCAGCGCCTGCATGTAGATCGCCTCGGCCTTCGCGGTCTTCGCGCCGCCCCAGTCGAACAGGGGCAGCTCGAGGTGGATCTCGTAGCCGTTGGCGCGCGGCTCGTGGGTCTCGCTGACGTTGGCGTAGCCGAGCTCGAGCACGTTGACGACGCGGGTGGCCCGCGTCAGGCCGAGCGCGGCGGCGGTGGCTTCCGCGTCCTGTCTTGCCATCAGCACGTCGAAGCGGCGCTGCAGCGCGCGCGTCTCGAGGTCGCTCATGCCGGCGGCATCCTTCGGCAGGTCCGGCAGGCGGTCGGGCAACGTCACGGCATCATGGCCGTCGGCCAATCCGAGCACGCGCGCCAGCCGCTCGCGCGCGGCCACGGCATTGTGGCGGGCGCGCGCCACCTGGGCGGTCGCCTCGGCATGGAAGGCCTGCTCGCGCGCCTGGTCGAGCGCGCTCCAGTTGCCGGCCTTCTTCATGCGCTGTGCCAGCTGCAAGCTGGCGTCGGCGGCCTCGGCCACCTGCTCCATGTAGTGCGCAGCCTGCTGCGCCGCGACCGCGTCGATCCAGGCCTTGCGCGCGTCGGTGGCCAGCCGTACCGCCTGGGCCGCGGCATGCAGCTTGGCCTGGGCGAAGCGGCGCTTTTCGATGCCGCTGCGCCAGGGGAGGGTCAGCAGGCCGGCCAGGTCGATGTCGATGGCGCGTTCGATCTCGGTGTCGTGGCCGCCGCGGATGCGCGAGAAGGAAAAGCCCGGATTGCGCATCCAGCCGGCCTGCACCAGGTCGGCCTCGGCCATGCCCAGTTCGGCCAGCGAGGCCTGCAGGCCGCGGTTGTTGAGCAGCGCCAGCGCCACCGCCGATTCCGCCGTCAGCGGGCCGGCCAGCGCCTGGCGCACCGCGTCGCGCACCAGATCGTCGTGCCGCGCCGGGTCGGTGCGGCGCACGGCGGCGCCGGCGCGCTCGCCGACCATGGCCGAGACGTCGTTCATGCCACCGTCAGGCGACAGCGTGGTGCAGCCGGCCAGCAGCGCGGCGGCGCAGGCCAGCCAGGCATGCCTCAGGACGGTTGCCGTAGTTGTGGGTCTCATGCGGGTCCCCCGTGGGCTTGTCTGTTGTGGTGTTCCGCTCCCGCAGCAGTCGCCGTTTGGCGCGGTACGGGATCAGGATCGCAGTGTGAGGCTTCCCATGACGGGAAGGTCAAGCGCCGCATCCATGCCACGCGGTCCGCGAGGGCGGTGGAAAGAGCGGCGGCGGACAGTCATCAGGCGGCGCGGGGTGGCCGGTCGATGCCGGCGGGAACGATGCCGGGGTGGATGGCATCGGGAAGCGGGAGCAGGCGCACGGCGGGCATTGCCGTCACGCCGAAGCGGAAGGCCGGCCCCGGCAGGGCGGAGCCGATGAAGCAGGCGGCGCAGGCGCTGCAGGACCCGCGATCGTGCTCGCCGGGTGGGTTGCGGCAATCGTCGCAGGCGCCATCGGCCTGCTGCAGATGGCCGCCATGGACGATGTCTTGCTGCGGGACATCGTGCCCGTGGGCGGCATGATCATGGTGCGCATGCCGGTCCGGGCGGTGCATGGCATGCATTGCCGCCGTATCCTGGCGTTCCTGCACGACGGCATGCGCCATGCCCGTGCCGTGGCGGCTCGCGCAGGCGGAGGTCGCCGCCGCGATGCCCTGGACGGGAATCGCGAGGGCCAGCAGCCACAGCAGCAGGATTCTCAGGAGACGATGCATCGGCGCAGTCTAGCACAGCGCCTGCACGCGACCACCGGTTGCCGGACCATCCATGACACCGGAGAAACTCCCGTCACGGTGCGGCCGATCCGATCGGGTCGGGCTTGAGTGCGGCAGGCGGCTTTTCCCGGCGCAGGTGGGTCCACTTCGGCCGTTCGAACAGGAAGCGCAGCGGGGTCGGGCGTACCGCCCAGTACAGCAGCAGCGCGCCCAGCACCGACAGGGCCATCACCACGAACGCCAGCGTGCCGAGATCGAGCCCGGCCGGCGGATTGTGCACCAGCCTGCGCAGCAGGCCGAGCGGGATCACGAATCCGAGGAAGACCACGATCGAATTCTGGCCGAGGTAGCGCAGCCAGCCCGCATGCCGCGAGCGCGCGATCATCGTCGCGAACAGCATCACGCCCCCCGCCCCGGCAAAGCCGAGCACCAGCTGCATGCCGGGAAGGAAAGACATGCCGCCCAGGACCAGCGCTTCGTTGACGACGGCCCACGCGGCGAAGATCAGCAGCGCCGCGCCGCGGTGCAGGCGCGCCCAGGCCGCCGCCGAGAACACGTGCGGCGCGGCCAGGTAGCCGGCATAGAAGAACACGAAATAGCGGGCGAACTTGTCGGCCGCCTTGATGCTCCAGTGCACGTCCGGCCCCCAGGTGACGGCCACCTGCAGCGCGGCCGCCCCCAGCAGCACGACGACGGCCGGCACGCGGCGCAGCAGCCGCACCGCGATGAAGAACAGCGCCAGCGAATGGATGAACCACAGCGGCCCGGTCGGCGGCTCGACCAGCATCATCAGGTAGTCGGGCAGCAGGTCCAGCGCCCCCGGGCCGACCAGTGCCCGGCCATGCAGGTTGACGAACTTCAGCGTCGCCCACAGCAGGTAGAAATACAGGAAATGCACGACCTTGCTGTCGATGTAATCGCGCAGCGGCCGGTCGAGCACGCGCGCCACGAACAGTCCCGACAGCAGGAAGAAATCCGGCATGCGGAACGGCTGGGCGAAGTCGACCACCGGCTGCATCCAGCCGATCGAGCCGGTGACTTCCTTGACGTAATCGGTCGCGTACATCGTCACGACCCAGAGGATGCAGATTCCCTTGGCGTAGTCGACCCAGTCGACGCGCGGGGACGTCGGGTTGGCAGTGTTCATGGCGTGGAGCGTTTCCCTGGATGGCGTGGTGTCGTGCGCCCGTGGCGCGCCGCATGGCACGGCGCGTCGTTGCCGACGGACAGGCACTGGATGGATGTAGGCATCGGTGCAGTTCGCAATGGATGCGGAGTAGACCCCGGCCCTGTCGAAGATAGAGGTTCGGTGCCGCGGGACTCTGATGCACCACAAGGCCGCCACGAACGGGCGTCCGACGTGCCGCAAGCCGCCGGGACATTCCCGCGTCGCAACGATGCGCGGCGGCGTGCCGCCGGCGATGGGCTAGCGCCGCGAGGTGCGCGGCGCCGACTCGGCCGGCGCGCGATTCCCGGCTGCCGTCGCGGCCGCGAGGAAGGCGGCGAACTGGTCGGCCGGCGTCGGCTTGCCAAGCAGATAACCCTGCAGCATGTCGCAGCCGTGCTGCTGCAGGAAGTCCCGCTGGGCCTCGGTCTCGACGCCCTCGGCCACCACTTCCAGGCGCAGGTTGTGCGCCAGCGCGATGATGCCGCGCACGATGGCGGCGTCGTCCTGGTCGCGCGCCACGTCGCGCACGAAGGAGCGGTCGATCTTCACGACATCGACCGGGAAGCGCTTGAGATAGGCCAGCGACGAGTAGCCGGTGCCGAAGTCGTCGATCGCCAGCCGCACGCCGAGCCGGCGCAGGCGTTCGAGCGCCTCGAGGGTGTCCTCGGCATGCTCCATCAGCGTGCTTTCGGTGATCTCCAGCTCGAGCAGGTGCGCCGGCAGGCGGCTGTCCTCGAGCGCGCGTTCGACCGCCTGCGCGATATCCCCCTTGAGCAGCTGCTTGACCGACAGGTTGACCGACACGCGCACCGCCGGCAGGCCGTCGGCGGCCCAGCGCTGCGCCTGGGCGCAGGCGGACTGCAATACCCATTCGCCGATCGGCTCGATCAGGCCGGCCTCCTCCGCCAGGGGAATGAACTCCAGCGGCGACACCAGGCCGCGGGTCGGATGGCGCCAGCGCAGCAACGCTTCCGCGCCGACCACATGGTTTCCTTCGAAGCGCGCCTGCGGCTGGTACCAGACTTCCAGCTCGTCGCGCTCGAGCGCGCGCCGCAGGTCGTTCTCCATGCGCACCCGCTCGGAAATCGACTGCTCCATCGACGCCTCGAAGAACTGGAAGCCGGCCTTGGTCTTCTTGGCGCGGTACATCGCGGTGTCGGCATGCTTGAGCAGGGTGTGGGCATCGAGGCCGTCGTGCGGGTACATCGAGATGCCGACGCTGGTGCTGACGAAGATGTCGTGGCCGTCGATCTGGAATGCCGTCGCCAGCGCCCGGCAGATGTTCTGCGCCGCCGCCGCCGCCGCGCCCGCGCTGGCGACGTCGGCCAGCACCACGGTGAACTCGTCGCCGCCCAGGCGCGCGACGCAATCGGCATTGCGCACGCTGCTGCGGATGCGCTGGGCCACCGACACCAGCAGGCGGTCGCCGACCGCATGGCCGAGCGTATCGTTGACGTTCTTGAAGCGGTCGAGGTCGAGGAACAGCACGGCGACCGCCTGGCCGCTGGCCTGCGACTGCTCGATGCGATGCGCGAGCTGGTCGAAGAACAGCGCGCGGTTGGGCAGGCCGGTCAGCGGATCGTTGTAGGCCAGGTGCTGCACGCGGCGCTCGGCGCGGTTGGCGTCGATGATGCGGCGCACGCGCTGCGACAGCACGGCGAAATGGATCGGCTTGGGGATGAAGTCCGACGCGCCCGCCGCGAACGCCCGCTCGACGGACGCGCGGTCCTCCAGCGCCGTGATCATCAGCACCGGGATGCCGGCGGCACCGGGAATGCCCTGCAGGCGCGCGCAGGCGGTGAAGCCATCCATCACCGGCATCATCGCGTCCATCAGGATGACGTCCGGGCGCAGGCGGCGCAGCATCCGCAAGGCCTGTTCGCCGTCGGCCGCCTCCTCCACCTGGAAGCCGTCGCGCTGCAGCGTGTAGCGCAGCGCGCCGCGCGTGCTGCGGTCGTCGTCCACCACCAGCACCTGCGCGCTGCCTTCGCCCTGGCGCACCGACAGGCGCTCTTCCATCTGCATTTCCTCGTCGAGCTCGGCGGCCACCGCATCGAAGGCCGCGCGCAGCTGGGGCAGCAGCGGGCGGATGTCCTCGAGCCGCTGCGCGCGGGCGAACTCCTCGGCATCCTTGGCCAGGCGGGCCAGGTGCAGCGCGCCGAGATTGCCGCTGCTGCCCTTGACCGAATGCGCCATGGTGCGCGCCAGGTCGGCATTGCCGCTGTCGACCGCGTGGGCAAGCTGGGCGAGATAGGTCGGCGTGTCCTCGAGGAAGGGGGCGAGCGCCTGCTGCAGCGAGGCGCCGAGGATTTCGCGCAGCTTGTCGAACACGGCGCGTTCGAGCGCGGAATCGGCCGGCTCGGCCTGCGGACGATCGGCATCGACTGCCGGCGCGCGGGCCAGCCAGCGGTCCAGCTTGCGGCGCAGCTCCACCAGCGTGATCGGCTTGGCGAGATAGTCGTCCATGCCGGCGGCCAGGCATTTCTCGGCGTCGCCGCGCTGCGTGTTGGCGGTCATGGCGACGATCGGCGTGCGCCGGGCCAGCGATTCCTCGAAATTGCGGATGTGGGCGGTCGCCTCGTAGCCGTCCATCTCCGGCATGTTGCAGTCCATCAGGATGAGGCCATAACGGCGGCGGCGCGCGGCTTCCACCGCCTCCCGGCCGTTGCCGGCGAAATCGCACTGGCAGCCGTGGATGTTGAGCATGCCGGCCGCGACCATCTGGTTGGTGCGGTTGTCCTCGACGATGAGCACGCGGTACTCGCGGCGGTCGGCCGGCGCCGGTTCCGGCAGCGCGTCGGGCAGCGGGAGCATGCTGACCGGGTCGGCGGACAATGCGCGCCGCACGCCGTCGAGCAGGCTGGCCAGGCGCAACGGCTTGGCGACATAGGCATTTCCCGCGATGCCGCCGCCGTGCGCGGTGGCGCCGTAACGGTCCAGCACCAGCAGGCGCACGCCGGCCAGGACCGGGTCCGCGCGCAGGCAGCGCACCAGGTCCTCGCCATCGGCGTTGGCCATGCCGATGTCGGTCACCACCAGGTCGTAGGGGGCGCCCTCGCGCAGCTTGCGGCCGAGTTCGTCGAGCGCGTCCGCGCCGCGCGCCACCACCCGGCAATGCATGCCCTGCGCCACCAGGTTGGCCGTGATGAAATCGCTCACGACGCGGCTTTCCTCGGCCACCAGCACCTGCAGGTCGTGCCAGCCGGCCTCGACGGACGGGAACGGCTGCTCGGCGCTCCTGCCGCAGGCAGCAGTGAACCAGAATGTGCTGCCGGCGCCGGGGCTGCTGGACACGCCGATCTCTCCCGACATGAGTCCCACCAGGTGCTTGCTGATCGCCAGGCCCAGCCCGGTGCCGCCGTACTTGCGCGAGGTCGAGGGATCCGCCTGGGCAAAATTCTCGAACAGATGGCGGGTGGCGGCGTCGTCCATGCCGATGCCGGTGTCGACCACCTCGAAGCGCAGCCGCAGGTCATGGCCGGTATCGTCCTGCACCGGCATCGCGGCAACCCGCACGGCGACTTCGCCATGCTCGGTGAACTTGACCGCATTGCCGACCAGGTTGGTCAGCACCTGCCGGATCCGCAGCGAGTCGCCGCGGATCCGCTCGGGGACGCCGTCGGCGAACACGTAGCCGAGCTCGATGCCCTTCTGCTGGGACGGCTTGCCGAGCAGTTCGATCACTTCCTCCACCAGCGCACGCAGATCGAATTCGGTTTCGTCGAGCTGCAGCTTGCCGGCCTCCATCTTCGAGAAGTCGAGGATGTCGTTGATCAGCTCGATCAGCGCGTGCGACGAGTTCCAGGCGATGTCGACGCATTCTTGCTGCTGGCGCGTCAGGCGCATCTCGCGCAGCAGTTCGAGCATCCCGACCACGCCGTTGAGCGGCGTGCGCACCTCGTGGCTGACCATGGCGGCGAACTGCGCCTTGAGCAGCGCGGTGCGCAGCGCCTCGTCGCGCGAGGCCTTCAGCTCGGCCTCGCGCTGCTCCAGCACGCCCATCATCTTGTTGAAGGCCTGCGCCATGTCGATGATGTCGCGCGGTCCGTCGGCGCGGGCACGCAAGCCGGATTCGCCCGCCTCGGCGCGCCCCATCAGCGAGGACAGTTCGTTGAGCGGCCGCGTCAGCCGCCGCGTGAGCAGGCGCATGGCGCCCACCAGCACGATGGCGAACGAGAACGTGATGGCCAGGTTGCCGAGCAGCTGCCACAGGATCAGGCGGTGCAGCGTGTCCTTGCCGAGCACCACGCGCGCATACCCGAGCAGCTGCGGCTTCGCATCGTGCACGTCGAACGGCGAGATGTCGTCCGGCTGGCGGCTGTAGATCGGCGCGCCGAACACCCATTCGCTGTCGGTCTCGAATTGCAGCGTCGGCCGCTCGACGGCCTGGTGCAGACGGCCAGGGTCCGGCCGCTCGCGCTGCACGCCCGGCTTGTCGAGCGAGACCAGCACGCGGTGCCGGGCATCGGTGATCTCGACGTGGAGCACGTCGGGAAAGGCCAGCGTGGTGGCCACGCCCTCGCGGCCGTTTTCCGGCGACTGGTACAGCACCGCCAGCCGGCTGTGGCGCGCCAGGTTGTCGGCGATGTGCTCGCCCTGTTCGACCAGGTAGCGCTCGACGCGGCGGCTCGACTCCAGCGAGTTCATGATCGACGAGAACAGCGCCAGCAGCAGGATCGCGCCGCTGACGACGACGGTCAGCTGGTGCCGGAAGCCTGTGCGGCGCAAGTACTGTCGGAGCATCGGTGGATTCGCTGGTGAGATGAGTGGATGGTGGACGGGTCCCGGGATGGATTACTGCTCGGGGAAGACCGAATCGAAGCTGCGCTGCTGCTGGTAGCCGATGTTCAGTCCGATGTGGTTGGCGGTACGCAGGTTGACCGCCGTGTGCACTTCGCGCAGCGGCAGCACGCCGCGCTTGCCGGGGTCGCCGGCCAGCAGGTTGAGCGCCGAGCTGGCGAGCGTGCGGCCGAGTTCGAGATTGTTCGGATAGAGCGCGAACAGTGCCCCTTTCTTCACGTGCAGGAAGCTGCTGGAGAACACCGGCACGCCACGGTTCCAGGATTCGCGCAGCACCAGCGGCAGGATGGTGCCCTCGTCGACGGTGGTCGGATCCTGCGGCAGCCAGATCGCGTCGCGCCGGTTGTCGGCGCCGGCGAAGGAGGATTCATACAGGCGCGCCGCGCTGGCCAGGTCGCGGGCTTCCAGCGCCTGCAGCTCCAGTCCCTGGGCGCGGGCGGCGTCGCGCGCCAGCTTCATCAGCCACTCGTTGTGCTGGGGATCGTAGATGACGGTCACCCGCCTCACGTTGGGCATCAGGTTCTTGAGGCGCGTGAACAGCAGCGCCGGATCGGGCGTGAGGCTCACGCCGGTGAGGTCCCGGCCCTGGCTGTCGGGCACCGACACCACGCCGCCGACCACCACCGGCAGGTCGCGGTCCAGGCCGGTTGCCGTCTTCAGCCCCTGGCGGCCGAGCGCGATCACCACGCGGGTGCCGTTGCGCTTGAGCTGGACGTTGAGTTCGTTGGCGTCGGCATTGGCGCCGACCGGATAATTGCGCACCGGGACCCTGGACTTTTCCTCGATGCCCTCGATGATCTTGGCGAAGATGCTGCGGTAGGGTTCGCCGAGGTCGGGATAGAGCACGGCGATGCTGCCCTTGCCGACGATGGCCTGGATGTCCTTGTTGCGGAGCTTCTCGTCGAGCTCGGCGACGGTCATGATGTCCTGGCGGATGACATGCATGCCGCCGGAGGCTTCGAGTCCGGCGAGGCGGTTGACCACGGTGTGGTAGGAGTCGACGGCTGCCTGGTAGGACGGCTGCGGGCGTGCGGGCTCCTGGGCTGCATGCGCCACTGCGCCTGCGATCCCGCAGCACCACACTGCCAATCCATGCCAGGCGTGTTTTCCTGGCCGGCTCCGTCGCTTCATGTCATTCTCCGCGGCCGCCAGATTGGAAAGGCGGTTACCGATCAACAATTGCCGAATGGTATCGGAAATGCACTGCCAAAGCACGCACCGCTAACGACGACAGGCGTCTCGCCCTACATGCGGTAGGTTGCCTGCACAAAGACGGACCGGCCCGGCAAAGGCAGGTCCCCCGGGATCTGTCCCGGTGCCAGACTGGGTTCGAGCATGCGCGTGTCGAATACGTTGCGCACCGTGACCGACAAGTCCCAGGCCGCACCCGTCACGCGCCGCAGGGTCAGGTCAGCTCCGCGGTAATCGGCGACCGGCGGACGCGGATCGCCGGCGGGACGCTGCCGATCCTGCACCCAGTTGACTTGCCCGCTCAAGCGCCAGTCCTGCGCCAGCCGCCAGTCGGCGCGGGCATAGTAGTGGTGCTGAGGGACATAGCCGGTACTGCTTCGCGTGGCGACGTCGCGCGCGCGCTGGTAAGCATAGTTGGCATTGAGCCGCATGCGCTTGGAGATATCCCACTGAAGCTCGAGTTCCAGACCTCGACCCGCGACGCTGCCCGCATTCTGGGATGTGCTGCCGGTCGTCGGATCTGCGTTCGGAATGAGCCGGATGATGTCGCGCATGCGGTAACGGTATACGTTCAGCCCGATCTGGGCGCTGGGCGCCGGCTGCCACGCGAACGCAGCCTCGACCGTGGAGATTTTCTCGGGGCGCAGGTCAGGATTGCCGATGTTGATCGGATTGTTGATGTTGTAAAGTTCGGTGAACGACGGTGCGCGGAAGGCACGGCCGGCAAGGAGCTTGGCAGTGAAATTGTAAGCAGCCTCCCAGACGGCGGCGATGCGCGGATTGGTGGTGCTGCCGAAATCGGAGTACCTGTCGTGTCGCACGCCCGCCGTCAGGTACCAGTCCTTGTCCAGTTTCCACTCGTCCTGGATGTAGCCAAAGGTCACCGTTCTGCCGCGCGGTGCGAGGAAGGGGTTGGTCGACGACACGTCGACCAGTCGCCCGACCGGCAGCGGCACATTGCCGACACCGGGCACATAGACGAAATTGAAATTCTTGCGTTCGCGGATCTTGTAGATCTCCTGGCGCTCCGTGCCGGCGCCGATGCGCACGCGATGCTGGTTGAATCCCGTGTAGAACGCCGACACGGAGGCGCGCGCATGGCGCTCCCATTTGTCGGGTGCGCCGATCATGCCGTCGTGGAACGCACCGCCGAACGCCCCCGGCGGAAACAGGTAGATGAACGACGTTTCCTTCATGTGGAACATCGCGCCCTGGAAGGTGACATCCCAGTCGCGTGCGAGATCGCTGGAATGGTAGGTCAGGTCCGCGGTGAAGCGGGTATTGGAGTTCGTGCCGCCCGGATCCAGCGCCTGCGCGGTGCCCGCGCCAGTGCCAACATCGCCGCGCCGCTTGAGCGAAGCGCGGAACTGCCACTGGCGATAGCCGAGGTCGAGATGCGCGTCCACCGCATCGCGGCCAGTGCTGATGGGACCGGGCGCCCGCGACGCGCGCGTTCCGAACAGCGCATCCAGCGGGGTCTGCGCATCCGCCCCGACGATCTCGCGCGAACCGTCGGTCGTGCCGACGCGCGCATAAGCCGCGACCTTCATGTCGCCGGACGTTCCACCATGCAGCACCCAGCCGTCGCGCGTGCAGAACGAGCCGGCGCGCGCGCCGAAACGGGTGCCGTCGATATCGGCAGCGCTCTTGGTGATGATGTTGATGACCCCGGAGAACGCGTCCGCGCCGTACAGCGCGGAACCTGGTCCGCGGATCACTTCGATCCGGGCGATGTTCTCCACAGGGTAGCCACCCCAGATCACGCCCCTGTCGCCCAGGAAGATGGTGGTCATCGGCAGCCCGTTCTGCAGCACCAGGACCTGGGGATTGAATTGCGCGTTGATGCCGCGGATGTTGTAGATCGGCGCATAGGCCAGGCTGTTGCGCGAGACATGCAGACCAGGGACGCTCTCGAGCACCTCGTCGAGGTCGGTGGCACCGATCGCAGCGATGTCCTCGGCGGTGATGACGGTCGCGACGGAGGGCGCCCGCGACAGCGGCTGGGCCGTACCGGTCGCGATGGTCACCATGCCCTTGTCGCCGTATGCCAGGGCGAGTTCTTCCTCGTCACCCGGTTGCGCATGCGCGCCGGCGGCAACAAACGCGAGCGCAATGCATGCGCATGATTGCTTGACTCGAAAGGCTCCCATGGCAGCTCCGTCTTGGTGCGGCATTATCAGTCTTGCATCACGCATCGCGCGGCCAAGGCCGCGGAGCGCATCCTTCGTAGGCGATATCTTCGCAGGGTACCGGCAGCAGGCTGCCTTCTGGTTCGTCGTCGGCCTCGATGAAGCACGGCGCCATCCCGGCCAGCAGCATCGGTATCTGGAAATGATGGAACTCGCGCGGCGTGAAACCGAAGTCCGCCGCAAGGGCGGCCACCAATGCTGCGTAGTTCATTTTGAGTCGGGCGTCACGCCTTGTCAAAATCTCTTCGATCCGGAATGCCAGAAGGTAGTGCGCGCCATCGTCGCAATGCCGTTCCCGCGCCATCTGCCGCAGCCACGGCAGTCGCTCGTCGACCAGGATGATCGGCCGGCCGTATCCGTAGATGCGGCGCTGCGCCAGTTCCTCGTCGACCACCGCGTCCAGAGACTCGCCCGCGTCGGTCCGCCGGCGCGCCTGCCGGAGGAAGTCGATCGACCTGACGCATGGATTGGCGCCATAGATGGTTGCCTCGGACACGGCCAGCGCCGCCGACATTCCCAGCGCCGGCGTACTGCGGCTGGAGGCCGCGAGCGCGGCGACCCGGTTGTTCCAGAGCCGCACGTCCGGAAAGCTCGTATGGGTCCACATGGCATGCAGCATCGCAACCTGGTCGTCGGTAAAGCGCCGGCCGGTGATCCCGAACGCGTAGAGTTCCACCCAATCGATCTCGCGCAGGTCGGCATGCAGGTCCTTGCCGCGGAATACGACGTGGCTACCCGGAAAGAACTTGCCCATGCGCGAAATGACACGACCCACGCGGCTGGCGAGAAATTCATATCGCTGATCAGACATGCTGTCCTCCCGCCTCTGCCAGGTCGATATCGTAGAAAGGGAACTGCTTGTGCCCGAACTCGGCCTGCTCGATGGCGTGGGCAGCGGCGCCCGGCAGCCGCAACAGCAGAAAGCACATTTCCCCCTGGGGCGGGGAATACCCGAGGTCATGGAATGCGGCTGCAGCGACACCGGTCATGGCGAGCGGACAGCCGGCTGCCTCTTCGAGCGCATACCTGTTCGTCGCCAGCCAGGCAAGCGACTTTCCGCCACCGATGCCTGCGAGCCGCTCCAGCGTCCGAATCACGGTGGGAGATGCCGCCGTGCTACGTGGCTCATGGCCCGGCGCATGTTCCAGCGTCTTCCAGACACGCGCCACGTCGCCGCCTGCGTCCCGCGGAGACGCCGTCCATGCCGCCAGATCGCAGCCGGCCTCCGACCAGCGCTGCATGGCGTGGAATACCTCCCGACCGCCGCCAAGCTGGCCATCGCCGACCGCCAGTGCCGCCATCAGCGACGCGGCCGCGGTGGATCCGCAGGCGCCGCCGCACATCGCGGCATGGACCGACGCATCGCGCGGCCCCGGATTGGTCAGCGCCACGGCCAATGCATCCAGCAGTGCCGCTTGCTCGGGCGTAGGCACCTCGCCGCGGAACAGCAGGTGAAACATCTGCGCCCACGTGGCGCGCCCAAGCATGTCGCCGTAGACATCGTAGCCGTGGCAGTATGCCCTCGCGGCGGCAAACGGGTTCTCCGGGTCCGGCTCTTCCTTCCAGATCCGCGTACGGATTGCACGCGGGTTGCGCGCTTCGGTCATATCGTCATCTCCTGTGGGCCCCGCCGGGCCTGGCGTTACGATGCGCCGGCCGGCATCATGCATTCGCGATGTCAGTCACATGGCATTGGCCAATACCCGCATCCGCACATTCATCGGCGGCACCTCCTCGGGATCGACCAGCACGTCGAGCAGCGTCGGCCCCTTGCGGCTGCAGATGGCCTCCATGTCGAGCGCGGCCAGGTCGTCCGCGGAACGGATCGTGTGCGCATCAGCGCCGAGCGCGCGCGCCAGCATCGCGAAATCGCTCGGCGGCAGCTCGCAGCCGATCTGCTCCGCGTTGGCCAGCCGCTGGCCGTGCTTGACCATGCCGAGCGCGCGGTCGTTGAGCACCACGAAGATCACGGTCTGCCGTTCGGCCACCGCCACCGAGATCTCCTGGCCGTTCATCAGCAGGCTGCCGTCGCCGGTGATGCAGACCACCGGCGTGCCGGGATTGGCCGCGGCCGTGCCGATGGCGCCGCCGATGGCCCATCCCATCGGCGCGAAATTCATGGTCACGCGCAGCCAGCCGCCCTCCGATTCGCGCCGTCCCGCGCCGCGCTTGCGGCCGCCGCCGCCGAGGCGCCGCTCGCCGAAGCGGCGGTCCTGCGGATGCAGGTAATGGGTGGCCCACGACACGCTGTTCCCGGTGTCGGCGAGGAAGCGCGTGCCGACCGGGAACATCTGCGACAGCTCGCGCATCAGGCGCTGCGGCTTGAGCGGCACGGCATCGCTGACGGCCTTGTCGGGCGCGCCTTCCAGCTCCTGCGGGCGGGCGCGCTTCTCGACTTCCTCGCGCGCCTCGCGCCAGCGGCCGTAATCGAAGCCGCCGCTCTTGCGCGTGTCGTGCATGTCGCCGACCAGCCGGTTGAACACCGACAGGATGCGGCCGCGGACATGCAGTCGCGCCATCGGCGTGCGCGCCAGGTGCTCCTCCGATTCGTCGATGTGCACCAGGCGCTCGTTGAGGATGCTGTCGCTCCAGCCGCCGCTGTTCCATTCGCCCATCGAGGCGCCGATGGCGATGACCAGGTCGACGCTCTCGTCGCGCAGCGTGGCCTCGGCCGCGACATGGCCGCCGAAACCGAACACGCCGCGGAACAGCGGATGATACGGATTGACCAGCCCCTTGCCGTCCGGCGTGGTGACCAAGGGCGCGCCGCGCAGGGTCGCGAACTGCAGGATGGTGCCGATCGCCTCGCCGCACCAGCCGCCGATCAGCAGCACCACGTTCTTCGATGCGGCCAGCAGATTGCGCAGCGTGTCGAGCGCATCGTCGTCGACCAGCGACGACGGCGCCAAGAGGGTACGCAGGTCGTACGAGGGCTTGGCGTGGCTGGCCGGGCTGCGGAACACGTCGACCGGCACCGTCAGGTGCGACGGCCCGCGCGGCGCCCGCGTGGCGCGCTGCAGGGCGGAGATGAGTTTCGGTTCGAGCTGCTTCGGATGCGACACCAGCGAGTTGTAGCGCGTGCAGTGACGGAACATGCCGAGCACGTTGACGCCGGTGCAGGCCGATTCCTGCAGCGGATGCTTGCCGAAGGCCGGCAGCGCCGGCTGGCCGGTGATCACCAGCATCGGGATGCCGTTGTCGTAGGCGCAGGCCACGCCGGTGATCAGGTTGGTCGCGCCGGGACCGGAGGTGGCGCAGCAGACGCCGACCTTGCCGGTCTCGCGCGCGTAGCCGTCGGCCATGAAGGCGGCGCCCGCCTCGTGGCGCGCCAGGATGTGGCGGATGCCGCCGCGCCGCTCGGCGCGCGCCAACGCGTTGTACAGCGGCTCGATCGCCCCGCCCGGCACGCCGAAGACGTATTCGATGCCGAGCTGTTCGAGATAGGCCACCAGCAGGTCGGCGGTGTCGGCCGCGGGCTCCTGCGCATGTGCAGGGGGACCGCTCTCATCGGCTCCCTTGTGCACGAGAGACATCTTGGGACTCATGTGCTTGTCCTTCCGGATTGCAGCTGTTGTTTTCGGTGCGTTTTCGGCTACACACTCTTTGTTACCAGAAGGCAATACTAGACTACTTCAGGACACAATTCTGTAATATTTGGCCGCCTGTTGTCTGCTTGCCGCAGACCGGGCGGATAGACGGCTCAGGGCTGCCCGGGATCGGCCGCCAGGGCGGCCTTCACGGCCGCGATGCGCGCCTGCCGCACCGCCTCCTGGATGCGCTGCGGCTCGCCGGGATGCTTGTTCATGGTCTCGCCGGCGATGCGGCCGGCATCGACCCCGCGCGCCGACGCCAGCGCGCGCTCGAGGTAGTCCTTCTGCGGATACGGCCGGTCCTCGAAGCCGGTGCGGCCGCGGCTGTCGCATTCGGCGGCGGCCAGCATGTCGGAGAAGCGCTGCGGCTTGCGGAAGGCGTCGCAGCGCTCGAACAGCTCGACCAGCGTGGCCGGGCGCATCTCGAAGGCGCGACCGGCATTGCCGTGCTCGCGCGCCGTCATGACGGCCAGGTCGCGGCAGTCGCCCGGCACCTTCAGGCGCTTGCAGACGGCATCGACCAGCTTGACGCCGATGCCTTCGTGGCCATGGTGCTTCGGCCAGGCGGCGGGATCGGTAGCGCCCTTGCCGAGGTCGTGCACCAGCGCGGCGAAGCGCACCGGCAGCGCATGCCCGGCACGCGCCGCGCAGTCGACCACCATCATGACGTGCACGCCGGTGTCGATCTCGGGGTGATGCTTCTCGGGTTGCGGCACGCCCCACAGCGCATCGAGTTCGGGCACGATGCGCGCCAGCGCGCCGCAGCCGCGCAGCACCTCGAACATGCGCGACGGCTTCGCTTCCATCAGGCCGCGCGCCAGCTCCTGCCAGACGCGCTCGGGCACCAGGGCATCGACCTCGCCGGCATCGACCATCTTGCGCATCAGCGCGTTGGTTTCCGGGGCGACCGTGAAATCGGCGAAGCGCGCCGCGAAGCGCGCCAGCCGCAGGATGCGCACCGGGTCCTCGGCGAACGCATCGGACACGTGGCGGAACACTTTCGCGGCCAGGTCGCGCTGCCCGCCGAACGGATCGACGATGCTGCCGTCGGCGGCCTGGGCCATCGCGTTGATGGTGAGGTCGCGCCGCACCAGGTCTTCCTCGAGGGTCACGTCGGGAGAGGTGTGGAACACGAAGCCCTTGTAGCCCGGCGCGGTCTTGCGCTCGGTGCGCGCGAGGGCGTATTCCTCCTTGGTCCGCGGATGAAGGAACACCGGGAAGTCCTTGCCGACCGGCGTGTAGCCCTGCGCCACCATCTGGTCCGGGGTGGCGCCGACGACGACATGGTCGCGGTCCTGGACCGGCAGGCCGAGCAGCCGGTCGCGCACCGCGCCGCCGACGATGTAGGTCTGCATGGGTCTAGCCGTTGGTCTCGGGATAGGAGTCGAGTTCGGGAATCGTCGCCGTCTCGGCGAGGGCTTCGTCGATCCATTGTGCGACGGCGGGATGGGCGAGCACGCGCTCCACATAGGCATCGAGCGCCGGGCCGACCGAGACGCCATAGGTGCGGAAGCGCGTGGCCACCGGCGCGTAGTAGGCGTCGGCGATCGAGAAATCGCCGAACAGGAAGCCGCGCGGGCCGGAGCGCGCAAGGCAGGTTTCCCAGATTTCGGAGATGCGGCCGATGTCGGCCTGGGCCGCCATCGTGCGTCCCTTGCCGGGGAAGCGCGCGCGGATGTTCATGAACATCGCGCCGCGCAGGCCGGAAAAGCCCGAATGCATCTCGGCGCAGACCGAGCGCGCCATCGCGCGCGCGGCCACGTCCTGCGGCCACAGGTTCTTGTGGGGGAATTGCTCGGCGATGTATTCGCAGATCGACATCGAGTCCCACACCGTGGTCTCGCCATCGACCAGCACCGGCACGCGGCCGGCGGCGGAATACTGCGCGATCATCGAGGAGGTCTCGGGGCGCCGCAGCTGGATGCGGATTTCTTCGAAGGGAATGCCGAAGGCCTTGAGCGCCACCCAGGGGCGCATCGACCAGGAAGAGTAATTCTTGTTGCCGATCACCAGCTTGAGGGAATTGCGCTCCGCGCGCTCGAGTGCCTGCGACAGCTGGGGATCGAGTTCCGTTGTATGCATAAATCCATTCCGAAAGCGCCGGGACGGCGTATCCGCCCCGGTGGCCGCCGTCCGCCAGGGCATGGTCGACGCGCCGTCGGATGAGGATAGTGCTTTTGGGCGGATTTGCCAAACTGCGAAAAAATGCAGCTCCTGCCCCGCGGCAAGCCCGGCACGGGTACCGGGCTGCGGCGGACGGCAAGCTCAGGTGTAGCCGAGCGGCCGGTTCGGCGTGCGGCCCGACAGGTAGTACGGCGCGACCGCTTCCAGCGGCGTCGGCACGATGTCCAGCTCCGGCGCGATCGGGCCTGCCGCGATGTTGTCCTTCTTCATCGAATCAAGGTTGTCGCGCGAGATCAGCGGGTCGCCCGGCAGCATCTCGAAGAACATCGCCTGCAGGCGCGCCAGTCCGTCCGGCATGCCGAACACCGGGCGCGGATGGCCGGACCATTCACCCGCCAGCCGCACCAGCTCGCGCAGGCGGTACACCTGCGGCCCGGCCAGTTCGTATGCGTGGCCGATGGTGTGGTCGTTGTCCAGCGCATTGGCGAAGGCGCGCGCGACGTCGCCCACGTACACCGGCTGGAAGCGCGCGTCGGCACCGGCCAGCGGCACGCACGGCAGGCGGCGCTGGAGCGCGGCGAACATGTTGAGGAAATTGTCCTCTTCGCCGAACACCACCGACGGCCGGAACACGGTCACGCCGAGCCGGGGATCGGTCGTCGCGGCGCGTTCGCCGTCTGCCTTGGAACGCAGGTACATCGACGGCCCGTCGGCGGCGGCGCCCAGCGCGCTCATGTGCAGCAGGCGCGCGACGCCGCGCGCGCGGCAGGCCGCGACGATGCGGCGCGGCAGGTCGACGTGGGCGGCGCGGAACTGCGGCCCGTAGGGATCACCGCGGCGCGAATGCAGCACGCCGACCAGGTTGACGACCGCGTCGACCTCGGCCACCAGGCGGTCGAGCGTGGCGTCGTCGTGGATGTTCGCCTCGGTGACGTAGTCGACGCCGGGATAGACCAGCAGCTCGCGCGCGTGGGCATAGCGCCGCGTCGGCACGATGATGCGGCGGCCGGTGCGCGTCAGCGCGGCGACGATGCGGCGGCCGATGAAGCCCGAGCCGCCGATGACCAGCACGTAACGGTATTTCATGTGCGCCTCCTCTGGAATGCTGACGTCCAGTCTAGCGCAGGATTCCCGGGCGGACAGGCGGACGACTGATCCCGGTCAAGGAATGCCGGGACGGCGCTCTTCCTGTCGGCAGTGCGGCCAGGTGCGATCTTACGGAAGTTCGGAGGGTGCGAAGTTCTTCGGCGCCACCATGCCGAGACGGGCCTTGAGCGACTGCGGCTTGCCCTCGAACAGGGCGGCATAGTAGGTGGCGTTGGACAGCACGTTCTTGACGTAGCCGCGCGTCTCGGTAAAGGGGATGGTTTCCGCGAAGATCGCTCCCTCGACCGGCTTGCCCAGCGTCGAGCGCCAGGCGCGCGGGCGGCCGGGGCCGGCGTTGTAGGCGGCGGTCGCCAGCGCCTGCGAACCGTCGAGATCCTTGAGCACCATCGACAGGTAGTTGGCGCCGAGCTGGATGTTGACGTGCGTGTCGTTCATGCGCTGCGGCTTGTAGTCGGTCATGCCGATCTTGCGCGCGACGAAATGCGCGGTGGCAGGCATCACCTGCATCAGCCCGGAGGCGCCGACGCTGGAGCGGGCGTTCAGGATGAAGCGCGATTCCTGGCGGATCAGGCCGTACACCCAGGCCATGTCCAGGCCGAGCGTCTTCGTGGTGCTGTCCATCAGGTCCCGGTGCGGCGACGGGAAGCGCTGGGCGAAGTCGACCTCGGTGCGCGTGCGGTCGGAGGTGTTGACCATGCGGTCGAGCAGGTTGTTCTGGCGCGCCAGTTCGGCGGCCGCGAGATGCTCGCGCTCGGAGAGCTTGCGCAGCTCCCAGTTCCATTCGCGCACGCCCTCGGGGCGCATGCCGATCTCGAAGAACTTGAGGGCACGCTGGAAACCGGCCCGTGCCGCCAGCGGCGCGATCTCGGCCGGCGCGACCGGCTTGGGCGGCGCCGGGGCGACGATTTTCATGCCCATCTCTTCCTGGGCGAGCTGGCCGTAGAAATGCACCTGGTCGGCGATGGCGGCGAACAGCTTGTTGGCCTCCTCGGTGCGGCCGTCGGCCTTCAGCGCGCGGCCCAGCCAGTAGATCCAGGTCGGCGTGGCGCGCAGCGACTGCGGCATCGCCTCGATCTCGGTCTTCACGCGGGACCAGTCGCCGCCGCGCAGCGCCATGCGCGCGCGCCACTGGTAGGCTTCGTTGGACAGCGGCGCGTCCTCCGTCTTGCTCCAGTAATGCGCGTAGGCGTCGGGGAGCAGCTTGTAGGATGCCTGCAACGCGATCTGCGCCCAGGCGATCGCCTGCTCGCGCTTGGACAGGCGCTCCTGGTGTTTCTCGAGCAGGGCGGTCGCCTGCTCCAGCTTCGTCTTGGCGATGCGGCCGACGGCGATGATGAACAGCTCATGCGAATCGCGGTCGTTGCCGATGCCTTTCTTGAGCGACAGTTCAGGACGCTCGATGGCGCCCTCGATCGCCAGTTCCGGCGTGCCGACCAGGGGCGCCATGCGGCGCGCCGACGGCGTGGCGCCCTGCTCCGCCGCCAGGCGGATCTGCGCCCAGACGTCGTCGCGGCTGAACTGGCCGTTCTGGGACAGCGTCGCGATCAGCGCGTTGCAGGGTTCGCCATAGTCGCGCGGCGACACCAGCAGCTCGCGCGCGGCATCGACGACACGCTCGCCCTTGAGCGCCTTCGACATCAGCGCGAAGCATTTCACCTGCAGATCGTCGTTGAGGACGAATTGCGGATACAGATCGTCGAAGGCCGCCCAGTCGCGGCGGCGGCCGAGTTCGAGCAGCCAGTCATTGCGCAGGCGGTCGGCGATCGCGCTGCCGTCGTGGCGGCGCAGGAATTCGCGCACCTCGGTCGGCCCGGCCTGGTGCAGGCGCGGTCGCAGGCGGTAGTACTCGACGTAGGAGGGGATGGGATAATCCTGCAGGCGGCTGGCCAGTTCGGCCGCGCGGCCGTGGTCGTCTCGGCGTGCCGCTTCGCGCAGGGCGAAGAACCGGTCGTCGTCGTTGATAAAATGCGCAACGCCCCGGTCGGCATGCGCCTGCGGTGCGGCGAGCACGGCAGCGGCAACGAGGAGACCGGCGAATCGCTTGATCGACAACATGGACAACACCTGTTCCTGAGCAATAGAAGTGGGGCCATCCTAGGATAGCAGAAGGCGCGCGGAGTTCGCGCACAAACCGAAACGTGAATGACATCGACGACAAGAAGGCGTTGCGCGCAGGATTGCTCGCTGCCAGGAATGCAATCCCGGCGGAACTGCGCCGCCGCCATGACGCGCTGATCGCCGAGGGCGTGCTGGCCTGGTGGCGCGCGCAGCCGGTCGACGTGCTCGGCATCTACTGGCCGATCCGCAGCGAGCCTGACCTGCGCGCCGCCTATGACGAACTGGCACGGCTGGGCGTGCGCCTCGCGCTGCCGGTGGTGGCCGGCAAGGACCAGCCGCTGCGCTTCGCCGCCTGGCTGCCGGGCGATGCGGTGGTGCGCGACGCGCTCGGCGTGTCGATCCCGGCGCCACCCCAGACCATCGTGCAGCCGCAGGCGCTGCTGATCCCCTGCGTCGGCTTCAACGCGCGCCTGCAGCGCCTGGGCTACGGCGGCGGCTTCTACGACCGCACGCTGGCGCAGGCGCCGCGCCCGCGCACCGCCGGCATCGCCTACGACAACGGCCGGATCGAGTTCGCCGGCGATGCCCACGACATCCCGCTCGACGCCGTGATCACCGAAGCGGCCACTTACGCCGGCTGACGCGGCGGCCGCCGGGCCCGGCACGCGCCGGCCGGCGCTCCTGGGCCGCCCGGATCCTGGCGCTGCCGCCTGCCCGGTCATTGCCGCGGCGACTGGCGCCCCCCGTGCGGCGCCATGCCTTCCATCCTCCCTCCACGATTTCTGCAGCCTGTCCCGCGATTTCCCACCCCTGTCGCAATCCGCTGGCGCCGTTCCGCCCGCGCTCCGTAGACTGCCGGCAGATCAACACCACAACGAGGGGATGCCATGCTCGAGATTCAAGACGTGACCAAAGCCTACGGCAGCACGCTGGCGGTCGACGGCGTATCGCTGTCGCTCGGCGCCGGCGTGGCGGGCCTGATCGGCCACAACGGCGCCGGCAAGACGACGCTGATGCAGATGATCGCCACGCTGACCCGCCCCACGTCGGGGCGGATCCTGTTCGGCGGCACCGACATCGCGCGCTCGCCCGATGCGATCCGCAGCCGGCTCGGCTACCTGCCGCAGGACTTCGGCGTCTATCCGAACATCACCGCGCTCGAATTCCTGCAGTATTTCGCCGCCCTCAAGGGCGTGCGCGACCGTGCGCGGCCGATGCGCCTGCTCGAACTGGTCAACCTGCACGACCATGCGCACCGGTCAGCCGCGAATTTCTCCGGCGGCATGCGTCGCCGCCTCGGCATCGCCCAGGCGCTGCTCAACGAGCCGGACATCCTCATCGTCGACGAACCGACCGCCGGCCTCGATCCCGAGGAAAGGCTGCGCTTCCGCCATCTGCTCGGCGAGATCGGCCTGTCGAAACTGGTGATCGTGTCGACCCACATCGTGTCCGACATCGAGAACATGGCCGGCCATCTCGCGATCATGAAGAACGGCCGCCTGCTGGCCTACGAAACCCCGGAAGCCATCCTGAACGACGCGCGCGGCCGCATCTGGACCGCCACCGTCGATGCCGTGCGCTACGAGGCATTGTCTGCCCGCGTGCATGTGCTCCACGCGCAGCGCCAGGCCGGCGGCATCCAGGTGCGCATCGCCCACCCGGAGTCGCCGTGCGACGAGGCGCGCGCGGTCGAGCCCAGCCTCGAGGAAGCGCTGATGGCGCGCCGCTACGCCCTGCGGGAGGCCGCATGAACGGCACCGCCCTGCACATGCCGGTGATGCGCGCCTCGATCCTGCAGGAGGTGCGCCTGCGCATGCGCCGCGGCAGCACCCTTGCAGCGCTGCTCGCGGTCATCGCCATCACCTGGCTGGCCATTCCCGATCCGTCGACCGGCATGGCGCTGATGGGCGTCGACAAGGCGCGCATGCTGTACGACAGCATGACGCTGTCGCTCGGCAGCGCCGCCCTCCTCAACCTGTTGTTCGGCCTGGGCGGCTTCTACCTGGTGCGCGGCCGCGTCGCCGAAGACCTGCGCCACGGCATCGGCGGCGTGATCGGCTCGACACCGGCCGGCGACCTCGCCCTGCTGGTTGGCCGCTGGCTCGGCGCCATGGCCTACCTGCTGACGCTGGCGGGCGCCTTCATGGCGACCGTGCTGGTGCTGCACCTGCTGCGCGGCGAAGCGCCGATCGAGCCGGCGACGTATGTCGTCAATTACATGCTGATGCTGCTGCCGGCGCTGTCGTTCGCCGCCGGCATGGCGATCCTGTGCGAATCGGCCGGGCCGCTGGTCGGCAAGGCCGGCGACGTGCTGTACTTCTTCATGTGGATGATGCAGTTCGCAGCGATCAGTGCGATCGGCGAGGCGCAGGATCAGGTGTGGCATCCGCTGATGCTGGTCGACTTCAACGGCGCGCCGACGATGATCGTCGCGATGGTCCGCGTGTTCGGCACGCCTCACCTGAACATCGGTCTGTCGGACTTCGATGCGTCGCTGCCGCTAGTGACGATGCCGGCCGACTTCTGGACGCCGGCGATGATCGCCACCCGCATCGGCGCCACGCTGATCGGCATGCTGCCAGCGCTCGCGGCCGCGGTGGTGTTCCATCGCTTTTCGCCCGACCGTGTCCGGGCCGCGCACGGCCGCAAGCGCGGCTCGCCGCTGGCCCTCGCCGATCGCCTGCTGCGCCCGCTGGCGCGCCTGGTGACGCCGCTGCACGGGCCGGCGGCCGGCCTGCCCGCACCATTGCGCGGCATCGCGGCCGACATGCTGCTGACGCTGTCGGCCCGGCCTGCCCTGATCGTCGCCATGGCTGCCGCCATCGTAGCCGGCATCGCTGCGTCGGCGCCATCGCTGGCCGGCGTGGCGCTGGCCGCGACGATCTTCTGGGGCGTGGCGATCAGCGACGTCGCGGTGCGCGACCACGCGGCCGACCTGGGGCCGATGGGCGCGGCCGTCGCCGGCGGCGCGCTGGCGCGCACGCTGCGCCAGTTCGCGGCCACGCTGCTGCTCGGCTGGATCATGTTGGCGCCGGTCGGCCTGCGCTGGCTGGAGATGTCGCCGGTCCGCGGCGCCGCCGTGTTCGTCGGCATCTTCGCGATGTCGGCCTGCGCCCAGGCATTCGGCGTGCTGACCCGTACCGGCCGCGCCTTCCTGGCATTGTTCCTGTTCGCGATGTATGTCTCGACCCAGGTACGCAACGTGGCCTGGCTCGACATGGTCGGCGTCAACGGCGTGGCCGACTCCGCGAGCGTGCTGGCGATGGCCATGGTCGGCATTGCCGCGCTGGCCGTGGCCGTCGCTGCCACGCTGCGCGGCCGCTGAAACGACGAGGCCGCGCATCCGCGCGGCCCCGTGTGGCAGATCGGCGTCCCGGCATCGCTCCATGCCGGGGCGTCGTCGTGTCAGCTTCCGAGCTTCAGGCGCTGCCAGATCGCGGTGGTCGCACCCGCCTGGTTCAGCGTGTAGAAATGGAAGCCCGGTGCGCCGCCCGCCAGCAGGCGTTCGCACAGGTCGGACACCACGTCCAGGCCGAAGGCCTTGATCGACGCGGTATCGTCGCCGAAACTGGCCAGCTTCAGGCGCACCCAGCGCGGGATCTCCGCGCCGCACATTTCCGAGAAGCGCATCAGCTGCGTGTAGTTGGTGATCGGCATGATGCCCGCCACGATCGGCACGTCGACACCCAGCTTGCGCGTCTCGTCGACGAAGCGGAAGTAGGCGTCGGCATTGTAGAAATACTGCGTGATCGCCGCGTTGGCGCCGGCCCTGATCTTGCGGACGAAATTCTGCAGGTCGTCCTGCGGCGACTTCGCCTGCGGATGCATCTCGGGATAGGCGGCCGCCTCGATGTGGAACCAGTCGCCGGTCTCGCCGCGGATGAACTCGATCAGTTCGTTGGCATAGCGGAACTCGCCCGACATGCCGGCGCCGAAGCCGCTCGGCAGGTCGCCGCGCAGGGCCACCAGGCGCTTGACGCCATGGGACTTGTAGTCGGCCAGGATGGCGCGGATGGTGTCGCGCGAGGTGCCGATGCACGACAGGTGCGGCGCGGCGTCGAAGCCTTCGCCGCAGATTTCCAGCACGGTGTCGCGCGTGCCCTGCTGGGTGGAGCCGCCGGCGCCGAAGGTGACCGAGAAATACTTCGGCTTCAGCTCGGCCAGCGCTCGCCGCGTGGCGCGCAGCTTCTCGGCGCCCTCCGGCGTCTTCGGCGGGAAGAATTCGATGCTGTAGGAACGTGATGGATTCGACATTTACTTGTCCAGGATGAGCGACGACAGCGCCCACGAGATGATGCTGTACAGGAGCGCGCCGCCGACGGCGGACCAGAAGCCGGCGACCTGGAAGCCGTCGACGAAACTGGCGACCGCCCAGAACATCAGGCCGTTGACGATGAAGATGAACAGCCCGAGCGTCAGGACCGTCACCGGCAAGGTGAGCAGCACCAGCAGCGGCCGGATCAGCGTGTTGACCAGACCCAGCACCAGTGCCGCCACCAGCGCGGTGACGAAGCCGTCCACGCGCACCGAATCCATGAGGAAGGGCAGCGCGAACAGCGCGGCCGCGTTGATCAGCCAGGTAATCAAGAGGCGCATGCCGCCCTCCTATGCCATTGGGTTGCGCGGACTGCGATGCGGCGATGCCGGCGGCACCCGAGGGAAACCCAGGGCACCGCCGGCGCGCCGATCAGTAGCGGTAGTGGTCGGCCTTGTACGGGCCGGCCTTGTCGACGCCGATGTAGGCCGCCTGCTCGTCGGTGAGCTCGGTCAGTTGCGCGTTGAGCTTCTTGAGCTGCAGGCGCGCGACCTTCTCGTCGAGATGCTTGGGCAGCGTGTACACGCCCACCGGATAGGCCTGGGTGTTGGTGTACAGCTCGATCTGGGCGATCGTCTGGTTGGCGAAGGACGAGCTCATCACGTAGGACGGATGGCCGGTGCCGCAGCCGAGGTTGACCAGGCGGCCCTCGGCCAGCAGGATGATCCGCTTGCCGTTCGGGAAGATGATGTGGTCGACCTGCGGCTTGATGTTCTCCCAGGTGTACTGGCGCAGCGAGGCGACGTCGATCTCGTTGTCGAAGTGGCCGATGTTGCAGACGATGGCCTGGTCCTTCATGCGCGCCATGTGGTCATGCGTGATCACGTGGTAGTTGCCGGTGGCGGTGACGAAGATGTCGGCGTGCTCGGCAGCGTATTCCATCGTCACGACACGGTAGCCTTCCATCGCGGCCTGCAGCGCGCAGATCGGGTCGATCTCGGTGACCCACACCTGGGCCGACAGCGCGCGCAGCGCCTGGGCCGAGCCCTTGCCCACGTCGCCGTAGCCGCACACCACGGCGATCTTGCCGGCCACCATCACGTCGGTGGCGCGCTTGATGCCGTCGACCAGCGATTCGCGGCAGCCGTACAGGTTGTCGAACTTGGACTTGGTGACCGAGTCGTTGACGTTGATCGCCGGGAAGGCCAGCTTGCCTTCCTTGTGCATCTGGTACAGGCGGTGCACGCCGGTGGTGGTCTCTTCGGTCACGCCCTTGATCTGCGCCAGGCGGGTCGAGTACCAGGTCGGGTCGACGGCCAGCTTCTTCCTGATGGCGTTGAACAGGCAGACGGCTTCCTCGGAATCCGGGTTGTCCAGCACGCTGGCGTCCTTCTCGGCGCGGGCGCCCAGGTGCAGCAGCAGGGTGGCGTCGCCGCCGTCGTCGAGGATCATGTTCGAGTAGCCGCCGTCGGTCCACTCGAAGATGCGGTGGGTGAAATCCCAGTATTCGTCCAGGTTCTCGCCCTTGAAGGCGAACACCGGGGTGCCGTTGGCGGCGATCGCGGCGGCGGCGTGGTCCTGGGTGGAGTAGATGTTGCACGATGCCCAGCGCACCTTGGCGCCCAGCGCTTCGAGCGTCTGGATCAGCACGGCGGTCTGGATGGTCATGTGCAGCGAACCGGTGATGCGCGCGCCCTTGAGCGGCTGCGAGGCGGCGTATTCCTCGCGGATGGCCATCAGGCCGGGCATCTCGGTTTCGGCGATCTTGATTTCCTTGCGGCCCCAGTCGGCGAGCGACAGGTCGGCAACGAAGAAGTCCTGCTGGGAATTTTGCTGAGAGATCACGGCGTTCATCACGCCCTCCTTTCCTAGAAAATTAGAAAAAAGTTCGTGAGCGCCGTTGCGGTGAGACGGGTTCCAAGCCTGACGCGCATCGGTGGACGACGCGCGCTGCAACGCTCCTTGGAGCGCGGAATTATAACGCAATTCGCGGCGGCCACGGGCGGAAATGCCGCCGCGTGGCGGCCCGCACGCGCGCCCGTCGGACGGATGCCGCCGCACGGCGGCTCAGTTGCCGCGCGCCGCAGTGGCCGCTGACTTGCCGGCCGGCGCATTGGCGGCGAGCGTCTCGCGCGGCACGTTGCGGTTGATCCAGGTGAGCATGTCGACCCAGATGCGGCGCACCTCGGTCTCCGGCGGCATGTCGAACGCGTTCGGCAGCTCGATGGTGATCACTGGGATGTTACGGTGCTTGCCGCTGTAATTGCCCAGCGAGCCGGGATAGACGCCGACGCGGTTGAAGATCAGCCGGCCGAAGCGCTGCGGCGGCTTGACCGGACCGTCGAAGTCGAGCACGCCGAACGGCGCGTGCACCGAGATGATCACGTGCGGGCGGAAGCGCTCCATTTCCTCGTGCACCCACTTGCTTTCCGGCTCGGACAGCGGCGCCTTGCCGGGGAAGCGGCGCGGATCGCTGCGGGTGGCTTTCTGCCAGTAGCTCGGCGCATCGACCTGCCAGCCGGGCGTCGGGAAATTGCGGTTGAGGTCGACGCCGTTGGCATTGACCCGGCGCGGCTTGGGCGCCAGCAGGCCGTCCGGGTTGACCACCGGGACGATACGCCATTGGAAGCTCTGGGCGATCGGGCCCTGCATCGACTGCATCCACTTGAACACGATCGCCGAGGCGCTCAGCTCGTCGCCGTGGATGCCGCCGAGCAGCAGGACACGGATCGGCGCCGCCTGGCGAACCGCCGGCACCTCGCGCATCAGGATCGGGAAACCCTGCAGCGAACGCGCGCCGGTCGGCTGCAGAGCGCTGGCGACGCATTGCGAGGACGTGATGCCAGGCAGGCGCGTCACCAGCTGGCCGCACCACTCGGCTGGCGAGCCGGCAGCCACGGCAGTCTTGGCGAACACGGGAAGAACAGCACCGCCGGCCAGTGCGAAAACGAGCGCGGCGCGATGAAGAAATGGCACGGTCAGGAAAGACAAGATGGAACGGCGTCGTGTCGGCAGGGAATGTCGTACTTTAGCTGCTAATGCGCATGCCGTCGAGAATGGGCGCCGCAAGCGGGCGGCGTTGCAACGCTGCAGAAAGGACAACGCCCGCGCAGGGCGGGCGTTGTGCGTTCGAGTGACGGCTTGCCATGGCAGGCGCAGGTGCGCGCGCGGCGCCTGCACTGTGCGGCTGCGCCGCCAGACCCGTCCTTCGCCGCGCGAAGGCTGCGCGCCTTAGAGGCCCGCAGAGGCGCGAAGCGCCTGGGCCTTGTCCGTGCGCTCCCACGAGAATTCCGGCTCCTCGCGGCCGAAGTGGCCGTAGGCGGCGGACTTGCCGTAGATCGGGCGCAGCAGGTCGAGCATCTGGATGATGCCCTTCGGACGCAGGTCGAAATGCTCGCGCACCAGGTCGGCCAGCGCCTGGTCGCTGATCTTGCCGGTGCCGAAGGTGGTCACCATCACCGAGGTCGGCTTGGCAATGCCGATCGCGTAGGACACCTGGATCTGGCACTTCGAAGCCAGGCCGGCGGCCACGATGTTCTTGGCCACGTAGCGGCCGGCATAGGCGGCCGAACGGTCGACCTTGGACGGATCCTTGCCGGAGAACGCGCCGCCGCCGTGCGGCGCCGCGCCGCCGTAGGTGTCGACGATGATCTTGCGGCCGGTCAGGCCGCAGTCGCCCTGGGGGCCGCCGATGACGAAGCGGCCGGTCGGGTTGATCAGGTAGCGGGTGTTCTTGAGCCACTCGGCCGGCACCACCGGCTTGATGATCTCCTCGATCGCGGCTTCCTCGATCCGCTTGTGCTCGATCTCCGGCGCATGCTGGGTCGACAGCACGATGGTGTCGATCGCGACCGGCTTGCCGTCGACGTATTTCAGCGTGACCTGGGACTTGGCGTCCGGGCGCAGCCACGGCAGGCGGCCGTCCTTGCGCAGCTGCGACTGGCGCTCGACGATGCGGTGCGCGTAGTAGATCGCGGCCGGCATCAGTTCCGGCGTCTCGTCGCAGGCGTAGCCGAACATCAGGCCCTGGTCGCCGGCGCCCTGGTCGAGATCGAGGCCGCGGCCTTCGTCCACGCCCTGGGCGATGTCGGGCGACTGCTTGTCGTAGGCGACCAGCACGGCGCAGCTCTTGTAGTCGATGCCGTAGTCGGCGTTGTCGTAGCCGATCTTCTTGAGGGTGTCGCGGGCGACGTTGATGTAGTCGACGTTGGCGGTGGTGGTGATCTCGCCGGCCAGCACGACCAGGCCGGTGTTGCACAGCGTCTCGGCGGCGACGCGCGCCTTCGGATCCTGGGTCAGGATCGCGTCGAGGATCGCATCGGAAATCTGGTCGGCGACCTTGTCGGGGTGGCCTTCGGAAACGGACTCGGAAGTGAAGAGGAATTCATTAGCCATCGCAAGCTCCTGCTGTTGCTGATTGTTTAACCCTGTCGCGGCCAAACAATGTGAGCCTGCGACGCTTTAGCGAAACTTGTAGACCGCCTCGCAAGTTGTCTGATTAACTCGGCGGTTGCGGGAAACTCGGGGCCGTTCGGCCCGATTGCCGCAAATATTCATGGTATTTTACGCCTCCCGCCAGTTTTCGGCAAAGTTCGCCCCGACTGCTTGATGCTGATCACCCTGTTCCGTCTTTGTTCGCGCTTTCCGCTCCCCGTCCTGTATGCGCTGGGCGGTGCGCTGGGCTGGATCGTCTACCTGCTGTCGCCGTCCTATCGCCGCCGCATGCGCGAGAACATGGCGCGCGCCGGCGTAGCGGAACGCCTGGGCCGGGCCATCGGCGAGGCCGGCCGCAACGTGGCCGAACTGCCGTTCATCTGGTGCGCGCCGCCGCGGAAGGTGCTGGCCACCGTCACCATCGACGACTGGGGCGTGGTGCAGGAGGTGCTCGATGCCGGTCGCGGGGTGATCTTCCTGACGCCCCACCTCGGCTGCTTCGAGGTCACCGCCCAGGCCATCGCCACCCGCACGCCGATCACCGCCCTGTACCGGCCGCCGCGCAAGGAAGCGCTGCGCCCGCTGATCGAGGGCGCGCGCGCCCGCGAGAACCTGATGCTGGCGCCGGCCAACCTGTCCGGCGTGCGCACGCTGCTCAAGGTCCTGAAGAACAACGGCGCCATCGGGCTCCTGCCCGACCAGGTGCCCCAACAGGGCGAAGGCGTGTGGGCGCCGTTCTTCGGCCGCCCGGCCTACACGATGACGCTGCCGGCCAAGTTGCACCAGATGACCGGCGCGCCCATCATCCTCACCTGGGCCGAGCGCCTGCCGGGCGGCCGCGGCTATGCGATCCGCTTCGCCCGCTTCGACGAGACGCTCGAGGGCACGCCGGAACAGCAGGCCGCCGCGATCAACCGCGCCATGGAGCGCCTGATCGCCAAGTGCCCGGAACAGTATTTCTGGAGCTACAACCGCTACAAGGTTCCCGCCGGCGCCGAACCGCCGCCGGCGGACAGCGGAGCCGGCCGATGAGGCTGCTGCTGGGCCTGATGTGGCTGCTGCACTGGCTGCCGCTGCCCATCCTCGGCCGCCTGGGCGAGGCGATCGGGTCGCTGCTGTTCCTGCTGGTGGCCAAGCGCCGCAGGATCGCGCTGACCAACCTGCGGTTGTGCCTGCCCGAGCTGTCCGAGGCCGAACGGCGCGACATCGCGCGCCGTCATTTCCGCGCCTATGCGCGCAGCGTGCTCGAGCGCGGCATCCTGTGGTGGGCGCCGGAATCGCGCCTGCGCCGCCTGATCCGCGTCGAGCCCGGCGTGCCGCTGGACGCCATCGCCGCCGGCCCGACCATCCTGCTGTGCCCGCATTTCGTCAGCCTCGACGTGGCCGGCGTGGCGGTCATGCTGGAATCCTCGTTGTGCTCGATCTATACGCGCCAGCAGAACCAGGTCTTCGACGAGGCGCTGAAGAAGGGCCGCTCCCGCTTCCGGCCGGTGAAGATCGTGCCGCGCGGCGACGGCGTCAAGCCGATCATCCGCGCCATGCGCGAGGGCCTGCCGTTCTTCATGCTGCCCGACATGGATTTCGGCGCGCGCGACGCCGAGTTCGTTCCGTTCTTCGGCGTGCCGGCCGCCACCCTGACCGCGCCGGCGCGCATCGCCGCGACCACCGGCGCGAAGGTCATCCCGGTCGTGGCGACCTACCTGCCGGATTACCGCGGCTGGAAGGTGACCTTCCATCCGGCGTGGTCCGAATATCCGGGCGACGACCTGGTCGCCGCCACCCGGCGCATGAACGCCTTCATCGAGGATCGCGTGCGCGAGGCGCCGGCCGAATACTTCTGGGCGCACAAGCGCTTCAAGACGCGGCCGCCGGGCGAGGCGGGACTGTACTGACGTCCGGCGCGTCCGGACCAGGCAGCCCGGCCCGCGCGGCCCGACTATAATCCGTCCATCATGAAGCTCAAATTCACCAAGATGCATGGCGCCGGCAACGACTTCGTCGTGATCGACGCGACCGCGCAGCCCGCCGATTTCTCGCCCGCGCAATGGCAACGCCTGGCCGACCGCCGCTTCGGCGTCGGCGCCGACCAGATCCTGGTGGTCGAACGCACGCACACGCCCGGCATCGATTTCCGTTACCGGATCTTCAATGCCGATGGCGGCGAGGTCGAGCAGTGCGGCAACGGCTCGCGCGCCTTCGTGAAATTCGTGGTCGACAAGGGGCTGACCGCCAAGCGCGCGATCCGCGTCGAGACGATGTCCGGCGTGATCGAACCGCGCCTCGAGGAGGACGGCCGCATCACGGTCGACATGGGCGCACCGGTGCTGGCGCCGGAACAGGTACCGTTCGACGCCGCCGGCCTGCAGGGCCGTCCGGAAGGCGCGGACCTGCTGTGGCCGCTCGACGTGAACGGCCGCACGATCCCGGTATCGGTGGTCTCGATGGGCAATCCGCACGCGGTGCAGGTGGTCGCCGACGTCGACGCCGCGCCGGTGGCCGCCGACGGCCCGGCGATCGAGACCCATCCGCGCTTCCCGCGCCGGGTCAACGCCGGCTTCATGCAGGTGGTCGACCGCCGCCACATCCGTCTGCGCGTGTTCGAGCGCGGCGCCGGCGAGACGCTGGCCTGCGGCACCGGCGCCTGCGCCGCCGTGGTGGCCGGTATCCGCCGCGGCCTGCTCGATTCGCCGGTGCGGGTCGACACGCGCGGCGGCGAACTGTCGATCGCCTGGGCCGGCCCGGGCCAGCCGGTCATGCTGACCGGCCCGGCCGTCACGGTGTTCGAAGGCGAGATCGAGATCTGAGCTCGCGCGTTCCGGCGGCCGCGGTCGCCGGCACTGTGCCTCCCGTGTGGCGCGCCCGCCACCGCGGCGCATGCCGTTCTCGCGCTGGCCCCATGCATCGGCGGCCCCGGCGCATGCGCGGTGTAGAATAGGCCGCCTGCCGCAATCGGCATACCGGCCAACGCGTGCGCACCCGCATGCCCGCCGTCCGCCCGCGGCGAAACCGACCTTCTTCTCTGCCGATATGACGCCCCAATTCGATTCCGACGCCATTGCCGAATACCTGCTCGACCATCCGCATTTCTTCGAGGAGCATGCCGAGCTGCTGTCGCGCGTGAAGCTGACCAGCCCGCTGGCCGGCCGCACGGTGTCGCTGCAGGAGCGCCAGATGGAAGTCCTGCGCGACAAGCTCAAGGTGCACGAGCTGCGCCTGGCGGAACTGCTGCGCATCGGCGAGGACAACGACACGATCAACCGCAAATTCCATGACTGGACCCGCGCCCTGCTGCTGGCCCGCAACGACGCGGACCTGCCGCAGATCGTGACCTCCGGCCTGGAGTCGATCTTCGCGGTGCCGCACGCCGCGCTGCGCCTGTGGAATGTCGCCCCGGCCTACGCCGGCGCCGCCTTTGCGCAGGGCGCATCGGAAGACTGCCGCCTGTTTTCCAACAGCCTGGCCACGCCGTTCTGCGGTGCCAACAACGATTTCGAGGCCGCCGCCTGGCTGGCCGATGCATCGACCATCAAGTCGATCGCGATGATCGCCCTGCGCCCGCACGAGGGCGGCGATGCCTTCGGCCTGCTGGTGCTCGGCTCGCCGGACCCGCAGCGCTTCACCGCCGACATGGCCACCGACTTCCTGGCCCAGATCGGCGACACCGCCAGCGCGGCGCTGCACTGCCTGCGCGCCTGAACGCGGCAACTTCGGAGGATGCCGGCGTGGAGGCAAGCGGCAACGATGCGCAGGTCGATGGCTACCTCGACAGCCTGAGGACACTGCGCAAGCTGTCGCCCCACACCGTCGACAACTACGGGCGCGACCTGCGCGAGCTCGCCGCGCTGGTCGCGGCGCTGCCGGGCAGCCCGGGCTTCGACAGGGTCTCCCATTTCCATATCCGCAAGTTCGCCGCCCAGTTGCATGCGCGCGGACTCGATGCGCGCTCGATCGCGCGCCGGCTGTCGGCCTGGCGCGGTTTCTTCACCTGGCTGTCCGAGCATGCGGCGCTGGCCGCCAACCCGGTCGAGGGCGTCAAGGCGCCCAGGCGCGCGCGCGGCCTGCCCAAGGCGCTGTCGCCGGACGATGCGGTCCGGCTGGTGGCGCAGGCGAGCCCGGGGAAGGATGCCGCCTCGACGCTGCAGGCCTGCAACCGGGCGATGTTCGAGCTGCTGTATTCGAGCGGCCTGCGCGTGTCGGAGCTGGCCGGCCTGGACGTGCATTACGTCCGGCAGGAAGGCCATGCATCGCTCGGCTGGCTCGACGTCGGCGAGCAATCGGTCACCGTCACCGGCAAGGGCGGCAAGATGCGCAGCGTCCCGGTCGGCAAGCATGCGATGGCGGCGCTCGCCACCTGGCTGGCGCTGCGGCCGACCCTGGTGCGCAGCGATCCGCATCCGCTGTTCCTGACCGAGCGCGGTACGCGCATGTCGCCGCGCGTGGTGCAGCTGCGCCTGAAGGCGCACGCGCAGGCGACCGGCATTCCCGCGGATGTCCATCCGCACGTGCTGCGCCATTCGTTCGCCTCGCACGTGCTGCAGTCGTCGGGCGACCTGCGCGCGGTGCAGGAGATGCTCGGCCATGCTTCGATCGCGGCGACCCAGGTCTACACCTCGCTCGATTTCCAGCGGCTCGCGCAGGTGTATGATGCCGCCCATCCGCGCGCCAAAAAGCGGGACAAATAATCCGGCCGGCGATCCCGGCGGCCTTGCATCGCCGATGCCGCCCGCGCAACCCCATGCTTCCTCACGCACCGACATGCTGACCATCACATTGAAACCCGGCAAGGAGAAGAGCCTCCTGCGCCGCCATCCCTGGGTGTTCCCCACCGCCATCGACCGCGTCGAGGGCAAGCCCGAGGAACGGAACAAGCCCGGCGCCACCGCCATGGTGCGCGCGGCCGACGGCCGCTTCCTGGCGCGCGCCGCCTGGAGCCCGCATTCGCAGATCCGCGCGCGCGCCTGGACCTTTCGCGAGGACGAGCCGGTCGACCATGCCATGATCAAGCGGCGCATCCGCAAGGCCGTCGCCTGGCGCGACTCCTGCGTGCGCGACACCGACGCGGTGCGCCTGATCTTCGGCGAGGCGGACGGCTTTCCCGGGCTGGTGGTCGACTGGTACGGCGGCAAGGCCGGCCAGCTGGTCTGCCAGTTCCAGTCCGCCGGTGTGGAAGCCTGGAAGGCGCCGATCGTCCAAACGCTGATCGCCGAGACCGGCTGCCCCAACGTCTACGAGCGCTCCGACGCCTCGGTGCGCGAGCGCGAGGGCCTGCCGCTGGTGACCGGCAGCCTGGCCGGCGCCGAGCCCGGCGCGGAAACCCTGGTGACCGAGAACGGCGTGCGCTACGCGGTCGACATCCGCACCGGCCACAAGACCGGCTTCTACATCGACCAGCGCGACAACCGCAGGCTGGTGATGGACCATGCCGCCGGCCTCGACGTGCTCAACTGCTTCTGCTACACCGGCGGCTTCTCGCTGGCCGCGCTCAAGGGCGGCGCGAAAAGCGTGGTGTCGATCGATTCCTCCGGCGAGGCGCTGGCGGTGGCGCGCCGCAACGTCGAGCTCAACGGCTTCGACGCGTCGCGCGCGGAATGGCGTGATGCCGACGTGTTCAAGGCGCTGCGCGCCTTCCGCGACGAGGGCCGGACCTTCGACCTGATCGTGCTCGACCCGCCGAAGTTCGCCTCCTCGCCGCAGCAGGCCGACCGCGCCGCGCGCGCCTACAAGGACATCAACCTGATCGGCCTGCAGCTGCTGCGCGAGAACGGTCTGCTGTTCACCTACTCGTGTTCCGGCGCGATCTCGGCGGACCTGTTCCAGAAGATCATCGCCGGCGCCGCCACCGATGCCGGCGTCGATGCGCGCATCATCAGGCGCCTGTCGGCCGGCATCGACCATCCGATGACGACCAATTTCCCCGAGGGGGAATACCTCAAGGGCCTGCTGCTGCAGAAGATCTGAACCGGCGGGGGCGAGGACTTGCGTTTCCGCCAGCGCGCCCCCATATCGCCTGCGCATCGCACAACCAGGAGCCGCCATGGCATTGATCCCCACCACCATCCTCACCGGCTTCCTCGGCGCCGGCAAGACCACCCTGCTCAACCGCATCCTGCAGGAGCCGCACGGCTACCGCATTGCCGTCATCGAGAACGAGTTCGGCCAGGAGAACATCGACAACGAGATCCTGGTGCAGGACAGCAACGAGCAGATCGTCGAGATGAACAACGGCTGCATCTGCTGCAGCGTGCGCGGCGACCTGATCATGGCGCTCGGCAACCTGGCGCAGAAGCGCAATGCCGGCGAGCTGCAGTTCGACCGCGTGATCATCGAAACGACCGGGCTGGCCAACCCGGGCCCGGTGGCGCAGACCTTCTTCGTCGACGACGAGGTCGCGTCGCATTACCTGCTCGACGCGGTGGTGACGGTGGTCGATGCGCGCCACGCGATGCAGCAGCTCGACGAGCATGAAGAGGCGCAGCGCCAGGTGGGGTTCGCCGACCGTATCCTGCTGTCCAAGACCGACCTGGCCGGCGCGGACGAGATCGAGGCGCTGACCGCGCGCATCCGGCGCATCAACCCGCGCGCCGCGATCGGCCGCTCCGATTTCGGCCGGGCGCCGATCGGCGAGGTGCTCGACCTGCGCGGCTTCCATCTGAACGACAAGCTGGAGCTCGACCCGGACTTCCTCTCCCAGGAAGAACACCACCACCACGATCACGACCATGCCTGCGGCGAGCATTGCGAGCATGACCATCACGATCACCACCATGCGCACCACAGCGACGACATCGCCGCCTTCGTGTTCCGCAGCGACCGGCCGTTCGACACGGCGCGGCTCGACGAATTTCTCGGCGGCCTGGTCCAGGTGTACGGCCCGCGCATGCTGCGCTACAAGGGCGTGCTGTGGATGAAGGGGGCCGACCGCAAGGTGGTCTTCCAGGGCGTGCACCAGATGATGGGCACCGACATCGGCGGAAAATGGGATGAATCGGAACCGCGATCAAGCAAAATGGTTTTTATCGGGAAGAATTTACCGAAAGACATATTTATTCGCGGACTCGAACAATGTTTGGTATAAACTACCGTCGTTTTACCGGGGGGAGGACGGCGCCAGGACTGAAACACGTGACTGCGCCGGACTGACAGATCGGTGCGTCGAGCGGTTCATCGAGGGAAAGGTGCCATGAACGCAAGCGTCACGAAGCCGGCCAGGAAGAGCGGCTCGGCGAAGTCGGCAACCAGCAGCGCGGCAAAGGCTGCGCCGGCTAAGACATCGCCGCTGAAAGCGGCTGCCGCCAAACTGGCGGACAGCATCAGGAAGGTACTCAAGCCGGCGGCGAAGCCACCGGCAAAGCAACCGGCAAAGCAACCGGCAAAGCAGCCGGCGAAGGCGGCGGCGAAGGCAGCCGCCGCGAAGAAGCCGTCTGCGCCGGCCAAGCCCGCCGTCAAGGCGGCAGCGAAGCCGGCGGCGAAATCCGCCGGCAAGACGACCGTGAAGGCGGCAAAACCCGCCGCGACAGCCGGCGGCAAGACGGCCGGGACCTCCGGCGCCAGGGTGGCGGCCAAGGCTGCCCCGGCCAAGGCAACGTCCAAACCGGCGTCAAAACCGGCGGCCGGACGCGCGACGACCGCAGGCGCGGTCACCGGCAAGTCCGCGGCTGCGGCAAGGTCGCCCGCCTCTACGGGCAAGCGCGCCGCGGTCAGGGATGCGGCGGCCACGACCCGCCAGGCGAAAGCTGCCGGCTCTATGAGCGTCAGCAAGGCAACGCCCGAAAATGTGGCTAAAATTCAAGAACCCGTAGTTTCGAAGGTAACCGAAGTGGCAACCAAGACATCCAAATCGACGACCGTCGCCCCGCAGGACGGCACGCTGCTGACCGAAGAGCAGATCCTCCAGATGAGCGAGAAGGATTACATGAACGACGCTCAGCTGGCCTTCTTCAAGGCGCGTCTGCAGGCGCTCGAGAAGGAGCTGCTCAAGAACGCCGGCGAGACCACCGAGCACCTGCGCGAGACCGTGCTGGTGCCGGATCCGGCCGACCGCGCCACCATCGAGGAAGAACATGCCCTCGAACTGCGTACGCGCGACCGCGAGCGCAAGCTGCTCAAGAAGGTACAGCAGTCGCTGCACGCGATCGAGAACGGCGACTATGGCTGGTGCGAGGAAACCGGCGAGCCGATCGGCATTCCCCGCCTGCTGGCCCGCCCGACGGCCACGCTGTCCCTGGAAGCGCAGCAGCGCCGCGAGCTCAAGCAGAAGCTCTACGGCGACTGATCCCGTCGACCGATTCCGTGCAAGCGCATGTCCGCATCCCGGCCATGCGCTTTTTCTTTTTGCGCGAACGCAAACGGGCCGCGTGCGGCAGACGCTATAGTTTGCAATAATGTTGGCACACGGAAACATTTTTCACATCGGCGGAATGTTGATTGTTTGATAAAATCCGCCGTGATACGTTCTGGTAAGCAGCACATGGGATATTTTGTGTTACCTTGTAGCATGACGATTTCGGGTTGCCGCACGCCGGAGCGACAGCCCAAGACACATAATAATTAGGGACACCGTGGGGATTTTTTCGCTCTTTGGCAAGAAGGACGGCCAGGCGCCATCGCAAGCGGATCGTGACGCCGCCCGCAAGAAGCGGAGCGAACAGCCTGCGCAGACGATCGTCCGGCCCCATGCCGCTCCACCCGCGCAGTCGCAGCTCAAGCGCAAGGCTTCCGCCGAGGAAACCGCACTCAAGATCGATGCGATCGAATCGGAGATGTCGTCCGAATTCGTGAAATACGGTCCGGCCACCAAGGCCTCGCCTCCCGCACCGCCCGTTCCCCGCAAGCCGACCGCGGCAATCTCGCCCGACGCCGGGCGTGCGAAGTCGCCTTCCGCCACGCCGCTGGTCGTCGAGAACACGGCTGCGCCGACCACCACGCGGATCGGCGGGCCGACCATGGCCAGCACGACCCAGTTGCTGATGAGCGAGACCTACAGCGCGGCGGCACTGTCGGTCTCCGAAGCGATCCCGGTCATCGAGGAAGCGGCCATCCTGTACGCCAACGGCCAGACCCGCGTCGCCGAGCAGATGCTGCAGCAGGCGATCGACGACAACCAGCTCGGCGACGCCGCGATGCTGGTGTGGAACATGCTGTTCGACCTCTATCTCGTGACTGGCAAGCGCGAGGAGTTCGAGAACCTGTCGATCGCCTTCGCCAACAAGTTCGAGACGTCTCCTCCCGCCTGGGTCGAACTCGAGGACGCCCGCCCGAAGCCGGCCGCCGGCACCGCCGTGCCGGTGGTGCCCTTCCCGCCCAAGCTCGACGCCGGCATCACCAAGCAGCTCGAACGCGTCCAGAACCTCGCCGCCAACCACCGCACGCTGCGGCTCGAATTCGCGCGCGTCGCCGAGGTCAACCCGGTCGGCTGCGGCATCCTGCTCAACGTGCTGACCCGCCTGCAGAAGTCCGGCAACGACCTGGTGCTGGTCGGTTCGCACGAACTGGCGGAAAAGATCCGCGGCATCATCCAGGTCGGCCGCCGCGACGAGACCGAGGCGCCCTGGCTGCTGCTGCTCGAGATCCTGCGCCTCCTGAACCTCGAGAAGGATTTCGAGGAAACCAGCATCGACTATTGCGTGACATTCGAGGTCTCGCCGCCGGCCTTCGTCGCCCCGCAGAACAAGGTGACCACCGCCAGCGAGGAGGCTTCCCCCAAGGAAGAGTCCGGCGACCATTTCGCCATGCCGCGCGTCGTCGAAGGCAATGTCGACACGCTGATCGCCGCCATTGCCGCGCATGCCGAGCAACACAAGCCGGCCATCATCGATTGCAGCCGCATGCTGCGCGTGGACTTCGGCGCCGCCGGCCACCTGCTGACCGGCCTCGCGCCGCTCACGCTCAAGGGCATGACGCTCGAGTTCCACAACGTCAATCACCTGGTCGCCGCGCTGTTCAGGGTCATTGGCCTCAACGACCTGGTCCGCATCGTCCCGCGCAAGGCCTGACCACGCGGTTCGTGGTTCCGCCGAGCAAGGCTGCCGCCTTGCAATCGGAACGTCCGTCCCCATTTGCTCTCCATCTGCAAGGCCGTGCCGCCCGCGTCGTACACTAGCGGTCTGGCTGGGCCGCCTCGCATCTGCGAGCGCAGCCGGCAGCAGAATTCCGAAGAACTTCCCAAGGCAGATATGGAACAATTTCACGGGACGACCATCCTCTCCGTCCGCCGCGGCAATACCGTCGCCCTCGGCGGCGACGGCCAGGTCACGCTGGGCAATGTCGTCATGAAGGGCACGGCGCGCAAGGTGCGCAAGCTCTACCACAACAAGGTGCTGGCGGGCTTCGCCGGCGGCACTGCCGATGCCTTCACGCTGATCGAGCGCTTCGAGGGCAAGCTCGAGAAGCACCAGGGCCACCTGATGCGCGCCTCGGTCGAACTGGCCAAGGACTGGCGCACGGACCGCATCCTGCGCCGCCTGGAGGCAATGCTGCTGGTCGCCGACCGCGAATCGACGCTGATCATCACCGGCAACGGCGACGTGCTCGAACCCGAGCAGGGCATCGGCGCGATCGGCTCCGGTGGCGTCTACGCCCAGTCTGCCGCCAAGGCGCTGTTCGAGAACACCGAACTGTCGCCGGTCGAGATCGTGAAGAAGTCGCTCACCATCGCCGGCGAGCTGTGCATCTACACCAATCTCTCGCACACCATCGAAACGCTCGAATGACAGGACTCGCCGCGCCATGAACATGACTCCGCAGGAAATCGTCTCCGAACTCGACAAGCACGTGGTCGGCCAATCCCGCGCCAAGCGCGCGGTCGCCATCGCCCTGCGCAACCGCTGGCGCCGCCAGCAGGTGCACGACCCGCTGCGCCACGAGATCACGCCCAAGAACATCCTCATGATCGGCCCGACCGGCGTCGGCAAGACCGAGATCGCGCGCCGCCTGGCCAAGCTGGCCGATGCGCCCTTCATCAAGATCGAAGCCACCAAGTTCACCGAGGTCGGCTACGTCGGCCGCGACGTCGACACCATCGTGCGCGACCTGGTCGACATCGGCATCAAGCAGACCCGCGAAGCCGAGATGCACAAGATGCGCGCCCGCGCCGAGGATGCCGCCGAGGACCGCATCCTCGACATCCTGCTGCCGCCGCCGCGCGATTTCGGCTTCGGCTCGGCCACCGGCTCGACCGAGGACGGCGGCAACACCACGCGCCAGAATTTCCGCAAGCGGCTGCGCGAGGGCGCGCTCGACGACAAGGAGATCGAGGTCGACGTCGCCGAGGCAGCCCCGCAGATGGACATCATGGCCCCACCCGGCATGGAGGAAATGACCGAGCAGATCAAGTCGATGTTCGCCGGCATGGGGAGCGGCCGCAAGAAGAAGCGCAAGCTGAAGATCGCCGACGCGCTGAAGATCCTGATCGACGAGGAGGCCGCGCGCCTGGTCAACGAGGACGAGATCAAGCAGAAGGCGATCGCCAACGTCGAGCAGAACGGCATCGTGTTCCTCGACGAGATCGACAAGATCGCGACGCGCTCGGAGGTCGGTGGCGCCGACGTCTCGCGCGCCGGCGTGCAGCGCGACCTGCTCCCGCTGGTCGAGGGCACGACCGTCAACACCAAGTACGGCATGATCCGCACCGACCACATCCTGTTCATCGCCTCGGGCGCCTTCCACCTGTCGAAACCCTCGGACCTGATTCCCGAGCTGCAGGGCCGCTTCCCGATCCGCGTGGAACTGGAATCGCTGTCGATCGCCGATTTCGAGCGCATCCTGACCTCGACCGACGCCTGCCTCACCAAGCAATACGAGGCGCTGCTGGCCACCGAGGAAGTGAAGCTGGAGTTCACGCCGGAAGGCATCCGCCACCTGGCCGAGATCGCCTACTCGGTCAACGAGAAGACCGAGAACATCGGCGCGCGCCGCCTGTATACCGTGATGGAAAAGCTGCTCGAGGAAATCTCGTTCTCCGCCGGCAACCATGGCGGCACGGGCCTGACGATCGATGCCGCCTACGTCGACGAACGGCTCGGCGCGCTGGCGGTCAACGACGATCTCTCGCGCTACATCCTCTGACGACAAGGAGTGCTGCGATGGCCAACAAGGAACTGGCGAAACGGCAGAAGCTGACGATCCGCGTCGAGCCGTCGCAGCGCGCGCTCAAACCGCGCAACCCGGTCGCGGTGGCGGCCAAGCAGCGCGTGGCCGGCGCCCACCGCAAGTCGCCCTCGGGCGAGCGGCAGCTGCAGGACAGGCTGCTGAAGAAATTCTTCAAGGACGAAGGCGGCAAGGGCTGATACCGTCGCGTCAATGCCCCTGACCCGATGCGGGTGCAGGCGTGCGAAGGGCGTGCCGCCAAGAGACGTCGCCTCATTGCCGTCACCCCGGCGAAGGCCGGGGGCCAGCGGCGTATCCGTCCGCTGTTCACGCCACTGGATCCCGGCCTTCGCAGGGATGACGACGGTGGCATGCAAGCATGCAACGAAAACGCGCCGGCATTGCCGGCGCTTTTCATTGTTGCTTCGGATAGGCGGCGGCGATCCCGCTTGCCCGCTTACTGCCGCAGCAGCCCCGGATGCCCGCCGCCCGGGATCGGGCTCGGCGCGACGTTCTGCGGCTGTTGCGGCTGTTCGGCCGGCTGTCCCTGCGGCTGGGGCGGCGGCAGCGGCTGAGGCACCGGCGCGTGCTGGACGCCGCCGAGCGGCGGCAGGTTGTTGCCGGAGACCGGGGCCGGCATCGACGGCGGCGCCATCATGGCGCCCGGGACCGGCTGGGCACCATTGCCGCCCTCGCTCGGCGCATTGTCGGGCAGGTCGACGCGCTTGACCACGCCGCCCTCGTTGAGCAGCACGTAGCGGCGATGCACTTCCTTGACCGTCACGCCGGGCGCGACTTCCTTGTTGACCGAGACCGCCATCGGCGGCTGGCCGTCGGCCGACAGGATGGCCACGCCATCGGGGCCGGCCGCGATCACCCCGCGCAGCTGGTAGTTGGTGGCGGCCACCGCGGCGGCCGGCCGTCCGCCGAACAAGGTGGTGGCGGCCTCGACCGGCACCTCGGCCGGCGCGGCCGGCGGCGGCGCGGCGACCGGGCGCTCCTGCTTCTGGAACAGCTGCAGCCCCCAGAACGTCGCCGAGGCGCACAGGGCGATGAACAGGAGGAAGGCCGCGGCCAGTGGCGTACTCTTCATGGATTCCCTTCCCAAGCGGCCCTAGCGGACCAGCTGATTGATTTCGATGATCGGCATCAGCACCGCCAGCACGATGAGCAGCACCACCACGCCCATGGCCAGGATCAGCGCCGGCTCCAGCAGGCCGGCGATGGTCAGCGCGCGGCGCTCGAGGTCCTGCTCCTGCGCGTTCGACGCGCGTTCGAGCATGGCCGGCAGCTCGCCGGTGACTTCGCCGGCGCGGATCATGTGGACCAGCATCGGCGGAAAATGCTTGTGCGCCGACAGCGCCCGCGCCAGGCTGACGCCCTCGCGCACGCTGTTGGTGGCGTCCTCCACCTGCTGGCGCATCGCATCGTTCGACAGCGTGTCGCGGCTGGTCTGCAGCGCACGCAGGATCGGCACGCCGGATCCGGTGGTGATCGCCAGCGTGCTGGCGAAACGCGCGGTGTTCAGGCTGCGCTCGAACTTGCCGTACAGCGGCGCGTCGAGCAGCCAGGCATGCCAGCGGTAGCGGATGTCCGGGTTCTTCAATGCCGAGCGCCAGGCGAACAGGATGCCGGCCACCACGATGGCGACCACCCAGCCCCAGTTGCGCACGAAATCCGATACCCACAGCATCACCACCGTCAGCAGCGGCAGCTTCTGCTTGGTGTTGGCGAACACCGAGACGATCTGCGGCACCACGTAGGCCAGCAGGAAGATCACGATGGCGAAGGCGACCACCGTCACGATGGCCGGATAGGTGAAGGCCAGGCGCACCTTCTGGACCAGGGAATTGCGACGCTCGATGTAATCGGCCAGGCGCGACAGCACGCGCGCCAGCTGGCCGATCTGTTCGCCCGAGGCGACCAGGGCGCGATAGATCTCGTTGAAGTCGCGCGGATGGCGCGACAGCGCGTCCGACAGCGAGGAACCGCCCATCACCTCGGAACGGATCGAGGCGATCAGGTCGCGCACATAGGTGCGCTCGGCCTGTTCGAGCAGCGCGGTGAAGGCCTGCTCCAGCGGCAGGCTGGCTTCCAGCAGGCTGGCCAGCTGGCGCGTGAAGAGCGCCAGCTCGACCGTCGACAGCTTGTCGCCGAAGGCGCGGCGGCGGGCGCGGCCGCTCTCGTCGATCTGCGCCGCGATGGCGTCGACCACGATCGGCACCAGCCCCTGGTTGCGCAGGTCGGCCCGCGCGGCGCGCGCGCTGTCGGCGTTGAGGACACCCTTCCTGGTGTTGCCGAGCGCGTCGGCGGCTTCATAGCGGAATGCAGGCATGGCGGCTCAGCGTCCCCGGTTCATTCCTTGGCCACGCGCAGCACTTCGGCCTGCGTCGTGACGCCGTTGGCGATCCAGCGGTCGCCGTCCTCGCGCATCGACTTCATGCCGTTGCGGATCGCGGCCTGGCGGATCTCCGCTTCGGACGCCTGGTTGTGGATCTGCTCGCGGATCTCGTCGGTGGTCAGCAGCAGCTCATAGATGCCGACCCGGCCGTGGTAGCCGGTGTGGCCGCAATGGTCGCAGCCGACCGCGTGCCACTCCTTGCCGTCGAAGGTCTTGCACTGTTCGCACAGCTTGCGCACCAGGCGCTGCGCCACCACGCCGAGCAGCGAGGACGACAGCAGGAAGGGCTCGATGCCCATGTCCAGGAGGCGCGTGACGGCGGCGGCGGAATCGTTCGTGTGCAGCGTGGCCAGCACCAGGTGACCGGTCAACGAGGCCTGCACCGCGATCTGGGCGGTTTCCAGGTCGCGGATCTCGCCGATCATGATGACGTCCGGATCCTGGCGCAGGATGGCGCGCAGGGCCTTGGCGAAGGTCATGTCGATGCGGGCGTTGACCTGGGTCTGGCCGACGCCGGCCAGCTCGTATTCGATCGGATCCTCGACGGTGAGGATGTTGGTGGTCGGCGCGTTCAGGCGCGTCAGCGCGGCATACAGCGTGGTGGTCTTGCCGGAACCGGTCGGGCCGGTCACCAGCACGATGCCGTGCGGCTGGGCGATCAGGCGGTCGAACTGCTCCATCACGCCGGCGCTCATGCCCAGGTGCTGCAGGTCGAGGCGGCCGGCTTCCTTGTCGAGCAGGCGCAGCACCGCGCGCTCGCCGTGGCCGGTGGGCAGCGTGGAGACGCGCACGTCGACCGGCTTGCCGCCGACGCGCAGCGTGATGCGGCCGTCCTGCGGCAGGCGCTTCTCGGCGATGTCGAGCGAGGCCATGATCTTGATGCGCGAGATCAGCGAGGCGTGGATCGCCTTCTTCGGGCGCACGATGTCGCGCAGCGCGCCGTCCACGCGAAAGCGCACCACCGAGGTCTGCTCGTAGGGCTCGATGTGGATGTCGGAGGCTTCCTCGCGCAGCGCCTGCGTCAGCAGCGCATTGATCATGCGGATGACCGGAGCATCGTCGGCCGATTCGAGCAGGTCCTCGACGGCCGGCATGTCCATCATCAGCTTGGCGAGATCGAGGTCGGATTCGACATCCTCGACCACCTGGGCGGCGTCGCCGCCGGAGCCGGCATACGCTTCTGCGATGGCTGCCTCGAGTTCGTTGCGCGGCAGGGTTCTCAGCTTGATGCGGCCGAAGCGGCGGCTCACCTCGGCGATGGCCGTCGGCGGCGTGGCATCGGACACCCAGACCTCGACGGACGCGCGCGCGCTGCCGGCGGGCGCATCGGCGCGGCGCGCGAGCAGCGCGAAGTCGCGCGCGAAGGCGTACGGCAGGAGGCGGGCGTCGGAGACGATGGCGTTCATTGCTTTCCTGTGTGCGGCGCCGGCGCGGTTTGCGCGGACGGAGTGACCGCCTGCGGCTGGGCCGGCGTCGCCGGTTGCGGCGCGGCAGGGGCAGCCGGCCTCAGATTGTACAAGGGTCCGTCGACCATGCGGCCGTCCTGCAGCGGAGGCAGGAGGGGTGCGCCGGTATTCGGCAGGATGAGCGTCGGTTCCGGCTGGGCCGCGATCTGCGTGTTGCGGATGTAGTTGTAGCGGTCGGCCGCGAGGTTGACGCTCTGCTCGTTGGTGCGGACCACCGTGGGCCGCAGGAACACCATCAGGTTGCGTTTCACGCGGCTCTTCTTTTCATATTTGAAAAGATTGCCCACGACGGGAATGTTGCCCAGGCCCGGCACCTTCTCGTTGGTGTCGCTGAGCGTGTCGTCGATCAGGCCGCCGAGCACGATGATCTGGCCGTCGTCGACCAGCACGTTGGTGTCGATCGAGCGCTTGTTGGTGATGATGTCCGACGCATTGGACGTCGGCTGCACGCTGGAAGTTTCCTGGTAAATCGCCAGCTTGACCGAACCGCCTTCGGACACCTGCGGACGCACGCGCAGCGACAGGCCGACGTCCTTGCGCTCGATGGTCTGGAACGGGTTGACGTTGGCGCCGCCGCCCGAAGCCGCGGTGGTGAACTGGCCGGTCACGAACGGCACGTTCTGGCCGACGATGATCTTGGCTTCCTCGTTGTCGAGCGTCACCAGGTTGGGCATCGACAGGATGTTGGCGTTGCCCTCGCTTTCGAGCGCACGGGCGATCGCGCCCAGCGTCAGCTCGCCGCCGATCTGGCGGAATATGCCGAGGTTCAGGCCGTTGCCGGGCGGGGTGATGCCGGTAGTGCCGGTGCCGCCGGCCAGCTTGCGTGCCGCCAGGTTGATCAGGTTGTTGCCGCCGGTGCCGAAGCCGGTCAGCGTGCCGACGCGGTAGCGGCTGCCCTCGTCGCCGGACAGGCCGGCCCACTGGACGCCGAACTCGGCGGCCATGTCGGAGCTGACCTCGACGATCAGCGACTCGATGTAGACCTGGGCGCGGCGCGCGTCGAGCTGGTCGATCACGGCGCGCAGGTTGCGGTAGACGGTCTCGCTGGCGGTGATGATCAGCGAGTTGGTGGCGGCGTCGGCCTGGATGAAGCCGGCCGGGCCGCCCGCAGGCAGGTTCTGCTGCTGTTGCGGCGACGAGGCCGGCATCTGCATGCCCCCCTGCTGGCCGCCGGGCTGGTTGCCCTGCGGCTGCTGCGGCGCCAGCGAGGATGACGGATTGACGCCCGGCTGGGCCGACGCGCTCTCGCCCGAGACCACCGCGCGCAGCGTCTGCGCCAGCTTGATGGCGTCGGCATTGCGCAGGTAGACCACGTGCACGTTGCCGGCCTGGGCGGTCGGCTGGTCGAGCTTGGCGATCAGCGACTTGGCCAGCGTGGCGCGCGCCGTCGAGGGCGCGCGCACCAGCACCGCGTTGGTGCGCGGATCGGCCAGCAGCGTCACGCGGCCGGCGTCGAGGCCGGGCGCCACGCCGCCGCCCTGGTCGAGCAGGCGGCTGACCATGGTGGCGATGTCGGATGCGATCGCGTGCTTGATCGGGATGATGTCGACGTCGGCGCTGGCAGGCGCATCGAGCGCGGCGATGATCTTCGACAGCCGCTTGAGGTTGTCGGCGTAGTCGGTGATCACCAGCGAGTTGTTGCCGACGTTGGCGTTGATCGTGTTGTTGGGCGAGATCAGCGGGCGCAGCACCGTGACCAGGTTCTGCGCCGATTCATAGTTGAGGCGGAAGATCTGCGTGGCCACCTGGTCGCCGCGCACCGCGCCGGTCTGGATCGGTCCGGCCTGCAGCTTGGCGTCGGCCTCGGGCACCACCTTGGTGTACCCGTCCCCGGCCACCACCGCGTAGCCCTGCAGGCGCAGCACCGAGGTCAGCAGGTTGAAGGCTTCGGCCTTGCTGACCGGCTTTTCCGACACCAGGTTGATCGACCCTTTCACGCGCGGATCGATGATGAAGGTACGGCCGGTGAAATGGCCGATCGCCTTGACCACCGATTCGATGTCGGCGCCGACGAAATTCAGGTTCGCCTGGCCGGCCGCCGGATCCTGGGCCCATGCCGGCAGCCCGGAGGTGCCGATCGCGCAGGAGAGGGTGAGCACGGCGCCCCAGCGTTTCCATTGGGTGCGGGCAGTGGACTTCGGTGTGCGGTGTGTTGTCATTTGAACTCTAACGCGATGATGTTCTTGTTACCTTCCCTGCGGCGCTGACCAAGGAGGTTCAGCAATACCGCCAAGCGCTCTTCCTCTCCCGCAGCGGCCTCGGCCCTGCCGGAGAACTGCAATCTGCCGTTCGTCAGCGATCCGGTGCCGGACAGCAGCAGCGGTCCGTGCACCGTCTTCAAGGCGACGTCCGCCTGCTGGCCGCGCCAGGTCAGCGTCAGGTCGTAGGCGCCCAGCGGGCGCACCGGCGACAGGCGCGACGCGATGTCGGTCATGTGCAGCGTCGTCACGCCGGTCACGGCCGCCTGGTTGCCCTGGCGCGCCACCTGCAGCGGCGTCCACGCCAGCCGCATCTGCCCCGACAGCTGCACCGTGTTCAGCGGCGCGCCGAGCCCGGACAAGCGCTCGGCCGGCAGCAGGATGGCCGAGGGACCGACCTCCACCTGGGTCCAGCTGCCGCGCACATGCACCGGCTGCGTCAGGGCCTGGGCGTTTTCCAGTTCCAGGTCGACCATGCCGACCAGCGCCAGCGGCGACAGCCGCCAGGAAAAGCGTCCCGGCAGCAGCGGCGTGACCGGATCGCTGCCGGACGGCGCGCCGCCGATGAAGGCGGAGCCGCGCCACAGCGAGCCCTGCGGATCGCCGAGCGTCAGGCGTCCGCCGGTCTGCCGCTCGACGATCGTGCGCATCCATGCCGCCGGGCAGAAGGCCACCACCGTGAGCGCAATGCTCAGCAGGCCGGCGCCGATCCAGAGGGCGGTGCGTCGCATCGTCACCCTCAGCCGCCCTCGCCCTTCTGCTGGCGCAGCGTCAGCGAGGCGTTGACGGTGTCGAGCGCCGCCTGCGCTTCGAAGCTTCCTTCCGTGAGCGAGACGCGCGCGCTGCGCTGCATCTCGTCGAGCCAGCCGACCACGGCGGCATACGACACGCCCTGCAGCTGGATCCTGATCATGTCGCCGCCCACCACCACGCTCTGGGCCTTGAGATTGCGGCGCGCAAGGCTGCCCTCGAGCGACTCGCGCGTCACCGGCGCGACCGGCGTGGCGCCGGCGGCGCCGAGCTCGGCCACCTGGCGGGCCATGCCCTGCAGCTCGGCGGCCTGCTGGCGCATCTGCGGCAGCGACTTCCGCAGTTGATCACGACCGGACAGCGCCGGGTTGAGGAACAGCAAATAGACGATGGCCAGCAGGATCGCCGCGGCGCCGGCCGCCAGCATCGCCCGCTCGCGCGGCTGGCGCTCGTTCCAGTAGGCGGTCGCCGTGTCCTTGAAGTCGTTGAATCCGCTTGCCATTATCGTCCGCTCCGGATCTGCCAGGCGCCGTTGGCGGCCTGGTCCAGGGTGAGGTTGCGCGCCGCCAGCGCGGGCCGCAGCTGGTCGGCCGGCATCGTGCCTTCGGGCTTGAGCTTCACGACCAGGCTGCGGTCGCGGTACTCGAGCGAAGCGATGCCGTTGGTGCCGGTGCCGACCACGGTCTGCCAGGCTTCGCCGAAGCGCGCCGCCAGCGACAGGAAATCGTCGGGCGCCGGCTGGCCGCTGGCCTGGCGCGCGGCGACGATCTTCTGGCGCATCTGGGCGACCGGATCGACGATCAGCGTTTCCTTCGGGAAGGCGGCGCGGTAGGTCTGGTTCATGGTGGCGCGCAGCGTGTCGGCTTCACGCTTCAAGCGCCACCATTCGATGTTCAGGCCGACGATGTTGACCAGCAGGACGGCGGCGGCCAGCGCGGCCGGCCAGCGCCAGCGCTTCCAGTCGATGCCCTGCCCGCCCGCCGCGCCGCTGGCGGCGGCAAGGTCGAGCCCGGCGGTCGCGGCCCCTTGGATCCAGCGCGGCCAGTTGTCGGCATGGACCGTGGCGCGCTGGTCGAGCGCGAACACGGTGCCGGCGGCATCCTGGAAAGCGCGCACCGCTTCCTGCGGCACGTAGAGATGGATCGGCGCATCCGGCACGATGGCAGCCAGCGTCCGCAGCGCTTCCTGGGCGGCGGTGTCGGGGCTGTCGGGCAGGATCGGCAGGCCGATGCCCTGGTGCTCCGACAGGCGCACCGTCAGATCGAGCTCGCCCTCGGTCTCGGCGACCGCGGCCGACACGCTGCCCGACTGGTGCGGCAGGCACAGCTGGGCCGGCACGGCGGCGATGCGGCGCGCGCCGTAGGCGGCGAAAGTCTTCACGAGAATGTCGAACCAGCCGCGCTGCATCACCGCGACGGTGCGCAGGCCGTCGGCGGCGGCGCCGGCGACCACCACGCATTCGTCCGGATCGGACATCAGCTGGTCCTCGACGAGATTGGGCAACGCCGCCTTCATGCGGGCCGCGGACATCGGCGGCACCTGCACGCGCAGCAGCGTGACGTCGCTCGCCGCGGCCAGCAGCACCACGCGCTGCGCGCGGGCGACGCTGTCGGCCAGGTCCGCGATGCTGGCCATGCCCTCGCGCTCGACGGCGTCGCCGTTGGCCACCGCGAAGGCGCACGGCAGCGCGATCCAGTGCGGCACGCTGTCGGCGGCGGCTTTCGAGGGGAGGCGGATATACAGTGTGCTCAAGATGTCTCGTTCGGTGTTGTTATGGTCGTCGTGTTCTTCAGTCCTCGCGCACCCACACGACCCGGGTGATGCCGCCCTGGTCGCGCTCCATCAGCGCCCGCACCGTCAGGCCGGCGCGGCTCATGCGCACGTTGCCGTTGACGATGAAGTAATTCGTGCCGACCGCGAGCGCCTCCGCCTCGGCCGGCGACATCTCGGCCCCGACGCCGGCCAGGCGGTTCCTGAAGTCGCCGGTGATGTCGCGGAACGGCGCCCGCTTGCGCGCCGCCACCAGGGCCACGGCGGCGGAAGGTGTGAGTTTATCAATTCTGGCCGCCAATACCTCGGCCGGCGCCGTATTGACATTGATTTTTGTTATCGCACCGCTCTTCCGGTCCGGCGGCAGGACGATCACGAAGGGGCGCAGCTTGTCGATCATTGCCGGCGTGAATCCCTTCACGGCCAGCAGGTCGTCCACGGTGCGCAGCTCGATCGGCCAGGGAGCATCGGGCACGTCCACCGGCGGCTTCTGGGCCGCGATCATCAGCCGGGCAGTCTCGTTGGCGAGGGCCGGCGGCAGCTGGAGCTGGGCCAGCAGGTCGGCGAACAGGGCGATCTCCTCGCGATTGGGGGCGCCGTTGGTCGCCAGGTTGGAAAGATTGAACATCGACTGGGCATCGATCGTCTGGCCCGACAGCGTCGCATCGCTGGCGTCGGCGTCGGCCTGTCCCTTCTCGACGTACTGGTCCAGCCGGGTCTCGGCCAGCGGCACCGCCCACGGCTCGTCGAGATTGTCGACCTCGCCGGTCGATTGCTTGTCGGCACGCAGGATCACGCGCGCCCAGTCCAGCGCGCCGCGCAGGATCCACTGCTTCTGCAGCTGCAGGCGCTGGTTCTCGATCGAGCGCACCTGCACCTGCTGCTGCCAGAACAGGCTGGCGACGATGGTGATGGCCAGCGTGGTCAGCAGGAGTGCGGTGACGACGGCGACGCCGCGCTGCCTGCGAAGCGAAGTGGCGGCACGCATCATTCCGCCCCCAGCAGGAAGACCTTGACCAGGCTGCGCGCATTGCCGTCCAGCCGCAGCGACACCTCGACGCCACGCAGCTCGGACGGCGGCTGCGCCATCTGCTGGTTGTTGGGGTTGCCGCCCGGCGGGCCGCCGGCCGGTTGCCATCCGGACTTGCCGGCCCAGGTGCGGAAATCCATTGCCGCCACCTGCGGCTGCAGCGGCACCGCGGTGTTGCGGTCGGCATCGGCGACGACGGCCTGCCAGGTGCGGTCGAGTTCGCGGAATTCGCGCACAGGTGCGCTCTCGCGCCGCACCAGCACGCCGTCGGCGACGCGGTAGGCGACCACCTGCACCTGCGACGGCTGGTTTTCGGCGAACACGTTGCGCACCAGGGTCAGGCGGCCGGGCTCGGCGAACAGGTTGGGCCGGTTCTTGATGTCTTCGGGATCGGTAATGCGCGCGAGGTCGTTCTGCAGCTGCGCGAAGGTGATCTGCAGGCCGCGTGTCTGGTCGAGCTGGCCGTTGAGGGCGAAGCGGGCCTTGACGATGCCGTCCAGCCCCTGCCAGCCGAGCACCGCCACGATCGCCAGCACGGTCACGGCGACCAGCACCTCGATGAGGGTAAAGCCTTGCGATGTACGCTGTCGCCTACTCACGCGGCACCACCTGGGTCAGCTTGATGATGCGACGATCGGTCATCGTGGCGTCGTAGACGCTGACCTCGACGCGCCGGAACAGCGGATTGGGCGTGGCGAAGACTTCCTCTTCGCAGATGAAATCCAGATCGCCTTGCGGACATTCGAAATTGCGCTTTCCGAACGCCGGCCATTCGCCGGCAAGCCGGATCTGGGCCAGCCGGTTCTCGGCCGACCAGGTCGCCATCATGGAGGCACGCAGGCCATTGCTGTTCTGGGTCAGGCTCCCCACCGCCCGCAGGCTGGCGCCGAGGGCGGTACCGACGATGACCAGCGCGACCAGCACCTCGAGCAGCGTGAAGCCGCGCACGCGCTGCGATGAACGACGAGGCGCTCTCATCTCATTCAACCGTGTAATGGCCGATGCCGTCGGCGCGCAGGACGACGCGCTCGTTTCCATGCGCCATGGTCAACGTGAACGGCTTGTCGACCGGCTCCTTTCCGAACACGATGCGCAGTTTCTCGCCCTGGCCGGTCAAGGGCGGATCGACCAGCAGCGACACCGGGGCGCGCGAGAATTCGCGTTCGCGAAGCATGTCATCCCGGGAGAGGAGCTCCCAGCCGCTGTCGCTGCGGATCAGGAAGCGGTAACTGTTGCCGTCGGCCTCGAAGGCGATCGGGCGGTTGCGCAGGATCGCCTCGTCGCGGGCCAATTGCAGCAGCAGCGCGACGCGCTGGGCATCGCGCTGCAGGACTTGCTGGTCGCCGGGCATCACGCTGAAAGAAATGAGCCCGAAGGTAATTCCGAGGATGACCAGGACGACCATCATCTCGAGAAGCGTGAAGCCCCCCGACCGGCGCAGTCCTCGCCAGCGAAGCGTTATCCGGGAAACGACATTTACTGCCACGAGCCGATGTCGGCATCTGTGCCGTTGCCGCCGGGCTGGCCGTCGGCGCCGAGCGAGAACACGTCGATCTCGCCGCGGATGCCCGGCGACATGTACTGGTAGTTGTTGCCCCACGGATCTTTCGGCAGTTTGTCGATATACGGGCCTGCCCAGCCGCGCGGCGCGGGGCCCGTCGTCGGCCGTGTCACCAATGCCTGCAATCCCTGTTCCGTGGTGGGATAGCGATCGTTGTGGAGCTTGTAGACCTTGAGGGCACCGACCAACGTCGAGATGTTCGTCTTCGCGCCTTCGATCTTGGATTCATCGACACGCCCCAGGACGTTGGGAACGACCAGCGCTGCCAGGATGCCCATGATGACCACGACCACCATGATCTCGATCAGCGTGAAACCGCGCTGCGACTGCGACGAGCGCACGCGCGCCGGGGAAAAAGCGTTCGACATAAGAATTGCCCGAGTGGAAATAGAAAAAACCAACAAACCGCGAGTATATAGCCGAAGCGGCGTTTCAACTACGTCTTCGGGGAGATTGCCGGGAGGCGATTGATCTTCGCCAACCCCCTATGACGATCAAACGATCGGAAAGTGCCGCAAACTTGCCGGCCCCGGCATAGTCCATTGGCCAACTGCCAACATGCGCGACGGGAGACCATCATGGCCATCGATCATCTCGCCCCCGGCGAAGTCACCGACATCCGCCTGCCGGGCGACCAGTTGCAGGAAGCGATTTCCACCGCCGTGTTCAAGTCGCCGGAACTGGAAGTGATGCGGCTGGTGCTGCGCGCCGACCAGCGCATCCCGGAGCATACCGCCCCCGGCGACATGACGGTGCAGGGCCTGGACGGCAGCGCCGAGGTGGCGGTCGACGGCAGACCGCGCCGGGTGCCGGCCGGCCACCTGCTGCGGCTGGCGCGCGGCATGCGCTACGAGGTGCGCGCCGCCGAGGATTGCGTGCTGCTGGTGACGATCTCGATGCCGCCCGAACCGGGCACCGCCTGACCAATGGCAGCGGCCGCGCTGCGCCATGCCGCGATGTGCAGCGCAGCATGCGTGCGGCGATCGCCAGCGCGGAGTATGCTGTGACAATCCGTGCTGCCCGGCAAGGGCCGCCGGACGGGTGTGGCGTTCCGCTTCCGCCGGCTCGCCATGCCCCCGACCGCATCCGCCACGGGGAGGCCACATGCCGACATCCGTTCCAGCCTGCGCACGCGGCCTGGCGTGCACCGTAGCAGCACTCGCGCTCGCGCTCTCCGCGCCGGCCGGCGCGCTCGACATCACCACCGAGGAAAACCCGCCGTTCAACTATCTCGATGCGCAGCAGCACATCGCCGGCATCTCGACGGAGATCGTGGTGGAGCTGGGCAGGCGCACCGGCATTCCGATGAAGCTGCAGCTCACGCCGTGGGCGCGCGCGTACTCGCTGGCGATGAACGTGGCCGATACCTGCGTCTATTCGACCGCCCGCCTGCCGGAGCGCGAGGCGCTGTTCAAATGGGTCGGCCCGATCTCCACCAACAAGTGGGCGATGTTCGGGCGCGAGGATTTCCGCGACCGCATCCAGACGATCGACGATGCCCGCAAGTACCGCATCGGCGGCGTCAACATGGACGGCAAGGTGATCTACCTGAAGTCGCTCGGGTTCACCAACATCGACACCGTCAACGACGATGCGCTGAACGTCTCCAAGCTGCTGGCCGGCCGCATCGACCTGCTGGTCGCCGGCGCCTACAAGGCGAAGGAATTGTCGGCCCAGAGCGGCGCACGCGGACTGCGCCAGGTGTTCGTCTTCCGCGAGGTGGAGTATTACCTCGCGTGCAGCCCGAAGACCTCGGATGCGGTGATCGCCCGGCTCAATGCCGAACTGCAGACGATGCAGAAGGAAGGCTACCTGCGGGCGGTGACGGAACGCTACGCCGCCCGCCTGCAGTGACTGCCGCGTGGCCGGCGCCGCGGCGGCAGGGCATCAGGCGTTCTCGCCGCGCGGATCGCGCGCCAGCAGGCGCACCACCATGTCCTGCGGCGAGACGCCGTCGAACAGCACGCTGCAGATCGCATTCGTGATCGGCATGTCCACGCCGCGCTCGGCAGCCAGCGCGCGCACCGCCTGCGCGCAGCGCACGCCCTCGGCCACGTGGCCGAGTTCCGCCACGATCGCATCGAGCTTCTTGCCCTGCGCGAGACCGAGGCCGACCTTGCGGTTGCGCGACAGGTCGCCGGTGCAGGTGAGGATGAGGTCGCCCACGCCGGTCAAGCCCATGAAGGTCTCGGTGCGGCCGCCCAGCGCGCTGCCCAGGCGCGTGATCTCCGCCAGCCCGCGCGTGATCAGCGCGGCGCGCGCATTCAGGCCGAGGCCCATGCCATCGACCACGCCGGTGGCGATGGCCAGGATGTTCTTGACCGCGCCGCCGACTTCCACGCCGACCAGGTCGTCGGTGGAATAGACCCGCAGGTTGCGACCGTGGACGGTGCGCACGACCAGGTCGCGCAGCGCCGCGTCGGCGGAGGCGATCGCCAGCGCGCACGGCAGGCCGCGCGCCACTTCCTGGGCGAACGACGGGCCCGACAGCGCGCCCGACGGCACCGTGGCGCCCAGCACCTCGCGCACCACCTGATGCGGCAAGAGGCGCGTGCCTTCCTCGAAACCCTTGCACAGCCAGACGAGATTGGGAATCGCATGGCGCGACAGCCGCTGCGCCAGCGGGCGCAGGCCGGCGACCGCGGTGGCGGCGATCACCAGGGACGGCGCACCGTTGCCCGTCACGCGGGCGACGGCATCGTCGAGGTCGGCGGTGACGGCGATGCGCCCGGGCAGCGGGCAGCCCGGCAGGTAGGCGGCGTTCTCGCGGCGCAGCGCGGCGTCGCGCATGGCCGCGTCGTTGCGTCCCCACAGGACGACATCGTGGCGGTCGGCGATGGCGATCGCCAGCGCGGTGCCCCAGGCGCCGGCGCCGAGTACGGCGACCGGGATCGATTGCGGTGCGGTTGCGGTCATGATCCCTCCCCTGTGCAGGTGCGTTCCTGCGTCTGTCTTGTAATGGCCGGCGAGTGCCCCGGCTTATTCGCCCCAGACCTCCGGCGCCTTCACGAAGCCGGTGAGGCCGTCGCGGTGGCGCACCTTCACCCAGCCGGCGGACACCGGGTCGACGATTTCCAGCAGCACGCTGCGGTCGGCGGTGAACACCACCGCCGCATTGTCGTCGGCCGCGGCGCGGATCTTTGCATTGGCGCCGCGCACCACCGCCATGCGTTTGGTGGTCAATTCCTTCGAGGGCACCCACAACAGGTCGCCGGCGACGTCGCGCACCTTGCTCCACTCGCCATAGGTGAGCACCACTTCCACCGGCATGCCGCGCGGCGCGACGAATACCTTGCGGCCGCGCTCGGAAGGCGCGTCGTACATGATCACGGGATTGGCGCCGACGCTGCGGAACTCGGCCGCCTGGGCGGCGGGCGCGGCGGCGGACAAAAGGGCGAACAGGGTCGCCGGCAAGGCGGCGCGCGGGAACAGGCGAGCGGATGTCATCGATTCCTCCATCGAGATCGCGAATTCGGCGCCGCTGGGTCGGCGCCGCGACGGCGCGCCGCAAGGTGCGTCCGTCCGGCAGGGGGCGGCAGGCGACCGCCTGCCTTGGCGGTTACTGTACCGATGCCTGGGAGCCGTCCGGCATGATGATGCCGGAACCGCCGCCCTGCTGCTGTTGCATCTGCTCGGCCATGGCCTGCAGGCGCTGCTGGTAAAACACCTCGAAGTTGATCTCCGACAGGTGCACCGGCGGGAAGCCGGCGCGCGAGACGGCGTCGGCGATGTTGGCGCGCAGGTAGGGATAGATGATGTTCGGGCAGGCGATGCCGAGGATCGGGTCGAGCTGCTCTTCCGGGATGTTGCGCATCTCGAAGATGCCGGCCTGCTTGCCCTCGACCAGGAAGGCGACCTTGTCGTTCACCTTGGCGGTGACGGTCACCGTCACCGTCGATTCGAACATGCCGGTGGTCAGCATGTCGGCGCCGACGTCGATGGCGACCTCGATCGCCGGGGCTTCCTGCTCAAGGAAGATCTGCGGGGAATTCGGCTGCTCCAGCGACATGTCCTTCAGGTAGACGCGCTGGATCTGGAACACGGGTTGATTGTCTTGCTGGATTTGGTCGGACATGAAACTCTTTCGGATGGTTGATGGGTGGACGGAGCAGCCGGCACTGCCGCCGGCCCGGTGCGGATGGCGATCGGGACGAGAGCTTACCCGCCTTTGAGCAATGCGTCGAGCTTGCCGCCGCGGTCCAGCGCGCTCATGTCGTCGAAACCGCCGACATGGGTGTCGCCGATGTAGATCTGCGGCACCGTGCGGCGGCCGGTCTTCTCCATCATCTCGACGCGCAGCTGCGGCTCGAGGTCGACGCGGATCTTCTCGATCTCCTCGACGCCCTTGGCCCTGAGCAGCCGCTCGGCCATGACGCAATACGGGCACACGGCGGTGCAGTACATCACAACGCGGGGTGTCATCGTGCTCTCCTTTGGATCACTTGGTGACCGGCAATCCCTGGGCCTGCCAGGCCGCCAGTCCGCCTTCGAGACTATACACCTCGTTGAAGCCGGCCTTCTTGAGCGCGGCCGCGGCCTTCGACGACCGGGTGCCGCTCTGGCACACGACGATGGCGGTCTTCGACTTGAACTTGTCGAGCTCGCCGGCGCGCCTGTCGATCTCGGCAAGCGGAATGTTGCGGGCGTCGCGCAGGTGGCCGGCCGAGAATTCGGCCGGGTCGCGCACATCGATGATGACGGCCTTGCCCTGGTTCATCAGTTGGGTGGCCTGCAACTGCCCGATGCGGGCGCCGCGCTGGAGCAGCGCCGGGAACAGCAGCATGCCGCCGGAGAGGAAAGCGGTCGCGATCCAGAAAATATTGTCAAGAAGGAACTTCACGTTGGTCCGGTCAGGTTGGAAAATCCCGCAATTATAGTGGGTATCGCGGGCGAGAACCGGAGATGCCTGCACATGCTCCGCGCCGGCGTCCATACCGGCCCGGCCTGGCCCGGACGCCGGCGTCCCGCGCGGATTTCATGCCGCAACGCAAAAAAATCCGGCCGCAAAACCGCATCCCGTTACCGGTTCCGGCCTAAAATAGCCAGCTTTTGGCAACCGTCTCAACTCACTTCCGATCTGGGCTCCCCATGTACAAAATCGTCTTCATGCGCCACGGCGAATCCACGTGGAATCTCGACAACCGCTTCACCGGCTGGACCGACGTCGACCTGACCGAGAAAGGCATCGCCGAAGCGCGCAATGCCGGCAAGCTGCTCAAGGAAGCCGGCTTCGCCTTCGACATGGCCTACACCTCGGTGCTCAAGCGCGCGATCCGCACGCTGTGGTGCACGCTCGACGAGATGGACCAGATGTGGATCCCGGTCACCCACAGCTGGCGGCTGAACGAACGCCACTACGGCGCGCTGCAGGGCCTGAACAAGGCCGAGACCGCCGCCAAGTACGGCGACGAGCAGGTGCTGGTCTGGCGCCGCAGCTACGACGTGCCGCCGATGGCGCTGGAGCCGACCGATCCGCGCACCTCGTTCGACGACCCGCGCTATGCGGACGTGCCGCGCGACCAGATCCCGCGGACCGAGTGCCTCAAGGACACCGTCGAGCGCGTCATGCCCTACTGGCACGAGTCGATCGCCCCGGCGATCCGCTCCGGCCGCCGCATCCTGATCTCCGCCCACGGCAACAGCCTGCGCGCGCTGATCAAGTCGCTCGACAACATCAGCGACGCCGACATCGTCGGCCTGAACATCCCGAACGGCCAGCCGCTGGTGTACGAGCTCGATGCCGATCTCAAGCCGATCCGCAGCTACTACCTCGGCGACACCGCCGCGATCGAGGCTGCCATGAAAGCGGTCGCCAACCAGGGCAAGGCCAAGTAAATTCCGATGCCACGCTTCACCCCCGCCGGCAGCGGCCGCAACGCAACGCCGTCGCGCGCGCGCCGCTGGCGCGCCGCGGTGGCGGCCGCCTGCCTGCTGGCCGCCTGCGCCGTGCATGCGCAGACCGGCAAGGTCACCGAGCGCAGCAAGCAGAAGCGCGCCGCCGAGAGCGAGCGCGCCGAGCTGCAGGACAAGCTGCGCGCGCTCAAGCGCGACATCGAGAAGACCGAGACCGCCAAGGGCCGCGCCGCCGATGCGCTGGCCACCTCGGAAGCGGCGATCTCCGAAGCCAACCGCGCCCTGCGCGACCTGGCCGAGGAACAGTCCGCCACCGAGGCGCGCCTGGCACAGCTGACGACGCAGCAGGAAGGCCTGGAAGCCACGGTGCAGCGACAGCAGGCCCAGCTGGCGAAGCTGCTGCACGAGCAATACGTGGCCGGCAACGAGGACCGCATCAAGCTGCTGCTGTCCGGCGACAATCCGAACCGCATCAACCGCGAACTGCAGTACATGGGCTACGTGTCGCAGGCCCAGGCGAAGCTGCTGGCCAGCCTGCGTGCCAACCTGGCCAACGTGGAAGCCACCCGCGCCGGCATCCAGAACGCCAAGGACGAACTCGACGAGATCGCCCAGGAAGCGCAGCAGCAGAAGGCCGTGCTCGAGAAGGAAAAGGCCCAGCGCGCCGCGCTGCTGGCCCGGCTGTCGAGCAAGCTGGCCTCGCAGCGCAAGGAAGCGACCACTCTCGAGCGCGACGAGCAGCGCCTGGCCGGCCTGGTCGAGCGGCTCGGCCGCCTGATCGAGGAACAACAGAAGGCCGAAGCGGCCGCGCGCGAGAAGAAACGCCAGGAGCAGCTGGCGCGCGCGAAGGCGGCCGAACAGGCGAAGCAGGCATCGGCCGCCGCGCCGACCGCGCCGGCGGGCGCCGCGAAGGGCAAGCCGGCCAATCCGAACGCCATCGACGATGACGAACCGCCAAAGGCGCTCGCCCGCAATGAACTCACCCCGGAGGCCGGCGTCCAACCGGCAGGTTTCCCGGTTGCATTCGACACGCTGCGCGGCAAGCTGCGCCTGCCGGTCAGGGGCGACGTGATCGCCAGGTTCGGCAGCAAGCGCGCCGACGGGCCGCCGTGGAAGGGGTTGTTCATCCGGACCGGCGAAGGCGCCGACGTCAAGGCGGTCGCCGCCGGCCGCGTCGTGTTCGCCGACTGGCTCCGCGGCTTCGGCAACCTGATCATCCTCGACCACGGCAACCAGTACCTGAGCATCTACGGCAACAACCAGTCGGTCCTGAAGCGCGAGGGCGATACGGTGCGGCCGGGCGACGTGATCGCCAGCGCCGGCAACAGCGGTGGCAACGAACAATCGGGTTTATACTTTGAAATGCGTCACCAGGGCCGTGCGATCGATCCGTTCGGCTGGATCTCCCTGAAGTGACGCGATTCACCTGCGAGCGGACACATGAGTAGCAAACTCAAGAACATCAGCCTCATCGGCCTTGGCATGGTCGCGGGCGTGGCGGCATCGATGCAGTTCGACGCCATCGCCCAGAAGAATGCGGCTTCCCCGCTCCCGGTCGACGAGCTGCGGCAGCTGGCCGACGTGTTCGGCCTGATCAAGTCCGACTACGTCGAACCGGTCGAGGACAAGAAGCTGCTTACCGAAGCCATCTCCGGCATGGTCGCCTCGCTCGATCCGCACTCGGCCTATCTCGACAAGAAGGCCTTCAAGGAACTGCGCGAGGGCACCCAGGGCAAGTTCGTCGGCCTGGGCATCGAGGTCGGCATGGAAGACGGCTACGTGAAGGTGGTCTCGCCGATCGAGGATTCCCCCGCGTACAAGGCCGGCATCAAGTCCGGCGACCTGATCACGCGCCTGGACAACACGCCGGTCAAGGGCATGTCGCTCGACGAAGCCGTCAAGAAGATGCGCGGCGAGCCGAACACCAAGATCACCCTCACCATCGCCCGCAAGGAAGAGAACAAGCCGCTGATCTTCACGATCGTGCGCCAGGAAATCCGCGTGCAGAGCGTCAAGGCCAAGGTGGTCGAACCCGGCTACGCCTGGCTGCGCATCTCGCAGTTCCAGGAGCCGACCGTCGAGGACATGGTCAAGAAGCTCTCCGGCATCTATGCCCAGGAGCCGAACCTCAAGGGCCTGGTGCTCGACCTGCGCAACGACCCGGGCGGCGTGCTGCCGGGCGCGATCGGCGTGTCGGCCGCCTTCCTGCCGAAGGACGCCGTGATCGTCTCGACCAACGGCCAGCTGCCGGATTCCAAGCAGACCTTCCACGCCCGCCGCGAGTTCTATGCGACGCGCGTGGCGAGCGATCCGCTGGCCAGGCTGCCGGAAGCGGTCAAGAAGGTGCCGATGGTGGTGCTGGTCAACGGCGGCTCGGCCTCGGCCTCCGAGATCGTCGCCGGCGCCCTGCAGGACCACAAGCGCGCCGTCGTGATGGGCAGCCAGACCTTCGGCAAGGGCTCGGTGCAGACCATCCGCCAGCTGTCGCCGGACACCGCGGTCAAGCTGACCACCGCGCGCTACTACACGCCGAACGGCCGTGCCATCCAGGCCAAGGGCATCGTGCCCGACCTGATGGTCGACGAGACCGCGGAGGGCGACGGCATGAACAGCTTCCGCCTGCGCGAGGCCGACCTGCAGAAGCACCTGTCGAACGACAAGGACAAGGACGACGCGCGCGGCCCGACCTTCGACGAGCTCGAGGAAGAGCAGCGCCTGGCCGCCCTCGAGAAGCGCAAGAAGCCGGTCGAGCTCGGCAGCAAGGACGACTTCCAGCTGGCGCAGGCGCTCAACCACCTCAAGGGCCTGCCGGTGCAGACCGCCAAGCACAAGGTGATCGAGAGCAAGAAGGAACCGACCATCAACGATCCGCAACCGAACGACAAGCCGAACGGCAAGGGTGCGCAGCCGAAGGGCGAGACGAAGTAAGCCCGCCGGGCAGGAAAGAGGCCGCAGCGATGCGGCCTTTTTTGACGCCCGCCCCCCCCGGGCACCACCCCTTCCACCGCCGAGGCACACCGGAATCCGACCCGTATCTCCGCCATGAACGACAACCAGCTGCTGCGCTATTCGCGCCATATCCTCCTCGACGAGATCGGCATCGAGGGCCAGGAACGCATCCTGGCCGCCCATGCGCTGGTGATCGGCGCCGGCGGGCTCGGTTCGCCGGCGGCCTTCTATCTCGCCTCGGCCGGCATCGGCACGCTCACGCTGGTCGACCACGACACGGTCGACCTGACCAACCTGCAACGCCAGATCCTCCATACCACCGAGCGCGTGGGCCAGCCCAAGGCACTGTCGGGCAAGACCGCCCTGGCCGGCATCAATCCCGAGGTGAACGTCGCGGCACTGACCGAGCGCGCCGACGGCGAGCGCCTGTCGGCCCTGGTCGCCGCGGCCGACGTGGTGCTCGACTGCAGCGACAACTTCGCCACGCGCCATGCCGTCAACCGCGCCTGCGTGGCGCACCGCGTGCCGCTGGTGTCGGGCGCGGCGATCCGCTTCGACGGCCAGGTCAGCGTGTTCGACCCGCGCGCCGCCGACACGCCCTGCTATGCCTGCCTGTTCGCGCCGGACCAGGAGTTCGAGGAAGTGCGCTGCTCGACCATGGGCGTGTTCGCGCCGCTGGTCGGCATCATCGGCACCATGCAGGCCGCCGAAGCGCTCAAGGTGGTCGCCGGCATCGGCGAGCCGCTGGCCGGCCGGCTGCTGCTGCTCGACGCGCGCAGCATGGAATGGACGTCCATCCGCGTGGCGCGCGATCCGCATTGCAGCGTGTGCCGCGATCGCGGGCGTCACGCCTGAACACGCACAGCAGGCGGCCGGGTTGTGCCGGCTTCTGATTTCCCACCTGCATCAGTCGCCAGTGAGCGGCTGCTTTTCATGCCGGCTTAAGGCGCCCGCCCCTATAATCGCCGTTCGACTTCGCTTCCCCATCCGTCCCCCTCAGAAAGGACATACCGCATGCTGAATCGCTGGAGACAACTCCTCCTCGCCGCCGCGACCGCCGGCAGTGCGCTGGCATTCGTCGCCACGCCGGCCGCCGCGCAGAAACTGCCGCAGGGCGTCACCCAGGTGACCGCCGTCGAGGGCATCACCGAATACCGGCTGCCCAACGGACTGAAGGTGCTGCTGTTCCCGGATCCCTCCAAGCCGACCGTGGTGGTCAACGTCACTTATCTCGTCGGCTCGCGCCATGAAAACTACGGCGAGACCGGCATGGCGCACCTGCTCGAACATCTGGTCTTCAAGGGTTCGAAGAATTTCCCGAAGATCACCGAGGAGTTCACGAAGCGCGGCATGCGCTTCAACGGCACCACCTGGCTGGACCGCACCAACTATTACGAACTGTTCCAGGCCAGCGACGAGAACCTGAAATGGGCGCTCGAGATGGAAGCCGACCGCATGGTCAATTCCTTCATCGCGAAGAAGGACCTCGATTCCGAGATGTCGGTCGTGCGCAATGAATTCGAGATGGGCGAGAACTCGCCGTTCTCGGTGATGCTCAAGCGCATGCAGAGCGTGGCCTACGACTGGCACAGCTACGGCCGCTCGACCATCGGCAACCGCAGCGACATCGAAAACGTCGAGATCGGCAACCTGCAGCGTTTCTATCGCACCTACTACCGCCCGGACAACGCCGTGCTGCTGGTGGCCGGCAAGTTCGATCCGGTTAAGACGCTGCAATGGATCACCGCCTCCTTCGGCAAGATCAAGAAGCCGGCCGAGCCGCTGCCGAAGTTCTGGACGGTCGAACCGACCCAGGATGGCGAGCGCAGCTTCACCGTGCGCCGCAAGGGCGACATGCAGCTGGTGTTCGTCGGCTACAAGATCCCCAGCGGCCTGCACGCCGACAGCGACGCGATGAGCTTCGTCTCCGAAATCCTCGGCAACACGCCGAACGGCCGCCTGCACAAGCAGCTGGTCGAATCGGGCAAGGCCGCCCAGGTGTTCGCCTACGGACTGACCGGCTATGCGCCTGGCCTGCAGATCGTCGGCGCCGTGGTCAAGAAAGGCGAGCCGGTCGAGCCGGTGCGCGATGCCCTGATCGCCGCCGTCGAGAGCTTTCACCAGACGCCGCCGACCAAGGAAGAGATGGACCGCGTGCGCATCAACTACGCCAACATCATCGAGAAGACACTCAACGACCACGAGCGTGTCGGCGTGGCGCTGTCCGAATCGATCGCGCTGGGCGACTGGCGCCTGCTGTTCAACGACCGCGAGAACATCGCCAAGATGACCGCCGACCAGGTGCTGGCGGCATCGAAGAAGTATTTCAAGCGTGACAACCGCGTGGTCGGCATCTACCTGCCGGAAGACAACCCGGAGCGCGCCGACGTGCCGGCCGCGCCGCCGGTGACCGAGGTCATGAAGGATTTCAAGGCCAAGGCCGAGGGCGATACCGCCGAAGCATTCGACCCGTCGCAGGACAACCTCAACAAGCGCACCCAGCGCACGAAGATCGGCGGCCTCGACGTCGCCATGCTGCCGAAGAAGAACCGCGGCCAGACCGTGGTGGTGTCGCTGTCGCTGCACTGGGGCGACGAGAAATCCCTGTTCGGCAAGAAGACGGTGTCGTCGCTGACCTCGGCCATGCTGGCGCGCGGCAACAGCAGGTACACCCGCCAGCAGCTGGCCGACGAGTTCGCGAAGCTGAAGATCTCGGGCGACATCTACCGCTTCCAGACCACGCGCGAACATCTGCCGGCGGCGATCCGCCTGATGGCCCAGGTTCTCAAGGAGCCGACCTTCCCGGCCGATGAATTCGAACAGTTGCGCAAGCAGTCGATCGTGGCGGCCGAAGCGGCCCGCAACGAGCCGAACGCGCTGGCCGCGCAGGCGCTCGACCAGCATTTCAATCGCTATCCGAAGGGCGACGTGCGCGCCCCGCTGACCATCGACGAGCGCATCGCCGAGCTGCAGGCCGTCAAGCTGGAAGACCTGAAGGCTTTCCACAAGACGTTCTACGGCGCCTCCAAGGGAGAGATCGCCGTCGTCGGCGACTTCGATCCCGCCGCGGTCACGAAAGTGATCGAGGAAGCCTATGGCAACTGGAAGAGCGCGGTGCCGTACACCCGCGTGCCCAACCAGTATTTCGACATCCCCTCGACCCGCGTGGAGATCAACACGCCCGACAAGGAGAACGGCTACTTCCTCGCCCGCGTCAACCTGAACATGCGCGACGACGATCCGGACTTCCCGGCGCTGCTGGTGGCCAACTATCTGTTCGGCGAAGGCGGCCTGAATTCCCGCCTGATCAACCGCATCCGCCAGAAGGATGGCCTGTCCTATGGCGGCCAGTCCTTCCTGTCGGTTGATTCGCTCGACCGCAGCGGCGCCTTCGGCATCGCTGCCATCGCCGCGCCGCAGAACCTGGCGCGCCTGGAGGCGGCGATCCGCGAGGAGCTGCAGAAGGCCGTCACCGAAGGCTTCACCGCCGACGAGATCGCCCGCGCCAAGTCCGGCCTGCTGCAGCAGCGCCTGCAGACGCGTGCCCAGGACGGCAGCGTGGCCGCGGCGTGGACCCACTTCATGTACCTGAACCGCACCTGGACCTGGAGCAAGGAAATCGAGCAGAAGATCCTCGCCCTCACTCCGGAACAGGTCACCGCGGCCTTCCGCAAGGCGGTCGATCCGGCGAAGCTGAGCATGGCCATCGCCGGCGACAAGGCGAAGATGCCGGCCGCCAAGCCGTAACCTCCGCGCCGCGTGCGACGACGCCGGCAGGGCCTTCGCGCCCTGCCGGCTTTTTTGTCGCCCGCGCTTTACATTAATTTACTGCCGGCACAAGGGCGCGTTACTTGCGCAGCCTACAGTGACACCATGCGCCGCACCTCCCGCGGCGCCTCACTGACAGGAAGGAACCATCATGCAAGAACAATCGCGTCGTCTCCGTCTCGCCGGCCGCATCGCGGCCGTCGCCTTCACCGCCGTCGCCGCGCTGGGCGCCACCGCGGGCGTCGCCCATGCCGATGGCGACCGCCACGGCATGCATGGCCACGGCATGCACAAGGACATGGATCCGGCCAGGGCCGCCGAATTCATCCAGCGCCGCATCGACCGCATGGTGCCGGACGCCACCGCCGATCAGAAGACCCGCCTGGCCGCCATCTTCAAGTCCGGCATGGACGAGATGCGCCCGCTGCGCGAGAAGCAGCGCGCCACCCGCCAGCAGGCCGCCAGCCTGCTTTCCCAGCGCACCATCGACCGCAGCGCTCTGGAGCAGTTGCGCGCCGCGCAGATGCAGGTGCACGACCAGCTGTCGCGCCGCATGACGCAGATGATGGCCGACGCCGCCGAAGTGCTCACGCCCGAGCAGCGCGCCCGCGTCGCCGAGCGCATGCAGAAGCGCATGGAGCGCCGCCACAAGTAACGCCGGCTTTCCCGCCGACATGCCCGCCGCGCCGGCGCGATCCCCGCATCGCCGCCGGCGCGGCGCTTGTCAGCCGCCGCGCGTGCCCTCTACACTGCCCGCATGCTTGTCCCGACGCGAGGAACCATGGCCCAGCGCCTGTTGATGATCGAAGACGACCACCGCCTGGCCGGCATGGTGGCCACCTATCTCGGCCAGAACGGCTTCGAGGTGCGCCATGCGGAAACCGCCGCCGAAGGACTTTCCCTGCTGCGCCAGCCGCCCGGCAACGAGGCCTTCGCCGTCGTGCTGCTCGACCTGATGCTGCCCGACGGCGACGGGCTCGACATCTGCCGCCAGATCCGCGCGCTGGCACCGCCGGTGGCCGCGGTGCCGATCGTCATGCTGACCGCCAAGGGCGACCCGATGGACCGCGTGGTCGGCCTGGAGATCGGCGCCGACGATTACCTGCCGAAACCCTTCGAACCGCGCGAGCTGCTGGCGCGCCTGCGCGCCGTGCTGCGCCGGCACCAGCACGCGGTGACCCGCGAGGCGGCGCGCACCCTGCGCTTCGGCCGCCTCGAGATCGATCCCGACGCCCGCACCATCCGCATCGATGGCGAGCTGCGCAGTGTCACCGCCTACCAGTTCGACCTGCTGCTGGCGATGGCCGAGCGCGCCGGCCGCGTGCTGTCGCGCGAGCAGCTGATGGACCTGGTCAAGGGCGAGCCGCTGGAAGCCTTCGACCGCTCGATCGATGTCCACATCGGGCGCCTGCGCGCCGCCATCGAGGACGACACCAAGCATCCGCGCCGCATCATCACGGTGCGCGGCGCGGGTTATGTGTTCGCCAAGGTGCAGGATGTTTAGCTTCGCCGCGCGCTGGTCGAACCGGCTCTACATCCGCATCTATGCGGCGCTGCTGGTCAGCGTCGTGCTGGCGGCGATCCTGTTCATCGTGGCCTGGCGCTTCAATGCCGCCTCGGCACCGCCGGGCCCGTTCCTGGAATCCTTCACCGAAGTGGTGGCCGAATCGCTGCCGCCGGCCGATGCGCCGGCAAGGGAACAGCGCGCCGCCCTGCGCCGCTGGCACGAGCGCATGCGCGCCGACCTGGCGTTGTTCTCCGCCGATGGCCGTGCCATCGCCGCGGTCGGCCGCCCTGTGCCGCCGCCCGACTTGTCGCAGCAGGAAAGCGGCTGGGTCGACGGCAAGCCGCAGGTGTTCGCGCTGCGCCTGCCCGATGGCCGCTGGCTGATGGGCCAGCGGATACGCCCGGCGCGCGTGCCGCGCTACGGCATCTGGGTGATCGTCGGCATGATCGCCGTGGCCATCGGCATCGGTGCCTATCCGGTCGTGCGCCGCATCACCGGCCGCCTGGAACGCCTGCAGAAGAGCGTCGACGCGCTCGGCGAAGGGCGCCTGTCGACGCGCGTGCCGGTCGAGGGCAATGACGAGGTGGCGCACCTGGCCGAGAGCTTCAATCGCTCCGCGGCGCGCATCGAGGCGCTGGTCTCCGCGCAGAAATCGCTGCTGGCCAATGCGTCCCACGAGCTGCGCTCGCCGCTGGCGCGTATCCGCATGGCGGTGCAATTGATGGATGCGCCCCCCGATTCGCCGATGCAGAAGGAACTGACGCGCAACATCGCGGAGCTGGACCAGCTGATCGAGGAAATCCTGCTGGCCAGCCGGCTCGACGCCGCCACCGAGGACAGCTTCGCCAGCGAGGAAGTCGACCTGGCGGCCCTGCTGGCCGAGGAATGCGCGCGCATCGATGCGCGCCTGGACGCCGAGCCGCTGGTCGTGACGGGCGACGCGCGGCTGCTGCGCCGGATGGTGCGCAACCTGCTGGAGAATGCGCAGCGCCACGGCAACGGCACCGCGGTGGAGGCGGCGCTGCACGGCCTGCCGGGGGAGCGCGTCGGCATCGAGGTGTGCGACCGCGGCGCCGGCGTGCCGGAGTCGGAACGCGAGCGCATCTTCGAGCCGTTCTACCGCCTGCCGGGCGCGCGCGAGCGCGACGGCGGTGTCGGGCTGGGCCTGAGCCTGGTGCGCCAGATCGCACGCCGCCACGGCGGCGATGTGGCGTGCCTCGCGCGCGAAGGCGGCGGCAGCTGTTTCAGGGTGAACCTGGCGCGGCATCCGGTGCGCGAGTCGGGAGCCAGGCAGGCGGGAGCCGTAACGGGTGCCTGAGTGCAGGCAGTTGCGGTGACGGCAGCCGCATCGGCGCAACGCTTGCGTCCCCGCCAAGCCCTTGCCCTCCTTCCCCCTGAACGGGGATGAGGACGGGGTTGCGCAACGCACTGCGTCGGGCCGCCCGAATCCGGGTGGCTTGCAAGACGCGAGGTGGGGCGGTTGGGATGGGGGTGATGCGCTTGATTGCAGCCTTGCAGTCGCGCAGACGCATTAGCCCCACCCTAGCCCTCCCCCTTTCAGGGGGAGGGAATCCGTGCCTTGGCGTGCTCCATGCCGCCGCCAGGGGAAGCCAGGCGCTCGTTCACGGCACCGTTGCGCACAAGCGCCTGCGCCTACTCCGCGCCGACCACTTACCCTCTGAGCGCCTTGAGCTGCTCCTCGATGTCGGCACGCATCTTCTTGTGTGGCGCCGGGCGGAAGTTCAGCGCCTTCTCGAACGCCGCGATGGCCTTCGCCTTGTCGTTGAGCGCCTGCCAGCACTGGCCGAGCCGATAGTAGAACTGGCCGCGCTGCTCGGTGGCCAATGCCTTCTCGAGCAGCGGGATCGCCTCGGCGGGACGCCCGCGTTCCTGCTGCACCAGCGCCAGCCCGTACACGCCCTGGGCGCTGTCGGGGAAGCGCCGCGCCACTTCCTGGTATACGCGCTCGGCATCGGCGAGCTTCTTCGCCTGTACCCAGGCGCCGCCGGTGGCCATCAGCATCTCGCGATGCAGGGCCTGCAGGGCTTCGTCGCTGCCGGCCTGCACTGCCAGCAGCGCGGCTTCGGCCGCGGCCGGCTTCTCGTCCTGCAGGTCGATGCGCGCCTGCAGCAGCTTCGCGACGGCCGGCCGGGTCTTCGCGGTCTCCGCGACCAGGTCCTGGGCCTTGCCCTTGCCGCCGCCGACGATACCCGGCGCCATCAGGTAATACTGCAGCAGCGAGCTGCGCGCGGAATGGTTGGCGGGATCGAGCTCGATCGCGGTGCGGTAGGCATCGCGAATCTTGCCGGCGTAGGAGATCGCGGCCATCACGCCGCCGGACATCGCCTTGGTGCCGAGCACGTTGCCCAGCGTTTCGTGGCAATCCGAATGTTTCGGATGCGCCTCGATGCATTGCTCCGCCAGCTGCGCGGCCTCGTCGTAACGGTTCTCCTGGCGCAGGCTGAGGATCACGCCCGCCTTCGCGACCAGCGCGTCGGCATTGCGCGGGTCGGCCGCCAGGCGGGTGGCGGCGAGGCGTTCGATCTCGGCGAACTTGCGGTCCTTGAAAAGCGGCGTGTATTCGTTGCGCGCTTCGGCGCTGCCGGCGGCGGCCAGCGCGAGCATCGCGGCGAGCAGTGCGGCGGAACGGACAGGGGTCATGCTTCCTCCTTGTGGACAGGACCGCGCCAGGCGCGCGATCCGCTGATCGGGTTGCGGCTCCGGCAGCCTCAGGGCGGCGCCTGCCCGCGTTGCCGGAACGACGAGCGCGCATCATACCGCCGCGCCAGCGGCGCGGCCAGACGGCAACCCGGGAACCTGCATGCTTGCGCAGTGGCAGCCGGCGGCCCCTGGCATCGCGCGTCCGGAAGCGGCGGACGCGATTGTGCAAAGTTCTATATCCTTGAGCCCATTCCCGCACCATCGCCCCGCCCGCCATGCGCAGCACCGACCTTGTCCGCCTCGTCCTCCTCGCCGCCATCTGGGGCGCCTCGTTCCTGTTCATGCGCATCATCGCGCCGGTCCTCGGCCCGCTGTGGACTGCGGAAACCCGGCTGGCGATCGCCGGCGCGGCGATGCTGGGGGTGATGGCCTGGCAAGGCAAGCATATGGACTGGCGCAGCCACTGGAAGACGTACGGCATCGTCGGCCTGCGCAATTCCGCGCTCCCGTTCGTGATGTTCTCCTTCGCGGCGCTGACGCTGCCGGCCGGCTACTCGGCCATCGTCAATGCGACCACGCCTTTGTGGGGCGCGGTGATGGGCGCGCTGATGCTGGGCGAGCGGTTCACCCTGCGCAAGGCATGCGGGCTGGCGCTGGGCATCGTCGGCGTGGCCTTCCTGGTGCGGCTGGGACCGGCGCGCTTCACGCCGGAGGTGGTGATCGCGGCGCTGGCCTGCTGCCTGGCCACTTTCTGCTACGGCGTCGCCGGGGCGTACTCGAAGAAGAAATCGGCCAGCGTGCCCTCCTCGCTGCTGGCCACCGGTTCGCAGATCGCCGGCGCCGTCCTGCTGCTGCCGCTGATGCCGCTGGCGCCGGCGCGTGGCGAGCCGACCTGGCTGGTGGCCGCCAGCGTGCTGGCGCTGGCCTTGCTGTGCAGCGCGGTGGCCTACTTCATCTACTACGACCTGATCGCGAAGATCGGCACGCGCACGCTGTCGGTCACCTTCCTCATCCCACTGTTCGCGGTGCTGTGGGGATGGCTGTTCATGGATGAGGTCGTCGACGCCAACATGCTGATCGGCTGCGCCATCGTGGTGGTGGCGACCTGGCTGGTGGTGTTCGAGGCGAAGAAGGCGGCGCCGGCAGCGGCGGCGCCAGCGGCGAAGTAGAAACGGCGCGGCCGCCGCACAGCGGATGCGGCGTGGCCTCAGCGAAGCAGCCGAGGCGTGGCCGCAATGAAGCAGCCGCGTCAGGCGTCCGGCCAGGCTACCCGCGCGCGCAGCACGCCGCGCAGCGCGTTGCACACCACGACTTCCTCGGCGCGGCGCAGGTCGTCCGCCGTGATGTCGCGCTCGATCGCCTGCCATGCCGGATCGGCGAGCAACACCGAGCGCATCACGCCCGGCAGCAGGCCGGCCGACAGCGGCGGCGTGCACCAGCGCCCGTCGATGCGCACGAACACGTTGCTGCGCGCCCCCTCCGTCAGCATGCCGTCGCGATTGAAGAACAGCATGTCGAAGGCGCCCTGGCGCTCGGCCTCGCGCCAGGCGGCATCGTAGCGGTCGCGCACCGTGGTCTTGTGGCGCAGGAACGGGTCGTCCGCCACGGTCGGCTGCGGCGCCGGCAACAGCGTCACCGGCTGCGCGATCTCCGCCAGCTCGCCGCGCGCGATGCTGCAGCGGCCGTCCGGGGCGAGCTCCAGCCGCAGGCGCCAGGTCCGGCCGGGTGCGCATTGCGCCAGTTCCGCATCCAGCACGGCGCGGATCGCCGCGTCGTCGAACGGGAAGCCGAATGCGGCAGCCGACGCGCGCAGCCGCGCGAGGTGGCGTTCCAGGTGCGAACAGCCTTCCTCGCGCGTCGCGCGGATCGTCTCGAAGAGGGAAAAATCATGGCCGAGCCCGGTCAGGAAGCGCGCCTTGAGGCGGCATTCCTCGAATTCGTCCGCGGCCACGCTGTCGTGCACGATGCCGGCGCCGACACCCATCTCGCCGGCGCGCAGGCCGTCGCGTTCCGGCTGCAGCACCATGGTGCGGATCGGCACCGACATGCAGAAGTCGCCGAGCACGCGCCCGGCGGCCGGCGCCTCGAACCAGGCGATCGCGCCGGTGTACAGGCCGCGCGCGGCCGGCTCCAGCTCGCGGATGATCTGCATGGTGCGCCGCTTGGGCGCCCCGGTGATCGAGCCGCACGGATAGAGCGCGCGGAACACGTCATGCAGCGCCACGTCGCCGCGCAAGCGCGCCTGCACCGTCGACGTCATCTGCAGCACGCTGGAGAAGCGCGTCACCTCGAACAGCTTCGGCACGCGCACCGTGCCGGTCTGCGCGATGCGGCCGAGGTCGTTGCGCAGCAGGTCGACGATCATCAGGTTCTCGGCGCAGTTCTTCGGATCGGCCGCGAGGGCCGCCGCGCGTTCCGCATCGATGCGGTCGTCGCCGCTGGCCGCTGCGGTGCCCTTCATCGGCCGCGCCGTGATCTCGCCGTCGCGGTGGCGCACGAACAGCTCCGGCGACAGCGACAGCACCGCCGCGCCGCCGGGCAGGATCACCAGCGCGCCATAGGGCACCGGCTGGCGCGCGCGCAGGCGGCGGTAGAGCGCGGCGGGCGCGCCGTAGGCGGCAAAGCGCAGCCGGTAGGTGTAATTGATCTGGTAGGTGTCGCCCGCTTCGATGTAGGCATGGATGCGCTCGATCGCCCGCGTGAACGCGGCCTCGTCGACATTCGCCGCCACTGCGCCGATGCCGGCGGGAGCCGCCGAGGCGTTGCCGCGCCCGCTGCCGTCCGATCGGGCATCGAGCCACGCGCCGACCGCATCCGCCGCCAGGCGCGTGCAGCGGCGGAACAGCAGGATCTGCGAGGGAAACCCCTCGTCCGCGCGCGGCGCGATGCCATGCATCTGCGCGCCGAGTTCGTACGAGAACAAGCCGACCGCATGCAGCCCCTGCGCCAGGCCGTCCTGCAGGCGCGCGAACACCTCCGGCAGCAGGCCCGCATCGGCGCAGGACAGCGTGCCGGCATGCTCCTCGTACAGGCGCGAGCGCGGATCGTCCGCCGTGGCGTCACGGTCGTCGAGCAGGGCGAAACAGGCCGGGTCGGGCGGCAGGAAAAAGGGCGGTTCGGAAATCGACATGGCGCAACATCATAGCCGACTGCCGCGAAGAAGGAGGAGCGCGGGTCGCGCCCGGCGCATGCCGGGCGCTTCGGAGGACGGCGAACCGGCCGGCCTCAGGCCAGCATCACGGCCATCTGCGCCGGTGCGCTGTCGGACGGATTCTGCTTGAAGCCGCTCTTGGCGTAGCGGTGCCAGCGCCCGACCACCAGGCTGGTGATCATCGAGGCGCGCATGTTCACCTGCTCTTCGGGAATCTGCGACTGCGATGCCGCCGTGCGCAGCGCGGTGCGGATCGCCATCTCGACACGCTCGACGAACTGGTTCATGCGCACCTGCAGGCGCTCGTCCTCGTTGACGAGGGCGTCGCCGATGATGACGCGGGTCATCCCGGGATTCTTCTCGGCGAAGTTGAGCAGCATCGCGACCATCGCCTGCACTTGTCCGAGGCCGCTCTGGTGCTCTTCGGTGATCTGGTTGATGAGTCCGAAGACAGTCGTCTCGATGAACTCGATGAGCCCCTCGAACATCTGCGCCTTGCTGGCGAAATGGCGGTACAGCGCCGCTTCCGAGACGTTGAGTTTGGCCGCCAGCGCGGCCGTGGTGATCTTCTCGCCCTTGGGCTGCTCCAGCATTTCGGCCAATGCCTGGAGGATCTGCAGTTTGCGCTCGCCTGGTTTCGTCGTGGCCATGATTTTCCTCATCGGCTGAACCCGCATCGGCGCCTTACCCTGGTCAACTCCTCCCCATCCAGGTTAACGCAGTCGGTGCAGACAAACTGGTAGTTGCTTTACGGATTGTACTTTGACATCCACGTAAATGGGGCGCTTTGTCATTTTTGTCAGCCCATGTGTTGTCAGATTGGCTTCGCGCGAGCGCCTGGCCCGGTCGCGGTCGAGGTGACCGGTCACCAACACGGTGCGCAATCCGAGGGTCTTGGCGGCCTTCAGGTTGGCCGCCGTGTCCTCCACCAGGATGCATTGCTGCGGTGCCAGATGCTCGCGCGCCAGCAGCCGCCGCAGCATCGGCTTGGACGGTTTCGGACACAACCGGCCGTGCACGCGCATCGCCTCCACCGGCACATGGCGGGCGAAATGGCGATGCAGCCCGATGTGCCGCAATACCTCGCGCGCATAGCGGCGCGGCGCATTGGTCAGCAGGATCTTGCGGCCGGGCAGGCGGCGCAGCAGCCGGGCCAGTCCGCGCTCGGTGCGGATCATGGCGCGCAGGTCGTCGAATGTGTGCGCTGCATCGAGGAACGCTTCCGCGCGCACGCCGTGGTGGCGCACCATGCCCACCAGCGTCGCCCCGTAGCGGCGCCAGTAGGCATCGCGTACCGCATCGACGGTGGCGGCGTCGGCCGGCGTGTCTCCATTTCCCAACACACGGGCCATGAAGGCGTTCATGTTGCGGTTCATCGCCGGAAAAATCGCGTGCGACGCGTCGTGCAGCGTGTTGTCGAGGTCGAACAGCCAGGTCGGCTTGGCAGGCATGGGAAGCTCGCGGAAGGTGCCGCCCGCGGGCGGCGGAAACGAAAAAGGCGCGGTCCGTCGCCGGCGCCGCGCCCGATTCCGGTGCGTCGGGATCAGTGCGAACGGATCATCGTGCCGAAGGCCTGCTCGGTGAGCACCTCCAGCAGCAGCGAGTGCTCGATGCGGCCGTCGATGATGTGCACCGTGTTCACGCCCGACTTGGCGGCGTCGAGCGCCGAGGAGATCTTCGGCAGCATGCCGCCGGAGATGGTGCCGTCGGCGAACATCTCGTCGATCTCGCGCGCGGACAGGTCGGTGACCAGGTTGCCGTTCTTGTCCATCACGCCGGGGATGTTGGTCATCATGATGAGTTTTTCGGCGCGCAGGATCTCGGCGATCTTGCCGGCCACCAGGTCGGCGTTGATGTTGTAGGCCTGGCCGTCCTCGCCGAAGCCGATCGGCGAGATGATCGGGATGAAGGCGTCGTCCTGCAGCGCCTTGACCACCGCCGGGTTGATCGCGTCGATCTCGCCGACGAAGCCGATGTCGAGGAACTGGCCCGGGTTCTCCTTGTCGGCCATCTTCATCTTGCGCGCGCGGATCAGGCCGCCGTCCTTGCCGGTCAGGCCGACCGCCTGGCCGCCGTAGTGGTTGATCAGCATGACGATGTCCTGCTGGACCTCGCCGCCGAGCACCCATTCGACCACTTCCATGGTTTCCTCGTCGGTGATGCGCATGCCCTGCACGAAGCTGCCCTGCTTGCCGACCTTCCTGAGCGCGTTGTCGATCTGCGGACCGCCGCCGTGGACCACCACCGGGTTCATGCCGACCAGCTTCAGCAGGATCACGTCGCGCGCGAAACTGTGCTTGAGGTGCTCCTCGGTCATGGCGTTGCCGCCGTACTTGATGACGATGGTCTTGCCGTGGAACTTGCGGATGTAGGGAAGCGCCTCGGCGAGGATCTGGGCCTTGCTTTGCGGGGAAACGTTGGACAGGTCGAATCCGGGGGTGGTGTCGTCGGTCATGGTCGGGAGATCGGTGAACGGGAGCGCCGGCACGGGCGCTGTGCGGTGACCGCGATTTTACAGCGAAATCGACGCGGGCCCGCATCCATCCTTGTGTTTGCCGGGGCAATCCGTTAGCCTTTTGCGGAAAAAGCAACCATCCCGACCCGCTCCCCGCCGCGCCATCCCGCATCATGGAAAACCCCGCACGCGAACAACACGACGCGTCCCCGTCGCTGCACCGGCAGCTCGAGGAGATGCGCCCGGCGCTGCTGCGCTTCGCGCTGCTCCAGCTGCGCAACGACAGCCTGGCCGAGGACGTGGTGCAGGAGGCGCTGGTCGCCGTGCTCGAGCGCCCCGAGCGCTTCGCCGGGCAATCGTCGCTGCGCACGTACGTCACCGGCATCCTCAAGCACAAGATCGTCGACGCCTTGCGCAGCGCCTCGCGCGAACGCTCCTACGGCACCGAGGAAGGTCAGAGCGACGACGACGTCATCGATGCCCTGTTCAAGCCGGACGGCCACACGGTCGACATGCCGCGCGACTGGGGCGATCCGGATGCCACCCTGCAGCAGAAGGATTTCTTCCGCGTGCTCGAACTGTGCCTCGAGAAGCTGCCCGAGAAGACCGCCCGCCTGTTCCTCATGCGCGAATGGCTGGAGCTGGAAACCGAGGAAATCTGTAAGGAACTCGGCTGTTCCACGTCTAATGCCTGGGTGATGCTGTACCGCGCCCGCATGCGCCTGCGCGAATGCCTGGACCTGAACTGGTTCGGCCGCCAGGCCGCCGCGCAATGAAAGGACCGCGATCGATGGACTGGAAGCCGACCTGCCGCGAAGTGCACCAGCTGGTGTCCGAGGGATTGGACCGCCGGCTGTCGCTGACCGAGCGCACCCGGGTGCAGATGCACCTGCTGGTCTGCCGCGCCTGCCAGCACTTCAGCGGCCAGATGAACCTGCTGCGGCGCGCCATGCGCCATTTCGAGATCGCCGGCGACGAGCGCGAGCGCGAGGATCGGCACAACGACCGGGACGGAGGACGTTCATGAGCACTTGCTCCCGTTGCGGCCGCGAATTTTCCTGCGGCATGGTCGATGCCACGGATGATGCGCCGTGCTGGTGCACGCAGTATCCTCCCATGCCGATGCCGGCGCCGGGCGATGCCACGGCGTCCTGCTACTGCCCGGAATGCCTTGCCGTCCTGAGTTCGCAGCGCATCGCTCCGGCACCCGGCTGATTCCGTGTCCGGTGCTGCGGCATGCTGAGCTCTGCACAGTCGATGGCCGCCGCTTTGCGAAAACGCAAACGCACTGCCCTGCCTGTTGGTAAGATTGCCCCTCAAAAAGTTTATCGCCGTCAACTTTCCGGACGGCGGAGCGAATAACGAAGGGGACACACATGACATCATCGCTGCGTAACATGCGTACCGGCTGCGCCCTCCTGGCGCTCGCCCTGCTGGCTGGCTGCGGCCGCCAGACGGAAGTGAAGATCGGCCTGGCCGCGCCGATGTCCGGCCCGCTGGCCCAGTACGGCAAGGACATCGTCCAGGGCGCCCAGGTGGCGGTCGACGAGCTCAACAACGAACACTTCGTCATCGACGGCAGGCGCGCCCGCTTCGAGCTGGTCGTGGAGGACGACAAGGCCGATCCGAAAGCCGGCGTGGAAGCCGCGCAGCGCCTGGTCGATGCCGGGGTCTCGGCCGTCTTCGGCCATTTCAACTCGGGCGTGTCGATCCCGGCCGCGCCGGTGTACGCCAAGGCCGGCATTCCGCAGCTGTCGGTCTCGACCAATCCCGAATACACCCGCCTCGGCCTGAAGACCACGTTCCGACTGACCGCCGACGATACCCAGCAGGGCGCCACGCTGGGCAGGCTGGTGACCGACAAGCTGCGTGCGAAGACGCTGTTCATGGTCGACGACAAGACCAAGTTCGGCACCGGGCTGGTGGCCGAGGTGCAGAAAGTCATCGGCGGCAAGAGCGTCAAGGCGGAGCATGCCAGCATCGATCCGAAGCAATCGAAGGAAGCCGACTACCAGGCGCTGGCGCAGAAGATCGCCGACAGCGGCGCGGACGTGGTGCTGTTCGCCGGCGACGAGGCGGCCGGCCTGCCGCTGCTGAAGGCGATGCGCCGTTCGCTGTCGACCGCGAAGTTCGTGGTGCCCGACGCGATGTGCGACCAGTCGACCGTGCGCAACGCCGGCGGCTTCGCCGACAACAACTACTACTGCACCATCGCCGGCGTGCCGCCGTCGTGGCTGTCGACCGGCATCGCCTTCACCGAGCTCTACAAGGCGAAGTTCAGCGGCAGCCCGGGCGCCTATGCGACGCTGGCCTACGACGGCATCCACGTGCTGGCGCAGGCGATGCAGGAAGCCGGTTCGCCCAAGCCCGACGCCTACCTGCCGGTGATGAAGAAGACCACCTTCGACGGCAAGGTGCAGGGCACGGTGGAGTTCGACAGCAAGGGCGACATCAAGGACGGCACCGTGGTGATCTACCAGTCGATCGGCGGTCAGCTGACGGAACAGCGCAGCATGCTGTGATGCGGCGCGGGCATGGCGGCGCCTGCCGTCGTGCCATGGATGCGGCGGGCGCCGCGTCCGCCTGCCGGAAGATGCCCGCCGCGGCGGCGGGCCCGGCAGGCATCAGGCGGAAGGCCCCGCCTCGCAGGCCTTTTCCTGCTGCTGCGGGAAGTCGGCCATGATCTTGTCGACGCCGGCGCGCGCCTTGCCGTCGAGATTGCGCAGGCGGAACACCACCTTGTTCGGCGCGGCAGCGTACGGCCCGATGCGGGCGCTGCGCACGCCCTTCTGGTTGAGCGCGACGAGATGCCCGCGCGCCGCTTCCTCGCTGCGGAAGATGCCGAGCGAGATGCCCCACTTCAGCTCTCCCTCCTGCACCACGTAGAAATCCTTCACGCCCATCTTCTTGAGTTCGCCAGCCTTCCTGTCGGCGCCTTCCTTCCTGCCCTGCGGCGGAATGAAGACGATGTAGCGCGACGGCTCGTCGAGTTCGTGCCGGGAGAGGCGCTCGCCGAGCGACAGCGGCCCCAGGCTTTCCTCGAAACGCTTCGCTTCGGCGGCATCGAAGCTGCCGAACTCGCTGCAGGTGGCCGCCGCCGCGCTGGTCTTCTTCATAGGAACGGCGGCATCGGCGGCCGAGGCCGGCAGCACGCGGAGGCGATCGGCGTTGAGCTGGCGGTTGACGCGCGCCGGCTCGTGCACTTCGGCATGGGGCGGCGCGATATAGCCCTGGTGGTAGGCGAACAATGCCGCATTGGCAAGCAAGAGCAGCGCGAAGAGGAATTTCAGCATGGCGGACGACGGTCTCCCTGGTGCCGGTGGCCGCGGCGCTACGTCGGCGCTCGCTGCGGTCCCGCGCACGCGACGGCGTGCAATCCGGTCAGGACGAGATTATCCACGGTCTGCGCGGGGATCGAAAGATGCGGCGCGATCATCGGTCCGGCGCCGCCGGACAGCAGGCAGGCCACGGCGCCGTGCTCTGTCGACAGCGCGGCGACCGCGCGCTCGATCGCGCCGGCCTGCGCCGAGACGCAGCCGGACAGGATCGCGTCGTCGGTGTTGTCGGCGAACAGGCGCGGCACCGTGACCGACTCGCCGATCTGCGGCAGCTGCGCGGTGTTGCGCGCCAGCGACGTTGCCATCAGCCCGAGGCCAGGCAGGATCATCCCGCCGAGGAAGCGGCCGTCGGCCGTCACCGCATCGACGGTGGTGGCGGTGCCGCAGGTGGCGACCACCTTCGCCTGGCCGGGGAACAGCGCATGCGCGCCGATCGCCGAGGCGAAACGGTCGCAGCCGAGCTGCCCCGGCGTGCGATAGCCATTGACGACGCCGGCGCGCGCCGGCGAGGAGGCGAACCATTCGACGGCCTGCGGATCGCGCGACGCCAGCGGCGCCAGCATGCCCGCGATCCGCTCGCGCATGGCCGCGCCCGCGACGTTGGAGACGACGGCGCGGCGGATGTCCGGCCGCGCGGCGACCGCGGCCATGCGGTCAAGATCGCGATGGAACAGCGCCTCGCAGGCCAGCCATGCGCCGACCGGCGCGGCATCGTCCGCGATCGCCCATTTGACGCGGGTGTTGCCCGCGTCGATCAGCAGCAGTGTCATGGGATGTCCTTCCTGCGCAGCGAGACGTCGCCGGCCATCACGGCCACGCGCCCTGCCGGCGTGTCGATCAGCAGGCGGCCGATCCAGTCGATGCCGGCGGCGCGCCCCTCGTGCACGACGCGGCCCTGGTCCAGGATGACGACCTCTTGCCCGCCGTGGGCATGCAGCGCGTTCCAGCGTTCCACCACCGGGTGCAGGCCATGCTGGCCGAAGCCGTGCATCGCCTCGGCCAGCCGGTTGAGCAGCGCCGCCAGCAGGCGGTTGCGCCCGATGCCGGCTTGCGGCAGCTGTGCCGCGCCCTGGCCGATGCGCGCGCGCAGCGCATCGTCGAGCGCGAGATTGAGACCGATGCCGATCACCGCCCAGCTGCTGTCGCGCGACTGCGCGGCGGTCTCGATCAGGATGCCGGCCAGCTTGCCGCCGTCCAGCAGCACGTCGTTGGGCCACTTCAGGCGCGCCGGCACGCCGAAGCTCTCCAGCGCATCGGCGATGGCGACGCCGACCGCGATCGGCAGGCCGACCAGCGCATGCATCGGCTGCTCGAAGCGCCATGCCAGCGAAAACGTCAGCGCCGCGCCCGGCGCGGAAATCCAGTCGCGGCCGGCGCGGCCGCGGCCGGCTGTCTGCTCCTCGGCGGCCAGCAGCGTCGGCCGCGCCAGTCGCGGCACCTCGACCAGCAGATCGGCATTGGTGGAACCGGTGACCGATACGATGCGCAGGTCGACCTGCCCGGCCAGGGGAGAGAGCCCTGCGGCAATGTGCATAGCCGAGAGCGGTTCGGCGCATGTGCCGGCAGCGGCATGGAAAGGGTCGGAACGAGACGTCATGCGTGCATTGTAGCCGCATCGGCGACCATGCCGCCGTGTTGTGGAGCGACGACGTGTGTGCCGCTTTTTTCATCAACCAAATTGATCTCTGCATAGAGAAAAGTCATGCGCAAACTTTGCGCGCAAATCGCTTTGCGCCACCCTGTCGCTCGTGTATGTTCTCGTGACCCGCGCGCAGCGGCGGCATGCCGCGCTTGCGCGATCGACGCACGCCAGCGACCGCCTTCCTCCAGGATCACCATGTCTACGATGACCATTGCCGACATTTCCCGCATCGGGTTCCTGCTGCTGCAGGACTACTCGATGACCGCGCTCTCCAACGCGATCGAACCGCTGCGTCTCGCCAACCAGGCGAGCGGCCTGACGCTGTTCTCGTGGGCCATGATCCATGCCGACGGCGCGCCGCATCCGGCCAGCAACGGGCTGGTGCTGTCGCCGGTCCATCATCCCGAGCATGCGCCCGCCTTCGACGCCGTGTTCGCCGTCGGCGGCGGCGATGCGGCCGCTGCGGCCGATGCGGCATCGGCGGCGGTGCTGGTGACGGTCCGCCGCTACGCGGCCAGCGGCGCGGTGCTCGGCGCCATCTGCACCGGCGCGCTGGCGCTGGCGCGTGCCGGCCTGCTCGACGGACGTCGCTGCGCGCGGCTGCCGGGCGATCCGGAGGTCTGGCGCCATGCGCTGCCGTCGATCGACTTCGTCGACCAGGCCTATGTGAACGACCGCGGCATCCTCACCTGCGCCGACGGCATCGCGCCGATCGAGATGATGCTCGACGTGGTACGCGCCAAGGCGGGCCCCGGGCTGGCGGCCGCCGTCGCCGACCGGCTCGGCGTCGATCGCCATCGCCAGCGCCGCGAGGCGCCGCAACCGGCGGCCTCGCCGCACGGCTCCGGCCACGATGCCCTGCTGCGCGCGGCGCGCATCATGGAAGACCACATCGAGGAGCCGATCGCGCTCGACGCCGTGGCCGGCCGCGTCGGCCTGTCGCTGCGCCAGCTCGAACGGCTGTTCCGCCGCCATCTCGGCACCACGCCGGCCCAGCATTACCTCGGCCTGCGCCTGCGGCGCGCACGCGACTACCTGCTGCAGACCGACATGTCGGTCATGGAAGTGACGGTCGCCTGCGGCTTCCAGTCGTCCTCGCATTTCTGCAAGTCCTACCGCACGCTGTTCGGGCATCCGCCGAGCCGCGAGCGCTACCTGGAACGCCAGCGCGAAGCGGCCTGACCTGGCCACCGGCAACGGCGGCGGCCGCCCCGGCCAGCCCGCCACGGCCGCGCCGCTTGAGATTGCTCAAGCGGGTGGCACGACGCGCGACAGCATGACGCCTGACGGGCTGTAATGACGCCCGTCATGATCTCCCTTACACTTGCCGGATGCCCGACCACTTCCCGCCGCAACTGACCGTCGATCGTACCGGCCGCGCACGCGTTTCCGCCGCCGGCGCCTGGCAGGTCGGGACGCTCTCCGGCAGCGGCCGGCTTGCCGCCTTCGCGCGCGACCTCGAATCCGCCGCGCGCCAGGCCGACGCGGAATGGGATCTGTCCGGCATCACGGCGCTCGACCACATCGGCGCGCAGGTGTTCTGGAATGCCTGGCAGCGGCGCCGCCCCCGCCACCTCGCCCTGGCGCCGCGCCACGAAGACGTGTTCCGCCGCCTCGAGGACGCCGCCGCGCTGCAGCTGCCGGTGCGCGAGCGCCATCCGCTGCAGGGGTTGCGCAATCTCTACCGCCGCTTCCATGCCTTCGTCGACCATGTGGTCGGCTTCATCGCGCTGCTCGGCCAGCTCACGCTCGATCTCGGCCGCTTCCTCGCGCAACCGCTGCGCGGCCCCTGGAAGGAAATCTCGGCCAGCGTCTATCACATCGGCTACCAGGCGCTCGGCATCACGGCGCTGGTGGGCTTCCTGATCGGCATCGTGCTGTCCTACCTGTCGTCGCAGCAGCTGCATACGTTCGGCGGCGACGTCTACATCGTCGACATCCTCGGCATGAGCATCGTGCGCGAGCTCGGCCCGCTGCTGGCCGCCATCCTGGTGGCAGGCCGCTCCGGTTCGTCGATCACGGCGCAGCTTGGCGTCATGCGCGTGACCGAGGAACTCGATGCGATGCTGGTGATGGGCCTGCCGCACGGCTTCCGGCTGGTGATGCCGCGGGTGCTGGCGCTGGCGGTGTCCATGCCGTTGCTGGTGATCTGGACCGATGCGATGGCGCTGGCCGGCGGCATCGTCGCCGCCCAGCTCGAGCTGAACCTGTCGCCCACGTATTTCCTGCGCGAGCTGCCCGACGCGGTGCCGATCGCCAACTACTGGATCGGCCTCGGCAAGGGCGTGGTGTTCGGTGCGCTGATCGCACTGGTGGCCTGCCATTTCGGCTTGCGCATCCAGCCCAATACCGAAAGTCTCGGGCAGGGCACGACGCTGTCGGTGGTCACGGCGATCACGGTGGTGATCCTGGCCGACGCGGTGTTCGCGATCGTGTTCTCCGACGTGGGGTTCTACTGGTGAGCGCGCACGGCCACGGCACGGTGCCGGTCATCGACATCCGCGGACTGTGGACGCAGTTCGGCGACAACGTCGTGCATCGCGACCTCGATCTGACGGTGATGCCGGGCGAGATCGTCTCGCTGGTGGGCGGCTCGGGCTCGGGCAAGACCACGCTGCTGCGCCAGGTGCTCGGCCTGCAGAAGCCGGCGCGCGGCAGCGTGCGCGTGTTCGGCGAGGATATCCGCGACGGCGACGCGGCCACGCTGCAGGCCCTGCGCCGGCGCTGGGGCATGCTGTTCCAGCACGGCGCGCTGTTCTCGGCGCTGACCACCTTCGAGAACGTGGCGCTGCCGATGCGCGAACTGCGCGCGCTGCCGGAAGACCTGATCCGCGACGCGGTGCTGCTCAAGCTGCGGATGGTGGGGCTGACGCCGCAGGATGCCGCCAAGATGCCGGCCGACCTGTCGGGCGGCATGGTCAAGCGGGTGGCGCTGGCGCGCGCGCTGGCGCTGGAACCCGAACTGCTGTTCCTCGACGAGCCGACCGCGGGACTCGACCCGAACCTGTCGGACAGCTTCGTCGAACTGATCCGCTCGCTGCACGATGCCTTGCGGCTGACCGTGGTGATGGTCACGCACGACCTCGACACGCTGTTCGCGCTGTCGACGCGCATCGCGGTGCTGGCGGACAAGCGCGTGGTGGCGTCCGGCACGCCGGAGGAAGTGATCGCGGTGCGCCATCCCTTCATCGACCAGTTCTTCGGCGGCGAGCGCGGCCGGCTGGCGTTGTCGGGCTGGCGCGTGCGCCGGGCAGGCGGCGCGCCCTGACGGCGCGCCATCGTACGAATGCGCCGCGGCGGCATCTGCCGCGCGGCATCGCGGCGCGGGCTGTCATGTCCGCGCCAGGAGGAAGGCAAGCATGGAAAGCAAGTCGCATGCACTCGTCGCCGGGCTGTTCACCGTGGCGCTGCTGGTCGCGGCGGTGTTCCTGGCCATGTGGCTCGGGCGCGACCGCGTCGAGCGGATTCCCTACGAGATGGCCACCAAGCTGTCGATCCCGGGCCTGAGCCCGCAGGCCGCCGTGCGCTACCGCGGCCTGGATGTCGGCAAGGTGGACGACATCGTGTTCGATCCGCAGGTGCCGGGCCAGATCCTGGTGCGCATGAGCGTCAACCCGGGCACGCCGATCACGAAATCCACCTACGGCACGCTCGGCTACCAGGGCGTGACCGGCATCGCCTTCGTGCAGCTCGACGACGACGGCACCGACCCGGTGCGCCTGGCCAGCCGTCCCGGCGCGGTGGCGCGCATCGAGATGCGGCCCAGCCTGTTCGACCAGCTGCAGAACCGCGGCCTGGCGATCCTGATGCAGACCGAGGAAATCACGAAAAAGCTCAACACCCTGCTGTCCGACGGCAACCAGCAGGCCATCCTCGGCGCCTTCGCCAGCGTCGGCCGCGCCGCCGACCAGGTCGAGTCGATCCCGCGCCAGCTGCAGCCGACGCTGGCGAAGCTGCCGGCGCTGACGGCGGAACTGCAGGGCACGATCTCCTCGTACAATGCGCTGGCCAAACAGGCGTCCGCACTGACCGGCAGCCTCAACGAGACCGCGCTCCAGCTCGGCGCGCCGGACGGTCCGCTGGTCAAGCTGTCGACCACGCTCGACCAGGTGCAGTCGCAGGTGACGCCGCTGGCGCACGATGCGCGCGCCTCCTTGCGCGCGCTGAACCGCACCCTCGATAATCTGAACAACCAGCCTCAGTCGATCCTGTTCGGCAACCGCAGCGCGGCGCCGGGCCCCGGGGAAGCCGGCTACGAGGCCACCACCCGACTGGACACGCCATGACCACCACCCGCCTTGCCCGGCCGCTCCTCTGCCTGCTTGCCGCCGGCCTGCTGTCGGCCTGCGCGATCCGCGCCGAGGCGCCGTCGCTGTTCGACCTCGGCCCGGTGCACGCGCAGCAGGCGGGGCCGGCGCCGGCGCCGGTCGTGCTCGCCGACGTGCAGGCGCCGCTGTGGCTCGACAGCCAGGCGATGTTCTACCGTCTCGCGCACGTCAACCAGCAGCAGGCGCGCGCCTACGCCCACAGCCGCTGGACCATGCCGCCCGCCGGCCTGGTCACCCAGCGCCTCAAGGCGCGCCTGTCGCTGGCCGGCGGCATCGTCGCCAGTCCCGGCGACGGCACCGCCAGCATGCCGCTGATGCGCCTGGAACTGGACGACTTCACCCAGGTCTTCGCCAGCGACACCGTCAGCGAGGGACGCGTCTCGCTGCGCGCCTCGCTGTTCCGCGGCCGCGCGCTGCTCTCGCAGAAGACCTTCACGCGCGCGGTGCCGGCCGCCAGCGCCGATGCCGCCGGCGGCGCGGCAGCGCTGTCCGCCGCGACCGATGCGGCCCTCGGCGACCTCCTGCAGTGGCTTGCCTCCCAGCCGGCGGGGCAGTGATGCCGGTGATCCGCACGCGCAGCGCAGCACGCGCCGCCTCGCCGACGGCGCGGGTGGGTCTCTTGATGTACGCGCTGCTGATCGTGTATGCGAGCTGGTTCCCGTTCTCGGGCTGGCGCGACCTCGGCATTTCGCCGGTCGATTTCCTGACCTCGCCGCTGCCGCGCTACTGGACCGTCTTCGACCTGTGGACCAACATCGTCGGCTACGTGCCGCTGGGCACGCTGACGGTGTTCGCGCTCTATCCGCGCGTGCGCGGCGCGGCCGCCTGGCTGCTGGCGTCGGCGGCCGGCATCCTGCTGTCGGGCACGATGGAAGCGGTGCAGACCTATCTGCCCAGCCGCGTGTCGTCGGTCATGGACCTGTATGCCAACGGCGCCGGCGCCATCGTCGGCGCGCTCGTCGGCGTGTCGCTCACCCACGCCTTCCTCGAGCAGAGCCGGCTGCTGCACATCCGCCGCCGCTGGTTCACCCGCGAGGCGGGACGCGGACTGGTGGTCGTGGCGCTGTGGCCGCTGGCCCAACTCTATCCGCAGGTCTACCTGTTCGGCCTCGGGCAGTTCCTGCCGATCGTCTCGGAGTGGCTGGGCGAACTGCTCGAGGAGGACATCGACCTCGGCGCCATGCTGCGCCACCAGGACGAGCTGACCGTCGAGCAGTACTGGCTGTCGGAGGCGATGATCACCGCGTCCGGTCTGACCGGCGCGGTGCTGACGCTGCTGTGCATGACCCGCGCCCGGGCGCCGCGCGCCGTCCTGGCGGTGGCGCTGGTCGGCGCCGGCGTGGTGGCAAAGACCATGGCCAGCGCGCTGCATTTCTCGCCGGAGAATGCCTTCATCTGGCTGACGCCCGGCGCGCAGGGCGGCCTGCTGTGCGGCCTGCTGATGATCATCGGCCTGGTGTTCGCGCCGCCGGTGGCGCAGCGCCGCGTGGCCGTGCTGATGCTGCTGATCTGCGTGGCGGTGGCCAACATCGCGCCGTCCAATCCCTACTTCCTGTCGACGCTGCAGGCCTGGATGCAGGGCAAGTTCCTCAACTTCAACGGCGCGGCGCGCTTCCTCGCGCTGTTATGGCCCTTCGTGGCGCTGTGGTTCCTGCTGCATCCGGTGCACCGGCGGCCGTTCGGCCGGGGCACGCTCGGCCCGCTGTCGCGCCGTTTCGGCGCCTGATCCGCCCCGGGGCGCCATGCCGCGCAGGTGTATCATTGCCGTTTTCCGGAAAGCCGCAAGCCATGAGCGACAAGCCCTATTACCAGCACCATGTCTTTTTCTGCCTGAATCACCGCGAGGAAGGCCGCCCGTGCTGCGCCGACCGCGGCGCGCAGGAAGCGCAGGAACACGCCAAGAAGCGCATCAAGGATCTCGGCCTGTCGGGCCAGGGCAAGGTGCGCATCAACAAGTCGGGCTGCCTGGACCGCTGCGAGGAAGGCCCCTGCGTGGTCGTCTACCCGCAGGGCACCTGGTACAGCTACAGCGGCAAGGACGACATCGACGAGATCATCGACCAGCACATCCTCGGCGGCAAGGTCGTCGAGCGCCTGAAGATCTGAGCCGTTCCCCATGAATTCCCAGACCCGTCACTTCCACCTGGAAGGCCCGGCCGGCCGCCTGCACTGCGCGCTGGACCTGCCCGACGCCTCCCGCTTTCCCGCGCCGCGCGGCATCGCGCTGGTGGGCCATCCGCATCCGCTGTACGGCGGCACGATGGACAACAAGGTGGTGCACACGCTGGTGCGCGCCTTCCTGGCGCTCGGCTATGTCGCCGCGCGCATGAATTTCCGCGGCGTCGGCGAATCCGCCGGCGAGCACGACCACGGCCGCGGCGAGACCGACGACATGGCCCTCCTGCTCGAGCACATGCGCGCCCGGTATCCCGGCCTGCCGGTGGCATTGTCCGGTTTCTCGTTCGGCACCTTCGTGCAGTCGCATCTCGCGCTGCGCATGGCCGCGGCCGGACAGCCCGCCGAGCGCCTGGTGCTGGTCGGCACCGCGGCCGGCAAATGGCAGATCGCCAACGTTCCGGCCGACACCATCGTCATCCACGGCGAGCTCGACGAGACCATCCCGCTGATCGACGTGTTCGATTGGGCAAGGCCGCAGGACCTGCCGGTCGTCGTGGTGCCGGGGGCGGACCATTTCTTTCACCGGAAGCTGCAACATATCAAGAATTTCGTAGTCGAAATGTGGCGCCGCTGAAAGTCGGCGACGCTATAATTTGCGGCACTCGACCGGGTTCGACGTGAACCCGCAGCCGTCCGACTTGCCGCGCCCCGTGCGGCCTTGCCTCTTGCCAATCAGGAACATGAAAAAACTCTTCGCGGCCGCAGCCGCCTCGCTTGTCCTTTTGTCCAACGCGTTCGCGCAGGCGGTGCCCGCGCCGACGATCGATGCCAAGTCCTGGCTGCTGCTCGATGCGACCAGCGGCCAGGTGCTGGCGTCCCATGAGCCGACCATGCGCGTCGAGCCGGCCTCGCTGGCCAAGCTGATGACGGCCTACGTCGCCTCGTCGGCGATCCGCGACAAGCGCCTCGACCCGAACCAGATGGTGCAGGTCTCGGTACGCGCCTGGAAGGTCGATAGCAGCAGCTCCAAGATGTTCATCGACCCGGCCACGCCGGTGAAGGTGGCCGACCTGCTGCACGGCCTGATCATCCAGTCCGGCAACGATTCCGCCGTCGCGCTGGCCGAGGCGGTCGCCGGCTCGGAAGACACTTTCGTCACGCTGATGAACCGCGAAGCCGAGCGCATGGGCCTGAAGAACACCAAGTTCGCCAACTCGCACGGCCTGCCTGACCCGAACAACTACACGACCGCGGAAGACCTGGCCAAGCTGTCCAAGCATGTCATCTACGACTATCCGGAAGACTTCAAGATCTACGCGATCAAGGACTTCACCTACAACAAGATCAAGCAGCAGAACCGCAACCGCCTGCTGTGGCTCGACCCGACCGTCGACGGCCTGAAGACCGGCCACACCTCGACCGCCGGCTACTGCCTGATCTCGACCGCCAGGCGCCCGATCCCCAACGGCGAGCGCCGCCTGATCGCCGTGGTGCTCGGCACCTCGTCCGACCAGGTGCGCACCCAGGAAAGCCTGAAGCTCCTGAACTGGGGCTACCAGAATTTCGACACGGTGAAGCTCTATTCCAAGGGCCAGCCGGTGGCGACGCCCGAAGTGTGGAAGGGCACGCAGAACCAGGTGAAGATCGGTTTCACCCAGGACATCTACGTCACCGTGCCCAAGGGCATGACCGAGAAGATGAAACCGGTGCTCGAGCGCAAGGATCCGCTCGTCGCTCCGGTGCAGCAGAACACCCGTGTCGGCACCATCAAGATGGTCGCCGACGGCAAGACGATCACCGAGCTGCCGGTGGTGGCGCTGGAACAGGTCAACCAGGCGAGCATCATCGGCCGCGCCTGGGATTCGATGCGCCTCTGGATGAAGTAAGGGCATCGCCGGCCGCGTGCGCGCGGCCATGCATCGCCGGGATGGGCCTGTCGCAAGGAATTGCACAGGCCCATTCCTTTTTTGCATAACGGGGGCGGCATGGATGTGCAAGAATCCGCATATCGTCAGCCGCCGGCGCGCATGCCGCGGTTACCGACCCGCGCCCGATTGCCACTGCCTTCCCATCGATCCGCCATGTCCGATCAGCTCGTTTATCTCAACGGCCAGTTCACCCCGCTTTCCGAGGCGAAGATCCCGGTGCTCGACCGCGGCTTCATCTTCGGCGACGGCATCTATGAAGTGGTGCCGGTCTACGACCGCAAGCCCTTCCGCATGCAGCATCACCTGGCCCGCCTGTTCCGCAGCCTGGAGGCGATCGGCATCCCCAATCCGCACACGCTGGAGGAATGGCATGCGCTGATCGACCGCGTCTCGCACGCCAACCCGGCGCCGACGCAGCTGGTCTACCTGCAGGTCACGCGCGGCGTGGCGCCGCGCGCGCATTCCTTCCCGAAGACGCCGGTGCCGCCGACGGTCTTCATCATGAGCAATCCGTTCGCGCCGCCGCCGCCGGCGACGCGCGAGCACGGCGTCGAATGCGTGACGATGGAAGACCGCCGCTGGCTGCTCTGCAACATCAAGTCGACCTCGCTCCTGGGCAACGTGCTGGCGGCGCAGAACGCGGTCGAGCACGGTGTCGCCGAATCGATCCAGTTCCGCGACGACTGGCTGACCGAGGGCTCGTCGTCCAACGTGTGGATCGTCAAGGACGGCAGCGTGTTCGCGCCGCCGCGCGACAACCTGATCCTGGAAGGCATCCGCTACGGCTTCATCGAGGAATTGTGCGCGTCGCAGGCGATTCCCTTCGCCGCGCGCCGCATCGCGCGCGAGGAAGTGTTCGCTGCGGACGAGGTCATCCTGTCATCGGCCACCAAGGAAGTCACGCCGGTCGTGCGCATCGACGGCCGCGCCATTGGAAACGGCCGTCCCGGCCCCATCTTCCAAAAACTGGCGCAGGCATACGACGCGGCCAAGCTGGCCTGACGCCCGCCGGGGGAGGATGGCGCGGGCGGCTCGCGTACAATGCCGGCATGCGCGAGGCCGGCATGTCGCCGCCTGAAGCGCCGCGCGCCGTCAACAGGAAATGCCATGAACGTGATACCCGACCCGAAGGAAAGCCTGATCGACTACCCGAGCGATTTTCCCATCAAGATCATGGGTCTGATGCAGGAGAATTTCGCGCAGACCATGGTCGAGGTGGTGATGCTGCACGACCCGACCTTCCACGCCGGCAAGATGGAAATGCGCCCCTCGTCGAAGGGCAACTACGTCTCGCTGACCGTGACGGTGCTGGCCACCAGCCGCGAGCAGCTCGACAACCTGTACCGCGCCCTGTCATCGCACCCGATGGTCAAGGTGGTGCTCTGATCCATTTCCCTGCCGCGCGCCCGCGCGGCAGCCTTTCCTACTCGCCCGCCGCGCCGGGCATCACCGCGGCATCGTAGGCGAGCGGCTTCATTTCCTCCACCAGCCAGTCGCGGAAAGCCCGCACATGCGGCTTCTGCACTACGCTCGGCAATCCGACGATGTAATACGAATGCGGCGCCCGGATCGCGACCGGCGACAGCCGCACGAGCCTGCCGGCCGCGACATCGCGCGCGATCAGCGCATGCCGGACGAGCCCCACCCCGTCGCCGTCCAGCACCGCGCGTACCACCAGCGACGCATCGTGAAAGATCAGCCCGCCCGCCGGTTCGGGATGATCGATGCCGGCCGCCGCGAACCAGGGCGCCCATGGCTCGCCATCGCAACGCAGCAGGTTGTCCGCCGCGATCTCGGCGCCGCTACGCGGCAGGCGCCCGCCGTTGTAGTCGGGGCGCGCCACCGGATAGTAGTAGTCGTGCATCAGCAGCTCGGTCGACAGCCCCGGGTAATGTCCCATGCCGAAACGCACGCCGATGTCGACTTCCTCGCGCAGGAAATCGGTCAGCTGGTTGCTCGACTGCAGGACCACTTCGATGTCGGGGTATTGCTCGATGAAGCGGCCGAGCCGCGGCGCCAGGCAGCGCGCGGCGAACGAGGCCAGCGCGGTGATCGTCAGCCGCTTGTGGCGCGTGCCGGCCTTGAGCGCATCGGCGGCGGTGGCGATGTCGGTCAGCGCGCGCCGCACCACGGCGGCGAAGCGTTCGCCGTCGGGCGTGACCGCCAGCCGCTTGCCATGGCGCAGGAACAGCTCGACGCCGAGCTCCTCCTCCAGCGCCCGCACCTGGTGGCTGATGGCGCCATGGGTAACGTGGATTTCCTCGGCGGCGCGCGAAAAATTTTCATGCCTGGCGGCCGCCTCGAAGGCACGCAGGGTGGCCAGGTTGGGAAGGCGGCGCAGGTCGGCCATGGTCGCTCCGGATAGGCTTTATTGTGAATTTTATTCACATGAAAAGTCAAAATATATCGTTTTGGCAGCGCGCCTGCAACGCCTAGAATGCCTCTCATCGCAGACACATTCATCCTTTTTCGAGGAGATCGCCATGAGAACCGCATTCACAGACCGCTCCTACCTGATCGAGTCCGGCCAGACCCTGTCCGGCTTTGCCGGGAATATCCACAGCCTGGAACTGGCCAGCGGCCGCGCCTGGATCACGATCGAGGGCGTGCCCTTCGATTTCTGGCTCAACAGCGGCGAACGCCTGACCCTGCCGCCGGACCGCCTGGTGGTCATCGAGGCCGACGGCGCGGACAGCCGCATCCGCATGCATGCGCCGCCGAAGCGCTCGGCACTGGCCGGCCTGTCCGCCTGGTTCGCCCGTTTTTTCGCGCGCCGGCCGGCACCCGTTGTGCCGGCCACCACCTGCATGAACTGCACGGCCTGAGGGGAATTGCATGAAAGTCATCCGCAGCAGGGAATTCACCGGATCGCGCGCCTGGGAAGCGCTGGACATCGCCGCCATCGACGATGCCAGCGTCCGACTGCACTGGACCGACCGGCCATACCAGTGGCATGTCAACGACGGCGAGGAAGTCTTCGCCGTGCTCGACGGTAAGGTTCACATGCATTACCGCGACCAAGGCGTGGAAAAGGCCGCGGTGCTCGATGCCGGCGATGTGTTTTTTGCCAGCATCGGTTGCGAGCACGTGGCCCATCCGGTGGGCCCGGCCCGCGTGCTGGTGATCGAAAAGAAAGGAAGCGTATGACCACCGCCTTCATCGCGCCGCTGGCGCCGTCCGGCAGTGCGCGCGCACTGCTGGCCTCCTGCGGCCTGCCGCACGACGACCTGGAGACCGCGCCGGACCTCGCGCTGTTCGGCTACACCATCGGTGATGCGCTGGCCGGCGTGGTGGGGCTGGAACTGCGCGGCGACGCCGCCCTGCTGCGCTCGCTCGCGGTGGGGCCGGATTTCCGCAAGCTGTGGCTGGGCATCGCGCTGATGGCCCACGCCGAACGCCAGGCAGATGCGCGCGACGTGCGCGACCTTTACCTGCTGACGACGACCGCCGCCGGCTTCTTCGACAAGCTCGGATATCGCAGGATTCCCCGCGACGAGGCGCCCGAACCGATCCGCACGACCGGTCAGTTCTCCAGGCTGTGCCCGGCCTCGGCGGTGCTGATGCACAAGCGGATCGCCGACTAAGCAGAAACCGACAGGGTGCCGATCGCCGCGATTCGGTAAACTGGCGGGCATGTCCACCTTGCCCGCCCCCGTCATCGTCCAGCGCGGACGCGAAGACTACGCCGTCTCCTTCGCCGCGATGCGCGCCTTCACCGACGCCCGCACCGACGACACGCCCGACGAGCTCTGGATCGTCGAACATCCGCCCGTCTACACGCTCGGCCTCGGCGCCGACCCGTCGCACGTGCTCGATGCCCACGGCATCCCGGTGGTGCAGACCGACCGCGGCGGCGAAGTCACCTTTCACGGCCCCGGCCAGGTCGTGATCTACCTGCTGATGGACCTGCGCCGCAATCGTGGCAACGGCCGCGCCGGCCGCATCTTCGCGCGCGAATTCGTGAATAAAATCGAACAGGCCGTGATCGATACCCTGGCCGCGTATAATCTGGCCGGAGAGCGCAAGCCCGGCGCGCCCGGCATCTACATGGCCGGCGGCGACTGGCACGGGGCCAAGATCGCGGCCCTCGGCTTGAAAGTGCGCGGCAACGGCTGCACCTATCACGGTGTTTCGCTGAACGTGGCGATGGATCTCGCCCCCTTCTCGTGGATCAATCCCTGCGGCTACGAAGGCCTGGCGACGGTCGACATGAAGACCGTCGGCGCCGACGTGCCGCTGGCCGACGTGCAGCAGGCGCTGGCCCGCCGCCTCACCGAATTACTGACGACACAGGTTCCCACCGCCGCAGCGCCCGCCGCCGCGGCTTCCTGAAAGCCCGCCATGAGCACCGACAAGCAACAGCCCGAATCCGCCGCGCCCGCCACCGCCCCGGCAAGCACCTACGATCCCACCGTCAAGCAGAAGGCCGGCGACAAGACGCGCCGCATCCCGATCAAGATCGTGCCGGCCGAGAAGCTCAAGAAGCCGGACTGGATCCGCGTGAAGGCCGGCTCGCCGTCGACCCGCTTCTACGAGATCAAGGACATCCTGCGCGAGAACAAGCTGGTCACCGTGTGCGAGGAAGCGAGCTGCCCCAACATCGGCGAATGCTTCGGCAAGGGCACGGCGACCTTCATGATCATGGGCGACAAGTGCACCCGCCGCTGCCCGTTCTGCGATGTCGGCCACGGCCGCCCCGATCCGCTCGACGTCAACGAGCCGCAGAACCTGGCCAAGACCATCGCCGCGCTCAAGCTGTCGTATGTGGTGATCACCTCGGTCGACCGCGACGACCTGCGCGACGGCGGCGCCGGCCATTTCGTCGAATGCATCCGCAGGACGCGCGAACTGTCGCCGTCCACCCGCATCGAGATCCTCACGCCCGACTTCCGCGGCCGCATGGACCGCGCGCTCGAGATCCTCAAGGCGGCGCCGCCGGACGTGATGAACCACAACCTCGAGACGGTGCCGCGCCTGTACAAGGAAGCGCGCCCCGGCTCGGACTATGCGTACTCGCTGTCGCTGCTCAAGCGCTTCAAGGAAATGCACCCGGACATCCCGACCAAGTCGGGCATCATGGTGGGCCTGGGCGAGACCGACGAAGAGATCCTGCAGGTGATGCGCGACCTGCGCGCCCACGACGTCGACATGCTGACCATCGGCCAGTACCTGATGCCGTCGGGCGACCACCTGCCGGTGCGCCGCTACGTGCATCCGGACACCTTCCGCATGTTCGAGGACGAGGCCTACAAGATGGGCTTCGCGCATGCGGCGGTGGGGGCGATGGTGCGCTCGTCGTATCACGCGGATCAGCAGGCGCACAATGCGGGCGTGGCGGTCGGCGACACCTGATGCCCTGTCCGGGGCCGGCCTCGAGCCTCCCTGGGGCAGGCCCTTGCAATTGCGGACAGCCGCCTCATCTACCCGCTAGCCGGATGGCGCCGTCGACCGACCGGCGGCCTCCGCCGCTGTCGCGCACGGGAGGCGCCGCATGGAATACTTACCGATACTCGTCATCTTCGCGCTGACCGCGCTCGGCATCTTCCTCTATCTCTGGGTGCCGGCCTTCCGCCTGCGCCGCGCCCTGGCGCGCCCCTTTCCGCGCGCGCACGAGCTGGTCCTGCGGCGCCATCTTCCCGCCTGGCGCAGCCTGCCGCCGCAGCTGAAGCTGCAGTTGCAGCGCCTGATCAAGCAATTCCTGTTCGAAAAGACCTTCGTCGGCTGCGACGGCCTGACCGTCACCGACGAGATGCGCGTGACCATCGCGGCCAAGGCCGGCATGCTGCTGCTCAACCGCCAGGCGCCGCTGTATCCGAAGCTCGATACCGTGCTGGTGTATCCGTCGGCCTTCGTCGCGCCGCGCAACGAGGTCGGCATCGGCGGCATCGTCACGCATGCCAGCCACCAGCTCGCCGGCGAATCCTGGAGCGATGGCCGCGTCATCCTCGCCTGGGACCATGTGCTGCGCGGCGGCATCGACGGCGGCCACGACGTGGCGCTGCATGAATTCGCCCATCAGCTCGACAGCGAATCCGGCAGCGTCAACGGCGCGCCGCTGATGCCGGCATCGCGCTATGCGCGCTGGTCCGCCGTGATGTCGATGGAATTCGAGCGGCTGCAGCTGGCGGCCACCTATGGCGCGCCGAGCGTGCTCGACTATTACGGCGCCACCAACCCGGCGGAGTTCTTCGCCGTCGCCACCGAGGCCTTCCATGGCCGCCCGCATGAACTGGCCGAGGCTCATCCTGCCTTGTTCGAGGAATTGCGCGGCTATTACCGGGTCGATCCGCGCGCCTGGGTGGCGCCGCTGCCGATGCCGGTCCCGGTGTTCTGAGAAGTCCGCCGCTCAGCCCTGGGCCGCGCGCGCCAGCAGCCACAGCGCCACGCCGACCAGCACGGCCGCGAAGCCGGCCTGCACATGCCGCTCGTCGAGCCGCCGCCCGCCCCAGCGCGCCAGCAGCAATCCGGCCGCCGTCGCGAACGCGAACAGCGCCGTCGCCGGCCACGGCAGCGTGGCGCCCTGCCCCAGCGCCATGACGACGCCGCTGCCGCCCACCAGCGCGATGACCAGCAGCGTGGTCGCCACCACGCCATGCATCGAGACGTTGGTGAAGCGCTGCAGCAGCGGCACGATCACGAAACCGCCGCCGACGCCGAGCAGGCCCGTCATGAAGCCCGCGATGGCGCCGATCGCGGCGAACAGGAAGGCGGTCGGCCAGTTCCAGTGGAAGCGCCCGGTGTCCGGATTGATGCGCCCGAGCGCGCCTGGCGCTCCGACCGCCGCCTGCGCGTGGCGCAGCTTCCAGGCGCTGCGCAGCGCCGACATCAGCAGCGCCCAGGCGAACAGCACGAGCAGCACGCGTTGCGGCAGTACCTGCGCCAGCCGCAGGCCGAGCGCGGTGAACGGCAGTGCGATCGCCGCGATCAGGAAGGCTGCGCGGTAGCGCACCAGCCGGCGCCGCCACGCTTCGGCGGCACCGAGGGCGGCGCCGCCGGACACCGCGATCAGCGCCACCGGCGCGGCCTGCTGCATGCTCCATCCCATGCCCGCCACCAGCGCCGGCACTGCCAGGATGCCGCCGCCGGCGCCGGTCAGGCCCATGACCGCACCGATCAGGATGCCGAGAAGGAGCGAGAGCGTCATCGCGCGGAACCCGTGCGGATCACGATGCCTTGCCGGCCGTCGCACGCGGCGTGCGCAGACGTTCGGCGATCTCGTACGCCGCCATGCCGGCCAGCATCGCCAGCACGAAGATGATGCCCTGGCCGACGCCGGCACCGAGCAGCACCAGCGCCGGTCCCGGGCAGATGCCGGCGATGCCCCAGCCGATGCCGAACAGCAGGTTGCCGGCGACCAGCCTGCGGTCGACCTGGCGCGCGGTCGGCAGCCGCATCGCATGGCCGAGCAAGGACTGCGTGCGCCGTCCCGCCAGCCGGAAGGCGACCGCGCCGACGGCGATCGCGCCGCCCATCACGAAGGCCAGCGACGGATCCCAGCGCCCGGCCAGATCGAGGAAGCCGAGCACCTTGGCCGGATCGGCCATGCCGGCAACGATGAGGCCGATGCCGAACACCAGGCCCGAAGCGAATGCGAAAGTGATGTATGCGATGTTCATGTCAGCCCCCGATCATGTGGCGCAGGACGAACACGGTGGCGAAGCCGGCCGCCATGAAGATGCCGGTCGCCGCCAGCGAGCGCGGCGACAGCCGCGACAGGCCGCACACCCCGTGGCCGCTGGTGCAGCCCGAGCCGAGCCGCGTTCCGAAGCCGACCAGGAGGCCGGCCAGCAGCAGTGCCGGCGTGCCCGCCTCCACATGCGCGGCCGGCAGTGCGCGGAACAGGCTGTAGGCGGCCGGCGCGGCCAGCAGGCCGAGCACGAAGGCGATGCGCCAGCCGAGATCACCGCGCTGCGGCCGCAACAGGCCGCCGACGATGCCGCTGATGCCGGCGATGCGGCCGCAGAACAGCACCAGCAGCGACGCCGCCAGGCCGATCAGCACGCCGCCGAGGGCAGCCGTCCAGGGGGTGACATGCATCCAGTCGATCAGCATCCTTGTCCTCCATCGGGTTGCGGGCAGTAAAGTGCGTACAGCGCCTGCAGCAGCGCCAGTATCTTCGGGTCGGCGACCGAGTAGTAGATGCGCTTGCCGTCCCGGCGCGTCTGCACCAGGCCCTCGCTGCGCAGGACGCCGAGCTGCTGCGACAGCGTGGGCTGGCGGATGTCGAGCGACTCCTCCAGCTCGCCGACGGAGATCTCGCCCTGGCTCATCCGGCACAGCAACAGCAGGCGGTCCGGGTTGCCGAGGGCGCGCAGCACCGCGGCGGCATCGCCGGCCGCAGCGCGCATCGCGTCGATGTCCAGTGGCAGACTAGCGTTTTCCATGATGGTCTCGATCTATTTACACACATAATATCGACTGATATTATGTTTTTCAATAGATTGATTGAAGGACATTGCCATGACGCCTCGCATCGAAGCCTTTTTCGACAAGGCCACCAGCACCGTCAGCTATGTGGTCTATGACGAACCGGGCGGCCATGCCGCCATCGTCGACCCGGTGCTCGACTACGACCCGAAGTCGGGCCGCACGAAGACCGTCTCGGCCGACCGCATCGCCGGCTTCGTGCAGGCGCGCGGCCTCATCGTCGACTGGATCCTCGAGACCCATGCGCATGCCGACCACCTGTCCTCGGCTCGCTACCTGCGCGGCAAGCTCGGCGGCCGCATCGCGATCGGTGCCCACATCCGCGAGGTGCAGGGCGTATTCAAGAAGGTGTTCAACCTCGACGACGCGTTCCGCCTCGACGGTTCGCAATTCGACCACCTGTTCGCCGAGGACGAGAGCTTCGCGATCGGCAAGCTGACCGGCCAGGCGCTGTTCGTGCCGGGCCACACGCCGGCCGACGTGGCCTACCGCATCGGCGATGCGGTGTTCGTCGGCGATACGATGTTCATGCCCGATGTCGGCAGCGCGCGCTGCGACTTCCCCGGCGGCGATGCGCGCACGCTGTACCGCTCGGTGCGCCGCCTGCTGTCGCTGCCGCCGGAGACCCGCCTGTTCATGTGCCACGACTATCCGCCGCCCGGCCGCGAGGCCGCCTGGGAAACCACGGTGGCCGAGCAGCGCCGCGCCAACATCCATGTGCATGACGGCATCGGCGAGGATGCCTTCGTCGCGATGCGCAGCGCGCGCGACGCCACGCTCGACATGCCGCAGCTGATCCTGCCGGCCATCCAGGTCAACATCCGTGCCGGCGACATGCCGGCGCCCGAAGCGAATGGGGTAAGCTATCTCAAGATTCCCATCAACGCACTTTGACACCCCGAAAAGAGGAACCCATGACCGTTTCGATCACGCCGGTTGCCGAAGGCTTCTCGGTCTCCCCGCAAATCGACCTGTCCGACATGGCGGAGATCGCCCGCCTCGGCTATCGCGCCGTCATCAACAACCGCCCCGACTTCGAGGGCGGCCCGGATCAGCCGACCGGCGAGCAGATGCGCGCCGCCGCCGAGGCCGCCGGCCTCTCCTACGCGCACATTCCCTCGGCGCCGACCGCCGACGACCCGGCCGTGATCGCAAAGATGCGCGATGCGCTCGGCGCCATGCCGCAGCCGGTGCTGGCTTTCTGCCGCTCGGGCGCACGCTCGACCAAGCTGTACCGCGCCGCCAGCGGCGGCTGAGCGGCTCGCGGCGCGCCGGCGCGCCATCCCCCTGCCGCCGGCCCGCATGCCGGCGGCCGTCCATCCGGACGATGCGCCGGCTTGCGGCGTTGCCGCATGCAATGCACGGCGAAACTGTCTACACTCCGGGCTCCATGTTCAAGGGAAGCCCATGAAAATCCGCATCACCGCCCTCCTCCTCACCCTCATGTCCTTTGCCGTACCCGCGACCGCCGCGGCGGCGGCCGACAGCGCCGCCGCCCCGGTGGCCGCGAAGAAGCCGCACAAGACCAGCATCCACGGCGACACGCTGCACGACGATTATTTCTGGCTGCGCGAGAAGACCAACCCGGAGGTCATCCGCTATCTCGAGGCAGAGAACGCCTGGGCCGAGCGCGCGCTCGCGCCGCTCAAGCCGTTGCGCGAACAGCTCTACCAGGAGATGCTCGGCCGGATCAAGCAGACCGACCTGTCGGTGCCCTACCGCGCGAACGGCTACGCGTATTACAGCCGCACCGTCGAAGGCAAGCAGTATCCGATCCACTGCCGCAAGAAGATCGGCGCCGACGGCAGCTACGAGCAGAGCGCGGAAGAAATCCTGCTCGACGTGAACCAGCTCGCCGAGGGCAAGAAATTCATGTCGGTCGGCCAGATGCAGGTCAGCACGAACAACCAGCTGATGTCGTTCGCCACCGACGCGACCGGCTATCGCCAGTACACGCTGCGCATCAAGGATCTCGCCACCGGCGAACTGTTGCCCTTTTCCGCGGAGCGCGTGACCAGCGCCGCCTGGGCCGACGACAAGACCCTGTTCTACGTCACCGAGGACGCCACCACCAAGCGCTCCAACCAGCTGTGGCGCCATGAGCTCGACAGCGGCAAGAGCCATCTCGTGTTCGAGGAGAAGGACGAACTGTTCCGCCTGCACGTGCACCGCGAGCGCAGCCGCAACTACCTGTTCGCCACCAGCGAAAGCTATACCTCCGCCGAAGTGCGCTTCCTGCCGACGGCGCGGGCGCGCGGCGACTGGACCGTGTTCTCGCCGCGCAAGAAGGACCGCCGCTACGAACTGAGCTATCACGACGGCCATTTCTACATCCTGGCGGACGACACCGGCCGCAACTACCGCGTGGCCAAGACGAAGGTCGGCCGGCATGCGGAACAGGACTGGCAGGAAGTCGTGGCGCATCGTCCGGCCGTGATGGTCGAGGACGTGTCCATGTTCAAGAACTACATGGTGCGCACCGAGCGCGAGAACGGCCTGCGCCAGCTGCACATCACCGACCTGCGCAGCGGCGCGGGCCACCGCATCGCCTTCCCCGAGCCGGTCTACGGCGCCGGCCTCGACGTGAATGCGGAATGGGACACCGGCACGCTGCGCTACCACTACCAGTCGCTGGCCACGCCGAAGTCGGTCTACGACTACGACATCGCCAAGCGCAGCGCCACGCTGCTCAAGCGCCAGGAAGTGCTGGGCGATTTCGATCCGGCGCGCTATGCGTCCGAGCGGAAATATGCGAAGGCCGCCGACGGCACGATGATCCCGGTGTCGCTGGTCTACCGCAAGGGCACCAGGCTCGATGGTTCGGCGCCGCTGCTGCTGTACGGCTACGGTTCCTACGGCATCCCGATGGATGCGTCATTCTCGAGCAACCGCCTGTCGCTGCTGGACCGCGGCGCCATCTTCGCGATCGCCCACATCCGCGGCGGCGGCGACCTCGGCAAGCCCTGGCACGACGACGGCAAGCTGCTGAAGAAGAAGAACAGCTTCACCGATTTCATCACCGCGGCCGAGTACCTGGTCGACCACAAGTACACCGCGCGCGACCGCCTGCTGGCGATGGGCGGCAGCGCCGGCGGCCTGCTGGTGGGCGCGGTCGTCAACATGCGCCCGGACCTGTTCAAGGGCATCGTGTCGCAGGTGCCCTTCGTCGACGTGATGAACACCATGCTCGACGCCAGCCTGCCGCTGACGGTCGGCGAGTACGAAGAGTGGGGCAATCCGAACGACAAGACCTATTACGACTACATGAAGTCGTATTCGCCCTACGACAACCTGAAGAAGGGCGCGTATCCGGCGATGCTGGTGCGCACCGGCCTGAACGACAGCCAGGTGATGTACTGGGAACCGGCGAAATACGTGGCCAGGCTGCGCACGCTGAAGACCGATGCCAACCCGCTGCTGTTCGTCACCAACATGGGCGCCGGCCACGGCGGCTCGTCGGGCCGCTACGACTATCTGAAAGAGATCGCGCTCGAATACGCCTTCGTGCTCGACCAGATGGGACTGGCGAAGAAATGACGGCAGGCTCACCGAGCTGCGCTATCCTTCGCCTCTTCCACCCTGGCGCAGCGATCATCGCGATGCATCGTCGCTGACGCGCCTTGCGCCCCGCGCCTGACGCACTCGCGCGATGCGCAGTCGGCCGGCACGCCGAAGAATGGCAGCAGTGCACCGCAAGTCAGCGCGCCGCCCCGGAAGCGCTCCCGGGAAGCCGCAACGGCATGGGAACCGGCGCGCCACGCAACATCCTTTGCGAGTCCGGCAATCGCTGCTGCGATATGCCGGACTCGATCCTTCTCCTCCTTTCCGCGACCGAACCCGATCGGCGTATGACGCTTGCCGGCGGCCGGCACTTCGTGACCGACCGGCTGCCCAGGACATTCGCTCATGAAATCGGCATAGAGGGACGCGCCTTTCTCGCGGACCTGGCTTTGCCTGGATCAACAGCAGCCTTGCAGTTGTCCGCACATGAAATCATCGGAGTGAAAAAGTCATGGAAAATGCCCGTCCGATTCATTGACACGCCATGACATGGCCGGAATAATGCGCCCGCCGCACGTCGTGGCTGCCATTAGTGATCGAGAGGTCAGTTATGCAAATTGTGGCAAACCTGAAGGCGCAGGAAGCTACACAATGCGAACACAACCAGCAAGACATGCGTGAACTGACGAACGATGAGCTGACCGATGTCGGTGGTGCTCGCTACATCGCCATGGAAACCGACACGGGCCACTCCTGCAACTACAAGGCAGTCTGGGTCTATTGATCTGCCCTGAGTGTCCACCAGCACCGCCTCGCGGCGGCCTGTCGCAGCGATTGCCGGTGCTTTTCGTTTCGATGACACTCCCGAGAGTTACCATGACGATTTTCATGGCCTTGTGGCCGCACCTGCCTGCCAGTGCTTGGGGGCCCGCGCACCCGTCTGATGCGCTGGCGCGTTCAACGCCGGCTTGTCTCCTGAACGCTGTCATCCGTGGCGGGAAGCGTCTGCTACCGGCACTGACATTCCTGCTTCTCTGGCTGGCGTTGCCGGCGCAGGCTGACCCCTCGACCATCGCTGGCAACGCAGACGCCGGCCGGAACAATGTCGTGCTTGCCGGCCTGATGAGCGAAGACCAGACGGACCGCCGACTCGCCAGGTCCGGCGGCCTGCGCGCCGTGGAATTGCAGGAGCGGGATGCCAGGCGGCGGACAGCAGTACTGAGCTTCCTGCGCTCGGGGGAGGTCAGGACATCGGACGACTTCTACGCAGCGGCCCTGATCTTCCAGCACGGCGATTCCGTCGCGGACCATCGCCTGGCGCATTCGCTGAGCACCATTGCCGTCATGCTTGCGCCCGGCGCGGAACACAAGGAATGGCTGCAGGCGGCAAGCTGGGACAGGTTGATGCGCAGCCTCGGGAAGCCGCAGTGGTACGGCACTCAGTACACCAGGCGACCCGACGGGCAACTGGTTCTCCAGGAGATGGACCGTGGCGCGGTCAGCGACGCGGAGCGGGCGCGGCTCCGCATCTTTCCGCTCGATACGCCTCGCCGTGATTGACGTACTGATTTTTACCGAGGCGGGAGATGTACATGCCCAGGCGGTTCGGGAGCGCTTGCGCCGAAAGGGCGCAAAGGTTCGCCTGCTCCATACCGCGGACTTTCCCGTGTAGATGCGCGGCTCGTACAGTTACGCGCAAGGCATGCACCGAATCGACATGCGTGACAGACAATCGGACGCCCCCTTTCCCTGGACGACGACATCGGCAAGATCTGGTATCGCCACATGCCGCGTCCGCAGCCGGCAGATGGCTTTTCCGCGGGGGGCAAGCGGTTCATCGAGGCAGAGTCGGTGGTGTTCCTGCGCGCCTGTCCCGTCTCGACAGGGCGCGACGCTACGTGACGCCGCAAAGGCCCTTGACCCGGGAAGAGCGCGAACGGCTCCTGCGGCTCGTCGAAAGACTGGGCCTTGTCACGGCCTCGGTGGACTTGCTTCGGGATCGGGATGGAGAACTGCTTTTCCTGGAAGTCAACGAACAAGGACAATGGCTCTTCATCGAAGCCGCCATGCCTCACCTTCCGGTGCTGAATGCCTTCGCGAACTTCCTGCTGGAACATGATCCGGCTCTGCACCGGAAGGCGGTCGCGATTCCGGTCGCGCTGTCGGAGGTGCAGGACGCGCTGCACCCGGCCCAAAGACTGCCCTAGCCGGCAATCCCATTATGCCCCGAGATGCTTCTCGAGCAGCTTGTGGAGCGCAGCGAAGTCGGGTTCGCCGACATAGCGCTTGATGATGTTGCCTTCTTTGTCGACCACGAAGGTGGTCGGCGTCAGGCTGACGTCGCCGAAGGATTTCGCGATGTCGCCCTTCACGTCGAGCGCCACCTTGAACGGCAGTTTTTGCGTCTCGGCATAGTTGAGCACGTAGTTGGGCGGATCGTAGCTCATCGCCACGGCGAAGAATTCCAGGCCCTGGCCCTTGTACTTGTTGTAGGTCTCGACCAGCGCCGGCATTTCCTTGATGCAGGTGGTGCAGCTGGTGGCCCAGAAATTGACCATGTAGACCTTGCCGCGCAGGTCCTGCGGCGTGGTCTTCGCGCCGTCGAGCGCGGTGTAGGTGACGGCGGGCGCCGGCTTGGCGCCGGCGAACGAGAAATAGCCGACGCCGGCGATCGCGGCGATGGCGAGCGCCGCGCCGAACTTGAGCAGCGTGCGCTTCGGAGTGGATTGCTGGGCTTGCAACATGGTCGTGAATGGCGTGGTCGTCAGCGGATACCACATTATAGTCAGCCGGCGCACGAGCTGCCGGCGGCGCCCTGTCACCCGGCGATGCCCGGATTGCCGCGCAGGCCCTTGACCACCGGCAGGTCGAGCGCGCGTGGCCGCACCGTCTTCTGCGCGCGCAGGTAGCGCGCGACCACATCCCACACCGGCTCCCCGCTCGCGCCCTCGGCCACCGGCGCCCAGCCGGCCACCTTGTAGGTCTTGCCGGCCTCGACCGGCTTGCCATGGAGACGCATGTCCGAGATGCGCTGTCCCATCGGCCTGGCCGGGTCGATCGCATAGCGCAGTCCGCCGGTGCGCACCATGTCGCCACCCTGCTGGTAATAGGGGTCGGGATTGAAGAGGTTGTCGGCCACGTCCTCGAGCACGGCGCGCAGCGTTTCGCCGCTCATCATCGTGACGGTGGTGTGCGGATAGGTGATCGCGGTCTGGTCCATCAGCCGCTCGAACGTGATCGGCTGGCCGGGCAGCAGCGTCGTACCCCAGCGGAAGCCCGGCGACAGCGCGATCTCGGCATCCTTTTCCGCCAGCAGCGCGTCGAGGATCAGCTGGTCGAAGCTGCCGTTGAAATTGCCGCGCCGGTAGAGCAGTTCGTCGCTGACGGCGAGCACCTCGCCGAGCTTGTCGGCATGCGGCGCGCGCACACGGTTGATGTGCGCCGCCATGGCCGGGTCGGCCGGCAGCAGATCGGCGAACACCGGCAGCAGGCGGTAGCGGAAATCGACCGGCCGGCCGCCCTTCACGTCGAAGTCCAGCACGCCGAGGAACTTGCCGTTGGAGCCGGCATTGGTGACGATGGTCTTGCCGCCGGCATTGGACACGATCACCGGCCGCGCCACGCCGTCATGCGTGTGGCCGCCGAGGATGGCATCGATGCCGCGCACGCGCGCGGCCAGCTTGAGGTCGACGTCCATGCCGTTGTGCGAGAGCAGCACCACCACCTGCGCCCCCTGCGCGCGCGCCGCGTCGACGGCGCCCTGCAATTCCTTCTCCTGGATGCCGAAGGTCCAGTCGGCGACGAAATGGCGCGGATTGGCAATCGGCGTATAGGGAAAGGCCTGGCCGAGAATCGCCACCGGCACGCCGTTGAGCGTGCGCAGCGTGAACGGCCTGAACACCGGGTCGCCGAAGTCGGCGGTGCGCACGTTCTGCGCGAGGAATTCGATGCGCCCCTGGAAATCGTTCTCGACCACCTGGCGCACGCGCTCGGCGCCGTAGGTGAATTCCCAGTGGCCGGTCATGATGTCGACGCCGAGCAGCTTCTGCGCATCGATCATGTCCTGGCCGCGGCTCCACAGCGCGGTGGCCGAACCCTGCCAGGTGTCGCCGCCGTCGAGCAGCAGCGCGCCGGGGCGCGATGCCCGCAGGCGCGCCACCAGCGTGGCCAGGTGCGCATAGCCGCCGATCTTGCCGAAGGCGCGCGCCGACTGTTCGAAATCGAGATGGGAAAAGGCATGCGCGCCGCGCGTGCCGGGACGGATGCCATAGGCGCGCAGCAGCGCTTCGCCGACCAGGTGGGGTGGCTTGCCGGCCTGCGGACCCACGCCGATGTTGACGCTCGGCTCGCGGTAGTGGACCGGCAGCAGCTGCGCATGGCTGTCGGTCATGTGCAGCAGGTGCACGTTGCCGAAGCGCGGCAGGTCGTAGAAGCGGTCGCCCTCGCGGTTCTGCGCGGCGGCGGCGAGCGGCAGGCCGCCGGCCGCGGCAGCGGCCAGCACGTGGAGGAATTCGCGTCGGTTCATCATCGGAACGATCCCGGCGCGCGGCGCGACGAGCGCGCCGCGCGGAACGGCTTACTTGTTGGCCGGCGATGCCGGGTCGAGCAGCAGGGCGACCACGTCTGCCACCTGCTCGGGCGTGAGGATCTGCTTGTGGCCGAAGCGCGGCATGGTCGAGCAGGCGTTGTAGGCGTTCGAGTTGTAGATCTTGTTGTAGGTGTACTCGACCACCGCGTCGCTGTTGCCGCGCAGCTTGCCGTAGCCGAGCAGCGACGGGCCGATGTTGCCGAACGAGATTTCCTGCGGCGAGATCTGGTGGCAGGCGTAGCAGTTGCCGCCGCGCGGGCCGTCGGCCGCGTCGGAGAACTGCAGGCCGCGGCCGTCCTGGGCGATCTTCTCGCCGTTCTTCCAGTCGCCGATCAGCTTGCCGGAGGCGGGCTTCCTGATCGTCTCCAGCTGGGCTTTCCGGATGCGTTCGGCGGCGTCGGCCGGCAGCTCCCGCTCGGCGTACTCGGTGCACAGGCGCTGCACCTCGTCCTGGTCGAGCCGGTCCATGCCGGCGATGCCCTTCGCGGCGAACGAGGCACGCAGCACCTCGGCGGTCTTTTTCGCGGCGGCGGCATCGTCCTGCCCCGCGGTGGCGGCGCAACCGGCGAGGCCGAGCGCGGCGAGCATGGCGGCGGCACCCAGTGCGATCGTGGTGGACTTGTTCATGGTATCGGGCCTTTCGTCAGCGCTTGAGGGACGGCGCGTTGTAGACGCCGCCGTCGGCATTCTTCGCCAGGTACATGGTCAGCGCGGTGATCGCTTCCGAGGTGTACTGCGCATCCGGGAAGCGCTGCTGGCGGAAGCAGTCCCACAGGCGGTGCTGCATGGTGCGCACCTCGCCCTGCGACACGCGGTAGGCCGGCCACGAGGTGTAGGCGGCCTGGGCATCCTTCTTCTCGAGCAGGTTCGGCAGGTTCTGCAGGCGGATGCGCAGGTCCTTCGCGCCGTGGCAGGTGGCGCAGGCGAAATCGTGGGTGCCGGCGCGGTAGAAGAAAATGTGCCTGCCCAGCGCATAGGCCTCCTTCTCCTTCGGATGCGCCATCGGCACGGCCATCGGCATGCCTTTCGACTGCGAGGTGATCCATGCCACCAGCGCCTGCATGTCGGAGTTGGGCGCGAACGGGTTCTTCTTCGCCTCGGCCTCGGTGAAGCCCTGCAGCGTGGTCATGCAGGTGACCAGGCGCGATTCGAGATCCTGCACGCGGCCGGTGTCGGCGAAATACCGTGGCAGCTTCACGTAGGCGCCCTTCACCACGCCGGGGCCGATGCCAAGGTCGCATTTCTCGAGCGTGGCCTTCTTCGGGCCGCGCGGCGTCTTCCACAATTCCTCGCCCTTGGCCTCGGCCAGCTCGGAGGGATTGTCCTCGGCCAGCATCTGGCGGTATTTCGCGATTTCGTCGGCGGTGTTCTGCGCCGCCGCGGGCAGTGACGCCCACGCCAGTGCGGCCGCCAGCGCAGCCGCCTTCATCGGTGTCGATCGCATGTCGCGCTCTCCTCTGTGCTTGTCGTTGTCGTGGGCGGCTGCATCGCGCATGCCGTGCCGCCGGAAGTGTCGCCGCCGGGCGGCGCGCCGCTCATGGCCGCAGATAGGCGTAGCCTGCGCCCGCCTGCAGGCGGGCGATCTCGGCCACGCCGGAAGGAATCACCTTCGCTTCCAGCAGCAGGCTCGAGGCCGGGATGCCGTAGCCGTTCAGCGTGTTGCCGCAGACATAGAATTCGACGCCCTGCGAGGCCAGCGCCGCCACCATCGCGTCAAAGGGCCGGCCCTGGCGGTCGCGCGCGCCCTCGACGAGGAACTTCACGCCGTCGGCCAGCGTGACGATCGCGATCTTCGTGCCGGGTGCGGCGGCGATGTGGTTGCGCGCATTGACGATCGCGCGCGATGCCTGGTCGAGCCCGTCGGCGACGTGGTAGACCACCTTCACCGGCTCGGCGGCACCCGCCGTGCCGGCGATGCCGCCGGCCAGCAGCAGGCCGGCCGCGAGCGAGCGCAGCAGGCCGCGGCGCGCGCGCATGCGCGCGTCAGGCAATTGCGGCCTCGTCGGTGCGGCGGTCGCCCTTGTTGTCGATCCAGGTGACGGCGATCTTGTCGCCCTTGGCGCCGCCCTTGAACTTGAAGGACAGGAAGGGATCCTTGGCGATCGCGGTGCCGAACTGGGCGTCGAGGACCACGCGGTCCTTGTGGCGCACCACCACGTTCTGGATGAAATGGGCCGGGATCACCTTGCCGGCGCCGTCCTTGCGCTGGCCGGTTTCCATGTCGTGGCGCATGAGCACCTTCACTTCGGTGACGCCGCCGTTCTCGAGGGCGCGGATGCGCATCGGGTCTGCCATGTTTGCCTCTGTTGCGTGCTTGCCGGCTGCCGCCGGCGGGGCGGATGCCGTGCCGCCCGGGTTGCTGTCCTGTGCGGCCGCGGATGCCCGCCGGCCGCGCCTGCCGTGTGTCGCTCAGCCGCCGCAGCCGCCGAGGGTGACCTTGATCTCCTTGCTGGCGACGTACCACTTGTCGCCGGCCTTCACCAGAGCATGCACCTGCGAGGTCTGCGCCATCTTGACGCGTGTCGAGATGCCGGGTTCGGTGCCGGCCGGGAGCGTGAAATTGGCCGACAGCGCATTCGGGTTTTTCTCGACGAGGATGGCGATCTGCTGCGTGCCGGGCAGCGCCGAAGCCACCGCGACCGGCACCACGGCGCCGTTCTCGGCGATGTCGGGTGCGGTAATGACGACATCCTTCGAGGCGGCGGCGGACACGCCGCCGAGCGCCTTGATGGTGTCGTTGAGGTTTTTCGTGTCGAACGCGGCCTTGTTCCATTCCTGGGCCACGGCGTCGGACGTCTTCAGAAGGCCCGCGGCCAGCGCCAGTCCGAACACGGACGTGATGCGCAGCGCGTCGCGGCGTTGCTGGTTCATGGTGAAGCTCCTGGTTTGGCGGCGGGACTGCCGTACTGGGGAATGCCGATCATACACAAACCGCGGCAAGCGGTTATGACATGTTTCGAATATGAATATTCCGGAAACGCAAGGTCGCCGCGCGCCGGCCGGCGCGGGATGGCAAGGCGGCGCCGGACAAGGCGCCCGGCCGCCGGATCAGGCGGCGACCTGCCAGTAGTGCGCGGTGTAGGTGGCCGCCACCGCTTCCGGCACCGGCGAATCGATGGCCGCGCAGATCGCGCGCAGCAGGTCGGCGCTCTCGACCGGAAGTTCGCCCTCGTTGCGCGATGCCGTCGCCAGCAGCGCGCGAATCAGGAAGGGCTTGGCCAGCGGCGCCAGCCGGTTGGCAGCCTCGAGCGCCGTGCGCACGCGCGGAAAGCCGATCAGGGCGGCATCGACCAGCCCCGGCAATGCCAGCCCGGCGGCGGCACGGCCGCGCTCGAAGGCGACAGCGGCATCCTCGCCGTTGCCGCGCGCGGCCACGTGGGCCGCCAGCGACAGCAGCACGGCGGCATCCTGGCCCAGCGCGTCGACTGAAGGAAAGCGCACCGGCACCGCCCGGCCGGCATGGGCGTCGAGGCGGCGCTCGAGGACGGTCTGCAGCACGAACTCGGACAGCGTGACGCGCCGGTCAGCGGCGATCAGGCGATTGGCAGTGGCCAGCAGGTCGTCGCGGGTACGCTGCGCCAATGCCCGCAAGGCCGGCATGGCCAGGTCGAGCAGCGGCAGACGGGCGCTCCTGGGCAGCGTCGCGATCCGCTCGGCCAGCCGGACGGCCAGGGCGGCCTGGCCGGAGGCGCCTTCGGAGAGGATGGCCACCTGCGCCGCGCGCTCGTCGCCCTGCCCCAGCAGCAGCGCATGGACCACGGCGCAGGCGCCGTACGGATCGCGCACCGCGGCATCGAGCTCTGCCGGCAGCGCCTGCTGCACGCCGCCGCCATGGCCGAAGGCGATCGGCGGCAGGACATCCGGACCCGCCGGCATGGCACGGGATGCGCCCGCCGCGGGCGCCACCGCCGCCGCGGCCGCGCTGCCGGCTGCCTCCGCTGCGCCGGACAAGCCGGCCGCGACATAAGGAATGTCGGGCAGCATCTGCGCGGGCGCATGCGCATCCGGTTCGACCGGCGCATCGAGCAGGTCGACCGATCGGCCATAGATGCGGCGCAGCCGCTCCGTCATCGGCGGATGGGTGGCGAACAGCCCGGCCAGCAGGTTGGGCTTCACCGGCCCGAGAAACAGGTGGGACAGCTGCTCGGCATTCGGATGGTCGATCTTCGAGCCGAGCGTCATGCTGCGCGACAGGCCGCCGATCTTGCGCAGCGCGCCGCCGATGCCGTCCGGGTTGCGGGTGAACTGCACCGCGCTGGCGTCGGCCAGGAACTCGCGCTGGCGCGACACGGCCGACTTGATCAGGCGGCCGAAGAACACGCCGATGTAACCGATCAGCCACAACGCCGCGCCGGTCGCGTACATCACGGCGGCGGCCGACGGTCCCTTGCTGTTGCGGCTGCGGCCGCTGGAAAAATGCCGGCCGAATTCCATCAGGTGACGGCCGAAGCCGGACAGCATCTGGATGCCGAACAGCACGCCGATCAGGCGCACGTTCAGGCGCATGTCGCCGTTGAGGATGTGGGAGAACTCGTGCGCCACCACGCCCTGCAGCTCGTCGCGGTTCAGGCGCAGCAGCGTGCCGCGCGTGACGGCGACCACCGCCTCGTTGGGGTTGTAGCCGGCGGCGAAGGCATTGATCGATTCCTCGCGGTCGAGCACGTACACCTTGGGACAGGCGATGCCCGAGGCGAGCGACATCTCCTCGACCACGTTGATCAGGCGGCGCTCGCGCGGATCGGTGGTCGACGGCGGCACCAGGCGGCCGCCGGCCATCTGCGCCACCGCGTCGCCGCCGTCGCGCAGGTTCCAGATCTCCAGCGCGGTGCCGCCGCCGATGAACAGCAGCGTGGCCACGGTGTTGAAGACGAAGAAGCCGCGCGGATAGCCGTAGCTGCCCGGCATGTCGGCGCCCTGGGTCCAGATCCAGACCACGGCCAGCGTGAGGTTGACCGCGGCGACGATGGCGATCACCGCGAGCACGAACAGGATGACCAGCGTGCGCGTCTGGCGGCGCGCCTGCTCCTGGTGTTCGAAGAAGTTCATGGAACGGAATGGAAGGCCGCCGCGCGCCGCGCGCCGTCACGGCACGCGCTGCGCCTGCGGCGGCGGATCAGAACGATACCTTGACGGCCTTGCGCTCTTCCGGCGCCTCGGTCGACTGCAGCAGCTCGGCCGGCCTGAACGAGAACATGCCCGCGACCACCGAACCCGGGAACTGCTCGACGGCGTTGTTGTATTCCATCACGCTGTCGTTGTAGCCCTGGCGAGCGAAGGCGATGCGGTTCTCGGTGCTGGTCAGCTCTTCGGTGAGCTGCATCATGTTCTGGTTGGCCTTCAGATCGGGATAGGCTTCCGACAGCGCGAACAGGCGGCCGAGCGTGCTGCCCAGCGCGCCCTCGGCGGCGGCCATCTGGCGCATGGCGGCGGCGTCGGTCGGATCGCTGGAGGCCTTCGCATTGGCGCTGACGGCGCCGTTGCGCGCGGCGATCACGGCCTCGAGCGCCTCGCGCTCGTGCTTCATGTAGCCCTTGGCGGTCTCGACGAGGTTGGGGATCAGGTCGTAGCGGCGCTTGAGCTGCACGTCGATCTGCATGAACGCGTTCTTGAAGCGGTTGCGCAGGCTGACCAGGCGGTTGTAGGCGCCGACGGCCCAGAACACCAGCAGCAGGACGATACCGAGCAATACAAGGAGCGCAATCATGAATCCTCCGGGGCAAGCGCCGCGCGGGGCAGGTGCCCTGCCGGCAGTGCGTCGAATGGCCGCGCCGCGGCCGCCGAAAAAAAACCGCCTGACACGGATGTCAGGCGGCCTACTATAGCATTCCCCGCGCGGCCGTCACACTGCGGATTGCTGCAGCCGGGCACGCCGGTCACTGCGCCGGCGTATTGGTCAGGCGGCGCAGTTCCTCGTCGGTGATGTATTCGAACACGCGCACCACCTTCTTCACGCCGGACACGCCGCGCGTCACCTCGGAGGCGATGTCGGCCTCGCGCGGGGTGACGCGGCCCATCAGGTAGACGTTGCCGCGCTCGGTCACCACCTTGATCGCGTTGGCGGACAATTCCTTCGTGTCGACGAAGGATGCCTTCACCTTGCCGGTGATCAGCGCATCGTTGGAACGCGAGGCCAGGCTCGACGGCGGCATGACCTCGAGATCGTTGACCACCGACAGCACGCCCTCGATCGACGCCATCTCGCGCTCGGCCGCCTGCTTCATCGCCTCGTCCTTCACTTCGCCGGTCAGCAGCACGCGGCGGTTGAAGCTGGTGACGTTGACATGGCCGCCCTCGCCGGTGAGCTTGCTCAGCCGGGTCTCGCCCTTGAACAGGATCGTCTTGTCCTCGGTCTGGGCGCCGAAGGTACGGCGGTCGGTCGCGGCCAGCGTGCCGACCACGGCGGTGCCCACCGCCATCTCGACGCAGCCTTGCAGGGTGATCGCCAGCGTGCCGCACAGGGCGGCCGTGGCCAGGACGCGGTGAATGCGGCCTCGCTTACTCATTCGCTTCTCCTCCGAACAGCGCGGCATCGATGCCGTCGCACAAACAATGAATCGCCAGCAGGTGGACTTCCTGGATGCGCGCCGTGCGGTCGTGCGGCACGCAGATGTGCACGTCGGCGTCCGTCAGCAGGCGCGCGATCTTGCCGCCGCCCTTGCCGGTCATCGCGACCACGCGCATGTCGCGCTCGAGGGCGGCCTCGATGGCGGCGACGACATTGGGCGAATTGCCCGAGGTCGACAGCGCCAGCAGGACATCGCCGGGCTGGCCGAAGGCCTGCACCTGCTTGGAGAACACCTCGTTGAAACTGTAGTCGTTGGCGACCGCGGTCAGGATCGAGGTGTCGGTGGTCAGGGCGATGGCCGGCAGCGGCAGGCGCTCGCGCTCGAAGCGGCCGACCAGCTCGGCGGCGAAATGCTGGCAGTCGGCCGCCGATCCGCCGTTGCCGCAGGCCAGGATCTTGTTGCCGTTAGACAAGGCCGTGAACAAAAGTTCCACGGCCTCGAGGATGGGTTGCGCCAGGACGGCCGCGGCCTTCTGCTTGAGTTCCGCGCTTTCTTCGAAGTGCGCGAGGATGTTCTGCTTGTTCATGCGGGCAATTATAGAGCAGGCCGCGCACGGGCCAGGCGGCCGTCAGTAACCGATCGCGTTGCGGATCCACTCGAGCCGGCCGCCGTCGATGGCCACCACGTCGATGCGGCACGGCGGATTGCCGCGCACCCGCTGCAGGTAGAACTGCGCCGCCAGCAGCAGCCGGCGCTGCTTGGCCGGCGTGACGGATGCCGCCGCGCCGCCGTGGCGCACGTCGGCGCGGCTGCGCACCTCCACGAAGACCAGCGTGTCGCGCTCGCGCATGACCAGATCGATCTCGCCGGCCTTGCAGCGGAAATTGCGTTCGACCAGCTCCAGCCCGTGCCGGCGCAGGTGGGCCAGCGCATCGTCCTCGCCGGACTGTCCGGCGATCTGGCGTTCGGTGCGCGGCCCCGCAGGCGCATCCTGCCGCACCGGTTCGCGCCGCGGCCAGGGCATCATGCCGGCACCGTCATGGCTGCGGCACCACCCTGCCGTCCTGGTAGACGGCGGGCTGGGCGATACGTTCGAAGCCGGCGGCGCCGTCGACGAAATGCACCTGCAGCTTGCCGGTCACGCCGTCGAGCGCGAAGGACGGACTGCCGAGCGCGATCTCGCGGGCGATGCGGTAGGCGTCGATGCCGAGCGCATACAGCCGCTCGAAGTCGGCGCTGCGGCGCTGGTCGACCGCGGCCGGCATGCGCGGATAGCTCATCACGGCCGGGTGGTCGCCCTGCAGCTGCCAGGGGATGTCGACCAGCCGGATGCCGTCGAGATCCGGCACGCCGGGCGACGCGGCCCAGTCGGCCTGCGACAGCGGATTGAGCTGCGAGGTGCCGACCATCGGCACCTCGTGGCCGATGGCCAGGCGCAGCTGCGCCGCCAGGCTGGCGTCGAGCGCGATGAACAGCGCCTGCGGCGCCTCGGCGGCGATGCGCTGGCGGATCGCCAGCATGCTGTCCGGTGTCGGGAATCCTTCCGCCAGCGCGAGATCGGCCTGCACCGCGGTCAGGCCGAGCGCCCGCCACTGCGACGTGAAGGCGCGCGCCGCGCGGCGCTGCCAGGCGACGTCGGCCGCGATGACCATCACCTTGCCGACCATTTTGTCCGCCGCGATCAGGCGGGCCACCTGGCGCGCATCGTCCTCGACCGAGAGACCGGCGGCGAGCAGGTTGCGCGGCAGGGCTTTCTCGCGTTCGCCCTGGGCGCCGGGGAGATCCGGATGGGACAGCATCACCGTCGGCCGCGGCGCATCGCCGGCGCGGGCGATGGCACCGGCCTCGGAGCGCGTGAGCGGCCCGACCACCACGTCGTTGGCGGCCGCCGCTTCGGCGTGGCGGGCCAGCGCCTGCTGGGGCGTGCCGTCGGTCTCGTAGACGCCGATGGTGACGCCGGGCTTCTCGCGTTCCCAGGCGGCTTCGAAACCGGCGCGCACGGCGGCGGCAGCGGGCGCCAGCGCGGGAGCGCGCAGCGGCAGCAGCAGCGCGATGCGCACGGTGCCCGGAGGGCGCAGGTCGCGCTGGGACGGCTGCGGAGCGACCGGCTGGAGAATGACGCCGCCATCGGGCAAAGGCGCGGGCGCCGGAGGTGCGGCGGGCGATCCCGCGGCGGGCGTCCGCGGGGTTGCCGGGGCCGACTGCGCCGGCAGCGTCACGTCGTTGCGGGCAAGGCGCATGTGCGGCGCATCGGCCGCCGCAACGACCGTCGCCAGCGGCGGCAGCGCCTGCGCGGTTGTGTTTGCATGGGCGGGAAGGCACAATGCAAGTCGCCATCCGCCCAGCACGAAGGCGAGCACGACGGCCTTCCTCAACCTGCTTCCCATGCGCATCTCCCGATGAACGATTCCGTTTCCGCCACGCACACTGGCATGCCTGCCCTGCAGGACGTCGCGCAGCAGCGCTATCCGGCGTCGACATTATATGTGGTGGCCACGCCGATCGGTAACACGGGAGACATCACGCTGCGAGCACTCCACCTGCTGTCGATCGCCGATGCGGTGGCCTGCGAGGATACGCGCAACACGGCACAACTGCTGGCACGCTACGGCCTGCAGAAAACGCTCGTCGCCGCCCATGAACACAACGAACGCGAGGCGGCAGACAAGATCGTCGCGCGCCTGCGCAACGGCGAACGGATCGCCCTGGTTTCGGATGCCGGCACGCCGGCGGTGTCCGATCCCGGCGCGCGCATCGTCGATGCGGTGCGCGCCGCCGGCCTGGCGGTGACGGCGCTGCCGGGCGCATCGGCGGCGATCACCGCGCTGTCGGCGTCGGGGCTGGTGGCGGACCGCTTCCATTTCATCGGCTTCCTGCCGTCGAAGGCGAAGCAGCGCGAGACCATGCTCGCGCCGCTGGCGTCGCTGGACGGCACCCTGGTGTTCTATGAAGCGCCGCACCGCATCGCCGAGGCGGTCGACGCCCTGCTGGCGGCCTTCGGCCCGGCGCGCCGCATCGTGCTGGCGCGCGAACTGACCAAGCTGTTCGAGGAAAGCCACCGTTGCACGCTGGCCGAGGCACCGGCCTGGATCGCCGCGGACGCCCATCGCGAGAAAGGCGAATACGTGCTGCTGGTGGAAGGCGCGCCCGCTGCGGCGGACGGCGACGATGCGGATGCCGAACGGATCCTGCGCATCCTGCTGACGGAATGCCCGGTGAAGCAGGCCGCCGCGCTGGCGGCGCAGATCACCGGGATGAAGAAAAATGCCCTCTACGACATGGCGCTGCGCCTGAAGGACGCAGGCGGCTGACGCGCCGGCGGCCGCTCAGCGCTGCACCACCACCGGCTTCGACAGTCCCGCATCCTGCAGGCGCTGTGCCGCCGCCAGCGCGTCGCCGCGCGTGGCGAACGGCCCGCTGAACAGGCGGAACAGCACGCCGGATGCCACCACCTCGAGCGGCGGCAACTGCGCCAGCCACTTCTTCTGCATCTCGCCGCGCACGGCATGCGCATTGCTCGCCTGCGAGAACGCACCGAACTGGAGATAGAACCCTGCCGCCGCAGCCGCGTCCTCGCGCGGCGCGGCAGCACGCGCCTGACCCGCGTCCTGCGGAACCGATGCCAGCGTGGAGGCGAGCGCCAGCCCGAGGGGATCGTCTGTGCCATCTTCCCCGGTGCCGCCTTCCCCGGCGCCGACGACCGTCCGCGGCACCGTCGCCTGCACGGACCTGCCCGGCGCAAGCGCCTCGGCCCGGACGTCGGGCGATTCAGGCGCGCTCACCGGCAGCAGCACGACCGCCTGCCCGGCGGCGGGCGGCGCTGCCTCGCCGGCGGGCCGGATCGCTGCGGCGACACCGCCGGCGGCCATCGTCGGCAGCGTGGCGCCGGCGATGGCCTGACCCGCCGGCGTCGCCGGCGCATGGGATGCCGCCGGGCGCGTCGGCGCATTGCCGCCGTCTTCGCGCGCCGCGCCATCCGCCATGCGCGTGCCGCCGGCGCGGCGTGCGGCCGCGATGCGCGCGATCTCGTCCGGCAGCAGGCGTTCGACTTCGAGCTGGCCGCTGCCCTTGCCCAGGTAGCCGAGCTTGAGCGCGGCGGTATAGGACAGGTCGATGATGCGTCCCGCGTGGAACGGTCCGCGGTCGTTGATGCGCACGATCACCTGGGCGCCGGTGTTGACGTTGGTCACGCGCGCATACGACGGGATCGGCAGCGTCGGATGCGCCGCCGTCATCTTGTACATGTCGTAGGGTTCGCCGGAGGACGTCTTCTGGCCGTGGAACTTGCGGCCGTACCAGCTGCCGACGCCGCGCTGGCGGAACGGGCGGTCGTCGGCGATCGGCGTGTACGTCTTGCCGAACACCGTGTAGGGCCGGTTGGCGCGCGGCAGCGCCGGCTCCACCTTCGGTTCGGCGTCGGGCACGTCGTGCAGTCCGTCGGGCGGATTCTCGCCGGGGCCGTCGTCCTGATAGTAGCCGCCGCGGCCGGAACCGGCGGGCGGCAGCGTCGGCAGCTCGCGCGACGGGCGCGGCGCCTCGGCCGTCGCCGGCGCCGGCGGCGGTGTGCGCTTGTCGCCGGCGACCGGCGCGGGCGGTTTCGGCACGCTGCCGCATGCGGCCAGCAGCAGGGCGGCCAGCCCGGCCAGGCCGGCGCCGCCGCGGCGACGGAACGGTTTGCGCGTCTGCATGGGCGCTCCCTGAATCGTTGCTGTTCGAATTGACGGCAAGGATACCCCGGCCGGCGCCGTTCGTGGCGCACCCGCGAACGGAGGGACCGTACCGCCGGTGCCGATCAGGTCTGCACCAGCTTGCGGTGGCGCTGGATGCTCATCAGCATGCCGGCGCCGAGGCCGAGCGTCACCAGCGCCGTGCCGCCGTAGCTGACGAAGGGAAGCGGCACGCCGACCACCGGCAGGATGCCGCTCACCATGCCCATGTTGACGAAGGCATAGGTGAAGAACATCAGCGTGATGGCGCCCGCCAGCAGGCGCGCGAACAGCGTCGGCGCATTGGCCGCGATGATCATGCCGCGGCCGATCAGCAGCAGGTACAGCACCAGCAAGATGATGTTGCCGATCAGGCCGAACTCTTCGGAATAGACCGCGAACACGAAGTCGGTGGTGCGCTCCGGGATGAATTCCAGGTGCGACTGGGTGCCCTGCATCCAGCCCTTGCCGGTCACGCCGCCGGAGCCGATCGCGATGGTCGACTGGATGATGTGGAAGCCCTTGCCGAGCGGATCGGCGGTCGGGTCGATCAGCGTCAGCACGCGCTGGCGCTGGTAGTCGTGCAGCAGCGTCCACACCAGCGGCAGGCTGGCGGCGCCGCCGACCGCCATCGTGGCCAGCACCTTCCACGACAGGCCGGCCAGGAAGATGACGAAGAAGCCGGAGCCGAGCACCAGCAGCGAGGTGCCGAGGTCGGGCTGCTTCATGATCAGGCCCACCGGTATCGCCAGCAATACGCCGGCCACCACGAACTCGGTCCAGCGGATCATGCCCTCGCGCTTCTGGAAGAACCACGCCAGCATCAGCGGCATGGCGATCTTCATGATCTCGGACGGCTGGATCACGATGCCGACGTTGAGCCAGCGGCGCGCGCCCTTCTTGATGAGGCCGAACATCGCCACCGCGATCAGCAGCGCGACGCCCACGGTATAGATCGGGACCGCCACGCGCATGAGCGTCTGCGGCGGCACGTTGGCGGCCACCCACATGACGACGAATCCAATGAGGATGTTGCGCACATGGCTCTCGATCCGGCCCTCGAAGTCGGCGCCGGCGGAATAGACCGCAAGGCTGCCGGCGGACAGGATCAGGAACAGGATCAGCGCAAGCGGTCCGTCGAAGACGAACAGGTGCGGCCGGATGCGTGGCCAGAGCGGCTGTCGTTCACTGTAATTCACCATGGCGGGGCCTTCATCGGGTAGGTGCTGCGGGCCGAGCCGTGCCGGCATCGCCCTGCGGACGCGCGTCGCCGGTGGCCGGCGGTCCTGCCGGGGTGGCTGGTTTCTGCGCGGCGGGCGGCGCGGTCGGTGCCGGCGGCCGGGTCGCCGGCTGTGCCGGCGGGGCGGCGGGCTTGGGCATCGGCTGCTGCTGCGCGGCGGGCGCCGCCGGCTGCTGCGCGGGAGGTGCCGCCGGCTTCTGTGCATCCGGTTGCCGCGACGTCGTCGCGGCGGGCACCGGTGTCGCGGCTGCGGCGACCGGCTTCGCGCCGCCGGCCTGCTGACCCGCGGCGGCCGGCGGCACCGGCGTCGTTCCGGAAGGCTGCTGCACGGTCGGCTGCGCGGCCGCCGGCATCCGGACGGTTGCCGGCTGGGCTTGCGCGGGAGCAGCGGCATTGCCGGCAGGCGCGCCCGTCGCCGCGGGGAGTCCGCCGGCCACGGGTGCCGTGCCAACAGCGGCGCCGGACTGCGGCGCGGCTGCCGGCGACGCATCCTTTGGTACCGGCCGTTTGCCCAACAGGAAATAGTCGAGCGCCTTGCGCGCGATCGGCGCGGCGGCCTCGGAACCGAAGCCGCCGTTCTCGACGATCAGCGCCAGCGCGATCTTCGGCTGGTCGGCCGGCGCGAAGGCGATGTACAGCGAATGGTCGCGGTGCGCTTCCGGCAGCGCCTTGGCGTCGTACACCGAGCGGCCGCGCGCATCCTTCTTCAGCGCCACCACCTGCGCGGTGCCGGTCTTGCCGCCGGAAACATACTCGGCACCCGCGAACACCCGCACGCCGGTGCCGCCGGGCTCGCGGTTGACGCCGACCATCGACGCCTTCACCGCGTCGATGTTCTCCTGCTTGAGCGGAATGCGGTAGCTTTCCTTCGGCACGGTCAGGCGGCGCTCCCTGGTCACCGGGTCCTCGATGGTCTTGACCAGGTGCGGCTTCATCACCACGCCGTTGTTGGCCAGGTTGGCCATCGCGTGCGCGAGCTGCATGATCGTGAATGCGTTGTAGCCCTGGCCGATGCCGATCGAGATGGTTTCGCCGGCATACCATTTCTTCTGTTCCGGCCGCTTGTAATAGTTGCGCTTCCAGGTCGTCGACGGCAGGATGCCGGTCCTCTCGTGCTCGAGGTCGATGCCGGTCAGCTGGCCGAATCCGAACGGCTTCATGAAATCGTGCATCGCATCGACGCCGAGATCATTGGCGAGGAGGTAGTAGTAGGTGTCGCAGGAGACGACCACCGACTTGTGCAGGTCGACCATGCCATGCCCGCCCGGCTTGTCGTCGTTGAAGCGGTGATTGCCGAAGAAGAAATAGCCGGGATCGGAGATCGCGTAGGAACGCGTGCGCTTGCCCGTCTCCAGGCCCGCCAGCGCCATGAACGGCTTGTAGGTCGAGCCGGGGGGATAGGTGCCGGAAATCGGCCGGTTCACGAGCGGCTTGTAGGGCGAGTTGTTGAGCTGGTCCCAGCTCTGCGGATCGATGCCCTCGACGAACAGGTTGGGATCGAAGGTCGGCTTGGACACGTAGGCCAGCACGTCGCCGGTCGACGGCTCGATCGCGATGAAGGCGCCGCGGCGGTCGCCGTAGGCTTCCTCGACGATCTTCTGCAGCTCGATGTCGATCGACAGGATCAGGTTCGCGCCCGGGATCGCCGGCTTGCGCGACAGCGTGCGCACCGGGCGGCCGCCGGCGGAGACCTCGACCTCCTCGTAGCCGGTGGTGCCGTGCAGGTGCTTCTCGTAGCTCTTCTCGACGCCTTCCTTGCCGATGTACTGGGTGCCGGCGTAGTTGGCGGCATCCTCGGACTCCTCGATCTTCGCCGCCTCGCGCTGGTTGATGCGGCCGATGTAGCCGATCACGTGGGAGGCGGTCTCGCCGAGCGGATACTGGCGGAACAGGCGCGCCTGGATCTCCACGCCCGGGAAGCGGAAGCGCTGCGCCGTGAAGCGCGCGACTTCCTCGTCGGTCAGGCGGGTGCGGATCGGGATGCTCTCGAAGCGCTTCGACTCTTCCAGCAGCTTCCTGAAGCGCTTGCGGTCCTTCGGATGGATCTCGACCACCGCCGACAGCTCGCCGATCAGGGACTCGAGGTCGGTGCGGATCTTCGACGGCGTGATCTCCAGCGTGTAGGCCGAATAGTTGCGGGCGATGACGACGCCGTTGCGGTCGAGGATCAGGCCGCGGTTCGGCACGATCGGCACCAGGTCGATGCGGTTGTCCTCCGCCAGCGCGGCGTAGTCGCCATGGCGGATCACCTGCAGCCAGACGAAACGCGCCAGCAGCAGGCCGAAGCAGATGAACACCACCAGCGCCGCCACCGACAGCCGGAGGCGGAAGTAATGCAGTTCGCGTTCGGTATTCTTGATCTCTGTCATCGGCTAGGATCGGCGCCTTATCGCGCGCGCCGTCATCGTGGTGCTTGGGCTCAGATCGGCCGCGTGTCGTCGCGGTCCACCGCGCGGCGCTGCGGCGCCAGCAGAAGCATGGTCGCCACCGGCCACAGCGCGGCGGCGACAAGGCTTTCGCTGAAATACATCAGGGTGGGCAGCTTGCCGGACACGACCAGGCGCACCAGCAGCTGCACCGCCTGCGCCAGCAGCAGCAGCGGCAGCACGTGCATCGCCTGCGTCAGCAGCGGGAACCACAGCACGCGGCGGTGGATCATGATCGCGAAATACGACAGCAGCGTGTAGGCCAGCGCATTCTGGCCGAGCAGCGAAGCGTCGTGCACGTCCATCATCAGGCCCATGAAGAAGGCGATGCCGATGCCGACCTTGCGCGGCTGGTGGATGTTCCAGAACACCAGCGCCAGCGCGACGAAGTCCGGCACGCCGTACCACTGGCCCCAGGGCAGCAGATTGAGCAGGAAGGCCGCGATCAGGCTGACCGCAATGAAGGCCGGGTTGACCGGCAGCAGGATGTAATGCGGCTGGTTCATGGCGTCGGACGGGTCGGGTTGTTGGCGGCCGGCGCGGCGGGCCGGTTGGCGGGCGCAGGCGTGTTCGTGGCCGCAGGTGCCGGCGTGTTCGCGGCGTTGGCCGGCGCCGGGCGCGCCTGGTTGCCGGTGGCGGCCGGCGCGGCGGCATTGGCGGGGGGCGGACGGACCGCGGTGGCAGGCGGCGTGGCTGCCTGCGCGTTGGCGTTCATGTTCGTGGTCGCGGGTCCGTTCGCGGGGCGCGGTGCGGGTGCCGCGGCGGCGGGATCGGTCGCCGGACGCTGTGCCGGCGGCGTGGCGGCCGGCGTGGCTGCAGGCGCGGCGCCGGCGCGCTGCGGTACCGGTGCGGCGGTCGCGGGGGCCGCCGGTGCGGCGGCGGCATT